>PVMK01123904.1_pt1 | contig 108534 bp, 102 predicted proteins | sample 1853481 | NCBI WGS metagenome assembly PVMK01 (sample SAMN08533507, study PRJNA380276) | Marine sediment metagenome, whole genome shotgun sequencing project.
ATCTCGTTGCCACCGCCAATGTTGTAGGTGCATCCGATTTCACCTTTGTCGATCACCGACCAAATCGCTTCGCAGTGATCTTCGACGTAGAGCCAATCCCTCACATTGAGACCCTGGCCGTAGATCGGAAGCGGCTTCCTCTCGACCGCGTTGAGGACCATCAGCGGGACGAGCTTCTCGGGAAACTGCATCGGCCCGTAGTTGTTGGAGCAGTTGGTGATCTTTACCGGAAGCCCGTAGGTTCGGTGATAGGCGCGTACGATGTGGTCGCTCGCGGCCTTGGATGCCGAATAGGGACTCGACGGATCGTACGCCGTCGTCTCGCGAAACAGCCCCGTCCCGCCAAGCGAGCCATATACTTCGTCCGTGCTCACATGATGAAACAGATTGCTCGAATCGGAGGACCATCGTTTTCTGCATGCCTCGAGCAAGTTGAAGGTGCCTTCGATGTTGGTTCGGATGAATTCGCGGGGTCCGAGGATGCTTCGGTCCACGTGACTTTCAGCGGCGAAGTGCACCACCAAGTTGGGCTCGAATTCATCGAAGACGGCGTCGACGGCGTCCATATCCATGATGTCGACCCGGCGCAGCGCGTAGTTCGACAAACCCTCGACCTCGCGAAGGCTCGCCAAATTCGCCGCGTAGGTGAGCTTGTCGACGTTGACGAACTGATGATCTGGAAATCGGGGAACCAGGAGATTCAAGAAGTTGGCGCCGATGAACCCTGCGCCTCCGGTGACCATGATTTTCATTCTCGCGCTCGATCGTCTGTAAATGGAGTCTCGGTACTGTACATCCGCTTGATGACGTAGATCGGAAATAGAAAACCAGGGCGCATTCAGCGCGAGCACGAGCAGCGGGCCCGGCGCTCGCATGCGGACCCATGAGCTCTTCGCCGAGAATGATCGTCACGTTCGTCATCATCACCGATGCCCAAATGATGCTCGGAATGCGGATCCAGTTCTTGCCCTTCGTCCACGCGTAGATCGCGAAGACATAGAACGGCCCGAACAACAAGGGAATCGATCCAGATCGTCATTCGCCACCAGGCCGGCCGCGCGATCAGAACCGGATCGAAGTTGTTCCCGTACCAGTGAATCAGATCCACCGCGGCGGCGGGTGGCCACAGAGGATAGTCCCAGGCGCCGCTGATATCGGGCAAGACGATCTGTTCGATGTCGACGATGTAGGTGATGAAAAGGATGTTGATCCAGAAGAAAACCAGAACTGCGATGTCGCCTCTACGGCGAGACAACGGAATGACGCGCCCCATGAAAACCTCTCTCTCCAATCTATCCGAATTCGGGCTCAGTCAACTTGTTTTGCGGTAGAAACCCGAGGCCAACCATGAAGCGCGCCATCTCGATCAGATACTCGCCGCGGTCCAGGTGGATGATGTGACTCCCAGGGAACCAATGGATTCGGCAGCGATTCCAGTGGTCCCACAGCACACGAGAGTGCTTCGGTGGCGCCAGCCGGTCTCCCACGCCCGAGACGATCATCAACTTCTCCGGTGAAAGTAGCGGGGCGTAGGTCAGCGGGCAACTGACAGCGACCAGGCGCCGTGCATCAGACAGATCCAAATGCATGGTCGCAAGCGCTGCCCGCAACATCAAACCGATCGGCTGCCACTCGAGCACGAGGTCGGCGAAGCTCACGACGGGAACGTTCGGAATCGCGAACGACAGCCGGTCCTCGACGCTGGCAAGCATCGCACTGGTAAACCCGCCGAGGCTCAAGCCCGTCACACCCACCTGTTCGACACCGCGCTCATTTTGGAGCCAATCGAGAAGAATGCGAAAGTCGAACACGGACTGAGCGACCGCCTCGTTCAGTCGCGATGGGCCTCCAGCAAAGTAGCCGTGCCCGGAAAACGGTGAGAAGCGCGTCTGGCGCGGACCATGAAAAGGAAGAGTAAAGAGCACGATGTCACAGCCCATTCGGTAGAACCAAGGGAGGGCAAAGAACCACTCGTTGATCAGATACCAGTCTGCCGTGAACCCGTGAATCGCGACGATGGTCGGGCGCGGGCCATCGCGGTGTCGCAACATGCGGGCGTGCGCAACCCGGTTCGCACCGTGGCGAAGATAGCGTTTGCGTTGGGCGGGATTGACCGGCTCAAATGGGCTATCGAAGGACAGCGCCTCGCAGGTCCCATCTTCGGGCTCGAACCGAGGAAGCCAGCGGCCCTTCTCGGAACGCACCGAGACTCCCGACGGGGGCATCATGAAGAACCGCTTTGAGTCGCCCGACTCCGCGATGTCTGTATAGAAGTCCGCCTCGCGTACGGCCCTCCGCAGCTGCATGGGGTTGTAACCGACCGGAATGGCCGTGGCGGTGATCAGCGAAGCAGTGGCCGTGCGCAACACGCGATCGAACGCCGCAGCGGCGCCGACCCTGACGCGGTCGGTCAAGGCCAGGTCGAAGCCCTCAGGGTGCCGCGCGAAGTCTCGGTCGAGCTCCTCCCACCAGTGGCCTTTGGCTAGGAGCGGCTGCGCACGCAAGCAGGATTCGTGGGCGATCCGGGACACCACCGAGGATTCGGTCATCCCCCCGAGCATAGCGGATCACGCACGAATCGCCGCAATTGAAATGTCAGCAGCCCTCCGCGACCTCGAACGGCAGAGCGCCCAGCAGGACACCCGCCGGGTTTCGCACCTCGACGCGCCACAACCCGACCTCATGGGCAAATCGCGTAAAGGCCCACGTTCGCCATCGAGAAACGTTCGCCGGAACGTCGAGCTCGACCCCCCCGCTGACCTTACCTGAAGGCCCCACGAAGAACACGGTTACGGTTTTCGCCTCCGACGACTCGTTACCAACGTCGAGAAAAGCGTAGACCTTTTCCTCGTGACTGCCAAAGACCGCAGAAGCAGCGAGCGGCTCACGGCCGTTGACCTCGGGCGCCGTGATGAGGCGATGAATGACGATGCTGTCGTCGCTTTGAAGTATCGGCTCGTAAACCGCCTCGTCGAGCTCTGGTTCCGGGTCGATTTTCTTGGCCTCGTCGGGCGCGATTGTGACGGTCGAGGTGAGCATCGGTTCGGTCGACGGCGCTCGTTCGGGCGGACTGGACTTGCTAGATGCTTCGTCGTCGCAGCCGACAGCAAGGAGCGCAACGATTGTAGTCAGGATCACAACATTGGGTTTGACGTTCATGGGACCTCCTAGGAACCGATAGAGCACGCCGCGTGCCAGGCCGGATCGTGCGTGTTTTGCCTGTCGGGAAGGCTTGGCGCGTGTCAGGGCGGACGCGATCGTGTGTCAGCGACCACTACGCACGTCGCCCAACATGGCGACGCTGCGCTCGTACCCCGCTCTGGCGGACTAAGACTACCGCCTTAGACTTCGGCGGATGAGCCGGGAAGCGTCAGAAGATCGCCCGCAGATATTCGGGGTATTTAGGCAGCTGAAGCAGGGTTTCGATCTGGTTTGGACGACGAGTCAGGGCTTGAGCGTCGTGCTCGGGATCTTGAGCCTCGTTGCTGGCATCCTGCCCGCGGCGGCGGCCTGGGTAGGAAAGCTGATCGTCGACGCGGTCGTTCGAGGCGCACAAACGGGAGCGGCCGTCGATCGCAACGACGCCCTCAAGTGGGTCGCCGTCGAGCTCGGTCTCATCGCGCTGTTAGCAGGCGCGCAGAAGGGGATGGCCACATGCCAGCAACTTCTTCGCGCCCTTCTCGGCCAACGCGTGAACGAGATGATCCTCGAAAAGGCGCTGACTCTCGACCTCGTCGCGTTCGAAGATTCGGAGCTCTACGACCGGATGACCCGCGCACGTCGCGAGGCGTCTCAGCGACCACTCAGCCTGGTGATGCGGAGCTTCCAGCTCATGCAGCACTCCTTTTCGCTAGTCGCGTACAGCGGCCTTCTTTTGAAACTTTCGGTTTGGGCGCTGGCGGTGTTGGTGGTGGCTGCGATCCCTGCCTTCTTCGTCGAGACGAGATTTTCGGCCGACGCTTTTCGCCTGTTCACTTGGCGAGCCCCTGAAACACGAAAACAGAACTACCTGGAAGTTCTGCTCGCGCGAGAGGACTTCGCCAAAGAGGTGAAGCTCTTCGACTTGGGACCCGTCTTCCTCGAGCGCTACCGTAAGATCTTTGAAAACCTCTTCGTCGAAGACCGCGCGCTTACCCTTCGGCGCGGCGTATGGGGATTCTTGCTGGGTCTTCTCAGCACGGTCGCGTTTTACGGGGCCTACGCATGGATCGCGCTCGAGGCCATCGCGAAGCGGATCACCCTCGGCGACATGACGATGTACCTACTTGTGTTCAAGCAGGGACAGTCTGCGCTTGCGGCGATCCTCACATCGATCGGCGGCATGTACGAGGACAGCCTGTATCTCTCGAACCTGTACGAATACCTCGAATACGAGGCGCGAGACGAGACTGGCACCGCCGTCGTGGGGACGAAGCCGGGTGATGGTATTCGCTTCGAACACGTGAGCTTCAAGTATTCGGGTGTAGACGACCCCGCACTCGAAGACGTGAGCATTCACCTGCGCCCGGGTCGCAAGCTCGCGCTCGTCGGGGAAAACGGCGCCGGAAAAACCACGTTGATCAAGCTCCTCACGCGCTTGTACCGACCGAGCGAGGGTAGGATCCTGCTCGACGGCCTCGAGCTCGACGCGTGGGATCTCGATGTCCTTCGCAAGCGGATCGGGGTGATCTTCCAGGACTTCGTGCGTTATCAACTCGCCGCCGGCGAGAACGTCGGCGTCGGAGACGTCCGGGGATTCAATGATCCGGACCGATGGCAGGCCGCCGCCGAGAAGGGAATGGCACACGAGTTCATCGAACGACTACCCGCGGGCTACCACACCCAGCTCGGCCGATGGTTCGACGACGGCCATGAGCTTTCCCTCGGACAGTGGCAGAAGGTAGCCCTTTCACGGGCCTTCATGCGCGACGAGGCCGACATCCTCGTACTCGACGAGCCCACCGCCTCGATGGACGCTCAGGCAGAGGCCACCGTATTCGAACGCTTCGGGCGTCTCGAACAAGACAAGATGGTGATTCTCATTTCGCACCGCTTTTCCACGGTCCGCATGGCCGACGAAATCGTAGTGCTCGAACGCGGCCGCGTCACCGAACGCGGAACACATGAGAGCTTGATGGCGCGGGACGGGCAGTATGCTCGGTTGTTTACGTTGCAGGCAGCGGGGTATCGGTAGGATACAGCACTCCCTTCGTCTTCGAGTAGAAACTCCGGCCTTCGGCAGCCATCTGTCTTAGAAGCTTTGGCGGCTCGAAGCGCTTACCGTAGCGCGTGGCTAGCTCGTCGGTGTCGTTCACGAACTGGGCGATGCCGTAGTTGTCGATGTAGGTGAAGGGGCCCCCAGTGAACGCCGGGAAACCTACGGCCATGATGAGGCCGACGTCGCCGTCTCTAACATTGGTGATCACGCCTTGTTCGAGACAATGCACTGCCTCGAGGCATTGCGCGAATAGATAGCGACGACGCAGGATGTCCGCGCTCGGTTGGTCGTCGTTGGTCTCGATCCACCGATTCATGGCGCTGCCGAGATCGGGCCACAGCCGTTTGCCTTCATCGTCGTAGTCGTAGAAGCCGCCTGGCTCGCGAGGTGTACCGTCGTCCTTCGGAGGTGGGTGCGCGCCCCATCGGTCGTGGTCTTCGACGAGCGAGGCGATGATCGCCTGGGCTGGGGAGGGCTGCCATGTCTCGCCAGCAGCCGCCGCGTCCTTCTCGGCCTGCTTGGCTGCCTTGTGCATGGTCCCGAGGCCGACCTGATCCGAAATGCTCAGCGGGGGCATCGGCATGCCGGCCATCTTTGCGGCATTCTCGATGAGCGCGGGCTTAACTCCTTCGACCAACAGGTGGTTGCCCTCCGAAATGAACATCCCGAAGACCCGGCTCGTATAGAAGCCCGGGCTGTCGTTGACGACGATGGCCGCCTTCTTGATCTTGAGGATGTAGTCCCAAGCCTTGGCGAGGGTCTGCTGCGACGTCTCTTTGCCGACGACGATTTCGACCATCTGCATACGCTCCACGGGGGAGAAAAAATGCAGCCCGATGAAGTTTGCCGGTCGAGTGGAAGCCTTGGCGAGGTCGGTGATCGGGAGACCGGAGGTGTTGGACGCGAAGATCGCATCGTCACCGAGCTGCGCATCGCCGGCCTTGGTCACCTTGGCCTTGATGTCTCGGTCTTCGAACACGGCCTCGACGATGACGTCGCACCCCTCGAGATCTGCGTAGTCTTCGCTCGGGTGGATTCGACTGAGGATAGCCTCGATCCGTTCAGGCGTCGTGCGGCCCTTCTTCAGACGACGGTCGAGCGTCTTTTGTACTTTGTCCCGACCGCGCTCCGCGCTCGCCACGTCTCGATCGATCAACACGACGTCGATCCCGGCTTTCGCGGACACGTGTGCAATACCCTGCCCCATCAGGCCGGCACCGAGAATCCCGACCTTCTTCACGTCGAAAGAGGGAACATCCTTCGGACGCCGGACGCCCTTTTGGCACTCCTGCAGACTGAAGAAGAGCGTCCGTAACATGCTTCGCGCGACAGGGTCCTCTAGGACGCGAATGAACTGGCGCGTTTCGACCTTGCCCGCACGGCTCATCGGCAGGCCGAGTCCCTCGTAAACCGACTGCAAGATAGCTTCCTGGGCAGGGATGTTCCTAAACACATTCGCGTGGGTCATCGCGTTGGAGCCCATCATCGTTTGGGCAAACGTGACCGACTCCACGCCGCCCCCAGGAACCTTGAATCCCTTCTGGTCCCAGGGCTGCGTAGCGGTCCCGACTTCATGGATCCATGCCTTGGCGGCCGGAATGAGCTCGTCCGGCTCGACAAGTTGGTCGACCAAGCCCTTTTCGAGCGCCTTGTCCGGGCTGAGTTGCTTGCCCTGCATGATCAGTCCGAGGGCGTTCTGAACTCCGATCAGCCGAGGGAGCCTCTGCGTGCCTCCAGCGCCTGGCATCAGACCAAGCCCCGCCTCTGGAAGGCCCACCTGCGCCCGCCGTCGGTTGACCAGGATCCGCCGGTGACAAGCGAGCGCGACCTCGTAACCACCGCCCAGCGTCACCCCGTTCAACGCAGCAACGACCGGCTTTCCGCAGGTCTCCATACGGCGTAGCTGATCGAGCACCTCGCCCAACCGTCGCAACAGATCCGACGCATCGATCGGGCCTGACCCGAGCGACTCGATCTGCTCGAGGTCACCTCCCGCCACGAACATCCCTGGCTTTCCCGAAGTCAAGATGATGCCTTTCACTGCGTCGTCGGCCGCGGCCTTTTCGATGCCAGCGCCGAGCTCGGCCAACGCGGGGCCGCTGAGAACATTCATCGGACGGTCTTTCTGATCCCACGTCAGGATCGCGACGCCGTCTTCCACTCGATAGTCAATAATCGTCATTACTCTTCTAGACCCGCTCGATGATAGTTGAAGTGCCCATGCCGGCACCGACGCACAAAGTGATCAATGCGGTGCTCAGGTCCCGTCGCTCGAGCTCGTCGAGCATGGTCCCGAGAAGCATCGCTCCGGTCGCTCCGAGCGGATGACCAAAAGCGATCGCCCCGCCACTGACGTTGGTGATGCCATGGTCGGCGCCCATCTCCTCCATGAAGAGGAGGCACACCGAGGAAAACGCCTCGTTGATCTCCCAAAGGTCGACGTCCGAAGTCTGCATCCGAGCCTTCGCCAACGCCTTCCTGGAGGCCGGCGCCGGACCGGTGAGCATGATGCACGGCTCGCTGCCGACGGTTGCCGAGCTCAAGAGTCGCGCGCGCGCCTTTAGCCCGAGCCGCTCGCCCGCTTCCTTGCTTCCGAGCAACACTGCCGCCGACCCGTCGACGATGCCTGAGGAGTTGCCAGCGTGATGAACGTGGTTGATTTGCTCGACTTCGGGGTGCTTCTGAATCGCGACGGCGTCGAAGCCGAAGTTGCGGCCCATCATTTCGAAGCTCGGTTTGAGCGCGGCGAGATCGTCCAGCGTCGTCCCTGGGCGCATGTGCTCGTCGCGGTCCAACATCGTCACGCCGATCGAGTCCTTGACCGGAACGATCGACTTGGCGAAGTAGCCGCCTTCCCACGCGGCGGCCGCACGGCGCTGGCTTTCGACTGCAAACGAGTCGACATCTTGGCGGCTATAGCCGTGCTTCGTGGCGATCAAATCGGCGCCGATGCCCTGCGGCACGAACGAGGTACCCATCGCTAGCTCGGGATCGGTCGACCAAGCTCCTCCCGCGGCTCCCATCGCGATACGGCTCATGCTCTCGACGCCTCCACCAACGATGAGATCCACGTCGCCCGCTTTTACCTTAGCAGCGGCGATGTTGACCGCTTCGAGGCCGGAAGAGCAGAACCTGTTGAGCTGGAATCCGGGAACGCTGTCGTCGTATCCGGAGATCATGGCTGCCATACGACCGACGTTGGCTCCCTGCTCCCCTACGGGCTCGACGCATCCGAAGATCACATCCTCGATTTCCTTGTTGTCGAATCCGCCGCGCTCGGGCAGTGCTTGGAGCACAGCCTTGGCCATCTGTAGCGGAGGCGCGTCGGCAAGCGAGCCATCCTTCTTGCGTCCCTTGCCGCGCGGGGTACGCACCGCGTCGTAGATGAAGCAATCCGTCATCGAGTTTCCTTTCGGGAATTCACTGCCGCACAGCCCAGAAAAAGTCGGCGGATCGCTGATCCGCGGGCAACTTCAGTTCCGCCTTCAACTCTTTTTCCGTAACCGGCATGACCACCACGTACGGCTCGGCGCCGCGGCGTGCGCCTCGGTCAGGGATGCCCAGACCTCGCTTCACGTGCACCCGGCCGGCAAACACGATCATCCTGGTTGGGCCCTCAGGGCGGGCGAGGGTCTCGGCCACCCGCGCGCCCATGGTCTCGTCCCAGACGACCTGGGCTTCGTAGTACAGATCGATCTCGCCCCCTGCGTCGTGTTCGCTTGCGTCGAACTCCGCGTCGAAGAGCGCGCGGTGAGCGGAGTCGTCGAGGTCCAGCTCGGGCAGCGTCGCAGCGACGTCCTCAGGAAGCGCCGCGACTCCGCTCTTCGCCACCGCGAAAGCTACTTCTCGAGGCGTGTTGAGCGCAATGACTTCGAGTCCTCGACTCCGCGCGTACTCCAGCATGGGTCGATACATACTGAAATCGAACCCCCAACGCTGCTCGTACTCCGTCTCCCGCCGCAGAACCGTCTCGTCGATCTGCCCTGCGCTCCACTGATCGAGCGATTCCTGGAAAGGGACCTGAAACATCTCCATCCCTATCGCGAGCGAGGAATCTTCACCGTAGAGCCGGCGAAGGAGAGAATACTGAACGGCATGATCGTCGGGACGACCGTGGCGCTCGCCGACGTACACCACGCGCTTGTCGTGCATCTGCGCAAGGAGTATCTCCAGGCTGATCTCGGTTCCGGTTGCCGCATCGACCAGTTTGAGGGGCGCTTCCTGTTCCCGCACGATCGACTCGGCGGTCTTTGGCTCGGGCCTAGTGGCGCCCACACATCCTCCCAAGATGGTCAGCACGACCCACGAGATCAGCGCGATCCACCTCATGACGACTGCGGCAAGAAGATGGCCTCCCGATAGTATTTCAGCTCAGCAATCGATTCGAGCAGGTCATCCATTGCACGGTGGCTTCCCTTTTTGGTCGGCCGGGCGCTGTACTGCTTGGGGTACCACCGACGGGCCAGCTCCTTGAGGGTGGACACGTCGACGTTCCGATAATGGAGCCAGTCCTCGACCTCGGGCAGATACCGAGCCACGAAGCGTCGATCTTGATGAATGGAGTTTCCAGCGAGCGGAGCCTTGTTCTTCTTCGTATGCTCTCCTAGGAAATCGAGAAGTGCAGCGGAAGCCTGCGCCTCATCGACGGTCGATTCTCGAACGCGCGTCAGAAGTCCGGACTGGCCATGATGGGTCGTGTTCCACTCGTCCATCGCTTTGAGCACTTCTTCCGGCTGGTGTAGGACGAGGTTCGGCCCCTCCGCGATGACGTCGAGCTCGCCATCCGTGACCAGCACTGCGACCTCCAAGATCCTTTCGGTCTCGGGAGCCAGGCCCGTCATTTCCATATCCATCCAAATGATCGCAGACATCGAGGTCCCAAAATGCTTAGCATAGCCGCACGGTTCTGCCTCATACCCGTAACCTACGGCTTTGAACTCGCCGGGAGGTGACGTATAGACGTGCAAGTGAGTGCCCGAAAGCTAAGTCAGCTCCGCCAGCTCGAAGCGGAAAGCATTCAAATTATCCGCGAGGCTGCAGCCGAATTCGATAACCCGGTGATGATGTACTCCGTCGGAAAGGACTCGACGGTGATGCTGCGCCTTGCCGAAAAGGCGTTCTCACCTGCGCCCCTGCCCTTCCCGCTCCTGCACGTCGACACGACCTGGAAGTTCCAGGACATGTATCGTTACCGCGATCAGGTCGAGGCAAACCTGAAGGGCGAGCTCATCAAGCACGTGAACACCGAAGGCCTCGAGATGGGGATGAATCCCTTCGACTACGGCAGCAAGAAGTACACCGACGTCATGAAGACCGATGCGCTCAAGCAAGCCCTCACCAAGTACGAGTTCGACTGTGCTTTCGGTGGGGCTCGACGCGACGAAGAAAAGTCGCGTGCAAAAGAGCGCATCTTTTCTTTCCGAGACGCTCACCATCAGTGGGACCCGAAGAATCAGCGCCCCGAGCTTTGGAACATCTACAACGCGAAGATCAAGAGGGTGAAAACGTCCGCGTCTTTCCATTGAGCAACTGGACGGAGCTCGATGTGTGGCTCTACGTGTGGCTCGAGGACATTCCCGTGGTGCCGCTGTATTTTGCGAAGGAGCGCCCTGTGGTCGAGCGCTCGGGGACGTGGATCCTCGTCGATGACGACCGCATGCGCCTCGAACCGGGAGAGGAGCCACAAATGAAGCGAGTCCGTTTCCGAACTTTGGGCTGCTACCCGCTGAGCGGCGCAGTCGAATCGGACGCAGATACGGTCCCCAAGGTCATTCGAGAAATGTTGCTCAACCGCTTCTCCGAACGTCAGGGGCGGCTGATCGATTTCGATGAGGAAGGTTCGATGGAAGCCAAGAAGCGCGAGGGTTACTTCTAGGCTGCGCCGGGAAACGCCATGCACGACGAAAAGGACCTCATCCGCGATGATATCGAGGCGTATCTCGCGAAATATCAACAGAAGGAGCTGCTGCGCTTTGTTTCGGTCGGCTCGGTGGACGATGGCAAGTCCACCCTGATCGGACGGATTCTCTACGACACCGGCATGGTGTTCGAGGACCAAATGGCCGCCGTGCGTGCTGCATCGCAGAGCGACGAACCGGACCTCGCATTGCTGACCGATGGCCTCAAAGCCGAGCGCGAGCAGGGGATCACCATCGACGTGGCGTATCGATACTTCGCGACCGACAAGCGAAAGTTCATCATCGCCGACACGCCGGGGCACATCCAATACACGCGGAACATGGTCACGGGCGCATCCACGGCAGACGTGGCTCTGATCCTGATCGACGCCCGCCTTGGTGTTCTCGAGCAGTCACGCCGCCACGCTTACATCGCTTCTTTGCTGGGCATTCCCCATCTGGCGGTGTGCGTCAACAAGATGGACCTCAAAGAGTTCTCCGAAGAGGTCTACGACGCGATCCGCGCGGACTTCATGGAGTTCGGCAAGACACTTCGCTTCAAAGACATTCAGTTTTTTCCGGTGAGCGCGCTCCTCGGCGACAACGTGGTGAACGACAGCGAGAACACCCCTTGGTACGACGGCCCGAACGTGCTCGGCTACCTCGAAACGGTCCCAATATCTGCCGACCGAAACTACGACGACTTCCGATACCCGGTGCAATACGTCATTCGCCCGAACCTCGACTATCGTGGCTTTGCCGCCGAGGTCGCTTCTGGCGTCATTCGCAAAGGCGATGACGTCGTTGCACTCCCGTCGGGGAAGACATCACGCATCAAAGCGATCGACACCTACGACGGAGAGCTCGAGGAGGCGTTCGCGGCGCAATCGGTGACGATTCTGCTCGAGGACGAGATCGACATCAGCCGCGGCGACATGATCGTCAAGCCCGACAACCTTCCGCGAATCACACGGCGCTTCGACGCCCACATCGTGTGGATGCACGAAAAGCCCCTCGACACCGAGAAGGCTTATCTCATCAAGCACACCACCCAGACCGTCCGCGCTCAGATCGACGAGATCTACGGCGAAGTCGACTTGGTTACGCTCGAGGAGAAGCCGACCGAGGGCCTATGCCTCAACGGCATCGCGAAGGTGCACCTCAGCTGCCACCGCGCGCTCTACGTCGACGATTACACGCGCAATCGTCAGACCGGCGCGTTCATCGTCATCGACTCGTTGACCAACAACACCGTGGCCGCGGGTATGATCGCCCTCGAAGATACCGGGCAAGACCTCGAAGAAGCGTTGAAGGAGCTGCGCGCCGAGTCGGCGATGGAGCCGAAGACCTTCGTCAGCCCGAACGAACGCATGGAGCGCTTCGGCCAACGCGGAGCCACGGTCTGGTTGACGGGGCTGCCAGGGTCGGGCCGGTGGGCCCTTGCATATGCCCTCGAGCGGAAGCTCTTCGACCAAGGTAGAACGGCGACCGTCGTGATTCCCGTAGGCGAAGACCTTCGTTCGATGATCTCAGCGGCGAAGGCAGTCACCGATGCAGGCCTGATCAACATCTGCGCGTTCCCGAGCCCGACCAAACAAGATCGCATACAGCTCGCGGAGCGGATCGGCGAGAACCGCGTCGTCCAAGTCTACGTGAACACCGACCCAGCGCTCTGTCGAGAAAGGCGCCCCGATGCCGACTTCTCGACATTCGAGCCGCCGGAGAATCCGGACGTGACGGTGGCACTCGACAACATGCGAATCGACAAGGCCGTCAAAATCATCCTCGAAGCCCTAGAAGCTCGCGGCCAGTTCGAAGACCATTAAACAGCATACGGGATCCGCTCGGCGTGCCTGCTACTTGTCTTTGCTTGACGCGGCTTTCTGTTTCCGCGTCTTCTTCGCGGAAGCCTTCTTGGGCGGTTTCAGCTTTCGCTTCCCAGAGGCTCCCGATTGCTCGACGCTCGCCTTCAGCGCCTCGAACAGATCGATGACTTTGGCTCGTGCCGCTTCGGGGTTGGTGGTTATCTCGTGCCCCGCGATCTTTTCTTCGACCGCCTCGAGAACGCGGGCTCGAAATTCATCTTGAAATTTGTCGGGCTCGAACCGTTCCTCGCTCAGCTGCTCGATGAGCTGCCGCGCCATCTCGGTCTCCGCTGGCTTGAAAGAAACATCATCGCCGAGATCGATGTCCCCCAAAATCGCGAACCTCGTTCGAATAAAAGACCTGGTGCATCATCAGGCCGTCTTTGTAGGGGCGAATAACGACGAGGTGGCTCTTGCCACGCGCGACATGATGGCCGAGGGCAACCCGGCCCGGCCTCGCGCATCGCCTTGGAAAGCAACCGGTACGCTTTGTGTCCGCCCTTATCGGGGCCGAGGTAATACGACTTCTCCACATAGACGAAGTCCACGGTGTCGAGCGGCACGAACTCGATGATCTCGAGGTTGTGCGTCTTCTCTTCCTCGAGCGCCTTCAGCTCATCCGCCTCGAAACGCACGTACTGCCCTTTGGTGTACTCGTACCCTTTGACGAGATCGGCCCTGTCCACGACTTCGTCGTCGGTCGGACAGTAGACTTGGTACTTGATGCGGTTCCCACACTTTTCGTGGAGCTGGTGGAACTTCACGCCCTCTGCACTCGCCGCCGTGAAGATCTTGAAAGGGATCGACACGAGGCCAAAGGACAGAGTCCCTGAGCTAGTGGCACGCGCGGGCACCGGAACATGATAGATCGCATCGTAGGATTGGCGAAGACTTGAGTAAGGAACGTGACAAAGGGCTCTCGCAATACCGGAAAAAGCGCGATCCCAGCAAAACCACAGAGCCATTTGAAGCTGAACCTTCGCGCAGGGGCGGGGCGACGCGGCGCGGGCGGTTCGTCGTCCATTGTCACAGCGCAAGGGCGCTTCACTACGACCTACGGATCCAAGTGGGCGGAGTCTTGCAAAGCTTTGCAGTTCCGAAAGGTCCGAGCCTCAACGTCGAAGACAAACGGCTCGCCATTCAAACCGAACCCCATCCGCTTCGCTATCTGAACTTCGAAGGCGTCATTCCCGACGGAAACTACGGCGCGGGTCCGATGATCGTCTGGGACCGTGGTCGCGTTTCCTATCCACGGAGCGAGGCAGAGGAGGGCCTCGCCGATGGCGCTCTGTCGTTCGAGCTCGATGGCTTCAAGCTGAAGGGTCGTTTCAGCCTCGTGCGCCCGTCGAAGCAACGAGGCGACCAACGGAATCAGTGGTTGCTGATGAAGCGCGATGATGCGTTCGCAAGCGATATCGATATCATCGCTGAGCGGCCATGGAGCGTGCTTTCGGGGCTCACCGTCGAGGAGAGGCGCGACGCCGAACGCTTGTACGAGGAGGCTTGCGACAAGGGCCTCGAGCTGGGGGCGAAGAAGGGCAGAGTTCAAGCCAGTCGACTGACGCCGATGCTCTGCACCCTCGACGACGTTCCTGTCAACCGTCCAGACTGGCTGTACGAGCTCAAGCTCGACGGGGTTCGGATCTTGGCCGAGCGTAGAGACACCGAGGCGCGGCTCTTTTATCGAACACATCGCCCAGCAAGCGCCAGCTTTCCTGAGATCGTCGAAGCTCTCAAGACACTCCTCGCTCGCGACGTGGTGCTCGACGGAGAGATCATCACCTTCGACGACGTGGGACATCCTTCCTTTCAGAAACTCGCGAGCCGCATCCACGCGCGACGCCCCGGCGACATTCGGTTTCTCCGCGACGCGGTCCCGGTGGTTTTCGTGGTCTTCGATATCTTGAGCCTCGGGGACCTCGACCTGCGACCGCTCACTCTTCTTCACAGAAAGGCCGTGCTCGAGAAAGTGATCCGTGGCGCTGGGGTCATCCGCGCCCTCGACTACTTTGAAGACGACGGCAGCGCACTGCTGGCGTTCTGCGACGCGCGGGACCTCGAGGGGCTCGTGGCAAAGCGCAGCGACTCCGTCTATCGCGCAGGTCCGAAGCGTTCGGGGCACTGGATCAAAGTCAAACGTGTTCGTGAAGACGATTTCATCGCTACCGGCTATACCCAAGGCAAAGGAAGCCGAAAAAGGCTCGGTTCACTGGAGCTGGGCACCTACCAGGAAGGCGAGCTTCGTGCGTGTGGTCGCGTCGGAAGTGGGCTTTCGGACCACGAGATCGAGCTCTTGCTCGACCGGCTTTCCGAAGAGGCACCAGTGGTCGTACGGGTCCGTTACGCCGGCTGGACAGAAGACGGCCATCTCCGACACCCCGTCTACCTCGGCATTCGTGACGATGTTTCGCCGGAAGATGTAACCCTCGCGCCCAAGCCGGAGGACGCCACTATGCTCGACGACGGCGACGCCGCCGATAGTGACGCCGACCGCGTCGTCGGCAAGGCCCGGCTCACCAACCAGAGCAAGCTGTTTTGGCCGGACGACGGAATCACAAAAGGCGACCTCTGCAGGTACTACGAGGCGATCGCCCCCACCCTGCTGCCTCATCTTCGCGATCGCCCAGTGACGCTGGTTCGTTTTCCCGATGGCATCGACGGGAAAAGCTTCTTCCAGTGGAGAATCCCGAACCAAGCTCCTCCATGGCTCCGGTCCCTGCGCCTACGGTCCGAAGAGGAAGATGGAAAAGAGGTGAACACCATCCTAGTCAACGATCTGAGCTCGTTGATGTATGTCGCGAATCTCGGATGCATTCCGCTCCACGTAATAGCCTCGCGCGCCGGTTCGCTCGACACCTGCGATTTCCTCACCCTGGATCTCGATGTCGAGCTCGCATCCCTCGAAAAAGCGATCCCGCTGGCTCTGACGATCCGAGAAATCCTCGAAGAAGTAGGGCTTCAAGGGTTCCCCAAGACGTCCGGCAAGACCGGCCTGCACGTCCTGGTCCCACTCGGCGCGGGTCTCGCATGGGATGCCGCCAAACAACTCCTCGAGTTGATCGGCAGATTGGTCCTGCAACGGCATCCAGACGAGGCGACGATGGAGCGCCGCAAAGACAAGCGAGGTCCCCGAGTGCTAATCGACGTAGGTCAAACCGGCCGACATCGAACGATCGTGGCTCCTTACTCCGTTCGGGAAGTTCCTGGCGCTCCGGTATCCACGCCGCTCTCATGGGACGAGGTCAGTCTGTCTCTGGACCCTTCGTCCTTCGATGTTTTTACAGTGCCGCAACGCGTTCTCGCGACAGGCGACCCGATGCAAGATGCGTTCGCTTTAGAGCTCGACCTAGCCGAAATCCTGGTGCGCTTGGGAAACCTCGTGGGCAAGGACAACCCAACTTGATTCGGGTACTACATTGAACCAGGGTTTCCGACTAGATGAGCCTGTTCGAGGAGCTTGGCGGTGAGCCAAAACTTCGAGCCATCGTCGATGACTTCATCGACCGATGCTTCGACGACGTGATGATCGGTTTCTTGTTCGCTCGTGCAGAACGGGATCGAATCAAGCGTTTCGAGTATCAGCACGCCGCCAACGAGCTCGGCGCGCCGATCGAATACGAGGGGCGACCGATCGACGAAACCCATCGACCTCACCGCATCCTCGGGGGCCAGTTCGACCGTCGTAAGCAGATTCTCAAAGAAACGCTCCGCGACCACGCGGTACCCCAAGCCGTGGTCAAGGCCTGGATGGATCACCAAGATACTCTGCGTCATTTGGTCACAAAGGACCCCGACTCGAACTGCCAAGACTAACCATGTCGGAATCGCTCCAGGGCCTCGTTGTTCGTTCGACCGCAGGGTTCGTAGACGTACGGATAGACGACGAAGTCATCCAATGCCGAATTCGAGGGAGGCTCAAGAAGGGCCCACGGGACACCGACCTTTGCGTCATCGGCGACCAAGTGGTCGTCACACGTGCGGACGAGCGGACCTACGTGGTCGCGGAGGTGCTGCCGAGGCGAAGCCGGTTCTCGCGACGCCAACCCGGCAGGGGGCCGAGCAAGGAAGACGTGCTCATAGCCAACCTCGATCAACTGCTCGTGACTTTCTCGTACGGGCGACCACTTTTCAACGTCAGGCTACTGGATCGGTTCCTGGTGATCGCGGAGCATCAACAGGTGCGTCCCGTCATCGTCATGAACAAGGCGGACCTCGAGCAACCCGGCGACTCGAGCTGGCAGAAGACCTACGAATCGATCGGATACCCGGTGTTGACGACGAGCGCGGGGAGCGGCGAAGGCATCGACCCGCTCCGCGAAGTTTTGCGCGGTAAGATCTCCGCGTTCGTTGGACCCTCTGGAGTTGGCAAGAGCAGCATCATCAATCAAATCCTGCCGGGATTGGATCTCGGCGTAGCCTCGGTGAGCGATCGTCACGGCAAGGGGCGCCATACGACACGCGTCGCTTCGCTCTACGCGCTCCCGGACAACGGATTCCTAGCCGACACACCTGGCATCCGAGAGCTCGCAACGTGGGCACTCCCGATCAACGAGCTCGACAGGTGTTTCCCAGAGCTCACTCGATATCGAACCGAGTGTGCATTTCGGAGTTGCACCCATACTCACGAACCGCAGTGCGCAGTCATCGATGCCGTACACGAGGGTGCGATCGACCCCGACCGCTACGAAAGCTACGTGCGCCTACGCGAAGATGCGTCTTCCTAGGGCTCGATCGAGCCTTGACGTGCTTGTTTTTGGAAGTCGAAGCGTGCCCGAGAGACGCGGTCGGACTTGACGTTGACCTTGCGCCTGACCCGGCGACCGTTGTTGAGCTCGAACTCCAAGGTCACGCGCCCGAGCGGGACGTAAACGTTCTCCATCGGCGTGCGCCCCAGCAAATCGCCTCCGACAAACACGTCGGAGGGTGGGTTGGTTTCAATGTCGATTCGGCCATAGGCCCCAGGCTGAGCCCCCCCCTGCTTTCCGAGGAGTCTCGCGGTCACGCCTGCAGTCTCACCGATGGAAACCTTCGCGGTGGTAGACCATGACGCAAAACCTGGCGTCTCGATGCGGATTCGATACTCGCCCTGCATGAGGCCCGTGAGCGCAACGGGTGTTACGCCCTGTTCCTTGCCGTCGAGGTAGATTTTCGCACCCGGCGGCGACGACGCGACCAAGATGCGAGCCCCGTGCTGCTGCAGAAGCGGATTGTCATCAAGCGCAATCTCAGGCGGGCCTTCGTCGGGGAAGAGACCCTCGACGTACTTCATTCCATCGTACTTCACCATCGCGAACCCACCGACCGCCACCAGGGCTGCCAGCAGCACGACCAGGGACTTCCGGCTTCGCCTTCGGACCGGCTTGCGTCGAGCCGGCCCCTTGGTCGCGCGCTTTGGTGGGTCCAGTGTCGGCTGTCGACTGAGTCGGGGCCCCGAGGCGTCCTCCTCCTTGGAGGCTGTCGTGGTCGGCTTCGGCGCTGTCGCTGGAACGGGCCCAGCATCGAGCAGGTGACTCAAGTCGAGATCGGCACTAGCGTCGACCTCCAGCTCGCGGACACCCGGGACCTGCGACACGTACGATTTGGAAGAGTCGTTGGCGTGATGCATGTCGAGGGTGATCGAGGCGCCGAAAGGAACTGTGTCGACACGAGGCCCTCGCGTAACCTCTTCGGGGAAGACCTTTTGAATGAAGTCGGAGACTTCACGCTGACGAGCGAACTGCTCAGTCGACTTCCCGAACTTCTCGAGCGCATCGCCGAACTCTTCGGCGGTCGCGAATCGATCGCCAGCCTCTTTTGCGAGAGCTTTTTGCAAGATTTGGTCGAGCTCGTCCGCCACGTCCGGGAGTCGTTCCTTGAGCGTGGGAACCGGATCCATGATGACGGCACGCATCGTCGCCGCCTCCGTCTGCCTTCGATAGAGCGAGCGCCCCGTGAGCGTTTCGAAAAGACAAACGCCGAGCGCGAAGATGTCGAGGCGATGGTCGGCTTGTGCCCCAGTGCATTGCTCGGGCGCCATGTACGCGAACTTGCCTTTGACGACGCCGGCCTGAGTCTTGTGGGCTCGGTGGTCCGCTTTGGCGATACCGAAATCCAAAAGTTTCACCGACCCGTCGTACCCAATCATGATGTTGTGGGGCGAAACGTCGCGATGGATCATGTTGAACGGCTCGCCGTGCTCGTCGTCAGCGGTGTGCGCGTAGTGAAGCGCTCGAGCCATGTCCGTTCCGATACGAATGGCGATCGGAAGACCAATGCCGCCCTGTTTTCGGGCCTTCCGAATCATGCGACCCAGAGGCATCCCGTTGACCCACTCCATGACGATGAAGTGCGACCCTTCGTCGGCGCCGAACTGGTGGAACTTGCAGATATTGGGATGCTTCAGCTGCATCCCGATGCGCGCTTCATCGAGGAACATCTGGACGAAGTCGTTGTCCTGCTCGAAGTGCGGCAAGATTCGCTTCACCACCATGAAGCGCGTAGCGCCATCGATGTCCTTGTGCCGCACGAGAAGGATTTCCGCCATGCCCCCGAGAGCTAGACGCCCCAAAACGTCGTACCCGGCGAACTTGCCGAGGACTGGAAGGTCCACCGGCGGCTTCGGCCCCTCCACGTCGGCTGTGGCTTGCTGTTCCTGCGTCACGAACGTCCTCGGGCACACCCCCCCCAAGGAGTCATGTCCCACAAATCAGCATAACCCTTCGAAAGAGCCATCGCCTACTCAGGACGCCGAAAAGATCAATGAGCCATAGGAGTTGTGGGTTTTCTCACAAAATGCGCTCGGTTCGGCCGAGCTCGCGACACATGTTCTTTTGATGTGCCTCGAGTGTGCCCCCGCCGATTTCGAGCAGCTTCGCATCTCGCCACAGTCGTTCGACGGCATACTCGGAGACGTAGCCGTAGCCCCCGAGCACTTGGATGGCGCGGTCGGCGATGTCCTTGCCCATCGTCGAGGTAAAGAGCTTCACACCATCCGTATCCAATCGATGTCCCGGGGTCTCCAAGCTCATGCTCGCCGCCGTGTAATAAGCATAGGTACGGCCGGCCATGAACTCCGCGTACGACTGGGCGATGTAGCGTTGGATCTGACCAAACTCTCGAAGTGGTTTCCCAAATGAGCTGCGTTCGTTGGCGTATCGATTCATCACTTCGAGGGACCTACGTGCAATCCCGAGGCTCATCCCTGCAAGCGCCAGACGCTCAATCTCGAGGTTGCGCATCATGTGAAGGGTAGCGGTCCCCTCTTCGCCTACCAGATTCTCCGCCGGAACCTCGCAATCTTCGAACACGAGCTCGGCTGTCGTGGAAGCACGCATCCCGAGCTTGCCCTTGATTTTCTGGCCCAGACTGAAGCCAGGGAAGCCCTTTTCCACGATGAACATCGAGAGCTGATTGCGTCCTTGCCCCTCGACGCGCGCATAGACCAAAAACACATCCCCGAGCTCCGAGTCGCTCACTGCGCCGTTGGTGATCCACATCTTCGCGCCGTTCAACACGTAGACGTCCCCGTTGCGGACCGCGGATGTCTGCATGCCGAGGACGTCGGTCCCGGCAGTCGGTTCGGTCATGCACATCCCGCAAACCTTCTCACCTGTGCAAGCGCCAGGGAGGTACTTGGCGCACTGAGCGTCGCTACCGTTGACCTGCAAGTTGTTGGCAAAGAGCATGGAGTGCGCGAGAAACGCGAGCGCAAAGCCAGGGTCCGCGGCAGAGATCTCTTCGTGGGCAATCACGGCGGCGACCGGATCCAACCCTGAGCCACCGAAGCGCTCTTCGACGGTAATGCCGAGAAGCCCGAGCTCGCCTAGTCTTCGAAAGAGCTCGACGTTGAAACGCTCGGCGTGATCGGACGCCTCGGCTTGTGGATCGATTTCGCGTTCTGCGAACGAGCGAACAAGCTCCCGAAGCGCGCGATGCTCCGGGGAAGGATTGAAGAGGTCAGCCACCACCCGGGCTTAACACGCCTGACGACGTGGTTCACCCCGGTCGGGCCTACGGCCCGTCAATCTGGTCCGCCCCACCGCCCCCACGCTATCGCCCAACTACGCGGCGTCTGCAACCTGGGTGTTGGACAGAATACTGGTGACGATCGCGCGCGACGCTACCGAGGCAGCACGGTCGAGGTCGTCCACCCTGTCGTCCAGGCACGCCTCGGCCAGGCCGAAGATGATGCTGACGAGCAGATCCGCGTGCAAAGCGGCATCAGTCGAGGTGACGTCCGGGCGAACCTGCACCACGATCTGGCGCATCCGCTCACGGAAGTCCCCTGTGAGCACGGTCCAACGTCGACCGAGAGCGGACGTCTGATCTCTCCTGTTGGAAAGGAAGACCTCGGCGACCTTGCGATCCTCGAGCAACGAGCGCATGCACTTCGAGACCGCTTCCTCGAGAACCTGAGCCGCGCGATCGCGCTCTGGAGATACCGCTGGCTCGAAGCCCTCTCCGAGCTCCAGCGCGACCCATTCAGCCACCTGCTCGAGGGCCTGGTCCATACTTCGGAAGTGGACGTAGAAAGTGGGTTGCGCTACCCCCGCAAGCTGTGCGACCCGCCCGGTCGTCAGTGCTCCATACCCGTAGCGATGGATCGTCTTGAGAATCGCTTGAAGCAAGCGACGCCGCGTACGTTCCTTATTGATTTGGCGTGACATGCCCCTCATGTAGCAGTGGAACGCACCCGGTTCCATGCGAAACTTGTGGTAGTCGTGGTATTTACACAAATGAAACGTACACGGCTGAAGACAACGCAGAAACTGCGCGCACGCGCCATGACGAGACAGTCCCCAGATCAAACCAACTCGAATTCCGCGGAAAGCTTCGCGCCAGGTTGGTACGTCTTGGCGGCAAGCGACGAAGTGGGCGTTACACCAAAGCCGTTTGTGTTAGATGGTCTACCACTCGTTACATTTCGCGACGCAAAAGGACGTCCCGCTGTGTTGGTCGACCGCTGCGCTCATCGAAACGCCCCGTTGTCCCTCGGCCGCGTCGTTGGATCGAACATTCAGTGCCACTACCATGGCTGGCAGTTTGATCGTGCGGGCAAGTGCCGCGAGGTGCCGGGCCTATGTGGAGACACGGAGCACCCAACGCGTCGCGTCCCCTCGTATGTGTGTCGCGACGCCCAAGGTTGGCTCTGGGTCTACTCGGTGCCGGATGTCGAGCCGGACTCGGCTCCATACGAGATCCCGTTCGCGGATCAAGAAGGCTACCTCACGGTTCGCGAGCGAATCGAGATGCCAGGCCCGCTCGACGCGGTCGCCGAGAACGCGCTCGACGTTCCACACACGGCGTTCGTTCATGCGGGTCTGTTCCGGAAGAACAAAGACCGGCATCCTATCGAGGTCATCATCCGCGCGTCCCGCGACCGCGTCGAGGCCGAGTTCGTTGGGGAACAAAGGCCGGGGGGTTTGGTCGGGCGATTGCTGGCCCCAAAGGGCGGAGTGGTGTTCCATTGGGACCGCTTCATCCTGCCCTGTATTGCCCAGGTGGAATACCGTTTGAGTGAGCGCAGCCACATCATCACGACGGCGGCGCTGACGCCGCGAACCCCGACCGTGACGGATCTTTTTGCCACCGTCGCGGTCAATGTCCCGGTTCCCAACACTATCCTCCGGACCCTCGCGATACCGTCGGCGATGTATATCCTCAGGCAGGACGCCAAGATCCTGCGACGACAAACCGAACAGGTTCGTCGCTTCGGGGGTGAAGAGTTCGTTTCCACCGAGATCGACGTCCTCGGGCTTCGGATCAAAAAGCTGCTCCGCGAGGCCGCGACCGGGCATCTTCGCGAGGGCGGCGAAGAGCGACGGATCAAGATGCTCGTCTGAGGTCGTTTGGTGTACCCTCGACCGTGGTGGGCTCAGGGAACGATCGCGATTCGACGTATTTGATCAAGAACGCGCCATCTGATCAGGTGGACGCGCCGAGCCCCAGTACCGCTCCTGAGTCCGGGCCGCCGAGCGAGCGTTGGCGAACGTCGAACCCGCCACCCGGCGAGAGCCTCGAAGCGAAGTGGTGGCCCGACCGAGAGCTTGGCAGGGCCTTTCGCAGGTGGACGGGCATCCCACCGGCCGATGGTGAAGGCGGGCGTTCGGTCGCGCTCGAGTTTCTGGTGGAACACCTCAAGGTGACTGATCTGACAGCCGTAGGGACCGCACCGCGTACCGCCCTCCCCCCGATCGAGCCCCCCGACTTCTCCACGCGCGCCGAAATCATGGTCGCGCGGCTCGGCATGCATGGCCCAAACGAGGAGGCCCCCGACCACCGAGCCCTGCTCGCTCTCGGGGAAGAGGTGCTCCCCACACTGCAAGCGCTTTTTCCGGGGCGCCTTTGGTTCAACCGCTGGGAGCCTCATGTGCAGCCGCCCAAGGGTCGAAGTGTGTCTGGCCTGTGCAGGACGCTGGTGGCTTTCGGCGAGCCTGCGGTCCCGTATGTCGCCGAGCTCCTGAGATCCGACAGCGAGGAGATCCAATACTACGCCATCCTCGTAGCCGCCGAGCTCCCCCACTCGCTTTTGATCGAACCCCTTGCTGCCGCACTATTCGACGACGACCAGGGCGTGTCTCGAAGTGCGCTCTACGCGCTCGAGGCCTTTCACGAGGTCGAGGGTATCGACAGCCTCAAGGAGTCCCTTCGCGCACTCGCGACGACGCCGAATACCGATCAACGCACGCGACTGCTTGCCATGCGGGCACTCGCCGTTCTTCGCGACGAGGCATCGGTGGAAGCGTTGATCCCCGCCCTCGCCGAGCGCAGCGTGCTCGGGGAAGCCGCCTGGCGCGTGCTACGCATGCTGAGCGCACAAGATTTCGGCACCGACATCAGCGCCTGGCGCGCTTGGTGGGACGAAAACGCCCGACGTCCACGGGTCGAATGGCTGATCGAAAGTCTCGACCATGACGACCAGGAAATCCGAGAGATCGTCGCGCGCGATCTGGCGCGGCATTCGAAGCAAAAGTTCGGCTATCGCGCCGAGCTGCCTTCGGAAGAACGCCAAGCGATCCGCGAACGCTATCGTCTCTGGTGGTCAGCTCAGCAGAGCGCAAACGACTGATCGTCAGTCGAGGAGCTGTCCCGCGATCGATGACGCGAGCTTGCCGTCGATTTCTCCTCGGTGGCGAGCCATCACCTCTTTCATCACCTTGCCGAGGTCTTTCTTGCTAGCGACGCCGAGGTCCGCGACGATCGCAGTGATCGCTGCGCGAGCCTCATCTTCGGTGAGTTGCTTCGGTCGATAGCGCTCGATGACCGCGATCTCTGCTTCTTCCTTTTCGGCGAGGTCCTCGCGACCGCCATCCCGATAGCTCTGAGCGCTGTCCCGCCGAGATTTCACAGCGCGTGAGAGAACCGCCGTTTCGTCGGGGTTATCCAGGGTGAGGAGCTCCGATTTGAGCATTCGCAGGGTGTCTCGGGTGAGCTCGTCCCGCGCCAACATCGCCTTTTTGAGATCCGCGTTGATCATATCGAGCAGTGACATGCGCCGAAGCGTGCTCTGGGATCCGAGTACGCGGCAACTATCGAGATCCGTGTGATCCTGGCTAGTTGGCCGAAAAGCTCGCCAAACCCGGCTTGTAAAATGCCTGTAAACGCTTGTTTTTGTTGGGTTTCAGTTGACGCTAGGCGGCGGGTAATCCACATTGACCCTTCCCGGCTAGTTAACTTGTAAAAAGCCGAGGCAGCGAAAGGAACCAAGATGTTGTCGGCAAGCACGACGAACGCAGCAGAGTCGAGCGCTAAGTCCACGGACTTACTCAACTCTCGCACGATCAAACACGTGGTCATCCTCGGCGCCAATGGCGCGATGGGCGCGGGTAGCGGAGCGCTTTTCACAACCATGGTCCCCCGTGTCACATTTCTAGCCCGAACCAAAGAGAAAGCCGACGGCGGGTTGTCCGCGGCGATCAAGATGGTTCGGTCGAGCACGGTCGGGCGGCGAGTGGAGACCGGCAGCTACGACGCGGACTTCGATCGCGCCGTCGCCGAGGCGGATCTCATCTTCGAGGCCGTCACCGAGCAACTCGACCTCAAGCGTGAATTCTTCGAGCGTATCGACAGGATCAGGCGGCCGGATTCGATCGTCGCGACGGTCACGTCCGGCTTGTCGATCAACTTACTCGCCGAGGGCAGGAGCGAATCGTTCCGCAAGAACTTCCTCGGGCTGCACTTTTTCAATCCGCCTAACGTCATCGTCGGGACCGAGCTCGTCGCCGGCAAGGACACCGATCCGAAGCTCGTGGACTTCATCGACGAGTACTGCACTCGGCAGCTCGGTCGCGCGATGGTACGCACGGCCGACACCCCAGGCTTCGCCGGCAATCGCATCGGGTTCAAAGTACTCAACGAGTGCGCGATCCTCGCCGAGGAGCACGGCCCGCTGCTGATCGACGAGCTGGTCGGCCCCTACACCGGACGAGCACTGACGCCGCTCGCGACGATCGACCTCGTGGGCTGGGACATCCACCGCGCGATCGTCGACAACATCTACGAGCTGGCCCCGGACGAAGCGCACGAGACCCTGAAACTTCCCGAGTACATGGCGGACCTGATGGCCAAGGGTGTTCTCGGTAACAAGACGGGCGCTGGCTTCTTCGGCAAGGACGACGCCGGCGAGAGCATCGTGCTCGACCCGAAGACCCGCAAGTACAGCTCGAGGAGCGCGAACGCACGTCCGGAGCTCTCCTTCATCGAGGAGATCTCGCGCTTACATCACGTGGGTCGGTATAGAGAGGGCATGCAAGCGTTCGCGGCGGCGACCGGCCCGTACGCTGCGATCGCCCAGAAAGTGATCGCCGGATACATCAGCTACTCGTTCCACCGTGTCGGCGAGGTCACCGACGACATTTCCGGCATTGACCGCATCATGGGCTACGGCTTCAACTGGGCGCCGCCAAGCGTTCTGGTCGACGTCATTGGCCTCCGGCAGACCCTCCAAATGATAGAGAAGGCGGGGCTTCCCGTGCCGCCTGCCCTTGCGAACGCCCAAGAGGGCACGACGTTTTTCCGAGACCCACAGGTCAATGTGGGCAAGTTCTTCGTTGCCGCGTGAACGAAAGGTTTTGGTGAATAAGATGGCACAGGTTCCAGAGGTCTACGTTCTCGGCGGACATCAAACGGATTTTGCCCGCAACTGGAGCAAAGAGAAGAAACACTTCGTCGCAATGATGCGCGAGGCCGTTCTCGGCGCGCTCGAAAAGACCCAAATCGAGCCCGGTGAGATCGATGTCGCGCACACCGGTAACTTCGCGGGTGAGCTTTACAGCAAGCAAGGCCACATGGGGGCGTTCTTTCTCGAGATCGACCCCGCGTTCAGTGGCCTGCCGACTGCGAGGCACGAAGCGGCATGCGCCTCGGGGAGCATCGCGATTCTCGCGGCTAGCGCCGAGATCGAAGCCAAACGCTACGACCTCGCTTGCGTCGTTGGCGTCGAGCAAATGAAGACGGTGGGTCCCGCTGAAGGTGGCGATTTCCTCGGCACTGCGGCTTGGTACGAGCTCGAGGCCAAGGGGATCGAATTCCCTTTCCCCAAGCTCTTCGGCAAGCTCGGCGACGAGTACGACAAGCGCTACGGGTTGAAGGACGAGCACCTCGCCGAGATCAGCACGATCAACTACGCGAATGCGAAGCTCAACCCGAATGCGCAGACCCGCACCTGGTACATGAACTACGACCACGCGATGAGCCGTGACGAGTTCAACGGCAACCTCGGTGGACGTATCCACATCTCGGATTGCTCACAGGTGACCGACGGTGCGGTAGCTCTGTTGTTGGCGTCGCCCGAGTATGCCAAGAAGTGGGCGGAGCGCGTCGGCGTGCCCCTCGAGTCGATCCCTCGCATCAAAGGCTGGGGCCACCACACCGCGCGGATTCTCTTCGAGGACAAGATCGCAGATAGCGCCAACGACGAGTATGTGCTTCCCCACGTTCGCGCCACGGTCACCGACGCGCAAAAGCGCGCCGGCATCACCGACACCGATGGTATCGATGGCATCGAAACGCACGACTGCTTCACGACCTCGGAGTACATGGCGATCGACCACTTCGGCCTGACAGCCCCCGGCGAGAGCTGGAAGGCAGTCGAGGAAGGCGTCATCGCCCTAGACGGCAAGACGCCGATCAACCCGAGTGGCGGCCTCATCGGCGCTGGCCACCCCGTCGGCGCAACCGGCGTCCGCCAAGCCCTCGACTCGCACAAGCAAGTGGCAGGCGAAGCCGGCGACTACCAGATCGACGGCGCAAAAAACATCCAGACCCTCAACATCGGCGGAAGCGGCACCACCAGCGTCAGTTTCATCATCGGCACCTAAGGGACTTCCTCCCCGAGACCACCCCGATCGCAACGATTCGTTTCCAAGGGTTCAAACCCCGTTGGGGACGCCGGCCCCGAGATCACGAATGGTCTCGGGGCCTTTCTTTAGGCCGTGCGATCCAGACCCGAGGCTTTCGCCAGGCTTCTATCGGTCCTGCTCAACCCGGGTCAGATCTTCTACGACTCCGCAAGGCAACGCTGACCCCCAGCACCCAGGCTGTCATCGTGAAGGGGGCGACGATGCCTGCCAAGCCTGAGGGGGCCGCGATGCCCTCGGCAGCGAGGCTCACGGTCGACAGGGCGTGGGCCACTATGCACAAGCCAGCAAGACCAATCACCCACGATGGAAGTCTACCGGTGCGCATCAGCCCGAGGGTGTAGGCCGCGACGCAAACAATGGTGGGGAAGCCGGAGAGGTTGTTCGCGAGAAGAGCACTCTGGTGAAGTAGAAGGACGACTGCCGGTTCGACCGCGTCCGCCGTGAAGGCAGCAGCTTGGGAAAGCAGGATGACGACGAGAATGACGAGGCTCTCGACCGACGCGCCCGCTAGGCCCACCCATGCACAGACTTCCGGTGTGCGGCCTCCCCCCGAGAGTGAACTCGAGAGGGATCCGGCGAACGCGAGAAAGGCCACAACCCAAGTCAGGGCGCTGATCCAGCCAGTCGCGAGGACGCTGGACCGGTGAAGCGAATAGGCCTTCGCCAAGCTCTCGAGCGAGTGCTCGGGATCGAGAAGGGCACTCGGTGTGATCAGGATGAAGATGACGAAGAGGACGGCGATCGCGAATCCCGCGAACTCGGCGATGCGTCCTTCGTCGCTCAACGATGGGTGGGTCGTCATTCGCCGGTGTGTAACATGCGTTCACTAGGCAATACCAGCCGGTTCGATCGTTCGACCGGGATCATGCCGCGAGCCTTAGTTCGCTCAGCTTCGCGAGGAAGGGAACGAAGTTCAAGACTTGCCCCCCTTGGCACGCCAGCCCCGAGATCACGAATGGTCTCGGGGCCTTTCTATTCTGCGACGCTTCCAAAGCGCCGCTTCGGCGGGGCTTTGTTCAGTGCTCGGCGCGCAACGCGGCGAAGGTCCAGGCGGCCCCGAGGAGATCCACGACAGCAAAGAGGATCAAAACCGGCTTGGCGAGGCCGAGGAGCACGAACGTCGTGAAGAATACGATGGCGGCTGGCCGTCCCCACACGGTCGCCCAGAAGAAGTCCTTGGTCTCGCGACGTGCCGTGAAGACATAGTAGAAGCCGAGAATGGCGACGACCGCGCCGAGCACCCGGATCCACACCTCCTGTGGCGATCCGAGACCGAAAAGCTCGGTCAGGACGGCAGGAGCCACCACCAAGGTCGTCCCGAGAACCAGAAGGTAGACCCCGAAAACGAAGATGCTCACAGCGGCGCGGCTCATGGCCGCGACCTTAGTCGCTCAGGTCGTCAATGTCGTCGGGCAACTCTCCCAGTCCCGCAGCCGATCCGCGAAACCAATCAGCAACCCCGCACAGCCCGGAAATACCGTAAACGTCCCGGTGGGGACGCCGCCTGAAATAGCCCGGCTTCGGCCGGGCTTTCTCTTTGGGATGCGCGAGGACGACTTGTCCTCCGGCCCAGTGTCCGGAATGACACCTTGGAGCGCCAGCTGACGCGGAACTCGTGGAAGATGAGCGGTCACCATCATCCCTCCTTTGGGCCCAAACACGGAAGAAAATACGAGCAGTTCGCGTTTCGCGACGCAGCCGTGGGTCTTTTGCGCGTACTCTCGCCGGACCTACCCGTAGAAACAGAGAAGTAGAACAATGATTTTCATCACCACCTACAAACTGAAGCCGCACATCACCAAGGCAGAGACCAAAGAACTGATGGGCGTATTTGCCACGATCGGCAACGCGCCTGGAACCCTGGCCCACTATGTGAACGCCGACGGCGGCGGTGGCATCGCGATCGCCGAGAGCGATGATCCGGCCGAGGGATACGCAAACCTCCTCAACTATCAGCAGTGGATCCAGTTCGAGAGCAAGGTCATGCTGAAAGTCGAAGACGCCGTTCCGCTCATCGGCGCCTACCTGGGCTAACGCATTTCGAGCCAAAGCCGTGTCGCTCGACACACTCGAACAGAAGGCGTGCATCTCCGGATGCGCGCTTTTTGTTTTTGCAGCGTCTCGCGATGCGCTGTCGCACGGTCGGAAGGTTGCTTGCCGGAGACGTTCAGCTCACCCGGCGGCCAGCCGTCGCGCCATCAGCGTGGCGATTCCCATCAGTGGAACTTGCGTGTTCAGCCCCACGGGCCAAGGGAAGAGGCTCACGCCGCCAGCCGCCGCAGCCCCTCCCAATCTGTGAGGAACCCCACAACGGAGTTCCAACTCGGAGTGATTAGGGACGCCATCGTAGCCCGGCTTCGGCCGGGCTTTTTCTTTCCGATAGGTTGAAGAGTTTCCGTCGGTTACAGTCGGCGGCGATGACTGCCGATACACCGATTCTCGACGCTCACATGCACCAGTGGGATTTGCGCGCGACGCCGCGCGGCGCGGTCTCGATTTTCGTGAAGCTCTTCGGGTGGAACGACTCTCTGAAGGAGGGGGCGGCGAAGCTCATGTTTCCCAAATCTCAACTTCGATTCGTCGGCAAGATCGACTACGTGGCGAACGACTACCTAATCGAGGACTATCGCATCGACTCGGGCTCGCTTGCTTCGCGCTTTTTAGGCGCGGTCCACGTGGAGGCGAACTGGAAAGCCAAAAAGCACATCGACGTCGCAAGCGAAACCGCCTGGCTCGAACGACTCGACCCCGATGCATCCACTATCAAGGCATTCGTGGGGTCGGCTGAGCTCGATCGATCGGACCTCGAGAAGGTATTGCAGGCACATGAAGCGGCGAGCACTCGCTTTCGCGGCATTCGAGACAAGCTTGCCTGCCACCCCGATCGAGGGGTCTGGGACTGGGTCCGATCACCCACGCTTCTGCAGGACCGTGCATGGCGTGCGGGCTATCAGATGCTCGGCGAACGCGGGCACTCGTTCGATGCGTGGATGTACCATCAGCAGCTCCCTGATTTCATCGATCTGGCGCGCGCGATTCCGGAAACGCCGGTTGCACTATGCCATCTTGCTACGCCAATCGGGCTCGCAGGAAACTACGGCGGTCTTGGCAACACGGCCGCGGCGCGCGAGAAGATCGCTGAGCAGTGGAAAGACTCCCTCTCGCGTCTTGCCGAAGTGCCACACGTTCGTTTCAAGATCGGAGGCTTATTGATGCCGATCGTGGGCTTTGGTGCGGAACAACAGCCCACGACGATGAGCAAAGACGAGTTCGTCGATCGCGTTGGCCCCTTCGTCACGTGGGCGCTCGATACCCTGGGCATTCAACGATGCATGTTCGCCTCGAACTTCCCGATGGATAAGGTTTCGATCAGCTACCAGACCTTGGTGGCCGGACTCGACGAACTGCTGGCCAATCGCACCGAAGAAGAGAAGCAGCTTTTCTTCAACGGCGTCGCCCGTAACTTCTATCGAATCAACTAGCCGCCGGTCTCCGGAGCTCCTCCAAAGCCTCAGAAACCCCCGAACCCGGTTCCAACTCGGCATCATTGGGAACGCCGCCAAGACCGCCTTCGGCGACGTCGGTTGGATCTCTATTTCTGGCCTGCTAGAGAGGGCGCCATGCGGTATTCGCGGGCGTTCATCCCGACGGTGAAAGAGGTTCCGAAGGATGCCACCGTGCCGTCGCATATCCTGATGTTGCGCGCCGGTTATGCGCGCATGGTGGGGGCCGGAATTTACGAGCTCCTCCCGCTTGGAACTCGAGTGCTCCGCAAGATAGAAAAGATCATCCGGGAGGAAATGGATGCGTCGGGGGCGCAGGAGCTCTTGATGCCGGCCTTTCTCCCCGGCGAGTACTTCAAAGAGTCGGGCCGTTGGGAGCTCTACGGGCCCACCCTGCTTCGCATCAAAGACCGCAAGGGCGGCGATTACCACCTCGGGCCTACGCACGAAGAGATCGTCACCGACCTGATTCGGCGCGAAGTGAAGAGCTACCGCCAGCTACCGCTCAACCTCTACCAAATTCAGAACAAGTACCGCGACGAGCCACGGCCGCGCGGCGGTCTGCTCCGGTGTCGTGAGTTCATCATGAAGGACGCCTATTCGTTCGACGTGTCGGACGAAGCCGCATTGGTGAGCTACGACCAGATGCGCGACGCCTACCACCGCATCTTTCACCGCCTCGGGCTCGACTATCGCGTTGTGGAAGCCGACAGCGGTGCCATCGGCGGCAAACAGAGCGCGGAGTTCCAAGTTCTAGCTCAGACCGGCGAAGACTGGATCGTCGCCTGCAGTAAGTGCGACTACGCCGCCAACGTCGAAGTCGCCCAGCCTGGGCCCGCCACCGACGAACCATCTGACCCGTCCAAAATGCTCCCGCTCGAGAAAGTCGAGACGCCAGAAACGCACACCATCGCAGAGGTGGTCGCGTTCTTCGGGCCCGAAGCGAGCGCAGCACAGACGCTCAAGTCGCTCGTCTATCTCGCAGGTGATGAGGTCGTCCTGGCCGTCGTCCGCGGCGACCACGAGATCAATGAGATGGGCCTCGCCCGCCACCTAGGCGTCGACGAGGTGCTCCTCGCCTCGGACGTGGCCGTCGAGGAAGCCACCAACACGGAGATCGGTTTCGTCGGCCCCGTAGGCTTCGAGGGACGCATCATTGCCGATCCCGCCGCGGTGTCGGTTCTGAACGCCATCGCGGGTGCCGGCGAGACTCCCTACCATCTCGAGAACGTCAATCATGGGCGCGACTACACCGCCGAGGTCCTGTCGATCCGACAAGCGGCCTCGGGCGATCCATGCCCCAACTGTGGTGGTGCTCTCGAGCTCTATCGCGGCATCGAAGGCGGTCACATCTTCGTCCTCGGCACACACTACAGCGACAAGATGAATGCGACCTTCCTCGACGAGGAGGGGAACAGTCGTTCGATCGTGATGGGCTGCTATGGCATCGGTGTGACAAGGCTAATGGCCGCGATCATCGAGCAACACCACGATGAGCAGGGGATCCGCTGGCCGGTTCACGTCGCCCCGTACGAAGTGATCGTGACCCCGATCGGCAAAGATGAGGAGCCCCTCGCGAGAGCCACCGAAATCTACGACGCCCTGCGCGCCGAGGGGATCGAAGTCCTGCTCGACGATCGCTCAGAACGCCCCGGGGTGAAGTTCAAAGATGCCGATCTACTCGGAATTCCGATGCGAATTACGGTCGGGTCACGTGGACTGAAGCAGGGCACGGTGGAGCTCAAGAAACGCACTGAAGCAGAGTCGGAAGACGTACCCACTGCCGAGATCATCTCCTCGACGAAATCCGCCCTAGTTGCTCTCGGGGGCTGAACGCGTGGCTCCGAACGAAGACACATACGAGACTCCGAAGTGGAGAACCCTTTGGCTAGGCGTCGGGTTTGCGGTCTTGATCGGAATAGGGGTCGTGACCGTCCTGCTACCGGAGCTGGAGGACGAGCCCTCAGAAGAGTCAGCCACCTCACAAGACGACTACGGCGAGAACGCCAAAGCACCGCCAGAGTGAATTGCCCTCGCGCGCGCTAAACAAAAACGCGCACGAAGACAACCCATTCTTTGCGTAGCAGGTCACAAATTTGCAATGTTATAGGGAGCGTGCCGCATCGCAGACTCATCGTAGTCGTGTTCGCATGGGTGCTTTCTCCGGCAGCGGGGTATGCATCACCCGACGTACCCATGTGTGTCGCCGAGCAAGCGAACCTGATCGAGGCACCGATCAGCGTTGACCGTCCCTGGGTCTCCACTGCAATGTGTGGCCCCTTCGCCAGACCGATCGCCATGCCCGAAGCAAGTCCGTTGCCGGGTCGCGCCGTCGAAGCCTACCGCGAAGCCACGCGGCTGATCGTGGCGGCCCACTACGAGGAAGCACGCCTACAATTGGACTTGGCTCACCAGGGCCTTCCCCGGATCGCAGACCACATCGCCCTGCAGAATGCACGGCTCGAGTTGCTCCGTGACCGGCCCGGTCGTGCGGCCGTCTTCTTCGCGGAAGCATCCGAGAGCATTCATGAATCGGTCAGGGTCCAGGCGAGCTTTGGGTATGCGCTAGCACTCCTCCGGGCCGACGACCCGACTGCCGAGCAGGCCCTCCACGACCTGCTGTGGACCTATCCGGCACTCCCCGAGCGTACCGGCCTCCTATACGAACACGCCCAGAGCCTCCTCCGGCAGCAGCGCTACGAAGAAGCGGGGCGGATCTTCCACGCCATCCGCATCGACCATCCGGGAAGCCAGTTGGCACCACGCGCGCAAGCCGAGTTGGCGCGTCTCGCGCGACTCGGGCACGACACCCCGGAGCTGACCAACGAGGGACGAGTGAAAATCGCGAGAGAGCTCGTGCGCACCGGGCCACTCGACAAGGCTAAGGAGACGGTCATTGAATTGCTCGAACGGCCACTGACGCCGGAGCAGTACGCCAAGGTTCACTACCTTGCAGGCCGATTGGCTCGCTATGAAGGTCGTTGGCAAGCCGCGGAAACCTATCTCCGTACGGCGCAACAGTTCCCATCGCCCGACGCCGCGACTACTCGACAGATCGAGGACCGGGCGAACGACATGGAACAAGCAGCGACGGCGCGCGAAAAAGACTCCGCGCTCGTAGCGTTCACTCGACTGAAGGCGCGACGGAAGTATGCGTCCATCCCGTCGTCCCGACTCCGCGACATGATTCAGCTCGTCTCCCCTGCTGGTCTGAGAGAAGAAGTCGACGACATCCTCGTCACCCTGGGTGCGCGAGGAGGGGTCGCGTCCAGCATCCTGTTCGATGCGGCGATGGCCGCAGTCGGGACCGGCGGTGAAGGACTGATCATCGTGTTGCTCGACCACGTAGCAAAGCGAGACAGCGCTCGGTATCGGGCCGCGGCGCTCTACCACTTGGCGAGGGCACACGAACGTGGGGGGAGACCGGAGGAAGCCAAGGACTACTACTCGAGGACGCTCGAGCTAGCGGACGACTACTACGCATTATGGGCCGTAAACGGCCTCGCGAGGCTCGAGATCGGCGGGGGCATCGAAAGCCCCGAAGGTTTGTCGGACTTCGATCGGCGAGCCATGCCGCGCGCGCCCCAGGCCGCCGATTCGGAGCTTTCCGGCCAGCTCGAGCGAATCGCGGAACTCCACGGCGACACCTACCCTTGGATCGGCCGAGCGGCTGATCTCCTCCGCATCGGTGAACAGGCCTCGGCGACCGCCGAGCTCTTCGCGGCTTATCTCTCGTGGCGACACGCGCTAGGAAAGCCGGTTGCGCGAGCGGGACTCGATTCCGTAGCCCGCGCGGACGGACGCGTGCACGAGCTGATCGCGGCAGACGTTCGCACCGCGCGATTGGGTCTGAGCGACTCGGACCGCGCGACCCTCTCCTCGGTGGCAGCTTCGCTCGGTGACATGGGTACCGCGGGAGGCTTCGCGGGCCCGGACTTCATCGAGACCCTCCCGCGCGCATACGAGTGGCTCGCTGTACCGGCAGCAAACCGATACGGCCTCGACCCGAACCTCTTGCTCGCGGTGATGCGTGTGGAAAGCGCCTACCAGAAGCACATCGTGTCGTATGCCGGCGCCGTCGGTCTCATGCAGATCATGCCCCGCACCGGACAGTTGATCGCGCATGCACTCGGCCATAAAGACTTCTCGCCAGCCGACTTGCTCGACCCGCAAACCAATTTGGAATTCGCTGCGTGGTACCTCACCTCGTTGATCCGCCGGTTCGACGGACGCCTACCGCTCGCCATCGCAGCCTACAACGGTGGACCACACAACGTGCGACGCTGGATGCAGGAGTCCGCCGATGGGACTTCGGTCGACGTTCTCCTGGAACGGATTCCTTTCACTCAGACCCACCGCTACGTGCGCCGCGTTCTGGTGAACTACGAAGCCTATCGCAAGCAGCAGGAGCTGCCGGCGCCGAGATTGTCGGTACAGCTCCCGGCGCAACGCGTCGACCCGGTATCTTTCTGATACAACACGGTGATGGGTAGCGACGAGGTCGACGCAGTGGTGATCGGGGCAGGCGCGGCGGGTCTCGCATGTGCGCTCGAGCTCACCCGCCGGCTCGGCTCGGTGGTCGTCATCGAACGCGAGGTCGGGCCTGGCCGAGAGATCTCGAGCCGCAACAGCGGGGTAATCCACGCGGGGATCTACTATCCAGGGGATTCCCTCAAAACACGCCTATGCGTTCAGGGCAAACAGCGGCTCTATCGGTGGTGCGAAGCTCACGACGTTCCGCATGCCCGAACGGGCAAGCTGATCGTCGCAACGAGCGCCGAGGATGAGGCGCGTCTTCGAAAGCTTGCACGACACGCCAACGAGGTAGGCGCCGGGGAACTGGAGCTGTTGACCGGTGCGGAAGTTGCGGAGCGGGAGCCCGAGCTCTGTTGCCGGGCCGCGCTCTACTCGCCTACTTCCGGCGTTGTCGACGTTCACGAGCTTCTCGCGAGCTTCCTCCGCGAAGTCCGGGAAGCCGACGGGACGGCCGTCTTTCATACTGCCGTCGAGGAGATCCGTCCCTCGGGACGAGACTGGATCGTTCGAACCTCGGACACGATGGGTCGAGCGGGGGAGATACGCACACGACGCGTCGTGAACGCCGCCGGGTTGTCGGCGCTCGATATCGCCGAAAAGTCGGGCCTGCCAGCCGACGAGCGACCCTGGCGTCTCTATCCCTGCAAGGGCTCGTACTTCGCGCTTCAGGCGGCGGCCCCTCCGACGAAGCACAGCCTCATCTACCCACTGCCTCAGGGCGCAGGCCTCGGCGTACACATCACGACCGACCTCTCAGGGGCTCGCCGCGCCGGCCCAGACGCCGAGTATGTCGACGACATCGACTATACGGTGGACGAATCGCACGCAGAGCGATTCGCCGAAGCGGTCGCGCGATACCTCCCGGCGATCCGCCCCGAGCACTTGACCCCGGATTATGCTGGGATCCGGCCCAAGCTCGTCGGCCCGGGTGGCGGATTCGCGGACTTCGTCATCGCCGCCCCTAGATCGCAACCAGGGATGGTTCACCTGATAGGTATCGAATCTCCAGGACTTACCGCCTCTCTTGCCATCGGTTCTCACGTGTCCGATGTGATCGGATAGGGGTTGCGCGCCCGCCAGCGGGTATGCATAACCCCCGCCTCAAAAGGAGTTCCATGAGCCATCGAGTCTTGATCATCGGAAGCGGACCCGCAGCACACACGGCAGCGATCTACGCGGCGCGTGCGGAGCTCAAGCCCGTCCTCTTCGAGGGCTTCATGGCAGGCGGCATCGCAGCGGGGGGCCAGCTCACCACCACGACCGACGTGGAGAACTTCCCTGGCTTCCCCGAAGGGATCATGGGCCCAGACCTCACCGATCGCTTTCGCGCACAGTCCGAACGTTTCGGCACGACGATCCACACCGAAACCGTGAATGAGGTCGACCTCTCGAGCCGACCGTTCCACTTCAAGGCGGACACCCAGGAGGGCACCGCACGCACGATCATCATCGCTACAGGCGCAACGGCGAAGCGGCTCGATATCCCCGGGGCGAACGACGGAGAGCTCTGGCAGAAGGGGATTTCGGCCTGCGCGGTTTGCGACGGCGCATTGCCGGCGTTTCGCAATCAGCCCTTGGCGGTGATCGGCGGTGGCGACTCCGCCGTGGAAGAGGCGACGTTCCTCACGAAGTACGGGTCGCAGGTCTATATCGTCCACCGGCGTGACGAGCTCCGGGCATCGAAGATCATGCAGCACCGCGCGATGACGAACCCCAAGGTCGAAATGCTGTGGTCGCAGACGGTGACGGAAGCGAAAGGGACGGACTTCCTCGAGGCGATCCGCGTCAAGGACCTGAAGACCGACGAGGAGCGGGACATTCCGGTGGCGGGCCTGTTCTTCGCCATCGGCCACACCCCCAACACCGCGTTCCTCAACGGTCAGATCGACACCGACGAGCAGGGCTACATCATCACCAAGCCCGACTCCACCCAAACCAACGTGCCCGGGGTGTTCGCTGCGGGCGACGTCCAAGACAAGAAGTGGCGTCAGGCGATCACCGCAGCAGGGACGGGTTGCATGGCGGCACTCGAAACAGAGCACTTCCTCGCCTCGCAGAGCTCTTAAGAACCGAGCCCTGCGCCGTTCCCGTTTCGCCGGTCGCGGCGCTCTTGTCTGCGCAGGACCGCCCGCGCGCGACGCTCCTTTGTCTTCGGAGAGGGCTTCCGGCCTCGATAGGCGGCCTGTTCTTCGTGATGCTCGTCGAAGGCGCCTGGCTGCGCGCCGAGCTCGAAGAAGGCGACCTCTCGCTGCGCGCGCTCACCGAGCCTCAAGGGAACGATCGCAGCGCCGACACCAGCGCCTACATACACGGCGCCTTTGGGCTCCTCAGAGGCGCGCGAGCCGTAAAGGCCGTGAATGTACTTGTGGCCGGCCAACTTGCCGACGGAAAGCTCGTGCAAACGAGCGACGGTGATCTGCCCCGCATGCGTATGTCCCGAAAAGACGAGAGGCACCCCGTGCTCCCACAGCGCATCGGCTTCCTCGGCGATATGCGAGAGCCCGATGACCGGAAGGTTCGACTTGAGCCCCTTGAGTGCGTCGCGTTGGGAAGCGTGGCCGGTGTACGCGTCGTCGAGACCGAGCACTTGGAGAGGTTGATGGCCGATCGTGATCGTCGTGTGTGCGTTGTCGAGCACCTCCGCACCGCCCTTTCGGAGCGCCTTGCGAACGACATCCGCCCCCGCCCAGTGATCGTGATTTCCGAGCACTGCAAACACTGGCGCATCGAGCTTCCCGATCACCTCGGTCAGATCGTCGAGATAGACTTGGCTGTGACAAACGAAGTCGCCACTGATGACGACGATGTCGGGGTTGCCCGCGTTGGTCATCGAGACGGCATCATACTGAACTGCCATGGGCGTCACTCGCCCGACGTGGAGGTCGGTCAGATGTGCCACGCGCACGCCCTCGAGGTGCTCGTGGAAGCACTCGGGGCCTGCGAAGCGACGGACACGGAACTTGCGCGACGCGTCGTGCCACGGGTCTCGCTCACGAAGAAGCCTCTGACGAAGCTTCCGGAGCCCATCAATTGTGGCGGATTTGCCCATGTCAACTCAATCTAGTCACTCGTCTCAATGCTCGCACGAATCACGCGAAGGCCACCGCCGCCAAGACGATCAACCCTGCCACAATTTCCTGCCACGGCATCCTGAAAACCCTACCCGAACCCTAGAAAGTCGTCATAAGAACCACAGAGGACGTGGTAGCGTCCACGTGTGCGTCTCGACGGGTCGTGTCATTGTGGCCAGGTTCGCTTCTCCCTCGAGAGCAAGCAACCCTGGCCCTACCAGCGTTGCTACTGCTCCATTTGCCGCAAGACGGGCGGCGGTGGGTTCATGATCAACCTCGGTGGGGACATGCGCACGATGAAGATCGACGGCGAGGACAACCTCGCGCACTACTGCGCGAGGGTCGAGCGAAAAGGCGAGGTCGTGCAGAGCAAGCATCGTCGCTTCTTCTGCAAGCGATGTGGTTGTCATCTCTATGCCTGGCACGAGAACTGGCCCGATATCGTGCACCCGGTGGCCAGCGCGATCGACACGCCCCTCCCTGACCCTCCCGGGCGTGTGCACCTGATGCTGGGTAGCAAGGCTGATTGGGTGCCCGTACAGGCCGAGCCCGACGATGAGCAGTACGACGCGTATCCGGCTAAGTCGCTCGCCGTTTGGCACCGCGACCACGGATACACCGATCCCGAGTAGAGAAGCGCGGCCATCACGATTCCTATACGCTCTCTGCAGCGGAAGGTGGTGTCTTCAAACCACGCTCCCGGTCTCGGACGACACCGCCGAGTCGGTCGGCCCAGTTCTCTGGATAGCCCTCGTAGTACCCCGTCCACTGGCGGCCGGTGATCTCTCGGTACCCGAACGCGTAGATTGCGCGCGAGATCGACGGCACACCAATGACCGGCAGATACAGAGGCCCGAAAAGGCGCGACTGCTTGGTGTGGCCGAGCTCGTGAGCCCTGTTTCGATCGTCGAGGTCGTGCCATCGACTGTTCTCGCGACTCCAAAAGACGACGTAGCCGAGTGAGATCCCCGTGCCGCTCGACTCGACCACGAGCCGCCCGCCTTCGACTTCGATCTTCTTGATGCGTCTACGGGCGGCTTCGACGCCGAGCATCGCGATACCGAGCGCAGATTGGGGTGCTTCCCAAAGGATCGACAAGCCTTTGCCGACAAGGGGCATGGGCGGAGCCTAGCATCCGCTTCCGGGCATGCCGAGACCATCAGTATCCCTAGCGCGATCGAGTGCTAACACCGCCCACCTCGTACACGATGATCTCAATGGTCGCACGAGTCATGCGAAGGACGCTTGCGCTTGAGCCTCGACACCGGCACGTCCGGCCCCTGGGGCCCTGAGCTCCCGCGCTTGTTACGGAAGCGTTTGTAGAGGTAGGCCACCGCCGCCAAGACGATCAACCCTGCCACAATTTCCTGCCACGGCATCCCGAAAACCCTACACGAACCCGAGAAGCTTGCCTCCCTGGTATGTAGACGCGGCCCATCGTTCCTCCCTGGCTGTCCCCGCGGTAGGCGCGAACGCCTGGGTCGGCTGAACCGAAGAGATCGACCGCGACATGGATCCAGTTCCAGCCGTTAGCTGCCATCGCCTGGTAGCCGTTTCGGCCCTCATTCTTGCTGCCAAAGAAGCCGTGGCCGTTCTGGAGGATTGGGAGTCCGTGTTGACTGCAGCGCGGTTAGATGCGCGCTTTGAGCGCGTCGATCTCTTTGACGAAGCCGGTCGCGATGTCTTGCACGTCGGGGACCAACTCCGCGCAGGCCAGAGCACCGAAACATAGCCGGTCTACCACGCTCATCACTGTGATGTTGAGGCCCGAGCCTTGTTGTACGGGGCCGAGTGGGAAGAGCTGACGCAGCCGCGCGCCTGCCGTGTAGAGAGGGACCGGCGGGCCCGCGATGTTCGAAATGATGAGGTTCCACAATGGAGGGACCCGGTCGGCGAGGTGCCGCGAAGAGTAGAAGCCCATGAAGTGGGTCGCCATCCAGGGCACGGTGATGTTGTTCAAGAGGTCGGCGAAGTTCTTGAGGATGTCGCTGTCACCACTTTTCTTGTGCCGCTTCTTTTGGCGCGTCGTTTCTTCGTTGAGCGCCATCAGCCGCTCGACGGGATCATCGCTTTGGATAGGCAAGTGAACACGAATCACCGAAACGCGGTTACCGTCTTGTTGTCCATCGTGCCGAACCGACACCGGAATGGTTGCGACCAAGGGGCGTTCGGGAAGGCCGCCATGGGCGCGAAGCCAGGATCGCAAGCTTGCGCAACAGGCCGCCAGCACGACGTCGTTCACGGTCGTTCCAAAGGCGCGCTTGATCGCCTTCACATCTTCGAGTGAGACATCCACGAGTCCGACGGAGCGGTTGGGCGTGAGGGCGCGGTTGAACGGGGTTGGCGGCGCCTCGAACAGGGGGGGCTTCTCAGAAACGTCAGTGTCCGTGGACTGGACGGGTTGGGATCGCCCCTTGCCTCGGACCGCCGAAGCCATTTTCGTAGCTGCCTCGACTGCGCGCCGAGGCTTGCCTGCCAGGGTGCGAAGCGTATCGGCAGCGAGCCACGGGATCGTGGGCTCGCGATCGGGAATCCAGCTCTCCTCGGGGGGAGGGATCACCCGGCCTTCGGGACTCGTATCCATGAGCTCACCCGTGATCGCCGCGCTTCGGCCGCCGTCCATCGCAGCGTGGTGGATCTTCATGACGAGCGCGACCTTGCCGCCCTCCAGGCCTTCTACGAACGCAGCCTTCCACAATGGCCTATCGCGCTCCAGACACTCGCCTGCAAACTCACCGACAAACTCGCGGAGCTCCTGCATGCTACCTGGAGAAGGAAGCGAAGCACTCACGAGGTGTTTGTCGAGATCAAAAGCCGGGTCCTCGATCCAGTGGGGGTCGCCGATCTCCAATGGCCCCTGAACCATACGGCGCCGGAATGGCGGGATGAGATGAATCCGTTCTGCGAACAGCTGCCGGGTCAACTCGAAAAGCAACTCGCCGAGGTCAGCGCCCGGCTCCAACTCGGGCTCGAGGATGAGGACACCCATCGTGTGCATGGGCATCTCGCGCGTTTCCGCATAGAGCATCGCCGCATCGAGATTGGACAGACGGATCACAGCGTGCTCCCCGGCTGCAAGAACCCGAGGCCCATCATGAAGCGGGCCATCTCCGTGAGATACTTGCCGCGATCGAGGTGGATACTGTGGCTCCCCGGAAACCAGTACATGCGGCAGCGTTGCCAATGATCCCACAGCAGCCTGGAATGCTTGGGGGGAGCGAGGCGGTCGCCCACGCCGCCGACGATCATCAATCGCTCCGGCGGTAGCACGGGTGGATAGGTGAGTGGGCAACTCACCGCGACGAGGCGCCGGGCATCCGCCGCGCTCAGGTTCGAGATGGCCAGGGCGGCACGCATGAGGACCCCAATCGGCGGCCACTCCAAGAGCAAGTCCGCGACACTGATGATCGGCACGTTGGGAAGCGCGAACGCCAGCTTGTCTTCAACACTAGCGAGCATCGACGAGATATAGCCGCCGAGGCTCAACCCCGTCACGCCAACCTGCTCGACGCCCTGCTCGCGCTGAAGCCAATTGAGGAGAATCCGGAAGTCGAACACCGACTGCGCGACCGCCTCGTTGAATCGAGACGAGCCGCCCGCGAAGAACCCGTGTCCCGAAAACGCTGAGAAGCGCGTTTGGCGCGGCCCGTGGAAAGGAAGTGTGAACAAAGCGATGTCGCAACCCATGCGAAAGAACCAGGGAAACGCAAAGAACCACTCGTTGATCAGGTATCCCTCGGCCGTGAACCCATGAATCGCGACGATCGTCGGACGTGGCCCGTCACGGTGCCGAATCATGCGCGCGTAGGCCACACGGTTGCGGTCGTGGCGCAGGTAACGCTTGTGTTGGTCGGGATGGACAGGCTGGAACGGGCTGTCAAAACGCACCACCTCGCACACGCCATCCTCGGGTTCGAAACGCGGACACCATCGTCCTCGCTTGACGCGCACGCGCACGCCAGACGGAGGCTCGTGGAAGAAGCGGGTGTGGTCGCCGGATTCAGCCATCTCGGCGTACAGGCCGACGCTTTGCATGGACCGCCGGAGCTCGATCGGATTGAAGCCAAACGGTATGGCTGTCGCACTTACCATCGTGCCAAAGACCGCCCTCACAGCGTGGTCGAATGCGGCCGCGGCTCCGATTTGCAGGCGATCGACAGCCGCAAGGTCGAAGCTCTCCGGTCTTCGGGCGAAATCGTCGTCGAGATGCTCCCACCAATAGCCACCGGGCGTCCAAGGAGCCGCCCGCTCGCAAGACTCGTGCACAATCCGAGACACCACTGCGGAGTCTTCCATGAACGGAGCTTAGCCCACTTGGTCCCGAGCAAAAGGCGCCAAGGGACACCGCGTGCTCGGGAGGTCCTGTAGTCATTCGTCTCAGTGCCCGCACGAATTGCGCGAAGAGCGCTTTCGCTTGAGTCTCGACACCGGCACGTCCGGCCCCTGGGGCCCCGAGCTCCCGCGCTTGCTACGGAAGCGTTTGTAGAGGTAGGCCACCGCCGCCAAGACGATCAACCCTGCCACGATTTCCTGCCACGGCATCCCGAAAACCCTACACGAACCCGAGAAGCTTGCCTCCCTGATAGACGAGGAAGGAGGCGGTGTATGCGAGCAGCGTCATGTAGGCAAACATGAACGCCGGCCACTTCCACGAGCCCGATTCCCTTCTCACGACGGCGATTGTGCTCATGCACTGGCATGCGAGCAAGAAGAACACCATGAGAGAAACCCCGCTGAGCGGAGTCATCACAGGAGTGCCATCGGCATGGCGCGCTTCCCGCAGGGCCTGACGCAGGGGCTTGCTCCCCTCATCGGTTTCCCCGATCCCGAACACGATCCCAAGGGTTGAAATGAACACCTCACGCGCAGCGAACGCGCCGATGATCCCCACGCCGATCTGCCAGTCGAAGCCTATGGGCCTCAGGGCCGGCTCGATCGCGTGCCCGAACCTGCCGCCGATGCTGTGCTCTAGCTGCGCAGACGCCTCTTGCGCGTTGAGCGCGGCGACGGCCGCCACTTCCTTCTCGGGAGGCAGATCCGCCTGCTCGACCGTGGCGCGCTCGAGGACGTAGTGGGCGGTGATTTCATCCGACTTCGGAAACGAGAGAAGCACCCACAGAAGCACGGTCATCGCCAAGATAATCGTCCCCGCGTCGACCAAGAAGATTCTGAGGCGTCGCCAGGCATTGAGCCAAAGGATCTGGGCGGAGGGCCATCGGTATGGGGGCATCTCCAACAAGAAGGTAGGGGCGGGCCCGGGAAGAATGGTCCGACGAATCACCGAGGCCGCCGTGAGCGTCACCACGACGGAAAGGGTATACATCGCAAACAGCACGACGGCGCCTGCACTAAACCACCACAACGTCGCGCCCGCGAAAACGGTACCGACGACCAGAATATAGACGGGAAGCCGAGCGCTACATGACATCAGCGGCAACGCGAGCATCGTTACGAGTCGATCCCGCCGCCGCTCGATCGTCCGGGTCGCCATGACGGCAGGAATGGCGCACGCGAAGCCCGACAGTAACGGCACGAAGGCCTTCCCGTGGAGCCCCACCCCCTTCATCACGCGATCGATGACAAACGCCACTCGGGCGAGGTACCCGGAGTCCTCCATAAAACCAATGAAGAGAAACAGCATGAGGATCTGGGGCGCAAAGACGATGACGTTTCCAACGCCGGCGATGATTCCCTCGACGATGAGGTCTTCGAGAACCCCGTCCGGGAGCACCGCTGCCGTCTGATGCTGGAGGAAGGCGGTGAGGTCCTCGATGGCGCCGATGGCCGGCTCGGCCCAGGCGAAGAGTGCCTCGAACATGAAGAGCATCACCATTGCAAACGCCAAGAGACCGAACACTGGGTGAGTGAGCACACTGTCGATCCGCTCGCTGGTCGTGAGCTTGTGCGAGGGCTTCGACGAAGCCCGGTTCACCTGTCGATCGATCCACCTGTAACGGGTCGCGATGATCTCTAGATCTGGGTTCCGGCCCTCAGCTGTCGCATCGGAATGAAGCCTCTGAACGGCGCTGCGAACCGAATCGGGCACGCCGCGCAGACTGTCTTCGCCGAGCGATAGAAGGCACCACAACGCGACGGCACGGGTCCGCTGGGCAGGAGCGCCCGGACGCCATCGTTCGATCACCGGGACGAGCTTGGAGAGATCCGACTCGACAGCCGGCGGATAGGAAACCGATGGAGCCTCCAGGGGCGAGACGGACCCGAGTTGGTCTTCGACTGCCTTCAGCAACGTATCCAACCCTCGTTTCTTGGTAGCCACGACGGGGACCACCGGCGCGCCAAACAACTCGGACAAGAGGTCGGTGTCGATATGGAGTTCCATCCGCTCCGCCGCGTCCATCATGTTCAGGGCGACCACGACCGGAACTCCGGTCTCGATCAGCTGCAGCGCGAGGTAGAGACCGCGCTGGAGGGTGGTCGCGTCGACGACGCAAACGACCGCACGGGTTTCGCGGGCGACGAGCGCATCGACCGCGAGCTGCTCCTCAGGCGAGCTCGCCGTCAAGCTGTACATTCCCGGGACGTCGACGAGCTCGACCTGGTGCGCTCCAAGACGAAGGGTCGCAGTGGTGCGATCTACCGTAACCCCCGGATAGTTCCCAACATGAGCGCTGCCCCCGGAGAGTGCGTTGAACAACGTGCTCTTTCCGCTGTTGGGGTTGCCGGCGATCAGGACCTCCGGGGCTGCGATTCCCGTGGTCACGCGGCCCTCCGCGAGGCGACTGTGATCTTGGCGGCCTCGGCACGTCGTAGGGAAAGCGCATAGCCGCGAATACGGAGCTCGATGGGGTCGCCGAGCGGCGCCACACGCACCACCCTGACCTCCGTCCCAGGGAGGAGACCCATCTCCATGAGGCGCCTCGAAATCGCCCGATCACACCCGATCGACACGATTTCGGCTGGTTGGCCGATGGGGAGATCCGCTAGGGAGACGTTCATCCATAATTGATAATGAATTTCCTTTTCGTTTGCAACCGCTTGGAATTCCGAGCCAGGTCTCTATAGACAGCCCCCTACCCGCTGCCCAGAAGAAGGAGAATCATGGCAACCACGGCGCTCAAAGGAAACCCGACCCAGACCAACGGCGACCTGCCCGCAATCGGGAGCGACGCTCCGGACTTCGCGCTAGTTGCTACGGACATGAGCGAGAAGGCGCTCGCTGACTTTGCCGGGAAAAAGAAGATCCTCTCGATCAACCCGAGCTACGATACGCCGGTCTGCCAAGTCGCCACGCGCACGTTCAACGAGCGAGCTGCGGGCTTGGACGATGTGGTCGTGCTCATGATCAGCGCGGACCTCCCCTTCGCGCAAAAGCGGTTCTGCTCCGCCGAAGGCATCGAAGATGTCGTTCCCCTGTCGACGTTTCGCGCAAGCTTCCTGAAGGACTACGGCGTCGAGCTGATCGACGGCCCCCTCAAGGGCGTCTCCGCCCGCGCCATCGTCGTCCTCGACGAAAACGACAAAGTCATCCACACGGAGCTCGTCCCCGACATCACCCAGGAACCCAACTACGACGCTGCACTGGCTGCCGTCAGCTAGCGTCAGCGCCAAAACCCGCACTTGATCAGAACCCAAGAGATCTAGTACGTCTACAGATCCCATGAAGCCGCTCGGGACCGTCGATACGAGTTTCCTGCTCTCCGAGACCCGCAAGATGCCCATGCACACGGGGGGGTTGCTTCTCTTCAGCTACCCGAAAGGAGCGGCGGAAGACTGGCTGCATCAGACGCTGTCCAACACCAATGATCCAGAGGCGGTACAGTCGCCGTTCAATCAGAAGCTTGCGTGGCCGTTGTCGCGGTTCGGCCTACCCCACTGGGACACCGACCACGATCTCGACCTCGATTATCACGTGCGCCACTCGGCGCTGCCCAAGCCGGGTAGGTACCGCGAGATGTTCGCGTTGGTCTCGCGTCTGCACAGCACGCGATTGCATCGCGATCGGCCGCTGTGGGAGGCGCACATCATCGAAGGGGTCGAGGACAACAGGTTTGCCCTGTACATGAAGCTGCACCACTCGGTGATCGACGGCGTTGGCGCCATGCGCCTGCTCCGTTCGTTCTTGTCCGCCGATCCGAACAAGCGTGACATGCCGGCACCTTGGAACACGCCCCGACCACATCATACACGGAACAACGGCAGCGATGCTGTCCAAGAATCGCGAGGGGCAACGGCCTCGGCCGCAGGCGCGATGGCGGGAGTTGCTCGCTTTGCCGGTGGGGTGACTCGAAGCGACGGAATGGTCGGCCCCTTCCAAACGCCCCAAACGATGCTCAACATGCGCGTCAGTGGGTCTCGCCGGTTCGTCGCTCAGTCGTGGAGCCTCACGCGAATCAAGACCGTCGCCAAGGCGCTCGATGCGACCGTCAACGACATCGTTCTCGCCATGTCGGGCGGCGCTCTACGTCGATACCTCATCGATCACGGTGACCTGCCCGACGAACCGCTGACAGCCTTGACGCCGGTCTCGTTCCGGCCGGCCGATGCGGATGCCGAGGGCAACGCGTTCTCGGTCGTCTTCACCACCCTAGCCACGAACATGGGCGGTGCGATCGAACGCTTGCGGGCGATCCAGCAATCGATGGGAAAAGCCAAGGGCCTAATGAAGAGCATGAACACCGCAGATATCCCGGTTTTCACGACGGTGGTGGCTTTGCCGGTCCTGGTCCCACACCTCCTCAGGTTCGCTGGACGCACTCGGCCCAGCTTCAATGTCACCGTGTCCAACGTCCCGGGGCCCCGCGAACAGCTCTATTGGAATGGAGCGCCACTCGAAGGGATGTATCCCCTCTCGATCGTAACGCACGGGCAAGCACTCAACATCACGGTCACGAGCGTCGCCGACAGTCTCGACTTCGGAATCATCGCATGCCGCCGGTCGGTCCCGAGCGCTCAACGGTTGATCGATCACCTCGAAAGCGCGCTGGCTGAGCTCGAGGCATCCACCAACTGACCCGCTGTCGCTGGCGCTAACACTGTCGCTGCCGCTGGCACTGTCGCTGACGCTGGCACTGTCGCTGACGCTGGCGCTGACTAGGAGAGTAGCCGTTGCGCCTCTGCGACCACGTTCTCCACCGTGATGCCGTACTTCTCGTACAGCACCTGGTACGGGGCCGACGCGCCGAACTTGTCGACGGTGACGAATGCGGCGTCGTTTCCGACCCAGCGGTCCCAGCCTTGCCGGATGCCTGCTTCGACCACCACCTTTGGCGTTACCTTCGGGAGGACTTCGCGTTGGTAGTCTTCGTCTTGCTGCGCGAAGAGCTCCCAACACGGCATGCTGACGACGCGTACGCTCGCGCCTTCGGCCTCGAGAACCTCTGCGGCCTGAAGCGCGATCGAAACCTCGCTCCCGGTAGCGACGAGAATCACGTCGGGGCCCCCGCCGCCCGCCTCTCGCAGAGTGTAAGACCCGCGCTTCGCCTTCTCCGCGCTCGCTAGGTCATTGCGGTCGAGCGTCGGAACTCCCTGACGAGTTAGCGCAAGGGCCGCCGGGCCGTCCCACTCGATCGCTGCTTTCCAACACTCGCGCACCTCGTTGGCGTCAGCTGGGCGAAGGACCGCAAGGCCAGGGATCGCGCGGAGCGCAGCGAGGTGCTCGACCGGCTGGTGAGTCGGTCCATCTTCGCCGAGCCCAATGCTGTCGTGGGTGAAGATATATCGGGTATGAAGGCCCATGAGGGCCGCAAGCCTGATGGCGGGACGCATGTAGTCGCTGAAGATCAGGAACGTCGCGCCGAAAGGAATCACGCCGCCGTGAAGCGCCATCCCGTTGAGCGCAGACGCCATGCCGTGCTCGCGAATTCCCCAGTCCACGTTGCGAGGTATTCCCTCCGCGTCCGCCAGAAAGGTCGGATGACCTATCAGATGACTGTTGTTCGAGCCCGCAAGGTCGGCCGATCCGCCAACCAATCCTCCGATATGCGACGCTAGAACGTTCAGCACCTGGCCGCTCGCCTTACGGGTTGCGAGGCCCTTGGGGTCCGCTTCGAAGACCGGGAGGTCGTCGTCCCAAGCCGGCGGCAGCTCTCCACCCATGGCCTCGTCGAAAGCCCTCGCTTCTTCCGGGAATTCCCCGCGATACGCGTCGAGACGCCCCTGCCAATCGGAACGGCTCTTCGCGCCACGCTCGCGAATGGCCTCCGCCGCGGCAGCTAGCTCATCCGGCACGAAAAACAGCTCGGTGGGCCACTCCATGAGCTGCTTGGTCGCGATGATCTCGTCTTCGCCAAGCGGTGCACCATGCGCGACCGAGCTATCGCTCTTGTTGGGCGATGGGTAACCGATGATCGTCCGCACTCGAATGAAGCTCGGACGGTCATCCCCAACCGCCGCTTCGGCAGCGCGCTTCAACGCGCCCAAGTCCTCGCCATCTTCGACGCTTTCGGTATGCCACCTGTACGACTCGAAGCGCTTGAGCACGTCTTCGCTGAACGCAAGGTCCGTCGAGCCGTCGATCGTGATTCGGTTGTCGTCCCAGAACACGACCAGCTTCCCCAATCGAAGATGACCCGCAAGCGAGGCCGCCTCCGAAGCCACGCCTTCCATGATGTCGCCGTCGGACGCGATCACCCAGGTGCGGTGATCGACGATCTCGTGGCCGGGCCTGTTGAAGCGAGCCGCGAGATGCCGTTCGGCCATCGCCATCCCGACGGCGTTGCCGATGCCCTGGCCAAGTGGGCCGGTCGTCGTCTCGACGCCTGGGGTCATGTGCAACTCCGGGTGGCCCGGAGTGAGGCTTCCCCATTGCCGAAAGTTGCGGATGTCATCGAGTGACACCTCGTACCCGCTCAGATGGAGCAGCGAGTACTGCAGCATCGAGGCGTGGCCGCACGACAGGACGAAGCGGTCACGGTCGGGCCAGTCCGGGTCCGCGGGATCGTGCCGTCGCAGATCGGAAAAGAGCGCCCAACCCAAAGGAGCCAACGCCATGGGTGTGCCCGGGTGGCCGGAGTTCGCGGCTTGTACCGCATCCATGCTCAAACCACGAATCGTCTTGATGGCAAGCTCGTCGAGCCGCCCTACGTTCCCCATGTTGTGGTCCTCCTCCTTACGGGCGCCCGATCTAGCAGGAGGTGACAGTCCGTAAAAGGATGTTTTTGGGCACTGCTGGACATCAGGCCGGATCGCCACTAACAACCCCGAGCGCAGGCAGTCAGTTGTTGACTAGATCGATCGGGTTTGCCCCCCGTCAAGGCTCGCGCGGGAGGAAGGCATGCCTCAGGTTTTCGTACCCAAGGAAATCGCCGACGGCGAGACTCGGGTCGCCTGCACACCGGAAACTGCGAAGCGCTATGTGAAAGAAGGCTTCGAGGTCCTCGTCGAGAGCGGCGCAGGAGCGGACGCGCATTTCACCGATCAGCACTACCAAGACGCGGGCGCCAAGATCGTGTCGGCCGCCGAGGCAGACGTTGCGTGGGGCAAGGCCGACATCGTCCTCCGGGTCTGGCCGATCACCCCAGAGGAGGCCGCCAAGCTCAAAGAGGGGTCCCTTTTCATCGGTTTTCTCTCGCCCCACAAGAACCTCGAATCGATTCGCGTGCTCCGGGACCGTAAGGTGAGCACGATCGCGATGGAGCTCATTCCGCGAATCAGCCGTGCCCAGTCCATGGATGCGTTGAGCTCTCAGGCTTCGATCGCCGGGTACCAGGCGGTCTTGATGGCCGCGACGTACCTAGACAAATACTTCCCGCTTCTGATGACGGCCGCAGGCACGATTCAACCAGCCAAGATCGTGATCATGGGAGCGGGCGTTGCGGGCCTTCAAGCGATCGCCACTGCCCGACGACTCGGCGCGGTCGTCGAGGTCTCGGACATCCGGCCCAGCGTCAAGGAGCAGGTCGAGTCACTCGGAGGGCGCTTCATCGACTTCCCGATGGACGAGAGCGGCGAAGGTGAAGGCGGGTACGCCCGTGAGCTCACCCCCGAGCAGCTCAAAGCCCAGCAAGAGGTGGTTCGCAAGAAGGTCGTCGCGGCCGATGCGGTCATCACGACAGCACTCGTCCCAGGCCGCCCCGCACCGAAGCTCATCACCAAGGATATGGTCGAAGAGATGCGGGACGGCGCCGTCATCGTGGACCTTGCCGTCGAACAGGGCGGAAACTGCGAGCTTTCGAAGAGCGGGGAGGCCGTGACCGAATACGGCGTGACCATCATCGGTCACCCCAACATGGCGGCAGCCACCCCGGCGGACGCAAGTCTCCTCTACTCCCGCAACATTCAGGCCCTGATTCTCAACATGCTATCCGAGGGCGAGCTGGTGCTCGATCTCGAGGACGAAATCACGAACGGCGCGCTCCTCACCCACAACGGTGAGGTTCGCCACGGACCGACCGCCGAGGCCTTGCATGTCTAACCTCGCGACGATGGAAGGAGACCGACCGTGACTCTGGGACCCTTGCTCATAGGCATCTACGTGTTCGTGCTCGCGGGCTTTGTCGGCTTCGAGATGATCACCAAAGTGCCGCCGACGCTCCACACACCCTTGATGAGCGGCGCAAACGCGATCAGCGGCATCACGATCGTCGGAGCGGTCGCCGCAGCGACGACGGCCCCACCTACGGTCGCCAACATCTTGGGCTTCGTGGCGATCGTCACTGCGACGATCAATGTCGTCGGCGGCTTCCTCGTCACGGATCGCATGCTCCGCATGTTTGGAAAGAAGAAAAAGAGATGAGTCACGAGGTCATTCGTTCGACCGTAGTGCCGGTCATCTATCTGCTCTCCACGGTCCTCTTCATCTTCGGCATCAAGCAGCTCGCGAGGGTCAAGACCGCGAGGCGCGGCAACGCGATCGCCGCGACCGGGATGCTGCTGGCGATCATCGGGGCGCTCCTCGAGCTCGGCGTCGTCGACTACCGCTGGATCGGCAGCGGATTGGTTCTCGGCACGATCATCGGGCTGGCCTTCGCGATTCGCGTGCAGATGACGTCGATGCCGGAGATGGTCGCGCTCTTCAACGGCTTTGGTGGCATCGCGTCGGCCCTGGTTGCATCTTCCATCTACTGGGCTGTCGTGATCCAAGGCGGCTTCTCCGGAACGGTCTACGAAGCTCTTGGAACCGACGAGGCGATCACCGTCATGCTGTCGATCTTGATCGGCGGGGTGACCTTCACGGGCAGCCTCGTCGCCCTGCTCAAGCTCCAGGGCCGGCTCCGAAAAGGCCAGCCTATCCTGCTTCCAGCGCGCCATTTCATCACCTTCGGCCTCCTGTTCGCGTCTTTGACCGTGGGCGGGATCGCCGTGACGTCGGGCGCCTCTGACTCGATGGTCTGGGTCCTCTGCCTGGCCGCGGGCTCATTGGTGCTCGGGGTTCTGCTGACCATTCCGATCGGCGGCGCAGACATGCCTGTCGTCGTGTCGCTCCTCAATTCTTACTCGGGGTTGGCAGCCTCGATGGCCGGCTTCGTGATCGGCAATCCCCTCCTGATCATCGGCGGTGCGATGGTCGGCGCGGCCGGACTGATCCTGACCCAGATTATGTGCGTCGCGATGAACCGCTCGCTCCTCAACGTGTTGGTCGGCGGCTTCGGAATAACCGAGGGCGGCGCAGGCGGCAGCGACGAGTACACGAATGTCACGTCCTGCGGCCCCGAAGAGGCGGCAATGCTCCTCGAAAATGCCGAATCGGTGATCTTCGTTCCGGGGTACGGCCTGGCCGTCGCGCAGGCGCAACACGCCGTGCGCGAGCTTGCGGACATGCTCAAGGACCGCGGCACCAAGGTTACCTACGCGATCCACCCGGTTGCTGGCCGAATGCCCGGCCATATGAACGTCCTCTTGGCCGAGGCCGACGTGCCCTACGAGGAGCTCCTCGAAATGGACGTCGTCAACCCCGAGTTCAAGAACACCGACGTGGTGATCATTCTCGGCGCCAACGACGTCGTAAACCCGGCCGCCACCAAGGATCCCAGCAGCCCGATCGCCGGCATGCCAATCCTCAACGCCCACGAGGCTCGTTCGGTGTTCGTCGTCAAACGAAGCCTGAGCCCCGGCTACGCGGGCATCAAGAACGAGCTCTTCGAATACGACAACACGATGATGATCTTCGGCGACGCCAAGAAAGTCTTGCAGGGCCTGATCGGCGAAGTTAAGGACCTATAGTCTCGTAGTCGTAGACGTACTTAGTCGATCATGGTCGTAGTCCTCTGACGAGTAGTCACAAGTTCTCGGATCATTTCGATCACCTACTGTCTGTGGCCCGAGGAAGCTGCGATCGGAGCTACAGTTTGCGCGACTGGGTTCGCGTCGGTGGTAGGAGCTTAAGAGAGGGGGAAGAACGGGAGGCGGCTCGCTCATGGGTCAGCGGCCGGCAACAAGCTCAGCCTCCCGGCACCTCATCGGTTCGCACCAGTCCGTAGCGCTTCCAGCCCGTGCTCGCGAGCCAAGTGCGGGGCTCGGCACACGGGGGCGGGCCGGTCGCCCGAAAGACGTGGCCCACGGGTTCACCCGAGCCAAACGGGTCGACCCAGGTTGAAGCCGGCTGCGCCCGACCGAGCTTGCGAAGATGGCGGCGGCGGTTGTTGAGCACGTAGGCCATGGCGTGTCGAACCTGCCGCGGCGTCCGGAGCGGTTCGACGTGATACCGATCGGTGAAGACGGTGCCCCGTCGGCGCTCGAGCGCCTTGTTGAGCGCCTTGCTCATGCGAATCGAAAGCCCCTGCATCCCCCGCGAAAGCGAGCGCCGGTGCGTCGCTTCGACGATCAGGTGTAGGTGCCCGTGCTGCACCGACCAATGAAGCACCCGCATCCCAAAGCGACCCTGAGCCCGCGCGATCGACCTCACGACAGCTCGATAGAGCCGCCCGCTTCGAAGCCGAAGCCTTCGATCGACCCGAAGCGTCACATGCACCGGCACATAGTGAGGAAGCGCCTGCCGTGTATCGTGGCCCACACACGTACTGGTCTTCGGCCGACCGGCCCCTTCGCGCCGCCCCCCGTGCCGCAACCGGTCGAGGTGAAGCTGCGCCTCCCTTCGGCGTCGCCTCCGACGTCGCTTGGGCGAGCGTTCGGGGCTTTGAGTCCCTGCCGCCATGCCTCTTGAATATCGCAGATATTAGATTCCTGTCAACCATGTAGTGAGTTAGAAGTGTCAGCGATGAAGTGACTTGCATATCGAGGGTGAGCTGACTGACGCTCCTCCTTGAGAAGAGACTTTCCAGCCTCACCGGCCAGGTCCGCCATTGACGGCCCGGCACCAGCTCTTGCCCCTCTCTTAAGCCCTTACCAACGAAGCGAACCAAGTGGTGACTGCGTTCACCGTCACCTGCCTCGAGCTCCGCCGTTTTGACTACTTGTGACTACTCGTCAGACGTGCACGAGCACGATCACGACCACGAAGACGCTGGGGGGCCCTTAGTTGTCTCGGAAGTCGGCTGCGCCGCCTGCTGATGCGCCGTGGTATTCGCGCTCGGCAAGATCGTCGAAGCGGGTGTACTCGCTGAAAAAGCGTACGCGACACGTTCCGGTTGGACCCGATCGTTGTTTGCCAATGATGATCTCTGCGATGCCGCGGTCTTCGCTGTCGCGGTTGTAGACCTCGTCACGATAGATGAACAAGATCGTGTCCGCGTCTTGCTCGATCGCGCCAGATTCGCGAAGGTCGGACAACTGTGGTCGCTTGTCTTTGACGCCACGGGACTCGACGCTCCGGTTGAGCTGCGAAAGTGCGATGATTGGGATCTCGAGCTCTTTGGCGAGCGCCTTCAAGCTTCGGCTGATCTCGCTGATCTCTTGTTCCCGGGAATCGTGCCGCGAGCCGGAGCTCATCAGCTGCAGGTAATCGACGACGATGAGGCTCAAGCCGATCTCGGAGCGAAGCCGGCGCGCCTTCGCCCGAAGCTCGAGCAAGGTAATGGCCGGCGTGTCGTCGACCCAAATGGGGAGCTCACTCAGCGTGCCTGCAGCGTCGGCAAGCTTGGGCCAGTCGTCCTTGTGAAGTTGTCCGGTGCGAATGCGGTTACCGTCGACGCGTGCCTCGCTGCCAAGCATCCTACGCACTAGTTGCCCCTTGGGCATTTCGAGCGAGAAGACCACCACCGGCGCCTTTGTGTCCACGCATGCGTTGTAGGCCACGTTGAGGGCGAACGAGGTTTTTCCCATGCCAGGCCGTCCAGCGACGATGATGAGATCGCCTGCGTGCATCCCCGCCGTGAGTTTGTCGAGCACCGTAAAGCCCATGGGAAGCCCGGTAATCATCTCCCCCCGATTCGCCGTTTCATGGATCTCCTGAAACGTCCGCATCACGACTTCCTTGACGTGCTCGTACGGATGGCGGGCGCGCTCCCTGGCAACCGCGAAAACCGACGACTCCGCCGCGTCGAGGAACTCCTCGACCGCCCCGTAATCTCCGTAGCCACGCGCTGTGACCTCGTGGCAGACTCGAATCAGAGCTCGAACGACAGACTTTTCGCGTACGATCCGTGCGTGCGCCTTGATGTTCGAGACGGTCGGAATCGTGTTGGTCAGCGACAGGAGGTACTCGTCACCCCCGACGCCAGCCAGCTTGCCGCCGTGAAGGAGCGACTCACGCAAGGTAACCTGATCGACCGGCTGATTGCGGCGAAACAGCTCGATCATCGCTTCGAAGATCTTGGCGTTGGCTTCGCTGTAGAAGTCGTCGACGGACAGCACCTCGAGGACGACATTCATCGCGTCGTTCTCGAGAAGGATGCCGCCAAGCACTGCCCGTTCCGCCTCGAGGGAGCTCGGTGGGATGTGTCCGGTTCGTTCCGCTGCAGAAATGGCCCCGTTCCTTCCGAGTTTTGGTTCTAACCAAAATTGCCCAACCCGCCAATGGGTTTGCGACGCTTAGGCGCGGGTTTTTACTTCGAGCCTGATCTTGGCGGTCAGGCCGTACGGCAACTTCACGCCCACCTCGTAACTGCCAACCTCCTTGATGGGCTGGTCCGGCATCACGAGTTTCTTCTTGTCGACCTCGATCCCGACGCCCTTGGCCGCGAGGCCGTCGAGCACATCGTTCGACGTCACAGAGCCGAAGAGCTTGCCATCGTCGCCGGCTTCCTTGGCCACCATGATGGTGACTTTCTGCAGCTCGGTGACGATCGCTTCCTGCTCCTCACGGAGCTTGGCAATACGTTGTGCCTGGATAGCCTTTTCATGCTCGATCTGGCGAACATTGCCGCGGCTCGCCACGACGGCCAGGCCACGGGGCAGGAGGTAGTTGCGGGCGTATCCACGCCGCACACGGACCACATCGCCAATCGAGCCCAGGTGCGCGAGGTTTTCCTTCAGTACGACTTCTACGACAGATGCCATGACTGCCTCACTTCGTCGCCGTGTAGGGAAGCAGCGAAAGATTGCGTGCTCGCTTGATCGCACGCGTTAGATCGCGCTGCTGCTTCGCCGACAAACCAGTGATACGTCGGGGCACGATCTTTCCTCGGTCGGTGATGAAGTGCCGCAACTGCTGGGGATCTTTGTAATCAAACCTGAATTCCGGATCGAGTGCGAACGCCGGAGCTCGCTTCCGGCCCGCCCGCCGTCGTGAGCCGGCCTCCACATCGAAATCCTGTCGAAGCTCGTCACCCATCACGCACCCCCCTCAGGCTTCTCACCGTCGCCATCAGCCTCAACTGGCGCTGGCGCCGACTCTGTCGCTGGCACTGTCGCTGACTCTGGCGCTGTCGCTGACTCTGGCGCTGACGCTGGCGCTGACTCTGTCGCTGGCGCTGGCGCTGACGCTGTCGCTGTCGCTGGCGCTGACGCTGTGGCTGTCGCTGACTCTGGCACTGGCGCTGACTCTGGCGCTGACGCTGTCGCTGTCGCTGCCACCGGCTCTACCTCCGCCAGGGCCACTCGGGGCCGCTCCTCACGTGGGGCCCTCGGGATCATTCCGAGGCTCCGTGCGCGTTCGGTTTCAGCGTCCTCGGGCTCGTCTGTGTCCTCGACGTGGAGGTACTGCACCTCTTCGTGGTCGTCCTCGACGGTAGCCGGATCGATATCCTCGCGAAGAAGAACCGTCTGAAAGCGGACGACCTCGTCGAGAAGGCGCAGGTTGCGCTCCAGCTCGGCCACGAGATCGCCAAACCCGACGTACTTCAGGTAGACGAAGATCCCGCGAGTGTTCTTCTGGATCGGGTAAGCGAGCCGTCGCTTGCCCCAGTTGTCGAGCTTGGTTACCGTGCCGTCGAGCCGCTTCACGACGTTGCGCGCCCGATCGATCACCTTCTCCGCCGTCTCGTTGTCGACGTTCGGTCGAAGGATGTAAATTGTCTCGTATTCGCGCGCCAATCGTGTGCTGGGCGCCGCTGCTGCAGTTGCCATCGATCCTCCTGGTCAAATGGCCCCGGCCTGAGGCTGGAGCGAGGAAGGCCCGGTCATAGCCGATCTTGGTCTCCACGCCAGTCGAGCATCAGGAACGTCCATGGTGGAGGTTCATGGCGGCACGCGTGCCCTCTCGGATGGCTGTCTCGACCATATCCGCGGCGAGCTCGAGCACGTCGCCGAGCTCGGCTCTCTCCAAGCTGCTGAAATCACTCAGGACGTGGCTCTCCGGTCGCCCTCGTTCGGGTCGCCCAATCCCGACGCGGCATCGATCAAAGTCTGGTCCACCGCAGTGCTCCACCATCGACCGCAGGCCATTGTGGCCCGCAGTGCCACCACCGACCTTGAGCCGAACCACGCCGAAGGAGAGGTCGAGCTCGTCGTGAACGGTCAGCACATGGTCGAGTGGAACCTTGAAGAACTGCATGGCGGCCCGAACGGACTCGCCGCTCAGGTTCATGTAGGTCATCGGCTTGAGGAGAACCACGTCCTTCCCGGCCAAGTCGACTTTGGTGAACTCGCCCTTGAACTTGTCCCTAAAGCTCGGCGCATTCCAGCGCTGAGATAGAGCATCGAGCACCCCGAACCCGACGTTGTGGCGATTGCCAGCGTACTTCGGTCCGGGGTTGCCGAGGCCCGCGATGAGATGCGTGCTCACGGCCTTTCGGGCTTTCAGCTCGCAGGCGTGTCGCCACCGGCTTCAGGCTCGGCGGGCGGCGCACCTTCGGAAAGCTCCGCGGTCGCTGCCTCTGCGGCTGCCGCTGCCGCCTCCTCTTCCTCCTCAGTCACCTTCCGGGGCTCGAGGACGATGGCCAGGGTAAGCTTGGGCTGGAGCAGGCACTCGATTCCCTCGGGAAGCTCGACGTCCTCGACGGCAAGCGTGTCTTTCATGTCGAGGTGGGTGACATCGACCTCGATCGAGGCCGGAATCTTCGCCGGAGTCGTGCGAACCGGCAGATGCCTTCGGGTCAGGTTCAGCACGCCGCCCTGAACCACCCCGATCGCCTTGCCGCGTGCGCGAAACGGCACATTGATCTCGAGCACCTTGCCTTCAAGAACCCGATAAAGGTCCACGTGGAGCAGCTCCTGCGTAACGGGGTCAGTCGTGACATCCCGGAGCATGGCCAGGTGCTCCTTGCCGTCGACCACGAGCTTGAACACCGCGTTCCTGCCCCTCTCTCCTCGAAGTGTTTTTTCTAGTTCCTTGGGGGATAGGGTCAGCGGCGTGGGCTCGACGTCCGGGCCATAAAAGACGCCCGGAAGCTTTCCTTGAGCACGCAGCCGACGCGCTGGCCCCTTTCCGCGGCTAGTGCGGACCTCAGCCTGCAACGTCGTCGTTTCCATTGATCTATTGCTCCATCTAAGCAAACAGCGAGCTCACCGAGTCGCTGTGATGAATTCGTTTGATGGCCTCTCCTAGCAAACCTGCGACCGAAAGCACGCGGAAGCGCCCGGATGCCACAACCTCGTCCCGAAGAGGGATAGTGTCAGTAACGATAACCTCTTCGAGGGGTGAATTCAGGATCCTTTCGAGGGCTGGGCCGGACAGGACGGGGTGGGTCGCAGCGGCCAAGACCCGTTTGGCGCCCTTGTCCTTGAGCGCCCGGGCGGCGTTGGTGATCGTCCCGGCGGTGTCGATCATGTCGTCCAAAATCACACACTCACGCCCTTCGACATCACCAATGATGTTCATGACCTCGCTGACGTTCTTTTCCTCTCTGCGCTTGTCGATGATGGCGAGGTCTGCCTCCAGCCGTTTGGCGTAGGCACGCGTGCGCTCCACCCCACCCGCATCTGGGGAGACGAACACCGGCGTGGTCGAGAATCGTGGCCGTAGATGTTCCAAAAAGACGGGCAAAGCGTAAAGATGGTCGAACGGAACGTTGAAAAAGCCTTGAATCTGCCCCGCGTGCAGATCCATCGAAACCACCCGGTCAATTCCGGACCCGGTCAAGAGATCAGCGACGAGCTTGGCCGTAATCGGTGTCCGCGGCGCAACCTTTCTGTCCTGACGCGCGTATCCGTAATAGGGGATGACCGCCGCGATCGAGCCCGCCGAGGCGCGCTTGAGGGCGTCGACCATGACAAGCAACTCCATCAAGTTGTCGTTGACGGGTGTGCAGGTTGATTGGATGACGTAAACATCGACGCCACGTACATTCTCTTTGATCTCAGTGAAAATCTCGCCATCCGAAAAACGCGAGACCCGGGCGCGTGCGAGGGGCAATTCTAGGTATTCGGCGATCTTCTCGGATAGCGCGGGATTCGAGTTGCCGGAGAATACGCAGGTGGACTTGAACATCGGCGGTTCCCTTAGCTGAACAGAGAGGTGCCACCCAGGTGGAAGGCGGTCGTGGGTAGCAAAGCGGTCCCCGAGTGTCAACTGGGGTCAACCGCGAGCCCTGTGTGCAAACCTCTTGCCAGTTTAGAAGAGTGTATTTTCCTGTCTTACATGGTTGAGCTTCCGTTCCGGGAAGTGTAAACCTCATCGCTCCCCAACTCGGAGGCGCGATGACTGGAAGCGTAACATTGTTGACCGAACGCGAACACGTCGCGCAGCAATGGGGAGAAGCCCTGTCGGACAACGACATCGAATCACGTATCGTGGGGCCGACCGATCTCGCAAACGCCGTTGCGGGTCAGATCGCCGTAGTCGTCGATATCGGCGATGCCCTTTATGCAGACGAGCTTCTTTCGACAATTGGTTATGTACGCGCCCTCGGGGTGTTGCCCATCGCCCACCTCGAACGGGACCGCGATTCCCTAGAAGACATCGTCAGCGAGCTCTGTGGCGGCTTCGTCACCACCACCAAGCAGGACATCTCGCGCGTCGCAGCAGCATTGCTTCGCCGCTCGGACAACAAGCGTCATTTTCGCTTCGAGTTCGTAACCGTGTCGCCTTGCGGAGATGACGTGCTCGCGGTGCTCGGCAATGGTGATGCCGCACTGCACCGGCGTCCGATCGACGCGACAGACGATGGTTCCGAGATCACGAACATCAGCATCGACCCAAGCGCGACGACCGCGACGCTCCAATTGAAGAGCGGAGTCGTCTGCCGACTCGGCGTTGGCGCAGTGCACTCCGGCCATAGGCTATCGAACGGAGAAGCCGACATCGCGATCGATGGCGAGAAACTCGGCGCACGTCTTCGTGAGTTGCGTCTGGCTGCGGGCCTCACCCAAGCAGAGCTCGCTCGCCGTACCGGGATTCACCGACCCAATATCGCGCGCGTAGAAGCCGGACGGCACACGCCATCACTCGAGACGTTGGCTCGAATCGCGAACGCCATCGGCGTGTCGACCACGCACGTGTTGGTTTCGCGCGAGCCATGACCCAGAGCGGTACTGGGTCCCCAGAAAAGCCGATCAAGGACGCGTCGACCGTGATCGTTCTCCGCGAAACGGGCGGCACCTTGGAGACGTTCATGCTGCGTCGGCATAGTCAGAGCGGATTCATGGGGGGCGCGCATGTATTCCCGGGCGGCAAGGTCGATGTCAGCGATGGTGACGAGGCTTGGAGAAGCAGAATCGATCGATCTACTCAAGAGATCGCGGACCTTCTGGGCGAGGAGAACCAAGACGGCGCCCTTGGCCTTTGGGTCGCTGGCGTACGAGAAACCTTCGAGGAAGCCGGCGTGCTCGTTGCCAACATCGCACCCGGAGTCGATCTCGAAGCGGAACGACGGCGCCTCGACGCCGGGGTGTCCTTCTCACAGATCGCAGCAGACATCGATATGACCATCGAGACGATTGCCCTGACGCCGTACGCACGCTGGATCACACCGAAGATGGAGACCAAGCGGTTCGACACGCGATTCTTCATCGCCGTGCTCCCCGAGGGCCAACACGCAACGCATGACGGAACCGAAACGACTTCCGCGACATGGCTCAAGCCCGCGGATGCCATCGACGGAACGCGTACCGGTCAGATCAAGCTCGCTCCACCGACGGTGCGTACGCTCGATTGGCTTGCAGCGTTCGACACTGCGGCCGCGGCGATCGCAGATGCCGCCTCTCGTAAGCCACCCCTCGTTCGCCCTCGAATTGTGACCGGAGAGGCCGGTTGGTTTCTGGCTCTGCCCGGCGACCCAGAGCATCCGGAAAACGACCCGGTTCTTCCTGGCTCAACCCGCATGGTTCTTGAGGACGGAGTTTGGGTGGATGCCCCGATCCCTGTTGGCTAGAGCACAGTTTTTCCAGATTCTTCCAGTTCTGACTTGTAGCCGGACCCTCTGACACGTTACCCAAAAGGAGTAGTGGTTGCCCCCGCCCGCAAGCCCCAGGATCTCTTCACCGCGTCGCAGATCGCCCGGTTCTGCCAGGTCGATCTGAAAACTATCCACAACTGGGCCGACCGAGGCCAGATATCCCACTTTCGGACACCCGGACGCCATCTCCGCTTCCGTCGCCCGCATGTCCTCGACTTCCTCAGGAAGTACGGATATCCGATCCCCGAGGAGCTCGACGCGGAGCGGCCGCGGGTCGCGGTGCTGGTCGGCACCACGGCTTCGAAGGACGCCATCCTCAACATTCTCCGCAGTGACTTCGAAGTCGTGGACTACTCCGACGCGGTCGACGGTTTGTTGAGGATCGGAGAGCAACCCCCTGACGCAGTCGTCCTCGGCCCCAAGATCGGCCAATTCTCTGGCGCGGAGATCATCGTGGCCCTCAAACGAGGCGACAGCACACAGCACATCCGAGCCATTCTTTTCTCGGATGGTGACTCGGACAAGCAAGAGGCATTAGAAGCAGGCGCCTCAGCACACGTAAGCACAACGGACGTACGAGGCCTCAAGGACACCCTAGAAGCACTCATGGGCGTCGGCCGGTAGGCAGTGTCAGCGCCAGCGTCAGCGCCAGCAAATACCGACATCGTGCCCTCCCTCGTGAAGCGCAGCGAGGCAACAGTCGCTCATCGACGCGAGAAAGGAAAGACCAGACGGCGTACGCCGTCACTGGCGCTGACACTGGCGCGGCCGGTGTAGCCCCATCGTTCGCGGCGCGTCCCAAGACCCCGGCCCAGTCAAGATCTCCGCAACACAGTTGCTGGCGCTGACGCTCAGCGTGGGGTCGCCTTTACGAACAGGTAGCCCTGGCGTACCCCTCTCGCATGGGCCTAGACGCTCTCAAGTACGACGACCAAGGGCTGGTCGCGGTCATCGCGCAGGATGCCGAGACAGGGGAGGTGCGCATGATGGCGTATGCCGATCGTGCGGCGATCGAGCGCACCCTCGGAACCAACGAGGCCCACTTCTTCAGCCGCTCGCGTCTGAAGCTCTGGAAAAAGGGCGAGAGCAGCGGCAATACCATGTCCGTTCGTGAAGTGTGGGTCGATTGCGACGGTGATACGCTGATCTACTTGGTCGATCCAGCAGGCCCCTCCTGCCACACCGGAGAGGACACCTGCTTCTTCAGGCAACTCAAGAGCGCGGGCGACCTGGTCGAAGGGTCCACCGCTGCTCCCACCCTCCTTCGGCTCGAAGGCATCCTTCGAGAACGCCAGGCATCGACCGCCGACGAGAGCTACACCAAATCACTGCTCGACGGCGGCCCGAGCAAAATCGGCGCCAAGCTCCGCGAAGAGGCAGAGGAGCTGGGCCAAGCCTTGATCGGCGAGTCCGACGATCGAGTGGCCTCGGAAGCCGGAGACGTCCTGTATCACCTATTGGTGGGTCTCGTTTTGCGAGACATCTCGCTCCGCGACCTCCTGGCGGTTCTCTCCAAGCGCTTCTCCCGCTCCGGTCACGAAGAAAAAGCCTCCCGCTAGACCCCCGGGGTCCCTAATTCAGTATTTTGTCGATGTCGCGCTCGATGGTCGCTTCCTGCACGCGGCGAGCAACCGCCATCTCGGTGATCAGTAGCTTGCGCGCTTGCTCCATCAGCTTCTTTTCGCCGTAGCTGAGCTCGCCTTTGTCGGAGCGCACCTTGGACAGGTCACGAAGCACCTTGGCGACCTCGATGGGAGAGCCGCTCTTCAGCATTTCGGTGTATTCACGGTAGCGTCGGTTCCAGGGCTGCGACGTGACCGCCATCTCATCCTTGCTGAGCTCTTCGAGGACGGTTTTGGTGACACTGCGGGACATCACCTGGCGCAGCCCCACCCGATCGACCGCGTCCAATGCGACCCGGATCGTGCCTGACCTCCCGTTTACCAGCTTGAGGATGTAGAAATCGATCTTGTTGGCACCGATCAAGCGTTCTTCGATCTGAGTGATCTCGCCAACGCCATGAGCGGGATGCACTGCCTTGTCGCCGATGCTGAAGCTCATGAAATCACTCTCCTTTGAGGGGTCCAAACGACAAAACCCGCGCTTTTCGCGCGGGTCTCAACAGGATCGTCGTCCAGCGTGCAAACAACTAAATGCAGGTGATCTATATAGCAAAACCCGATGGAAAAGTCAACCTCTCTTTCGCAATATAGCTGTGTGATTCTAGGTATTTATCTCGATTTTGGGGGAGACCTGAAGAGGCGTTCCGGGCGGCGGGTCAGTTGGGGCGCGGACGCTTGGCAACACCGCCTCTGGCCGGCAACACGGGGGCGGGTTTGATGTTCTCTGCCGGAGCAGCTTGAGTCTTGACCGGGGGGTCCTCTTTGAGGAGGCCGTGCTTCTGGAGCAGCTTCCGTTCGATTTGAGCCAGCATGTCGGGATGTTCTTCGAGGAAGTTTCTCGCGTTGTCACGCCCTTGCCCGATTCGCTCGTCGCCGTAGCTGTACCAGGCGCCCGATTTGTTGACGATCCCCGCTTCGACGCCCAGGTCGATCACGTCGCCCGTGCGGCTGATGCCCTTGCCAAACATGATGTCGAACTCGCACAAGCGGAAAGGCGGCGCGAGCTTGTTCTTCACGACTTTGACCCTGCAGCGGTTTCCGACAGCGGTGTCACCGACCTTGATCGTCCCGATGCGGCGGATGTCGAGCCGCTGTGACGCGTAGAACTTGAGGGCATTGCCACCGGTAGTGGTTTCGGGGCTGCCGAACATCACGCCGATCTTCATGCGGATCTGGTTGACGAAGAAGAGGGTGGTCTGGCTCTTGTGCACGGTACCGGTGAGTTTTCGGAGCGCCTGGCTCATCAGACGAGCCTGGAGGCCCACGTGGGTGTCACCCATCTCGCCCTCGATTTCGGCACGGGGGACGAGCGCCGCCACCGAGTCGACGACGATGACGTCCACAGCCCCGGAACGAACCAAGGTGTCGGCGATCTCGAGAGCTTGCTCGCCATGGTCGGGCTGGCTCACGAGGAGCTCATCGATCTGGACGCCCAGCTTTCGTGCATAGGTCGGATCGAGAGCGTGTTCCGCGTCGATGAAAGCCGCGATGCCACCCTTCCTCTGGGACTCGGCGATCGCATGGAGGGCCAGTGTAGTCTTGCCGCTCGCCTCCGGACCGTAGATCTCGACGATCCGACCTCGTGGGTAACCCCCGATCCCGAGCGCAAGGTCGAGCGAAATCGCACCGGTCGAGATGACCGCAATCTCGATCTTGGGGGCATCGCCGAGACGCATGATCGAGCCCTTTCCGTAGGCTTTCTCAATAGTTCCGAGAGCAAGATTGAGAGCTTTTTCGCGATTCGAGTCGGCCATGGTGCGGTTCCTCCTGCTGAGTCGGTTACTGAACAACCGTTTAGTCTGCTTCCTTACAGAGGTCAAGTTCGCGCAGAGCGTGGCTTACCCTACCTTGCTCGGTCCTGCTCTGCGAGGACCGCGCGACGGACTAGCTCTAGAGCCACGTAGGCCGAGATCGTTTGAACGCGGTCGCGCCCCCAGGGCATCTTCTGGTGCTTGGTGGTCGTGGGCTTGCCACGTTGAGCCAACCCAAACCACACCGTCCCGACAGGCTTATCGTCGGTGCCGCCTCCGGGCCCCGCAATGCCGGTGATCGAAACGGCGATGTCTGCGCCCGCAACGCGCAGCACGCCTTCAGCCATGGCCGCCGCCGTCTCCGAGCTGACCGCCCCATGCGCGCGTAAGATCTCCGGGTTCACTCCCAGCACGACTTCTTTCGCTCTGTTCGAGTAGACGACGGCGTCGAAAAGTAGGTAGTCCGAGCTCCCGGGCTCGCGGGTCAGCATCTCGCCGACTCGCCCACCGGTGCAGGATTCTGCGACCGCGAGCTTCCTCCCCTGGTCGCGAAGCACTTTGCCGACGATCGCAGGAAAGGAATCATCCCGTCCGCCGAACACCGCATCGCCGAGCGCGCCGCGAACCTTCTCCGCTATCGCTTGCGCCTCGCGCTCCGCTTCGTCCGCGGAGCTCGACCGCACGTGGACCTTGACCTCGATCTCGGGAAAGTGGGCTCGATAGCCTAGGGTCAGCCCGGGGTGCGCTTCTTCGAGACCGTCGAGCGCCTGGGCCACCGCCGACTCCGTCATGCCAAACGTTCGGATGTGAATTTGGTGCGTGCGCCGTTCCGCGAGCCCGGCGATCGCCGGTCGAATCGACTCAGCGAAGATTTGCTGCATCTCACGCGGCACCCCGGGTACGAAGAACAGCCGCGACCGTCCGAGACCGATCGCGAAGCCTGGCGCGGTTCCGGCGGGATTCGGGAGCACGTCTGCGCCTTCGGGGAAATCGCCCTGCTTGGCGTTGGATTCGGGCATCACGCGACCAAAGGCTTCGAACTTTCGACGAATCCCTTCGACGACGCTTTCGTCGCGGAAAAGTCTCAACTCGGCAGCTTTCGCCGCGGCCACCGTCGTGAGATCATCACTCGTGGGACCGAGGCCGCCAGTTACCACCACCACTTGATGCGTCGCGGCAAAGCGACGGACGATCGTCACGATTCGCTCGAGGTCGTCGTCGACAGTCGCGTGCTCGACGACTTCGAAGCCGAGCTTGGTGAGCTCTTCTGAAAGCCACGCAGCATTGGTGTTGACCAACTCTCCACGCGTGAGCTCGGTCCCGATCGAAAGCAAAGCGGCCGTCATGAGGGTCGTGGAGTGTCCGCAAAACACATCCGCTCGTCAACCACTTTGCCCTGAGGGGTGAATGTGGTAGCGACCACGATGAAGTGTTCCTTGATGAGTCCAGCGTCCCGAACGCTCCTCTTGGCCTCGATGTTCATGATTCAATTGGGCTTGCTGCACGGCCATGCGGGCGCCGAGCCCACCAAGTCGACTCTTCCGAATCTGCAGGTCACTCGCGCCACGCTCGACAACGGGCTGAGGGTCGTGATGAGCGAGGACCACACCGTCCCGACAGTCGCGGTGGCGGTCTACTACGACGTGGGGTCCCGCGACGAAGCGCAGGGGCGTTCGGGCTTTGCCCACCTATTCGAGCACATGATGTTCCAAGGCTCAGCCAATATCGACAAGGGCGAGCACTTCGGCCTGATCATCAACCGTGGGGGCGACGCTAACGGCACGACGAGCAACGACCGCACCAACTACTTCGAAACGCTTCCCTCCAACGAGCTCCCACTCGGACTCTGGCTGGAGGCCGACCGCATGCGCTCGCTCGCCATCACCCAGGAGAATTTCGAAAACCAACGACAGACGGTGATGGAGGAGCGCCGGCAGCGCATCGACAACCGGCCGTACGTCCCCAGCATGCTCCGCATCAACGAGCTCGCTTACGGGGACTACTACCCGTACGCGCACTCGACGATCGGCGACATGCAAGACCTGATCGATGCTCCACTGGAAGCCGTCCAAGAGTTCTTCAGCATATATTACGCCCCCAACAACGCCGTGCTGAGCATCAGCGGGGATTTTGATGCCAATGAAGCGATGCGGTTGGTCGAGAAGTACTTCGGCTCCATCCCCTCCCGCGAGCGCCTGCCATTCGTCGAACCAGCGCCGCCGAAGCAAACCTCCGAGCGCACCGAGGCGATGTACGACTCGAACGCCACTCTTCCCGCGTTCCACCTCGCGTATCACATTCCGGCGAACCGCACGCCTGATCACTACCCACTCGAAATGCTCTCGCTCCTCCTCGGTGACGGCGAGTCGAGCCGCCTCTACCAAACGCTCGTGAAGAAGAAAGAGATCTGCCAAGACGTAACCGTGGGCACCGACGATAGGCGCGGCCCCGACCTCTTCTCGGTGTGGGCAGTGATGTCGAGTGGGCATTCGCCGAAAGAAGCCCAGGACGTCGTGATCGCCGAGCTCGCGCGCATCGCGAAAAAGGGGGTCACGGCACGCGAGCTCGAGAAAGCGAAGAATCGGATGAGCGCTGCGTTCGTGTTCGGACTTCAATCGAACATGGCGCGTGCCAAAAACCTCGCTGAGTTCGAACTCTACTGGGGCGACGCGAATCTCCTCATATTGGAGCTCGACCACTACTTGGCTGTGTCGCGCGAAGACATTCAGGGTGTTGCAAAAAAGTACTTTGGCGCGAGTAACCGCACGGTGCTCGACGTCTTGCCTGGCCTGCCGCCTGCTTCGGAGGAAAAATAATGATGCGGCTCCGATTTTCGTTCGTCTCCCTGAGCCTTTGTGCGCTCTTCATGGTCACGGCGTGCGGTCCCAAGGGGCAGGCCCCTCGCGAGACCGAAACCACGCAAGGCGCTGAAGCCATGGAACCGCCCACTCGAGAGCCCCCGCCGGCCCCGGGTGAACCCAAGGACGTTTCGCTGCCAACGGTCGAGGTGACCGAGCTCGACAATGGGCTCCAAGTCAACACCATCGTCGCGAATGAGCTTCCGGTCGTGTACGCGACGCTCGTCGTGAGCAGCGGAGCCGAGTCTGATCCGCCCAAGCTTCCGGGCCTCTCCGGTTTGGTCGCCTCGATGCTGAAAGAGGGTACGACGAAGCGAACGAGCGCTCAGCTCGCGGACGACGTCGAGTTCCTCGGCGCCGATCTCTGGGCCAGCTCCGACGAAGAGAACACGTATGTCGGCATTCGCGCTTTGGCAGACCAGTTCGACGTCGCGATGTCGATCCTCGCCGAAGTTACGAGCAGGCCCGCATTCAAGGCAGTCGAGCTCACCAAGTTGAAGAGACGTGAGCTCGATCGTCTCACCCTCGCGGAACGAGAGCCGGGGTACATCGCGCGTCGCACCTTCTACCGCGAGCTCTATGGCGATCACCCATATGCGGCGGTCGACGCGACGCCGGATGCTGTGAAGAGGGTCACTCGTCAGGACATGGTTCGCTGGCACCGCAAGTACTTTGTCGGTAAGAACGCTTTCCTGGTCGTCGTTGGCGATGTCACACCCGAAAAGGTCGTTGCCGCTGCGAAGAAGAACTTCGCCAAGTGGAAATCTGGCAAACGCTCCATCCCGAGCTACGCTGACATGCCGACACGCGAGGCTCGGGAAATCCTCGTCGTCGATCGACCGGGCTCCGTCCAGTCGGTCATCTACATGGGAAATCTCGCGCTCCCACGCGCCAACCGCGTTTGGATCCCGCTCATGGTCGCCAATCAGGTCCTCGGTGGTTCGGCGGCCTCACGGCTCTTCATGGACCTGCGCGAAAAGCGAAGCCTCACGTACGGCGCGTACAGCACGGTCGGAGAACGGGTACAGACTGGACCATTCATCGCGTACGCCTCGGTCCGGACCGACGTCACTAACGAGGCGATCGGCGCCTTCCTCGATCACCTCGATGTCATCGTCAAAGAGCAACCCTCAGCCGACGAGCTCGTGAACGCCAAACGCTATTTGAGCGATTCATTCCCGCTCCGAATCGATACGCCCGGAAAGCTCGTCGACCTCGTCATCGAACTTCGGACGTTCGAGCTGCCGGACGACTATTGGGACCAGTACCGAAAGGCCATTCGCGCGACGAGTGGCTCCGAGGCGCTCTATGCTGCCCGCAAGCACATCAAACCTGACAAGGCACTGGTGGTAGTCGTCGGGCAGGCGGCTGACTTCGCGGAGTCGCTCAGGCGGTTCGGGCCCGTAACCGTCGTCTCGCCGGAAGGCGAGGTCAAAGCCAAGTTCAGTGGGCAGCCTCGTTCTACGAGTGCGAAGCCCAGTCCCAAAGGTGCGCCTGCAGCTCCGATCCGCTAGATTCGCACCATGTGCGGAATCGTGGGGTACGTAGGAAACGAGCAAGCGGCGCCTATCTTGCTCGACGGGCTTCGGCGCCTCGAGTACCGCGGATACGACTCCGCCGGGGTCGCGGTCCACGACAACGGCAGCATCGCGTTGGTCCGAGCAGTCGGCAAACTGCACAACCTCGAAAAGGCCCTCGCAGAGAATCCACTCCGCGGAACGGTCGGGGTCGGACACACGCGATGGGCAACCCACGGTCGCCCATCGGAGGTCAACGCGCATCCCCACGTCGCGGGTCCGATCGCCGTGGTGCACAACGGCATCATCGAAAACCATCTGGGGCTTCGCCAAGAGCTCGAGGCGGACGGGTTCGGGATGAGCAGCGACACGGACACCGAGATCATCGCCCACTTGGTTCATCGAGAGACAAAAGCGGGCCACGATCTGCTGACCGCGGTTCGACTTGCCCTCGGACAGGTGGAGGGCGCATACGCGATCGCCGTCCTTTCTTCCGAGCAAGTCGACCGCATCATCGTCGCGAAGAACGCGTCACCACTCGTCCTCGGGGTCTCGGAAGGCGCCACGTACTGCGCTAGTGATATCCCCGCTCTGCTCCCCTACACCGACGAGATGGTCTTCCTCGAAGATCACGAAGTCGCCGTTCTCGAATCGACTGGCTTCTCGCTGTCCACGGTCGAAGGGGCGCCAATCGAGCGCAACACCCACCGGATTTCGTGGTCTCCCCTCATGGCGGAGAAGGCCGGGTACAAGCACTTCATGTTGAAAGAGATCTTCGAGCAACCTCGGGCGCTCGAAGACACGCTTCGTGGGCGTCTCGATCGCGAAAACGCCGACGTGAATGCGTCGGAGATCGGACTGACCGCCGAAGACGCGAAAGCGATCGAACGCGTGGTCCTCTTGGCGTGTGGCACGAGCCACCACGCGACGATCGCGGGCCGGTATTGGATCGAAGAACTCACAGGGGTACCGGCGATCGCCGAGCTCGCGAGTGAGTTTCGAGGGCGTGACGCCGTCATTGGCAAGGGAGACTTGGTGATCGCGGTCAGCCAGTCTGGCGAAACGATCGACACGCTGATGGCCGCGAGGGAAGCCAAACAAAAAGGCGCCAAGGTGCTGGCCATCGCCAATGTGATCGGGAGCGCAATTCCGCGGATGGCGGATGCGAGCTTCTACACGCATGCAGGTCCCGAAATCGGCGTCGCCTCGACGAAGTGCTTCATGGCTCAACTCGCCAACCTGTTGATGTTCAGCGTTTGGCTCGGTCGGCGTCGCGGTGCGGTGGATGACGCGGAAGCCGCCGAGATCGTGGAAGGCCTGGCCCGCGTGCCGCACTTGATCGAAGAGCGGCTCCAGTCCACTTACGATGCGATCAACAACATGATTCGCACGTTCGCGGATGCACGGGACGTGTTGTTTCTCGGTCGCGGTCTGAGCTTCCCGATGGCCCTCGAAGGCGCCCTCAAGCTCAAAGAGATCTCGTACGTGCACGCCGAAGGCTATGCCGCGGGGGAGATGAAACACGGCCCGATCGCCCTGCTCGACGCGCACGTTCCCGTAGTCGTGCTGCTGCCACGCGACCGTCACTACGATCGAGTCCTGAGTAACCTGCAAGAAGCGCGAGCCCGCGAGGCCAAGATCATTGGAGTTACCGTCGAAGGTGATTCCCACGCGCAGGCTTTGTGCGATGCTTTCGTCGAGATCGCGCCCACCCACGAAGCCCTGACGCCATTCGTCTCCGTCGTTCCGCTCCAGCTCTATGCTTATTGTGTCGCGGACCACAAGGGTACCGACGTGGATCAACCCCGCAACCTCGCGAAAACCGTCACCGTCGAGTGAACGACCGTTGCTAGCAGGCAAGCGATGGCGACGAACATGAAGATCGGACTGCTGACGACGAGCTTTCCGCGTTTCGAAGGCGACTGCAGCGGTGCTTTCGTGCTCGCGCACGCGCGTATGTTGGCGGCGCACGGCCATGACGTCCGCGTGTTGGCCCCCGAGCCGCCCCACCGCCGATCCACACCGCGATGGCCGGGTATCGAGGTTCGCTGGGTGCCCTACGCACGTCCGCGCGGACTGCAACAAACGTTCTACGGGAGTGGAGCGCCCGACACGCTGAGAAGGCACCCTGCGACGTGGTTGGGCGCCTCGAGCTTCACCGTCGCACTGGCAATCACAGCGCGGGCGCTCGATAGTTGCGACGCGCTAGTGAGTCATTGGTGTCTGCCGAGCGGGTGGGTCGCATCGGCGAACGCGAACGGTCGCCCTCATCTCAGCATCTGTCATGCCACCGACGTGCGATGGCTCTCCAGACTCCCGGGAGCTCGCACGGTCGCCCGACAGATCGCGCATGGCGCCACTTCGATGTGGTTCCTCACCGAGGACCTCCGAGATCGTTTCTTCTCCATCGCGAAGCTCGAACCGGGCTCGAAAACGGCCCACATTGGGCCAATGCCAATCGAGCCGCCGCCGCCAATGGCATACCATCGGGAACGATGCCGCACCGAGCTCGGTGTCGAAGGCTTCACCCTGCTCTTTTTGGGACGCTTGGTGCCGATCAAAGGAGCCGATCGCTTGATACGAGCAGTGGCTGACCTCCCCCGTGACGTCAGCATTCGAATCGCTGGCGACGGTCCCGATCGACGACGACTCGAGGCGCTCGCACGTCGTCTCGGCGTGAATGCTCATTTCGAGGGCTGGGTTCACGGCGAACGAAAAGAGATGTTGCTCCGAAGCTGCGACGCTTTGGCCGTGCCGTCGCGCCCGAACGATGGCATGCCAACGGTGATCTTCGAGGCGACCGCGAGAGGCCTACCTGTCATCGCTACGCGCCTCGATGGCCTCGAGCAACACCTCCCGGAGGGGGCTTTGGTCCCGCCGGAGGACCTAGGCGCGCTCTCTCGGGCTATCCAGATCCTTGCTACGTCCTCCTCGTAGTCGTGGGACGGGGGGCGCTACGGGTTGACCCGGTGAGTCCCCTTTGGGGCGCGGAAGGTGAAGCGCTTGTCGGGGATGTCGCGGTTGAACTTGAGCTTCGAAAAATCGAAGCGGTTGCGATTGCCGGCAGAATCGATGATCAAGACCCGCTGGACGACGCCAGCGCGCTTGCCAGCGGTCTCGAGCGCACGAACGTAGAAAACCAGCTGTTCGTAGTTCGGGCTCGGCCTGCGGGGAATGAGCTGCAACACGTAGCCGTCCTGGAACTTCTCGTTGTCGTGCTCGAGCAACCGCACATCGAAGTCTTTCTCGAGACTGCCACCGCCGGTCAGAAACGAAAACGCGGCAGGCAGCTGATCCTCGCCCAGGGCACGCTCGATCAACTGACCGCCTTTCTCGCCTGCTTCGGGAGGCTGATAAATCAGAAGCTTGTCGCCTTGCGTCACGAAGACCTGCCCGTTGGGCTGATCGTAGTCCCAACGCATCTTGCCGGGCTTTTTGAAGATCACCTTGCCTTTCGCGCGATCGTAACGATCGTAGAGCCGCGTGTATCGGGTCTGTTTGAAGTCAGCCTGAAGGGTTTTGGTTTGGTCGTAGAACCTCTGCACGAGGCGAAGGACTCCCGACGCATCCAAAGTTTCACGTGTCTCTGCCGCGGCGCCCCCAACCAGCGCAAGCCCAAGCAAAACGAGACCTATCGCCCCAACTCTAGAGGTCATGTGATGTGTTGAACGCTCCAGGAGGCCTAGTATTCATCCTGACGACCCCCACACAAGGTGGCGATAAAACGCATACAGGCCCCCCTAAAGTGGGATTGATCATTACCGAGCAGATCTGTAGGATTTACCAAGGGAGCCGTCCGCGGCCCGAAGAGCTTGGTTAGCTTGTGAAACTCCCGAAGCACCCCGGAGGTGACATGTCTAGGCACCCTGCTCGAACCATCCCGCCAGAGCGCCAAGTATCGCGTCTCGAGAAAAAGCATGCGGAGCTCGCCGAGCGCGTCGCGAATCTAGACGGCCGCCTGAGTCTCACCCCAGGCGAAGAGCTAGAGCTCCATCGCCTTAAAAAAGAGAAACTCTGGACGAAAGACGCGATCCAGGAAGCGCATCAGTAGCTTTCATCCCCTCATTGTCCTCCGATCGCCCCGCATAAACGGCCCGCTCCACACCGCGGGTCGTTTTTTTGTTCGGAATGACCGATTTAAAAGCAAAATGGGCCACCTTCCGGTGACCCATTCCCAATCAATGAATCGATGCTACAATGAAAAAGGCTAGGACAAGTAAGCCAAGCTTCTAAATATAAGGCGACCCATCGCCGCGCGGATGCCGGGCAAGCTGGAAAGTGCGCGGCGTGGGTCTTAAGCAAGTGAGGGGGCTACACTGCAATCGCAGTGCCAACTTGTCAGACGCCGAAAAGCCTAGGCTTTTCCTCACCGACAGCCCCATCGGTAGGACATTTCTGTCATGGCATCGGCGAGATTGTTGCTCCGAGGCATGACGGTATGGCGCCTGGCTTCCCGCGCATACATCGCCCTACTGCGCCGGTTGAAGTTAGCCTACCCTCACGCGTATGATCTGAGCACCGGCCTGGCTGGAACGCGATGCCCAAGTGCCAAAGCTGCGATGGTAGTGTGCTCCGAACCGATGCCTTTTGCGGCGTCTGTGGAGAGCCTGTCCCTGGAGGAAAACCCGTCGTGCCGATCGCGCGCGATACGCGGACCAGCGGCCTACAAAACGCGCCGGAACCCCCGAGCGGCAAGTTCGAGGGACCCGTGGCCGTTGCAGCACAGGCAATCGCTGTCGTTGGGATCTCCGATCCGGTTCCCGCTCAGCTGAACGAAACCGGAGTGACGCGCACGACGATCCGTGAGCGAGAGCAGAGTGAGCCTGCGCCGGTCCTGCCACTTCGCCGCAAGAAGAACGACGGCACCGACAGCACCGAACGCCAGTCCTTCAAGGAACAGGAGCCCGCTTCGGCCAGCACGTCGATGGCCGACGGGGAGAGGAGCCTGCCGAACATCCCAGTACCGCCGGGTCCACCAATTCTCGCATCCGACCTCTTACGAGAGCGGATGCGACCACGCGCTCCCGGAGGCCCAGCGCTTCGTCGCGTCACGGTGGGCCTGAGCGCCGCCGGGATAGCAGGCGCCTTGTTGAGCGGCGGGGCACATCCGCTCGTGTTCGTCTCCCTTGCCTTGCTGATCAGCATGCTCACGATCGCTTTGACGCCAATGTCATACCAAGGGCGCGCGGTGTCGCTGTTCTTGGTCGGCGCCGTGGCGACGGGAGTGGCCTTGTGGCAGCAAACGCTCCAAAACATCGCTCCCGACGGCGTCATCCTCGCCTTGGCCACGATTTTACTCAGCGGGAGCCTGCTCTTTCGCGCGTACTACCGAGGCGCAAGACTGGCCCGCGTCGCGGTCACCATCGGAGCCCTCGCCCTCGGGGGCTGGTTCTTTCTCTCCGGAGGCCAAGAGAGTCTCGTCAGGCTCGAGGGCTACTGGCAGTCCTGGGGGCCCGCATCGACCCAAATGGCTTTCGGCCTGTTGGCCCTGCTGTCACTGATGGCCTTCATGGATAGCAGCACGCGGGCAGGAGCGCACTGGTGGGCCTACTCCCTGTTGACGCTGTACGCCGTCTACATCGGATTGCTGGTCGCAAGCCAGCTGTGGCCCATTCCCGGGGCCCGCTCGACCATCGAGGGGCCGACGATCGCCGCCATCATCACGGGTATGGTCGGCACGGTGGTCGCCGGTGTTGCGCTCGCCCAGGTTTTGGTCGTCGCGTACAACTCCGCGGGGAATCGCATCACCGAACGCTCCGACTGAGCTCAGGGCACCATGCGCGGCCAGGACGCGAGCAGGACCACCGCACACGTTCGGCCTTTGTCGTCTTTGGCCTTGCCGTAGCCAGCGTCGGTGAAGCGCGGATCGGTCACAGTCATCCGATGACTCGGGCTGTCTTCGATCGCGTGAAGCGCGTCGCGCATGGTTTGGGCGCGGGCGACAGCCTCACCCACGACTCGGGCCTCGATGCCCCGCTTGAGGAGGCGCGCCTCGGGATCGCCCCAGGGGTCGAGCTCATGCCCGAGCTTTCCCGACTCGCATACGGTCTGCGCGTGGTTCGTGGCCTCTTGCGTCAAGAGTCGGTTCGAGCGGAGCGACCGCGCCCCCGCGGCACGCCGAAGCTGCATCAACCAAGCTTGGGGTGATTGCGAGCCTTGTCGCGTCGGTTCTTGGTGGGGAATCTTGCCGATCCACCGCTCTGCGACCGGACGCGGGCCGCTCGGACCAGTTGCCACAAGCTGCACGAAGAGCGGACGGCTCCACTCGAGAGGCAGCGTCACCGTGGCGCCGAAGCCTTCGCCGTCCACTGAGATGCGCCGAGACGTCCCTTTTGCGTCGCGCACGACCAAGTACGGATCGCGGAAGTCCTCGATGACCTCGGCGTGAAGATTATTCTTCCCGTCGACCGAGAGGCTTCCCGCTCGCACTGCAGCGACCAGGACCACACGGTCGCCCACGCGGGCGCGTCCACAGATCAGGGGCGCGTCGGCCGTCTCACCGAGGTCGCGGAGCCACGACTTGAAGCTTTCAACCTCTCCGGCGATCCCGAACTTGGCGTACACCGGGTTCGCATCGACCCCAGCCTCACGCGCCGCTCGAATCAGCTCCGGCGATGGCGGAATGTATTGGAGCTCTGCCAGCTCCTGGGCGACGACACCGAGCTTCCTGTCCTTCAGGCAAATCGCCTTCGGCTTCGGAGCCACCGCCGCAACACCCGGAGGGAGTGGTACGTCGTTCTTGTCGTTTTCGGCACCGGCGGTTGCGTGGAGCGCGAACAGCACGGCGCAAATGAGAATCGAATAGGGCTTCATCGTTCTGAGTTACGTCCGGTAGCTGGCGTTGATTCGAACGTACTCGTGACCGAGGTCGCAGGTCCAATAATGACCAAACCCACGCCCTTTCCCGACGCGGACAGAGATGATGTACTCCTGGCGCTTCATGGTGGCAGTAACTTTGGCCTCGGTTTTTACGGTCATTGTAGGGCGACCCTCTCGGAAGATTGCCACCTTCCCGATCCGTATCGAGACGTGATCAGGATTGAAACGCGCACCCGAGCGCCCCGCAGCCGCCAGGATCCGCCCCCAGTTCGGGTCACACCCGTGAATCGCGGTCTTGACCAGTTGGGAGCAGGCTATCGTGCGGGCGATCTGAACCGCATCCGTGTCGGTCCGCGCTCCCTCGACCTCGATACGAACCAAGTGCTCCGCGCCTTCTCCGTCGGCGACGATCATCTTCGCAAGGGACTCGAGAACCTCTTCGAGCGCGGCGCCGAAACGTTTGCCAGCGGCGCTTTTTTCGTCGACTCGGCGAACGAGCGCTGCCCCCGAAGCCAGCGCGTAAATCGAATCGTTGGTGCTGGTGTCTCCATCAACCGTCGCACGATTGAACGTGTGCCCGGTCGCCCGGCCGAGGAAGCGTTGAAGTGTGTGTCGCCCGATGGCCGCGTCCGTAATCACGAATGCAAGCGTGGTCGCCATGTTGGGGTGAATCATTCCAGCGCCCTTGGCGATCCCGAGCACGCGGCAGTTCGTACGGCCCACCTTCACCTCGGTCTCGGCAATTTTGGGCCCGCGATCTGTGGTCATGATCGCGCGAGAGAAGAGGCTCGCACCGTCGGCCGACAGGCCCGACACCAGCGACGGAATGGCTACCTCGATCGTTTTGTGGGGAAGCTGAACGCCGATGACCCCTGTCGACGCCGGAACCACCAACTTGGTTGCGGTCCCGAGGGCACCCGCGGCCGCGCGGGTCGATGTGAGGGCCGCCTCCTCACCCTGCTTACCAGTGCACGCGTTCGCGTTTCCGCTGTTGACGAGAATCGCCTGGCAGATCCCTGCTTTCAGTCGGCGCTCGCTGATGACTACCGGAGCGGCCCGCACGCGATTTCGGGTAAAGACCCCCGCCGCTACCGCAGGCTCGTCCGCGACGAGAAGCGCAAGATCGAGCGCGCCGTCGGGCTTGATACCTGCATGCACGCCCGAGAGGCGAAACCCCTTCACTGGTCGGCTCATCGCGCCCCTATTAGCAAATCGGAGCTATTGCGGCGAGGCGGCAGCCTGGTCTTCCCGGTAGTGGCAGTTCTTGTACTTCTTGCCGCTCCCGCAATAGCAGGGATCGTTACGACCGAGCTTCGGTCGCTCCCGCTTCACGGTCGACTGCGCGGCCTCCACGGGCCGAAGAGGGGCCGCAGCTGGATCGCCACCCGCGCGGCGCCCTCTTCGAGCGGCCGCCCGTCGCGCATGACGGCTGAGGCCCGCTTGCTGCTGGCCGCCGCCAGCGCTCTCTGGGTCTCCACCTGAATGGCTTGCACGGATCCCTCGTTGCCGCTTCTCGGTCGCTTGGCGACGCTGATCCTCGAGGCGCTGCAAGTCTTCTTCGCGCGCACGTTCGACGGTGAACATCCCGAGCGCAACCGACGATTTCACGCTCTGCACCATCTCGAGGTACATGTCGAAGCCCTCACGCTTGTATTCCTTCTTCGGATCGCGCTGACCGTAGCCGCGAAGACCAATCCCATCTCGAAGGTGGTCCATGGCCTGCAGGTGATCGATCCACTGCTTGTCGATCTCTTGCAGGTACAGGTCCCGGAACAGGCGTAGGAAGTTCTCGGTACCAAACTCCCGCTCTTTGCGCTCCAGCACGGATGCGCCGTCGTTGTAGAGCTTCTGGAGGAGATCCTCGCGGTCGGTGATCTCGACAATTCCGGTCGCCGGGAGGCTGAACTGTTCCTTATATGCGTTCTCGAGCCCGGACAGATCCCAGTCTTCGTAGTGCTTTCCTGGTGGGCAGGCATGGTCGGTCATGGTGGCGACGATCTCGTCGACCAGATCGAGCAAGCGCTCTTTTTGCTCGGTCAAAGACATGCCGACCGCTTCTCGCAGGCGCTCGTAGGCACCCGATGGGTCGTTTCGGTACTCCTCGAGCGGCACGACGCACCCGAACCAGAGATAGATATCCTTCTCGAGGAGCTTCACCCGAAGGTCTGTCAGCGAAGACAGCTCGGATTCGACCGCCTTCTTTCGGTGAGCGGGGACGTCATCTTGGGTCAGGCCTTCTTCTGGCAGGGGGTACGCATGGAATTTCACCATGTTCTCGAGCACCGTCTCGACTCGAGACAGCAACTCGACGTCGATGGCATCGACGAGGGGCTCCGACTCGGCACCGGCCTTGCGCTCTTCATCGGACGGAACGGTGCGGTACTCGCCTCGAAGAACCTGCTTGCGCAATGCATACATGCTCTTGCGCTGCTGATTCATGACGTCGTCGTATTCGAGAAGGTGCTTTCGAATGTCGAAGTTTCGCTCCTCCACCTTCTTTTGCGCGTTCTCGACGGCTCGTGTCACCCAGCGATGCTCGATCGGGATGTCTTCCTCCATCCCGAGACGGTCCATCATCGCTTGCACGCGTTCGCCGGCGAAGATGCGCATCAAATCGTCTTCAAGCGAGAGGAAAAAGCGCGACGCACCGGCATCGCCTTGGCGACCCGAACGACCGCGAAGCTGATTGTCGATCCGCCTCGATTCGTGCCGCTCGGTGCCGACGATCCGAAGGCCTCCCGCGTCTTTGACCCTCTTCGCGTCCACCTTGCACTTGGCAACGAAATCCTCGGTGGCCCTCGCGATGGCGGCATCTCTGCGCTCGGGATCGGAAAGGAGCTCTTCGGACGCGTTCTCGAGGACTTCGATCCGGGCGAGCATCTCGGGGTTACCGCCGAGCACGATGTCGGTGCCACGGCCAGCCATGTTCGTCGCGACGGTCACGGCGCCCGAGGTTCCGGCCTGCGCCACGATGTACGCCTCGCGCTCGTGCTGTTTCGCGTTCAGCACGTTGTGAGGCACACCCTGACGATCGAGAAAATGCGAAACCACGTCGGACTTTTCGACGCTGGTCGTACCGACGAGCACCGGTTGGCCGGCCTTGTGTGAAGCCTCGATCTCCTGGCAGAGCGCCTTGAACTTCTCGCGCTCGGTTTTGTAGATCAGATCTTCGCTGTCCGATCGCATGATCGGCTGGTCAGTTGGAATCACGACGACATCGAGCTCGTAGATGTCGTGGAATTCCTTTGCCTCGGTATCGGCCGTACCGGTCATGCCCGAGAGCTTCTTGTAGAGGCGGAAGAGGTTCTGGAACGAAATCGTCGCGAGGGTGAGGTTCTCGCTTTGGATGGCGACACGCTCTTTGGCCTCGACCGCCTGATGAAGCCCATCGGACCACCGCCTCCCAGGGAGAACACGGCCGGTGAACTCATCGATGATCATCACCTTGTCGTCTTCGGTGACCATATAGTGCTGGTCGCGGTGGTACAGCGCATGAGCGCGTAGACCTTGCTGCAAAATGTGCAGTGTCTCGATGTTGACCGGATCGTAGAGGTTCGCAGTGTCACCACCGAGAAGCCCGCGCGCACCGAGCAATTCTTGCGAGCGCTCCATACCTTCTTCGGTGAGCGTGACGCTGCGGTTCTTCTCGTCGAGATCGTAGTGCTCGTCCTTGCGAAGTCTTGGAATGATCTCGTTGATCTTCTCGTACTTTTCGCTCGCGGTCTCTCCGGGCCCACTGATGATGAGCGGTGTCCTCGCTTCGTCGACCAGAATCGAGTCGACCTCATCGACGATCGCGAAGTTCAGATCACGTTGAACGTAGTCGTAGATACTGAACTTCATGTTGTCGCGCATGTAGTCGAAGCCGAACTCGTTGTTCTGCCCGTACGTGATATCGCAGTTGTACGCGCGTTTCTTCGGGGCATTCGGCTGACCCGGAACGACGACGCCCGTGCTCAGCCCGAGAAAGCCATAGAGCTTGCCCATCCACTCGGCATCGCGCTGAGCGAGGTAGTCGTTGACGGTGACGACGTGGACACCCTTGCCTTCGAGTCCGTTGAGGTAGCAGGGGAGTGTCGCGACCAACGTCTTCCCCTCTCCGGTCTTCATCTCGGCGATCTTGCCCTGGTGAAGGACGATCCCACCGATGAGCTGGACGTCGTAGTGTCGCATCTCCAGCGTGCGGCGGCCGGCTTCACGGACGACCGCATAGGCGGGCACCAGGAGGTCGTCGAGCGACGCCCCGTTGTCGATCTGTTGCCTGAACTCAGCCGTCTTACCGCGCAGGTCATCGTCGGAAAGCGCCTTCATCTCAGGCTCGAGGGCCGTGATGGCAGCCGCCATGGGCTGCATCCGCTTCACTTCACGTTGGTGCTTTGTACCGAGAACCTTCTTGAGGGCCGAGCTGAACACGGCTGCAATCTAAGTCGGCCCAGGGAGGCACGCAAACAAGGGTCAAAACCAGCCTTTCGATAGGGCCAGCAAGGCGATGAGCACGAACACCAGGAATACGAACGCCCACAGCCACCGCTCGAACGAGGGTGCGGGGTTCGGCAGCGGGTCGGCATCATCAAAGCTTTCGAGCAACTCTCGGGCGCGCGCCTGCGCGAGGAGCTCCAAGCGCAAGAGGGCGAGGCTGACCAATAACCCAATCGCGATGATGATCGCGGCGGCGAACCAGCGCATGAGCCCGCGTCGGTTCTGGTTCGGGTCGACTTCCGGAACGGACGCCACCCCGGCAAGCGACACGACACCAAAGTTCCGCGGGCCGAAAAGAGCACGAATCGCATCTTCGGTCTGATCCGAAGGAACCTCGCCATCGACGATTGCCATGGCGATCGGATCGAGGCCCTCGCGTTGCGCATCGGCAAGCACCACCTGTGCCGCGATCTCGAGGGGGGCACTCCCCGCGCGGTCGGAAATCACCACGTGGGCGACCCCGGCCGTGTTTATCGAGAAGAGGTCGGCGCGCACTTGGAGTCGCCATACGCCGGGATCCAATGGAAGCGACAACCACGGCTCATCAGGTGTCACGGAAAGCGCATATGTCCACTGGTTCCCGCGGTACGCGTCGACCAGTACGGGCCCGTTACCCCCGAGCTCATCCCACTCGATGCGCACGCGCCTGCCGTCCACCGATGCACGCGCACTGATACCCCCCTGAACCACGGGAATCCGCACTTCTCGCGAGGCCACGACCCTGTCGTTGGGGCCCAACGCCTGCACCTCGATGCGCGCCTCGTTCCCTGCCACCACGAACGGAAACCGCAAGAAACCTTTGGCCGGACCGATCACGGTCTCTTCGAAACGCACCCCCACAATCGAATGGACGCGCAGGCGGGCCGCCTTTTCGCCGACCCAAACCGAAAGCCAGCAGGGGAGCTCTGGAACGCAGGCGCCGCCTTCAATCCTCGGATCGAGCTCCTGTGGTGCGCCCTCCGGATCGACGAGGCGCAGCGGCCCGAGCTCGTAAACCTGAAACGGATTCGTTTCACGTTTGGGTTGGTAGGTACGCAAAGCGTCGACGGGCTCAACCGAAACGCCGTACCTCACCGACACGTCGTTTCCGTCGATATCGGTTCGCGCGACGAAGAAAACGGTTCCTTCGATGTCGCCCGGCAACGTTACCTCACCCTCCAAACCCTGCGCACGGGACGTAGTCATGGTCGTCGTCGAGATCAGCGCACCACTTCCGTCCCTGAGCTCGACCACCGTCGGCGGCGCACCGACGCCATGATCGGTCAAATGCCACGCGCGGAGTGCGACCTTCGTTCCACGCGCGACGACGCTTGGACCGCTGAGCGAGAAACCGATCGCAGGGTCCGGCACTGCTTCACCCAGCCAAAGCGCGGCGAGGATCCCCGCAACGACCAAAGGCGCGGCATGCACAAGCCATGCGAAACGGTGAAAATCAGGGCGTTGTTTTTCAGTGGGGATGGACAAGACCTAGATGGTACCTTAGGAAGGTCTGGGGTACAGAGCGCGAATGGAAGCCCACGCGGAACAGGATGTCGAGCGGCTGCGTGTTCGCTTGAACGACTATATGGCTCGTCACGGTCTCCGGTCGACCGAGCAGCGGCGCGTCGTGACCGAGATGTTTTTCTCGAGTCAGGGGCATCTGTCCATCGAGGAGTTACTCGAGCAAGTGCGCCTGGAAGAATCGAAGATCGGCTACGCCACGGTCTACCGTACGCTCAAGCTCCTCAAGGAGTGCGGGCTCGCCTACGAGCGACATTTCGGGGATGGCGTCTCCCGATATGAAGTCGCTTGGGAAGACGAGCACCACGACCATTTGATCTGCGTCGAGTGCGAAAAAATCATCGAGTTCGAAAACGACAACATCGAAGAGCTCCAGCACAAAGTCGCAAGCCTGTACGGCTTCAAGCTCGTTCGACACAAGCTCGAGCTGTATGGGATCTGTCCGGAGTGTCAGGCTAAAAAGGCTTAGACCGTCGCGAAGGCCTCGTCTGGAATCTCGACCGGGAGCGCGTCGATCTCGCTGAGGCGTTGGACGCGGCTTGGGAGAGTCGTGAGCGCACTGTTCGCAAAGTACAACGCTGCGTACTTCTTACCCATGTAGAAAGCGTGATCCGGATGGGTTTCGGACGTTTCCGCAAGCTTCTCAAGCGCAATGGAAGCTTGGGCGAGGAGGAGCCAGCCCACGGCAAGCTCGCTCATGATCGTGAGGAAGTCCTCGGCGGCGAGCGGGATGTGCTCGAGCTTTCCGCCCTTGAACCAGCCGATGAACTGCATCACCGATGCGGCCACGGCTTCGTGCGCGTTCTGGAGGTGGGCGACCGCGCCGCCGAGCTCGGGGTTGTCCTCGTTGGCGTCGATGAAGCGTTGGATGTCGGTCAGGAAGGCCTGGGTGTTCGCCCCGCCTGCCTGGCCGAGCTTACGACTCACGAGATCCATCGACTGGATGAAGTTCGTGCCCTCGTAGATCTGGAAGATCTTCGCGTCACGGCAGTTCTGTTCGACTGGATGGTCTTTGAGGTAGCCGTGGCCGCCAAAAACATCAATCGCGCGGGCCGAGACGTCGAACGCGGCGTCGGTCCCATATGCCTTCACCAGGGGGGTCAGAAGATCGACCTGGCCCCGGTGATACGCCTCGGATTCGTCGTCCTGACCCTGAATCACCGCGAGCCGATCAACATGGCTCGAGAGCTTCATGACCAGCGCGCGAATTCCCTCGACCCGAGCCTTCATCGCCAGGAGGTCACGGCGGATGTTAGGGTGTTGGAGGATCGGTACGCGAGGCGCGTTCGCGTCTTTGAAGTGCTTGATGCTCGAGCCCTGCTTTCGCTCGCGCGCGTATTCGAGCGCGCTCAGATAGGACGAAGAAGCCACCGCGAGCCCCTGAATTCCGACGGCGATGCGGGCCGCGTTCATCATGTGGAACATCTGGTGAATGCCTTGGTGCTCGACATCGCCAACGACCTCGCCGATGCAGCCGTCGTCGTCGCCAAACTGCATGACACAGGTGGACGACGCATTGATGCCCATCTTGTGCTCGATCGAGGGCACGTGGACATCGTTGAACTCGCCGAGAGAACCATCTTCGTTGAGTCGGATCCGCGGAACCGTGAACAGGGAGAGGCCCTTCGTGCCGGCTTCCGCACCTTCGATGCGGGCTAGAACGAGATGGACCGCGTTCTCAGCGAGGTTGTTGTCACCGGCGGTGATGAAGATCTTGGTGCCCTTGATATTATAGGTACCGTCGTCATTGCGGGTCGCCATCGTGGTGGCAGCGCCGACGTCGGATCCGGCTTGCGGCTCGGTCAGGCACATCGTGCCGCTATACCGCCCCTGCAGCATCTTTGGGACGTAACGCTTCTTTTGCTCTTCAGTTCCGAACTCTATCAGGAGCTCAGAGGCGGTCAGGTTCAGGCCCGTGTACAAGCTGAACGCAGCATTGGCGCCGCAAAGCATTTCCTCGACGAACGAACCGAGGACCTTGGGCGCGTCCTGGCCGCCCCATTGCGACGGGGCCGAAATGGTCCGCCAGCCAGCTTCCCAGAGCTTGTCCCACGCTTCCCTGAAGCCATCGGGCGTGATCACACGGCCGTTTTCGATGCGGCACCCCTGGGCATCGCCCGTCCCGTTGAGAGGACCCATCACCTCGCAGACGAATCGATAGACCTCGTCGAGCACCATGTCGCACTCTTCGACGCCCCACTCACCGTAGGGGCCCTTCCCGAGCACTGCTGGCAGATCAAACTGCTCGAAGAAAAGGAACCGAAAGTCTCGTAGATCCGCTCGATAACGGTTGATCGCTTGCGCCACGTCAGGCTCCAGTGTTCAGGTCGGTCACCTTCAGATCTTAAGCACTCGCGAGATTACACGCAGAGGCTATGATAGATGCTGCCTGTAATAAGGTGCGGCCAACTGAGCATGCCGTCAAGCGGACCCCGAACGCCCCCTCGTCTTCGTAGTCGTGGTCGTGGTCGTTCTCGTGGTCGTGCGCATGCGCGTCCTCGTCGTCGTGCGCCGGCGCGTTCGTACCCACGAAGACGACCACGACCACCACGACTACGAAGACGACTAAGAAGACGGGGGCGCGCTGGCGCTGGCACCGCCGCTGGCGTATCCCTCGGCCATGCTCCTCGAGCGCTACCTGGAGGCTCTCGGCTCTCAGGCGATCGAAACTGCCTTGGGGCTCGGGGAGCCTCGGCCGGCGATCGTTCGTCCGACGCAGGACCCGAAGTTCGGGGATTTTCAGCTCAACGGGGCGATGCCCCTCGGCAAGGAGCTCAACAGGCCTCCGCGCGAAATCGCCCAGCCGATCGCAATGGCTCTCGTCGAGATAGACGCGATCGCAAAGGCGGAAGTCGCGGGTCCGGGCTTCGTCAACATCCACCTCGCACCGCAGTGGATCGCATCGCTTCTCACCGACGCACTTCGAGACACTGAACGTGACGGAGTGCCTGCGGTCGAAAAGCCCTCGACGATCATAGTCGACTTCTCCGGCCCCAACATCGCCAAACAGATGCACGTAGGGCACCTTCGCTCGACGATAATCGGCGACGCGATCTCGCGGATCTTAGCCTTCATGGGGCACTCGGTGATCCGCGACAATCACCTCGGCGACTGGGGAACCCAGTTCGGACTTCTCATCGTGGGGATGCGCGAGTGGGGCTCGGAAGAGGCGCTCGAACGCGAACCGATCACCGAGTTGGAGCGAGTCTACAAGCTCGCCTCCGAGCGCGCAGGAAACGAAGAAGCCTTCGCCGAGGAAGCGCGGGCCGAGCTCGTGAAGCTTCAAGCGGGAGATGCCGAGAACCGCGCCCTTTGGAAGCATTTCGTCGAGGTCAGCCGGCGCGTACTCGACGACGTGTATGCGGAGCTGGATGTCGACTTCGATGTCTGGCTCGGGGAGAGCGCGTACCACGATGCACTCCCGGGCGTGGTTGATGATCTGCTCTCGCGTGGAATCGCACGCGAAGACGAAGGCGCGGTGTGCCTCTTCTGGAATGAAATCGACGGTGCGCCTAAGGCCCTCCGCAAGCAAAAGACGCCTTTCATCGTCCGCAAGAAGGACGGTGCTTTTCTCTATTCGACAACGGATATCGCGACCGTCCTCTACCGTCGCGATCATTTCGCGGCGGATCGCGTACTCTACGTCGTCGACAACCGGCAAGGCCTGCACTTCCGGCAGCTGTTCGCCGTGATGAAGCTGCTCGGGGTGGCGATGGAGCTCGAGCATGTCGGCTTTGGAACCGTGCTCGGCAAGGACGGAAAGCCGCTCCGTACTCGAGATGCGAGTGGGCAGGTGATCACCCTCGCCTCCCTCCTCGAAGAGTCGAAACAACGTGCACGGCAGCGTATCGAAGAGGGGATCGCCGAAGGCCGACTTCGGGTCGGCCCCGAAGAAATGGACCAGGTCTCTAGAGTGGTGGGGATAGGCGCGGTCAAGTACGCCGACCTTCGGCAGAACCGGATGAGCGACTACCAGTTCGACTGGGACAAGATGATCTCCTTTCAGGGCAACGCGGCGCCCTACCTCCAGTATGCGTATGCCCGCTGTGCGTCGATCTTCGCCAAGGGTGGCCTCGACATGGAAGCCATTGCCGAAAATGCAGACATCCAGTTGGACGTGCCAGCAGAAGAGACGCTCGGCAAACACCTCATGCGCTTCGCCGACGTCGTTTACCAAGCAGGAGCAACGAGCCAGCCCCACGTGATTTGCGAGCACATCTACGAGCTCGCGCGCACGTTCAATGGCTTCTACACCGAATGCCCCGTGCTCGACTCCGAAGGGGCCACGCGACGAAGCCGCCTCGGGCTCACAGCGCTCACTGCTCGACAGATCCGACGGGGGCTCGGACTCGTGGGGATCGGCGTCGTCGACCGAATGTAGCTGCAATCATGGAGCTTTCCCCCGCGGAGGTGCAAGTGTGCTATGCGAAGCGCGCCGATGCTGGGTGAGGTCGTTTGCACATCGCACGAAAGTAGTTGCCTCCGAGGCAATCCGCTGAGCGATCCCCACGTGCGCGATCTCTACGTTTACCTGCCTCCCGAATACGACGGCAAGCAGCGGTTCCCGATCGTCATGCTGTTGGCGGGATTCGGGTCCACCAACCACTCGATCGCCGCGTGGACCCCCTGGAAGCCCAACACGATCCAGCGCTTCGATCAACTCGTCTCCGAAAAACGGTGCCCTCCCGCGATCCTCGTGCTGCCCGACTGCTTCAACCGTTGGGGCGGCTCACAGTTCCTCGATTCGCCCGGAACCGGGCTCTATCAAACGTATCTCGCCGAAGAGGTGATTCCGTTCGTCGACGCGGAGTTCAAGACGATCCCCGACCGAGAGGCACGCGCGGTAGCCGGCCGGTCTTCCGGAGGCTTTGGAGCACTTCGATTGGGCATGGACCGCCCCGAGGTCGTGTCGGTCATCGGAAGCCATGCGGGTGATGCTGCTTTCGAGGTGAGCATGCGGCCGATGCTCACCTCGGCAGCGATCGCGTTCGAGCAAGCGGGCGGCCTCCAAGCATTTGCCCAGGAAGTCCCATCGGCTGGCCCCAAAAACGCCTCACAATTCGATGCGATTTTCGTCCTGGCCGCGAGCGGCGCCTATTCGCCCGATCCGGAAGCCTTTCCACATGCAAGACTTCCTTTCGAGCCCAAGACGGGAAGTCTCCGAGAAGATGTATGGCGCGAGTGGCTCGCCCAGGACCCCCTATCGCGCATCGACGAATCGGTCGGCGCCCTGAAGACGATGTCGCTGATCTACTTAGATGCAGGCAACCGAGACGAACACGGGCTACACTTTGCCGCGCGGATGCTGGCAGACGTACTCTCCGCGCATCAGCTTCCCGTACAATACGATGAATTCGAGGGAGGCCACCGTGGCACCTCATGGCGGTACGAGACGTCGCTGCCGCACATGATTCAAGCGCTTCGGAGGGGATGATTGAACGAATGACCACCAAGAAGAAGAGCACCAAGACCGAAACGACAGACGATTCCGCATGGGAGCCCGGCACAAAGAAGGCGAGCAGCGGTGGCGCCGCTGCCGTAGCGAGAAAGATCCTCACCGAAGAGAGCCCGCAATCCCAGATCGCCGAGCATGGCGAAACGATGATGGACGGGCCAAGGACCGCCGCTACCCAGTCGGCCCGGGTCCTCAGCGAAGTACTGTCCGAGAAGCCTGAGCTGGTCGTCCCCCTGGTTGCCAAGTTCGCGAAGGGGATCTCCTCGTCGAACAAGCGCGTCGTACAAACGTCTGCCGACGCGCTGCCTGCCATCGCACGAATCGCACCGGCTCGTGTCGCACGGCAGCTCGACGTACTCAAAGCTTCGTTCGAAGGTGCCAACGAGGTTGGCAAAGATGGATTGGTCAGGACGTTCGCCGCGCTCTGCACTGCATCGGTCGCCTATCAGAAACGCCTCGAGCCCGTATTGACGTTCGCTCTCAAGGGCACCGACGGGAAGACACTGTTGGCGTGGTGCCAGATTGTGCTCCCTGCTCTAAAAGGCGAGCCCCACGCGCGCGCACGCGCCGTCGTTGAAGGGCGGTTGAACTTGATCCCGCGTGAGTACGCGCAGCAGATCGCCGACTTCCTCGGTATCAAGCTACGGCTTCGCTACCGGTGATCATTTTAAACAGTGAGGGTTCGTAGCCTTCGGGCCGCTCGAAGCCGAGCAGCTCGAGGGTAGTCGCCGAGACGTTCGAGAGGCTGGGATTGGCCACGGCATCGTCGAGTCGGAGGGTTTCGTTACCCGGGACATAGATGTAGCAGGGCACCGCGTTCAAGGTATGACTCGTTTTGCTTCTCAGGTGGCCCGCCTCATCTCGTTTGAAGCCACCGGACTCGTCGTCTACCTCGAACATCTCGTCGGAGTTACCGTGATCGGCGGTCACTATCATGGCGCCGTTGAGCTTTTCGATCACGGGAATGATTCGCCCGAGTGACAAGTCGACCGCTTCAACCGCAATCACCGTGGCTTCTAGGTCACCCGTGTGGCCGACCATATCGCCGTTCGCGTAGTTGATGCGCGCATGCCGGAGCTCGCCCCGTTGGAGGGCCTCGATCGTAGCGTCGGTAATCTCGGCAGCTTTCATCCAGGGACGCTGCTCGAAGGGCACGACGTCACTCGGGATTTCGAGGTACTCCTCGTAGGCTTCGTCAAACATCCCCGTGCGGTTCCCGTTCCAGAAGTAGGTCACGTGCCCGAACTTCTGCGTCTCGCTGCATGCAAACTGCGTGACGCGGTTGCGCGCCAGGTATTCACCGAGGGTGCGATCGATCGCGGGGGGCTGCACCAGATAGTGGCGGGGCAGCTTGAGATCACCGTCGTACTCCATCATTCCGACGAACTCGACGTCCGGGATGGGGCCTCGGTCGAACTCCGCAAGGTTGGGCTCGGTGAATGCGCGCGTGAGCTCGAGCGCGCGGTCGCCGCGGAAGTTGTAGAGGACGACGGCAGCGCCATCCCTGATGGGCCCGACGGGCTTGCCCTCGTCATCGACGACCACGAAAGCCAGGAGGTTCTGGTCGATCATGCCGGGATTTTCGTCCCGGAGCGTCTCGATCGCTTCCGTCGCGCTCTTGAAGCCCCTGCCTTCTCCAAGTATGTGGTGCTTCCATCCACGTTCGACCATCGACCAGTCAGCGTTGTACCGGTCCATCGTGATGAACATCCGGCCGCCGCCGGACGCGATGCGATAGTCGCGGCCGCCCTGCTCGTTCAGATCATGCAACAGCTTCTCGAGGGCATTGACGTATTCGAGCGCGCTGGTCTCAGGCACGTCCCGTCCGTCGAGGAGAATGTGCACTCGGACGTGCTGCACATCCTCTTCGTCACAACGGCGGAGCATCGCAAACAGGTGGTCGATGTGGCTGTGGACGTTGCCGTCTGAAAGGAGCCCGATGAAGTGCATCGGCTCGCCACTCTCGGTCACCCGTCGGACGAGCTTCTTCCACTCTTTGCCTTCGAAGATCTCGCCGCTGTCGATCGCCATTTGGACGCGCTTGGCCCCCTGATCGAACACCCGGCCGGCGCCAAATGCGTTGTGACCGACTTCGCTATTGCCCATGTCGTCATCACTCGGAAGCCCAACGGCGATGCCATGCGCCTTGAGCCGCGTCGTCAGCGAGATCTTGGCCAAATGGTCGAGCGTGGGCGTCCGCGCCAGCCAAACAGCATCACCTTCGTTCGACGCACCGCAACCGACGCCATCCATCACGACGATTAGGACGGGCCCCCGCACCCCGGCAAAGGTCGGATGCCTATGGAGCTTCCAGTCGGTCACGGCCCCTTCCTAGCACAGCAACCTGACCCCTGACACCGGCGTGGCTCTGCTCTATGCTTGCAGCATGATCGTCGTCACCAACCGAATTCCTGTCGCTGAAGGCTACGAAATCGATTTCGAAGATCGATTTCGAAAACGTGTTCACCTCGTCGACCAGGCTCCTGGCTTCGTTCGCAACGAGGTGCACCGCCCTCGACCGATGAAGCTCGACCATGAGACCGGCACGTGGTCGCCCGACCCGGACAAGGAGGGTTACTACGAAGTGAAGACGTGGTGGAAGACGTTCGATGATTTCAAGGCATGGACGATGGGCCCCGCATTCGCGGAGGCACACAAGAATCGCCCTCCCAAAGACATGTTTCGCGGCCCGAACGTGCTCGAGGTCCACGAGGTGTTCCTGAGCACCGACGACGGCACCGACTGAGTCTCAATGCCTCGCCGGCCCAAGGATGCGATCGAAAAGCAACTTTGGACCACGCTCATCGTCTTGTTGATGCTGCTGGCGGTGGTCGCGATGTTCATCGCGTGGCTCGGAGACTAGCGGGACGAGAACGTCTTCTTTCGGTCAGTGGCGACGATTGCCCTTGACCGTCATGGAACATGTTCTACACTGTCAGTAGTTTACAATATGTAAACTTACGCGACCAGTCGATCTTTGGGAGGATCCCGTGGAAAGCAAGTGCCCAGTGAGGTTTCAGAACCTCGATTTTTGTGCGCCTTCGACGCACGACAATCCCTACGAGATGTACGACTACTTCCTCGAGCACGAACCGATTCGTTTCGATGAGAAGAACGGGATCTGGGAGGTCTTCCGGTACGACGACATCGTACGAATCGAGCGGGACGCCGAGACCTTCATCAACAGCGAAGGCGTCCGCCCGAACATCCCCGGTGATCCCGGGATGATCTACCAAGACGGTGAGCAGCACAATAAGCAACGGGCGCTCGTGTCCTCCGGCTTCACCCCGCGTCAAATGCGCAAGATGGAGGAGCGCGCTCACGAGATCGTGACCGAGTTAGTCGACACCATGCTGGCGAAGTCGGGTGAGGTAGACATTGTAGCAGACCTTGCCGTGTGGCTACCGATGCGACTGATCGCGGACATGTTGGACATCCCGCAGGAAAGGCGCGCCGCGGTACAACAGTGGATCAACACGGTGGTCGCGGGCGGCCAAGGACCGGACTACGTGACCGATGAGGTCAACGATGCGTTCGATCAGTTCATCACGCACCACGAAGAGATGCATGCCGCTCGGGTGGAGGCCGGTTGCACCGGAAGCGACATCCTGACCATCTGGATGAACGCGGAGATCAATGGTGAAAAACTCGACGAATCGGAGCTTCTGTTTGAGCACATCCTGCTCAATGTCGGTGGTGCGGAGACTACGCGTAACGCGATCGCTGGCGGGCTCGAGCGACTCTCGAACGACCCAAAGCAGTATGACGCGCTCTACGAGAACCCGGAGCTGATCCCGAACGCGGTCGAAGAGATCATTCGCTGGGTGTGTCCGTTCATCAACATGTACCGGACCGCGACGCGAGACTACGAGCTCCACGGCAAGGTCATCAAGGAGGGCCAGCAAGTGGGCCTCACATACCCGGCGGCGAATCGCGATCCCCGCCATTTCTCGGATCCGCACACGTTCAACATTTTCCGGGATTTCTCGAAGGATAGTAAGCACCTCTCGTTCGGCCTCGGTCCCCATTTCTGCCTGGGCGCATCGCTCGCCCGTATGGAGATCCGGCTGTCGCTCGAGGAGATGACCAGGCGCGTGAAACGTATTCGGATTCCCGAGGGCAAAGAGGTCGAGTACGTCTCGTCGTCCTTCACGCGCGGCCTGAAGAAGTTCCCAGCAATTCTCGAACCTCGTTGAGGAGGCTGGTCCGTGACTTCGGACGCCGCAGAAGAAGAGACCCCGTACGAGCTGATCGGAGGCGACACTGGCGTGCAGAAGCTCGTCGTGGATTTCTATCATTTGATGGACACCTTGCCCAAAGCAGCGCCGATTCGCGCCATGCACAAGGGCGATCTCAGCGAGATGACCGACAAACTCGCCACGTTCCTCGTCGGATGGCTGGGCGGACCGCATCACTATCAAGAACGTTTCGGGCGGGTGATCATCCCACTTGCGCACAAGCCGTTCCCGATCGGAACAAGCGAACGGGACCAGTGGCTGACCTGCATGTACGGCGCACTCGATAAGAGCGTCCTCGACGAGCCCATGAAGACGCACTTGATGAAATCATTCGCACGCATGGCCGACATGTGCCGCACCAAGGACTGAGAAACCGCCGAAGCAAAGGAGTGAACCATGAGAATCGTGTTCGATCGAAGTAGATGCCAACAACACGCGCAGTGCCGCGGCGCCGCCCCGGAGCTTTTCTCGTTTGCTACCGACGGAGCCCTGGTCGTCTTGGATGAGAACCCACCCGAGCATCTCCGCGAGGCGCTTCAAGATGCCGTCGACGCTTGCCCGGGACAGGCGATCTCCATCGAAGACTGAGACATGGCCCGCACGCTCGACTAGTCACTCACGTGGGCGGCGTGAAAGACGCGGTGGCGCTTGGTCTTGATGACGCGCCAGACGAGGGCGACCACGAAGAGCACAACGAGCGCTGACATGATCCACGTGGCGCGCGATGCCGCCCACTCGACGATCGCGCGCACCTCTTCTTGAAAAATCCCGCCTGCCAACACGTAGAACGTGCTCCAGAGGAGGACTGCGATCCCGTCGAAGAGAAGAAACCGCCGATAGGGGGTTCCGACGAGGCCGGCCGCGAAAGCGGGCACACTCCCGCCGGCAGGTAGAAATTTCGCGATGATGAGCACCGCGGGGCCGCTTCGGCGTAGCCGCTGTGCAAAGCTGACCACGCACATCCTGGGGTTAGACGCCAGACCACATGCCAGGTCGATCAGCCGTTTACCGCGCCATCGTGCGACGCTGAACCACGTCGACTCCCCGATCAAGGCGCCGAAGGCGACGGCAGCGATCGCCGCAACCGGATTGATCGCACCCTGCACGGCGAACGCGCCTACGACCATCAACACGGCGCCCGAAGCTACGGGCGCACCGAGAAACTCGACGAGGCCGAGCGCGAACAGGATCGGGTAGCCATACTGCTGTAGGAGCTCTGTGACGAAGTCCATGATCGACCGGCACGGTATACGTCGGAACGCGTGATTTGTAACGATCGGCTCCGAGGAGCGTCGTGTTAGCGTGCGGTGTGGCGTCTAAGCTACCGAAAGGTCTCGTTCGCGGTGAGGACGGTGCCGCGCGATGCTGGTGGTGCGGGAATGCGCCGGACTACGGGAAATACCACGACCTGGAATGGGGGTGGCCCGTTCACGACGACCACCGGCTTTTCGAAAAAATATGCCTCGAGGGGTTTCAGTCGGGCCTCAGCTGGCTCACGATCTTGCGTAAGCGCGATAACTTTCGGAAGGCGTTTGCGGGTTTCGACTACCACGAGGTGGCTCGCTTCAATCGGCGAAGCGTCGACCGCCTGCTGAAGGATGCCGGGATCGTACGCCACCGCGGCAAGATCGACTCCACGATCAACAACGCAAAGCGCGCCATCGAGCTCGAGGACGAATACGGCTCACTCTCGGCCTTTTTCTGGGAGTACGTGCCGCCGAAGTCCGAGCGTCCCCGAAAGCTCACGCACGGCGCCCTCATCAAGCTCGCAAAGACCCCGACATCGACCGCGCTGAGCAGCGAGCTCAAACGACGCGGCTGGACCTACGTCGGCCCGACGACCGCGTACGCGTTCATGCAAGCGATGGGACTCGTCAACGATCACATCGCGGGGTGTTTCATCCGCGAACGAATCTCGAGGTAGAAAGGGGACTGTCCCCTTTTTCTGGTGGTCAATCGGCGGGGGTGATGTTGGGTTGGTAGAAGAACTGTTCGAAGACCACCTTGCCGTCGGCCCAGCGGCGAGCGGAGACTTGGTGGTTTCGCATGCGGTTGCCATCTTTGAATGTCACGTCGAAGACCCACTCGGAAAATGAGCGGTCTCCCTCGGCGGCACTGCCGAGCAACGTGCCCTCGTGGAACTCTTCGACACTGTCCAAGAAGTCGACCTCGTATTGTCGACAAGCGGATTTCCCCTCGCGGGGTGTCTCGCCGTTTTCCTGCATGATGCAGTCATTTGCGTAGAATTTTTCGAACGCCTCCATCCCCTGACCGGAGGCGATCATTGCGTTCAGCTCCTTGTCGAGCGCGGCAACATCCTGAGACATGGCGGATCCTTTCTACGGAGGACCAATCCTAGGTCCCCCGCGTCGGAAACGGAAGGGGTCGCTCCCTATTGCGACCAGCACTATGCTGCCACAAAAGGAGAGTGACGATGGCGGAGGTAGTTTCGGTGAATGTGGGTGTCCCTCGTGAGATCGACACCTCGCGTGGTCCAGTCATCACCGCGATCTTCAAGACTCCGACCGATCGGCGCCTCCGCGTCGAGCCACACAACCTAGAAGGTGACCAACAGGCGGATCTCTCGGTCCATGGCGGCGAAAACAAAGCAGTTTATGGCTATCCAATCGAGCACTATTCCGTCTGGTCCGACGAGCTCGGCAGGACCGACCTCGAGCACGGGCAGTTCGGAGAGAACCTGACGACGCGGGGGCTTCTCGAACGGGAGGTCGGTGTCGGCGATGTCTTTTCAATCGGAACGGCCGTTCTTCAGATTAGTCAGCCACGCGCGCCATGTTTCAAACTCGGGATTCGGATGGGTGACGCGAGGTTCGTGAGGACGTTCCTTCGCAGTGGGCGTCCGGGTTTCTACTTCCGGATCGTGGAATCGGGAGAGCTCGGGATGGGCGACGAGGTGAAACGCATCGAGCGAGGCACAACCGGCATCACCATCCACGAGCTCTGGGAGCTCAGCTATGGCGGCGGGACCAACCTCGATCGGATGAGGCTCGCCCTCGAAATCCCGACGCTTGGCGATGAGTGGCGAAGGCCCCTTTTCAAGAAGATCGCCATCTAGAGGTCGATCCGGACGCTTTTTCGGAAACTTCTCGGCGTACCTGGCATTCGTTGGAGAGAGCCTTAGATGAACGGACAAGAGATGAGTAGCTTACGGACGATAGTCCTGGGTGTGCCGATTCTGGCGGTCGCGATCTTGGTCGCGATTGGCGTGACTTCCACGCGCGCCGATTCTGCCGGCAAGCTGGCGAAGGCGACATTCGCCGGAGGCTGTTTTTGGTGCATGGAGCCGCCCTTCGAAAAGCTCGATGGGGTGGTGAGCGTCACCTCCGGGTATACCGGCGGCAAGGAAAGCGGGCCCTCTTATGAAGAGGTCAGCTCCGGTCGGACGGGACACGTCGAAGCGGTTCGGGTGAAGTACGACCCGAGCAAGATCTCATACGAGTCTCTGCTCGAGGTGTTCTGGCGACAGATCGATCCGACCGACGATGGCGGCCAGTTTGCCGATCGTGGCAAGCAGTACCGCACCGGGATTTACGTGCATGACCGCGAGCAGAAGAAGCTCGCCGAGGCTTCGAAACAGAAGCTCGCAGAAAGCGGTGTTTTCAAAAAGCCGATTGTGACGCAGATCATCTGGGCAAGCGCATTCTACCCGGCCGAGGGCTATCACCAGGACTACTACAAGAAGAATCCGTCACATTACAAGCGATACCGTCGCGGATCGGGCCGCGAAGGTTTCTTAGAAACCGTCTGGGGCAACAAGAAGAAGAAATCGATGTCGGACAAGAGCAAGCAATATGAAAAGCCATCCGAAGCCGAGCTCCGCAAGGAGCTGACGCCGCTGCAATACACGGTCACGCAAGAAGAAGGCACGGAACCCCCGTTCCGCAACGAATACTGGGACAACGACAAGGAGGGCATCTATGTAGATGTCCTCAGCGGAGAGCCTCTTTTCAGCTCCACGGACAAGTACAAGAGCGGAACGGGGTGGCCGAGTTTCAGCAAGCCCCTCGAAGAAGAGAACATCAGTCGGGACGTCGACCACAGGCTGCTGATGCCACGCACCGAGGTGCGAAGCGAGCACGGTGATAGTCACCTCGGGCACGTTTTCGAGGACGGGCCGGCGCCCACTGGCCTTCGGTATTGCATCAACAGTGCTTCGCTTCGCTTCATCCCGAAAGAAGACCTCGAAAAAGAGGGGTACGGCGAATACCTGGCGCTTTTGGGGAAGAAGGCGGCTGAGTGACGGGTGTTCGTGACTGGCTCAAACCACGTTTCCAGGACTGGGCCATGCAGATCATGGACGACCTGCGACCGAAAACCATCGCCGACGCGAGCGGCGATGTGCTCGAGATCGGCTTCGGCACCGGTCGAAACCTGAAGCACTACGGGGACGACGTGCGGTCGATCCACGGCCTCGATCCACTCGTAACCGAAGGGGTTCGCAAGGTGGACGAACGGATCGAGCGGGCCGGTTTCCCTGTCGAACGCGTTGCGCTCTCGGCGAACGGCCAGCTGCTTCGAGTTGACGTCGCTGGACGAGTTCCTCGGCAAAGGCCCGCGCCTGATCTCGAGCCTGTATCGCGGCGTTGCCTGAAGAACTGAGCGAAAAAAGTGCGTGTCCCGTTTTACTAGCGGGGTGCTAGCATCCAAGGGATGTCTATGGAACTCCGAGCAGTCGGCACCAAGTACCAGGGGTTCATCTACGATCGCGCGCCGCGCAACGTATACTGGGAGACGACGATCGCGTGTGACCTCGCTTGCCAGCACTGCCGCGCGAGCGCGATTCCGCATCGTGATCCGAGGGAGCTCACCACTGAAGAAGGCAAGGCGCTCATGCGCGAGGTGCAGGAGCTCGGAAGTATGCTCGTGCTCACCGGCGGCGACCCCCTCAAGCGGCCGGACATCCGGGAGCTGATCGAGTACGGGCGTAGCCTTCCGATTCACGTGTCGATCACGCCAAGTACGACCCCGATGCTTCAGCGTGACACGGTGGCGCAGTTCCGCGAGCTCGGCGTCACCGCAATGGGAGTGAGCCTCGACGGACCGACCGCCGAAATCCACGACGGGTTTCGCAATGTCCCGGGGACGTTCGACTACTCGATGCAAGCCCTCGAGTGGGCCCGGGAGTTCCACATCCCCGTGCAGATCAATACGACGATCACGGCGCACACGCTGCCGCACGTGCAGGCGATGTACGAGCTTCTTCGTGACAAGGCCGCACCACCCGTACGGCGCTGGAGCCTGTTTCTCTTGGTGCCGGTCGGTCGTGGAAGCGAGCTCGACACGCCGAGCGCGGACGACGTCGAGAGGCTCTTCGAGTGGGTGTACGGGATCTCGGAGGAAGCCCCGTTCCGTGTCGGCACCACCGAAGCGCCGCACTATCGACGCTACTGGATCCAGCAGAAGCTCGCAGAGGGGCATGCCGCTCGAAGACGTTCAAGCTCGCGCGCGCCAGCAGGCGTTCGGGATTCGCGACGGCAATGGCGTCATCTTCGTTTCGCACCGAGGAGAAGTCTATCCAGCCGGTTTCCTCCCGTACCCGCTTCTCGGCAATGTGCGCAATCATTCGCTGGTCGATATCTATCGCAACTCACTCAAGCTTCAAGAGCTTCGCGACCCCGCCAACTATCGAGGACGCTGCGGGGCTTGCGATTTCAAGTGGGTGTGCGGCGGCTCGCGCGCGCGCGCCTACGCAATGACCGGAGACGCGCTCGGTGAGGATCCGCTCTGCGCGTATCAGCCCGGCGCACAGCCCAGCTGAGTGGTACTCGTAGTCGTGGTCGTGGTCGTGGTCGTTTTCGAGCACGAGCACGACTGACGAGTAGTCACAAGTTCTCGGATCCTTTCGATCACTTCCAGCGCACCTGGGATCGGAGCAACCGCACGAGCATAACCGTGAACGCGGTCACCCCTTGATTCGGGTCGGGGGTAGGAGCTTAAGAGAGGGGGGAAGAGGGAAGGCCTCTCGGCCAGCAGGCGAAGCCCGGGAAGAGAAAGAAGGACCTTCGGTCGGCGTGCGCGGACACCTCTGACTCCTGCGCATCAGCCTCCCGGCACCTCATCGGTTCGCACGAGCCCGTAGCGCTTCCAGCCCGTGCTCGCGAGCCAAGTGCGGGGCTCGGCACACGGGGGCGGGCCGGTCGCCCGAAAGACGTGGCCCACCGGTGCACCCGAGCCAAACGGATCGACCCACGTCGGAGCCGGCTGCGCTTGACCGAGCTTTCGAAGATGCCTTCGGCGGTTGTTGAGCACGTAGGACATCGCGTTTCGAACCTGCCGCGGCGTCCGGAGCTGTTCGACGTGATACCGGTCGGTGAAGACGGTGCCTCGCCGGCGCTCGAGCGCCTTGTTGAGCGCCTTGCTCATGCGAATCGAAAGCCCCTGCATCCCCCGCGAAAGCGAGCGCCGGTGCGTCGCCTCGACGATCAGGTGTAGGTGGCCGTGCTGCACCGACCAGTGAAGCACCCGCATCCCAAACCGCCCCTGCGCCCGCGCAATTGACCTCACGAGGGCCCGATAGAGCCGCCCGCTTCGAAGCCGAAGCCTTCGATCGACCCGAAGCGTCACATGCACCGGCACATAGTGCGGTAGCGCCTGCCGCGTCTCGTGGTCAACACGCGTACTGGTCTTAGGCCGACCCGCGCCCTCGCGCCGCCCCCCGTGTCGCAAACGGTCGAGGTGAAGCTGCGCCTCCCTTCGGCGTCGCCTCCGACGTTGCTTGGGCGAGCGTCTGGGGCTTGGAACAGCTGCCACCATGCCTTTTGAATATCGCAGATATTAGATTCCTGTCAACCATGTAGTGAGTTAGAAGTGTCAGCGATGAAGTGACTTGCATAGTGTCAGCGATGAAGTGACTTGCATAACGACTCTTTATCGAGGGATGCGCTGGCCAAGTGCAAATTCGGAGGCCAGATTCCTCCACCGACGCCACGCCACTCTCGCTCTTGTCCCCTCTCTTAAGCTCATACCCCCGAAGCGGAGACAGTCGTGGTCACGCCCACGTACTCCACCGACGCCGCGCCCCTAGCTCTCGCCGCCTCTCTTAAGCCCATGCCGCCGAAGCGGAGGCAATCGCGGTTACGTCCGCGCGCCTCGAGCGCCGCCGTTCTTTTGAGCATTTTGTGACTACTCGTCAGACGACCACGATCACGAGGACGAGGCGTGGACGTACTCAGCTACCCTTTGGGCAAACCCAGCACGCGGTCGGCGATCAGGTTCAGCAATAGGTTGTTGAAGACGTAGACGGTGCCCTCGCGCAGCTTGCGCTCCACGTGATACTCGCCAGCCAGGCCCCAGCCGCCGAACGTCGTGAGCGCCGCACGGGCGGTCTCCCAGGCGGCCTCGGAGGCCAGTACTTTGGCTAGCGCAGAGCGGGCGTTTGCTTCTTCACCGCGCTCGATCAGGCCCAGGGCATCCTTCCGCATGAGATCCGCCGCCTCGACTTTAGAGTACGCTTGGACGAGCGGGTATTGGATGCCTTGATGCTCACCGATCAGCCGGTCATTCGTCTTTCGCGTTTTCGCGTACTCGACGCTTCGATCGAGCAGGAACCGAGCGTTGCCAATCGCCTCGGAAGCGGCGAGCACGCGCCGGATCGCGAACCCCTTCATCAAGCACGCAAGCCCCTCGCCGGCTGGGCCGAGTCGGACCGAGTCGGGAAGTCGAAGATCGTCGATGAACAGCGTCGTGGTCATACGGTTGGCCACGAGGTCGATCGGATGCCTTTCGACTTTGTCGCCCACCTCGTCGAGGTCGAGCAGGAACAGCGTCGTGCCTTGGTCGGCCCGCGCTAAGAGGATCATCAGACGGGTTTCCTTGGCAAACGAAATCAGCACCTTTTGTGCGTTGATCACCCAGTCGCCCCCGTCGCGACGCGCGGTGCTCGCGAGCTCAGTCATGTTGGCGCCGCTGTCGGGCTCGGTCGCTGCGACCGTCAGAAAGCGAATCGCGCCGCTGGCCACGCCCGGAAGGTAGCGAGCCTTCTGTTCGTCGGTCCCGTGGAGGACGAGGGTTCGGCAGATCGCCATCTGCGCATTGACGCAAGCGGCATCGCCGCCGGCCCGATTGATCTCTTCGACGAGCACGCTGGCGACGATCGGTCCGGCATCGGCGCCGCCGTGGGCCTCTGGAACGAACGTTCCGAAGTACCCCGCGTCGCCGATCGTCTGGAAAAACTCGGTCGGGAAAGCCTTCTTTACGTCTTGTTCTCGCCAGTAGTCAGGGCCGAACCGTTCTAAGGTCGGTCGAAGCGCGGAACGGACCTCGTCGGCGGTGTCGGAAAGTCGAGGGGACGCCATCGTCCTCAGCTTTTCACAAATCGAAGGAAGTAGAGAACAAAACTTCTTAATCTTCCAATCCCCCGGACAGCCTTTGGGGTGCTGTGGCTGTCCGGGGGAGTAGAGTGTGCTACGGGGATGCCTGTGAATCGAAAATTCAGTCGTGTTGCGATCGTCCTCGGCGCGCTGCTGATGACGGCATGCCAAAGCAAAGGCCCCACTCCCAAGGAGAGCGCCGCTCCGGCAACGGAGACCGAGAAGCCAGCCGCAGACCCGCACGCCGGCATGGGCCTGACACCCGAGCAACAAGCTGCAGTCGACAAGATCCCAAGGCCCGAGCCAGATGCCTCCGGCAAGATCGACCTCGGCGCGATCATCCTTCAGGTGCCCGAGGGCTGGCAGTTCGTCAAGCCCCTCACGCTCATGCGGCGCGCGCAATTCACGGTGTCGGGTCCCGCAGGTGATGCGGAGACGGTCGTGTTCTTCATGGGGAAGGCAGGGGCTGGCTCGGAGCAGGCCAATATCGATCGCTGGATCGCGCAGTTCACCCACGAGGACGGCAGTAGCATCGTCGACGTCACGCCAGTCGAGAAAAAGGTGTCCGGGTTCGACGTCACGCAGCTCGAGGTCGCAGGCGAGTACAACGGAGGCATGACTCCGGGCGGACAGCCTGGCCAGGGCACGTCGGGGCAGCGCCTGATCGCCGCCATCGTCGCGACATCGCAGGGTCCGTACTACATCAAGCTCCTCGGCCCAGAAAAGACGGTCGCAAAGAACCGTGCGGCGTTCGACGGAATGATCGCTTCGATCAAGCCGGCACCCTAGCGGCGAGTCGCAGGAGCCGCGACTTCGGTGTAAGTTTGCCTCATGACGACGACGCGAACCCGACGCGAACGGAGCATGGTACGACCTACCGACGGTCGTAAGCGGTCACGTTTCGTGCAGGCCCTCGCCTTTTCTCACTCGGTATCTACGTCATCGACGCGACGAAGGATGATGACCGTGACCACGTACTTCATTACGTGGGTGTTGGTGACATTGCTGGCGCCGGCGTGGCTCCCAGCAACGATCGTCGTAGGTCTGTTTCGGAGGCGGTCGTTCGTCGTGTTTCGGTTGTTTCTATTCCTTTGGTCGTACTTGACGATCGAGCTCATGGGACTCACGGGGGCGATGACTATCTGGATCGTGACGTCGCGCAAGAGTCCCAAGCGGCAAGACTATTTCTTCGCTCTCGAATGCTGGTGGGGTAACGCCCTTTTCTCGGCGCTCGCGTGGGCGCTGTCCCTGTCGACGGAGGTCGAAGGCCAAGATGTGGTGCTGCCCGGGCACGTCCTAGTGTTCATTCGCCATGCGAGCATCATCGACACTGCGTTGCCGGTGGTTTTTCTTTCGAGGGCCAAAGGGCTGCGTCTTCGCTACGTCTTCAAGCGCGAGCTGCTCGTCGATCCTTGTATCGATGTCGCCGGCCATCAGTCGCCCAACTACTTCATCGACCGCGCCGGCGACCCGCATGAAGAGCTGAACGGGATACGGAAGCTCACCGACGACCTAGGCAAAGAGGGGGTCCTCCTCTACCCCGAAGGCACCCGCTTCACCGAGCGAAAGAAGGCGATCGCCATCAAGAAGCTGGCCAGCACGCATCCTGACCTCGTCCCGATCGCCGAGTCGTTCGAGCGCTGCCTTCCACCCAAACTAGGCGGCGCGCTCTCGCTCATGGATGCCGCCCCCGAAGCCGACATCCTATTCGTCGCCCACCGCGGCCTCGAAGGACTCGCCGAGATCAGCGATCTCTTGAGCGGCAAGGTGGTCGGCAAGAAGGTGCAGATTCAGATCTGGCGAGTGGCCGCTACCGACATTCCCCGAGGGGAAGGCCGGCAGCGTTGGCTGTTCGAATGGTGGAAGCGCATCGACGACTTCGTCGGCGAAGCGTGAGCCTACTTCTCCCGATCTGGAAACTGTGCCATTTGTGCGTGGACCCGGGCATCGTGGGCGGGGACGATCACGAGCTCAGGATGCATTTTCTGGAGCTTGTGCAGCAAGACGAGCTGGTCTCGCACGAGCTGAGGGTCGTCGTCGACCATGTTACGTGAGAGGAAGGGCTTTTCGGCAGGCCAGTCGACCCCTTCTCGGGCCCAGGCGGTGTCCCCGATGAAAAGGTATCGCTTGCCCGACGCGAGATTGACCAAAATGCCCAGCGAGCCGGGGGTATGGCCGGCAAGGGGGAGAAGCACCACGCTCCCGTCACCGAAGTAGTCGTTGCTCCATGGGAAGGGACCGTATGCGCCGTCGGTGAGTTGGTGCTTCCGGATCTGTAGCTTCGCCTGGGCTTGGAGCTCGCGGAAGAGCTTTCCCCGCTCCTCGTCTTGCCAAGCGTACTCGAGCTCTTCCTCCGTGAGCCACACGGGCACCTGGTCGCGAAGGTCAGCGAGGCCACTGACATGGTCCCAATGACTGTGGGTCAACCAAATCGCGCTGAGCCGACGTGGTTCGAGACCACCCGCCTTCAACGCATCAACGGTTGGCTGGACCAGAGTGAGGTTCGACACAGCTTGCATCAAGAGCGGGATCGTTTTCAGATGAGCGTCGATCTCCCTGGCGGCGCCGGCATCGATGAGCACCCTGCCCTTCGGATGTTCGACGAGGAACGCCGCGACCGCGCTGGTAAACCCAGTCGTGAACGATCCACCCCGGACGTTGAAGGCTTCGAGGGTGGCGATCTCGGCGGTCGGGATCACCGATACGGAAACACCTTTCACATTGGGCACCGGTGGCAACAGCACGCCGGGGGTATCCGGCACCGCGAGCGGACGCTTCACGAACGTCCACCCCAATGCAAGGACGAGCACCGCGAGTGCGGCAAGAAGGATGCGCGTCTTCAACGTTCCACTCTCATGAGGTCAACCTTACACGGAGCGCTCAGATCTGGTCGAGGGGCATCTCACAGTCGTCGCGGAGGCGGCAGTCTTGGCACTCGGCGCCGCGCCAGATGCGATCGTAGCGATCTTGGATTTGGTCGATCGCCTGCTCGTCGGAGGTGACGATCCCCATTTCGAAGTTCCGTCGCCCGTCACCTTTTGCGCCTAGGCCCGCGCCTGTCCAGTTCGCGCTACCGAGGTATGCGAGGCGGGCATCGACCACGACGGTCTTGAGATGGACGCGCAGACACGTCCGCATTTCGATACCGCCCTCGACGAGCTCGGGTCGCGCGTCGAAGCTTCGCCGAAACGCCCGGGACGGAGGAGCTGCATGCAACAGGCGAAGCTCTACCCCCTGTGCAGCAAGCTCTGCAAATACGTCCAACACGCTTCTGTAGTTGCCTCGACGCCCGCGGCGGCGCCCGGGGATGACGCGTGGGTCTTCGACCATCACGTCCTTGAGATTCGCCGTAGCGATCCACACGCTTTGCCGGGCGTCGAGGACGGCGCTCATCACCTGATCGTAGTGTTCGCGGTCGGCAACGATGCGCAGCGCCACGGGTCGATCAGCATGGTCCTGCATCCGGACGAGGATACGTCAGCAGGAATGCCGTTCCGAAAAAGGAGCCCTCGAAACGAGCTGTCGGCTCAGTGCGACCCGAACACCGCCGCGAAAATCACAGGCTGAAGCTGCATATCGTCAGCACGCTGGCTCGTACCCATGTCGGTGCTCAATCCGAAGAGTGCGACGACAACAACAAAGAGAAGCACGTACCGCATGTCTACCCCCTTTCGCGGGCCTACATCGATGGCTGCGAGGATGATCCCACTTAACGCAGCGAAGGTAAAGGAGGTGGAAACGTCCAGGTTCGGGGACGCCCAAGGTAGGACTCTCGCGTTCCGCCGGCAGGGTGCGCGTGGTAGGAACGCGCCATGTACGCGGAAACCGAAGAACAACAGATGCTCCGCAGGCAGGTTGGCAAGATTGGCCGCAAGTACGGCCGCAAGTATTACGTCGACAAAGCCAAGGCGGGCGAGTCTCCGAAGGAGCTTTGGGATGAGATCGCGAAGCAGGGGTTCATCGGAGTCAATACACCCGAGGAATACGGTGGAGGTGGCTTGGGGATCTACGAGCTGCAGATCGTGTGCGAAGAGCTGGCGGCCGCGGGCTGTCCGTTGTTGTTGTTGCTCGTATCGCCGGCGATTTGCGCCACGGTGATCACGCGCTTCGGAACGAACGCCCAAAAGGAACGGTGGCTACCGGGGCTTGCGTCAGGCGAAATGAAGATGGCGTTCGCGATCACCGAGCCCGATGCGGGGTCGAACTCGCATCGCATCTCGACGGCGGGAACCAAGGACGGCGACGACTGGCTGTTGTCCGGCACCAAGTATTACATTTCGGGTGCCGATGAGGCGGATGCCATTTTGGTCGTTGCGCGGACGGGCGGCGCCGAGGACGGGCGCGGACGTTTGTCCCTCTTCATCGTGGATGGTGATGCCAGGGGTCTCGAAAAGACGCTCATCCCGATGCAGATCCCAGGCGCTGATCGGCAGTACACATTGTTCTTCGACGAGGTTCGACTGAGCGCCGACCGCTTGCTCGGAAACGAAGGCCAGGGCCTCTCGCAGATCTTCGTCGGCCTCAACCCCGAGCGAATACTGGGCGCTGCGCTTGGTAATGGTGCCGCCCTCTATGCGATCGATGCAGCAGCCGAATATGCCAAAGAACGCGTGGTGTGGGACAAGCCGATCGCGACCCACCAAGGCATCGCCCACCCAATGGCCCAAGCCAAGATCGAAGTCGAGCTTGCGCGATTGATGACCAAGAAGGCGGCCTGGTTGTTCGACCACGGCAAGGACGCTGGCGAAGCAGCAAACATGGCCAAGTACGCCGCGGCCGAGGCTTCCCTAGCTGCGATCGACAACGCCATCCAAGTCCACGGCGGTAACGGTATGTCTGAGGAGTACGGCATCGTGTCGTTGTGGGCGTTGGCGCGCACGATGCGCATTGCGCCGGTCAGTCGGGAGATGATTCTGAACTTCGTGGCGCAGCACTCGCTGGGGTTACCAAAATCGTACTGAGACAACTCGCGAGGGAGCAAGAATGAGGATCGACACGTTTAGTGGAGAGACCAACTGGAAGAGGTTGGCCGAGCAGGCACGGCGCGCCGAAGCGATCGGTTTTGACGGCTTTGCCATCCCCGAAATCACCGGCGACCCGTTCATTCATGCGGCCATCGTCTGCAACGCTACCGAGCGGATTCAGGCGCGCACTGCGATCGCCGTAGCGTTTCCGCGGAGCCCAATGGTCGTCGCCAACCAGTCCTGGGCGATCCAGGTCAACTCGGGCGGGCGGTTCGCGGTGGGCTTGGGGACGCAGGTCAAAGGCCACAACGAGCGCCGCTTCAGCACACCGTGGAAGGCGCCACGAAGTCGGATGGTCGAGTATGTGAAGTCCCTTCGCGCGATTTGGCGCTGCTGGGAGCTCGGCGAACGACTCGACTATCAAGGCGAGCACTACCAGTTCACCCTGATGACGCCGGAGTTCACGCCTTCGAAGTCCAACCTTCCGATGACACCCGTCTATCTTGCGGCGGTTCGCCCGAAGATGATCGAGTCAGCCGCCACCATTGCCGATGGGCTACGACTGCACGGCTTTTGCACCAAGAGATATCTGCAGGAAGTCGTCATTCCGGCTATCGATCGCGCCTCGAGCGAGCGGGCGTCCTCGAAGCGAGATCGATGTCTGTGGTGGCGGTTTCATCATGACCGGCCCCGACGAAGAAACCGTGGCCAAGAATCGCGAGTGGGTGCGTTACCGCATCGCGTTCTACGGGTCGACGCGCACCTACGAGCCGGTCATGGCCCTTCACGGCTGGGAGGATCTCGCCGCCAAGCTCCACCAGATGTCGAAGACGGGGCAGTGGAAGCAAATGGCGGCGCAGATTCCCGATGAAGTGGTCGACGAGTTCGGGGTCTACGTCACCTACGACGAGCTCCCCAACGCGATCGAGGCGCGCTTCGGCGGCATTTCGGACACGGTGGAGCTCAGCTTTGAAGACAACACCGACGTGGATTTCGCGCACGAGGTGATCAAACGCATACAAGGCATCGGAGCAAGCTTCGATGCACCCCACCCCCACTACGCCGCCCGGTAAAAAGGGGACAGTCCCCTTATTTTGGGGGTGGGGGTTGACGTGTTGACCGATCGGTCTAGTAACTGGGTATGGCGAGCGTGGGTACCCGACAGCGACTGATCGAGGCGGCGGCCCAGTTGATGCACTCCCGCGGCTACAACGCGGTCGGGGTGAAAGAGGTCTGCGACGCCGCGGAGGCCAACAAGGGGAGCTTCTATCACTTCTTCGACTCGAAGGAAGCGCTGATGGAGGCCGTGCTCGCTGAGCACCGGGAGAGGATTCGTGCAGTCCGCGAGGCCTTTCCACGGACCGCACGCGCGATCGAACAACTTCCGATGATGTACGACGCGGCGACTCTCGGGGTTCTCACGCAGTACCAGGAGTCTGGACACGTGCAGGGTTGTCCGATCGGTAGCGTCGGCGCCGAGATCGCGACCCAAAGCGAATCGATCCGTGAAGCGGTGTGGAATGCATTCAGCGAAATGACGACGACAATCGAGCAGTTGGTGGAGCGGGCCATCGAGGAAGGCGACCTCGACCGCGGAACGGACGTGCAGGCCTTGGCCCAAAGGCTGCTCGCCTATTTTCAGGGCGCCACCTTGCTGGCCAAATCCAAGAATGACCCCACTGTCATGCGGGAGCTCAGGAACGGCTACCTGCAATTGCTAGGACTCGATCCCAATCACCCCCAACGTCAGAGATCCTCATGACTGACCCCTCGATGCCGACGAACGGCCGCCGCGTCCGAGCTTATATCGACTTCTTGTTCAAGTGGCGATGGCTCGTTCTGATCGCTACGCTCGGTATCGGGGCGCTCGCGGCAAGCGGGGGGCGCTTCATCGAGTTCAAGAACGACTATCAGTACTTCTTTCGCGAGGACAATCCTCAGCTGCGCGCGTTCGAAGACCTGCAGGAGATCTACACCAAGAACGACAACATCCTGATCGTCGTCGCACCGGATTCGGGCAAGGTGTTCGAGCCCGACACACTTGCCGCAGTGGGTGAGATCACCGAACGTGGGTGGCAACTTCCGTTTGCGACACGTGTCGACTCGATCACCAATTTTCAGTATTCACACGCCGAAGAAGACGATTTGATCGTCGACGATCTGGTCGACCTCGAGCGTGAATACACCCCTGAAGAGCTCGGTGAGCTGCGAGCGATCGCACTCGGAGAGCCACTTCTAAAGCGCCGGCTCATCTCGGACGACGCCCACGTCACGGCCGTCTTCGTCCGACACACCCTTCCCCGCAAGAGCTCCGACGAGGCGACCCAAGCTGCGCGCGCCGTGCGCGAGCTCGCAGCCGACATCGAGAGCAAGTACCCGGGCCATTCGGTGTACCTCACAGGCGGCGTGATGCTATCGAACTCGTTCTTCGAAGCGTCGGTTCAAGATCTGTCGACTCTCGTGCCGCTCATGTACCTGGTTCTCCTGGTTACCGCAGTCCTGTTTCTGCGTTCGTTCTGGGGCATGTTGGTCACCCTGGTGATCATCCTGCTCTCGGCGTCCACGGCGATGGGGATCGCAGGTTGGCTTGGGATCCCGATCACGCCGCCAAGCTCGGGCGCGCCCACGGTGATCATGACCCTCGCGGTCGCGGACAGTATTCATCTCCTCGTCACCCTCTTTCAATCGATGCACAAAGGCATGAACAAGAAGGAGGCGATGGCGGAGAGCCTTCGCATCAACTTGGGCCCCGTGTTTCTGACCAGCCTCACCACGGCTATCGGCCTCTTGGGCCTGAACATGAGCGACGTCCGCCCGTTCAATGATCTCGGGAATATGGCAACGATCGGCGTCACCGCAGCGTTCATCTACACGGTCGTGCTGTTGCCCCCATTGGTCGCGATCTTCCCGATCCGGGCGAGCAAAAAGGCGGCCGCGGAGCGTTCGACCGCGGTCGTCGACCTCGGTGAGTTCGTGATCGCCAAACGAAAGGGCCTCTTGTGGTTTGGCACCATCGCGATCGCCTTCCTCACTGTGATGGTCACTCGCAATGAGCTCAACGACGAATTCGTCAAGTACTTCGACGAAAGCTTCGCTTTCCGGAGAGATACCGATTTTACGAGCGAAAACCTCTCTGGCATCTACACCATGGAGTTCTCGCTCGACTCTGGCGAAGAAGGCGGAATCGCAAACCCGGACTACCTCGCGGATGTCGACGCCTTTGCCAACTGGGCGAGAGAGCAGCCCGACGTTCAACACGTCTTCACGATCACCGATACGTTCAAGCGTCTCAACAAGAACATGCACGCAGACGATCCCGAGTGGTACGCCTTGCCCAAACAGCGCGACCTCGCCGCGCAGTACCTATTGCTCTACGAGATGTCCCTTCCGTATGGGCTCGACCTCAACGACACGATCAACATCAACAAATCGTCGACCCGGTTGATCGTCACCTGCGACAACGTGACGGCCGTGCGCATGCGCGAGCTCCAGGCACAATCAGAAGCCTGGCTGCATGCCAACACCCCCGAAACCATGTGGACCGTCCCGGCGTCCACCAACCTGATGTTCGCGCACATCTCCGAACGCAACATCAAGAGCTCACTCCTCGCGTCCTTCATCGCGCTGGGCATCATCGCCATCGTCCTCGGGATCGCGTTCCGAAGCGTGAAGTTTGGCGCGCTGAGTATCTTGCCTAATTTGGCCCCCGCGTTGATGGCATTTGGGATCTGGGGGATGACGAAAGGGAGAATCGACGTTGGCAACGCGATCGTGACCACCATGGCACTCGGCATCATCGTGGACGATACCGTGCATTTCTTGAGCAAGTACCTCCGCGCGCGGCGTGAGGGCGAGATGACGTCGCAAGAAGCCGTTCGCTACGCGTTTTCGACCGTCGGCTCCGCCCTGGTGGTGACCTCGTTCATTCTGGTTGCCGGTTTCCTCGTGCTCTCCCTTTCGCCGTTCGGCCTCAACGCTGGAATGGGACTCTTGACCGCCATCGTTCTGTTGGTCGCTCTTGGAGCCGACCTGTTGTTCTTGCCGCCACTGCTCATGCAGATCGACAAGGCCCCAAGCTTGTC
>PVMK01129287.1_pt1 | contig 108437 bp, 116 predicted proteins | sample 1853481 | NCBI WGS metagenome assembly PVMK01 (sample SAMN08533507, study PRJNA380276) | Marine sediment metagenome, whole genome shotgun sequencing project.
GATTTGCCCTTTTTATTGCCCTGAACCCGCATTTGTCGGGGCCATGATTTGACACTAAAACCGAAGATGCGATAAGTTGCAGATATCCATTTGGTATCTGCAATAATTTGATTTAGTGTGATAGTTGGTAGTTTCTCAATGTATCTGTACTTGGATGATATTTGGTTTTCTGGTACGATAACTTATGGAATTTTATCAAGTGGCAGTGGTAGTGGTGCTATTTTTTGCCACCCTGATCGCCTCGACCTTCGGTTTTGGAGTGGGGCTGATCGCCATCCCCATCCTGGCAACGTTTATCGATATCCGCATTGCCACACCACTGTCCGCCATGGCTGCCATGACGGTAATTCTTGTGATCTTGCTGAAACAATGGCGTGAGATCAATTTCCAAAGCGTCTGGCGGCTCATTGCGGCTTCCTGTATCGGTACTCCTTTCGGGCTTCTCTTCCTGAAATCGGCCCAGGACAATTTGTCGAAACTCATTTTGGCTGGCATCATCATGCTATTTTCCGGTTATTACCTTTTAAGCCCCGGTATCATTCGGTTCAAAACCGACCGGGGGGCCTGGTTTTTTGGTGCCATGGCCGGTTTTTTGGGCGGAGCTTACGCCCTTCCCGGACCTCCGGTGCTGATCTACGGTGTATTTCGGCAGTGGCCACCCGGCTCCCTGCGGACCACCCTGTTGGGATTCTTTCTGCCAAGTTCACTGATCGTGGTTGCCAGCCATTGGGCCGGGGGATTATGGACGCCTTCCGTACTGGTACTCTATGGTCTGTCGCTGCCGGTCATGCTGGTGGGGATATTCATGGGTCATTACCTCAATCGTATCATCCCCAAGGAAAAGTTTACAAAGGCATTATATTATTTGCTTTTTTCGTGCGGATTGATATTGTTTGCTCAAGAGTATCAGACATTGTTGACCCCCTGAGTCATCCGGAAGAGCTGTTTTGAATCCGGATATCTCCAACAAAACGGTAGGTATCAACCCACTAAAAATCTTGCTATATTCCTTTCATATCTGTAAAATTGCAAAAACTGTGTATTCTCAATGTATCAGTCGTCACATGATATTTGGTTTTCCGGCAATTGTCCCGATTATCAAGATGTTTATAACATCACCGGGAAATTAAAAAAGCGCTGATACATCTAAATGCCGTGCCATATGCAGGTTTCTCCGCCGCAGAGACAGTTCTCCATTTCTTGCCACCTTGTAACAGGAATGCTAAAATAAACAAGCAATTGAATTTTGATCTGGGAGCGCAAGAAATTAGTGCAATGACAAAATGCCCGAGATGTAACCTCGAACAAAAAGAATCACCACAATGCGAGTATTGCGGACTTGTTTTTGAAGAGTTCAGGGAATCAACCCGGGCCGCAAAGGTTGTCCAACCGAAACGGACTGTGTTGTTCGCCATTATTCTGGTTGTAGCAGGGGCTTTGCTTGCCTCTTATTTACTTATTTTTTATCAAGACAAACCCGGCGAAAAATCCACAAGCGTTGAGCGTTCAGGTGATCTTGTCCAAAGAACCAGCGAAAATGATCTCAAGACAACGGCAAAAGAATTATCCGGTGATGTCGGAATTTTAAACGACCTTACTGGCAGTTACACAAAGGGCAGTATTATTGCTATGGTCATTTTCAGCGTCATTGGACTTGGCTATTTGGCTTATGGGAAAAAGAGCCAACAACTTTTAATGCTTATCTGTGGCATAGCTCTCATGGGATATTCCTATTTAGTGGACGGCACACTATATATTATTTTGATCGGAGTAGGCCTGAGTGCGCTTCCCTTTATTTTTGGCAGAAAATAGGGTGCCTTTGGTATCTATATAAAAAACAGACTTGCTGCGGCCGGTGGCATTCTCAATATCACACAACCTGAGATCACCTTGAAATCATGGCAAGATATCTGTACTTTTGCCGTTTGAGAGGTGACTGCAAAATGTCGTTGTTTTATCGAACTAAGTAGACCTTCCACATTAATTCCACCCCATCTATCACATCATTTACAATGCTGGTTCAATGATAATTCATAATGCTATCCATCTAAAGATGGGATCAAAAAAAACGTCAACTTAACTTGACAAACTTGACAGTTGATACCACATTGTGGCAATAAAGAAATGATTCTCTTCCACTTTGAATTGCAGTAATCCTTCCATGAGGTCACCACTGAATTCTATTCGGCCCGACAAACAATTCCAAACCTTATGGAAAAACTGGGATATCCGTGTGACTTGACGACTGAGAAAAGCCCGTTTTCCGGTTCTTCATCCATAAGACTTAGCTGTAGAGAAAGGAGGTGAAGCCAGGGGAAAAACTCATACGACTTTGTTCAATCCTCGCAACAGCTAACAACGAAAGGAGATAAAAAAATGAAAAAGCTAAGCGTAATTTTAGCAACTCCTGTGATACTGGCTTTAACAATGGTATGCATCATTAACACTCCGGCACAGGATACAAACTCCAAAATATATATGGACAACGCAGATCAAAACCGGCCATCGATATCTGGATTAATAATTGCGCACCACGACTTACCAATAGCGCCTGATCCCTGGGAGAATTTAGATATCTATGAAATTTATGACTTCATTGATGAATCTATTAAGAACGGTACCTTGATAGGCTACGGCTCGAGCTCTTTAGCTGGTGACCGATTGAATATTCTGAAAGGCAGAATTGAGACAGCAGCAAATGTCCTCGAGAACGGTACCTTCGAGGCGGCTTGCCAGCATTTATTGGACGCTTATTTAAGTACTGACGGCTTGAGTCAAACTCCTGATCTTGTGTATGGGCCGGCCGCACCTGAACTTGCAAAGAAGATCAAATTAATGAGAATAGAAATTATCGGGTGTGAATGAGATGGTGAATCTAAAGCATCGATTTACACTTTTTATTTGCCTAAAGTCCTATCTTGCGGGCCTAAAGTTTGACACCAGATGTAAACATGCGATAGGTTTCAGGTATCCATTTCATATCTGAATTGATTTGAGAAAATATGCATCAATCCATTATCATTTCTGTAAATAATTTATCAAAATTTTACGGGAAAACCCTTGGGGTGCAGGATTTGAATTTCTCAGTTTCGCAAGGTGAGATTTTTGGATTTCTTGGTCCTAACGGGGCTGGAAAAACCACCACCATTCGAATGCTCCTGGATTTACTGCGTCCATCGTTTGGACAAATCCATATCTTTGGGAAAGAAATTTATGATCATTCTATGGAAATTCGAAGAAGAAGCGGTTACCTGCCCGGAAATTTCTCTGCGTATGGCAATATGACTGGAATAGATTTCCTTCGTTTTGCCGGGTCAATGCGAAGAACATCCTCAAAGCTCCAATCCAGGTTAATAGATCGTTTTCAATTATCAAAAGAAGATTTATCGCAAAAAGTCAAACATTTATCGCATGGTACATTGCAGAAATTAGGGATAATCCAGGCCTTCTTTCATCAACCCGAATTACTCATACTCGATGAACCAACGATTGGACTTGACCCTCTCATGCAGGAGGAATTTTACCGGCTTTTGTTCGAAGTACAAAATAAAGGGAAAACCATATTCTTCTCTTCTCACAATCTCGCAGAAGTCGAAAAGATTTGTCACAGAATCGCAATTATTCGAGATGGAAAACTGGTGGCTTTAGAAACACTTGAAAGTTTAAAAAAGAAAAAAGTTAGACGTTTAAAATTCATTCTCAAAGAACCAGCCGATGAGTTAAAATTGCCGGGAGCAAATTTAGTAAAGCAAAAAGACCTGTATTATGAATACCTGGTCGAAGGTGATATGAAACCATTATTGCAGAAATTATCATCCTTACCTATAGATGATTTGATATTCCCTGAGCCTGATCTGGAAGAAGTTTTCATGGCGTACTATCATAAGGAAGATTAAGTATGGCCTATTTTTATTTCATCTGGAAATTTCACCGTAGTTTTTTGATATTCAGTGCTGTAGTTATTTCAGCATTTCAATTTTTGATTCTCAAATTGGTTACAACCATCGATTATTCCGCGATTACTTCCTATTTATTAGAACAGCTACCTGAGAACGTGCAAGCCATGTTTGGTCAAGATTTTATTTCGATGCTTACGGTAGAAGGCGCCGCCGCGTTTGGTTTGAACCATCCCCTGGTGTTGGTAATTTTATCCATTGGCGCCATCACCATTCCGAGCCGACATATTGCCGGGGAAGCCGAAACTGGCACCCTGGAATTAGTCTTATCTTTTCCAGTTGCAAGAACCAAACTTCTTTTGAACCTGTGGATAACGGTCCTTTCATTCTTATTTTTCATCATACTCTTTGCCGTATCCTCTTCCTTGGTATCAATTTATATATTTCACCAACTAACTGCTGGTTTGTTTGTGAAAATGATAACCATTGGATGCAATCTCTGGTTATTATTTGTTTTTATGATGAGCCTTTCTTTGCTCCTTTCTTCATTTGGAAAAGAAGGCAATAAAGTGGGCATTAGGGTAGCGGGCATTACGCTGGTCTTTTACCTGTTGCATTATTTGAGTTCACTATGGGATACAATTTCATTCACCAAACCCTTCAACTTCTTTGCTTATTACCAACCCGAAGACCTCATGACCGGCAATCGCAGCTTTTCGCTGCATTTTGTGGTATTATTTTCACTAATTCTAATATGTTTACTTGTCAGCCTTTTCCAATTTAATCGAAGAGATATTCCGGGGTAAATTGCTGATTTTAACCTCCTGATATAAGTATTTTTGCTTGGTTTTTTAAAATTGGAATTTAGTCGCTTTCGAGTTTTAAGGGCAGAGTTAATCGAAAGGTGGCCCCCTTCCCTTTTTCGCTTTCCAGCTTAAGCTGTCCCCCCAAACAGCGGGATATAATATTGGCTCCGGCCAGGCCAAGACCGTGGCCTTTGCGGGGTACAATGGAGCACTCCTTTACCTGGGCATAGCGTTGAAATACCATTTCATGATGATCCGGCTCAATGCCGGGCCCATCATCGGTGACCGCTATCACCAGATCATCTCCATCCAACTCAAGCCGGATGTCTACCCGTTTCTGCCGGTGATGAAGGGCGTTTTTAATCAGGTTTCCGACAATCTGGCGAAACTTAATTTCATCCTGAAACATCTCCAGATCGCTCACCTGCGGAGAAATATCCAGAACAATGCCGCAGGATTTCATGTATTCAAGGGCTTCAGACTCGCTATTATAGTCGGCATATTTTTCAAAAACCTCCCCGGCGTTGGTTTCAAGGGCATCTTCCAAAGCCTGCAGGATTGATTTTGACGGTTGAAAGCGCTCTCCAATAAAGCATCCGGCTTCGGAGCGTCCAATCTCCAGCAGGTTGTGAAGCAGCTCCCGGGCTTTTTTTGAATTTCGCAATGTGCGCTTCAAGGTGCTTTCCTGGCGGGGAGATAATGTCCCAAATTTATCCTGGCGCTCCAGCAGGGTCCGCAGTCCGGTTTCAATAATGGCGATGGGGTCTTTGAGTTCATGGACCAGAAATTCGATTTCAACTTCCCTGAAAAATTGCTCGGCCTTTTCTCCAGTCGGCTGCCTATTATCTTTGTTTTCGTTTTGTTCGCTCATGGCACGGGCCTATAAAAATCGTTTAATACCTGAATCTTGCATGAAAACTAATGAGAAGTTGTAATTATATTTAATGACATCTGATTAAGCAAGTCAGCAAAGCAAATCAAAACACAGATCAAGTATAACGGATGAAAATCATTTTATCTCATTACTTTTGGTAAATCGTTCGGCCGGGTAGAACTGCACCGTCACCGTTGTTCCGCCGGTATTCAGGCAATCTTTAGCATCAGTGTCCGCCACGCAATCCGCCACATTGCCCGGGCATTCATGCCCTTCTGCGTCGATTAAATTACAGGGTCGGGATGTTATCTTAATTTTGAAGTTATACCTTTCTGAAAATATTTTCATGCGCAGTAAATCAAACCCTTTACCGCCTGCCTTAAAATCATAGGGTTGACGGGTGGAATATTGCATGGTGTCGTACGATGTAAAATAATTTTCAAAGATCAACCTCAGGTTTTCTTCACTGATGCCGATTCCGTTATCTTTGACTTCAAATTCAGGGCCGATTTCTCCCTTGCGCACTTTTACGGATACTTTCCCGCCGTCCGGTGTATTTTCAACGGCATTGCGAACCAGGCCTTCCACAACTTTTCCCAAAACGTCCGCGGGGATATATATCGGAGAAGTTGCCGATACATAGGTTCTCAAACGGCACTTGCGATGCACAAATTCAGGGCGCAGCGCCTTTATTTTTTCTTTTACAAACGGACCCAGCTCGATAACCTCTGATTTCGATTTCCGGGGTCCATAGGTCTCTTCAATATGCTGACGAATTTTGCGGATAATATCTTTTTCTCCTAAACCCAGAGAAATCAATACTTCCAGCTCATCAACAGATGCATCCAACAGAGCAGAGAGCATATAGTAGGTTTTAAAATCTTTTTCGCGCAGGATATCTTCCAATTGATACTGCATTTCAAGTAACCGCTGCAGATTTCTTTGGGCGCGGTCAATGATCGTGCTCCAACCTTTATCTTCTATTTCTGAAAGCCGCTTATTTAAAAGGCTCAAAGAGGCGGATAAAATTGAGACAGGCGTTTTCAATTCGTGTGACAGATGGTGAATGACACGGTCTTTGGCGCGGTTGAGACTTTTTACGTCTTCATAGGATCGTTTTAGCTCCTCATTGATCCTGGCATTTTCAATCGGCAAAGCCACTAGATTACCGATGGTCGTCAACAGCTCGATATCGATCTCATCAAACTGACCTTCCTTTTTGTTGACTGCACACAACACACCGATCATACGGCCCTCGATCTCTAAAGGCACGTCGGCCATGCTCCGGGTGCGATACTTAGCCTGTCGATCAACCTCGCGGGCGAAATATGGACTCTTGTATGCATCCTGCACAATTTGGGGCTTCCCGGTACGGTACACCAACCCGGCGATACCTTTATCCGCCGGATATCGGATTTCTTTAAAATTTGTACCTGTTTCAGTTTTATCAAAGACCGCCTCGCGGAAAAAAAATTCCTGATTTTCTTCGTCGAGCAAAATAACCATGGCGCCTTCAACGCCCAGCAAATCTTGAATTTCCCTGGTAATCAGCGCCAGACGCTGATCCAGGCCCCGATACTGGTACATGGCCCGGGCGATACGAAAAAGGGCCCGGTTGATGCGGGCATTTCGCTTTTCTCGGGTTACATCGCGCAGGGTAACAACCTGACCGGCGGGCCGACCCTCCGCATCATAAAAGATCGCGCCGTCAACAATAATATCCAGCAAACGGCCGTCTTTTGTAAGCCGCCTGGTTTCAAAGCCACGGAGCACTTTTTCCCTGTGAAGGCGCCGGATGCCTTTGAGGGTTTGCTCCTTAAAACTTTCGGGGACGAAAGGTATTTTTTTGCCTTCCAGTTTCTCAAAACTCCAGCCAAAAACTCTTTCAAAAGCCGGGTTCAGATAGGACACCGTATTATCCAGATTAAAAACAAATACCGGTATGGGCAAAAATTTAAGAAACGCCCGGTAACGCTGCTCGGCCTGGCGACTTTGCTGGGACAACTCCAGTGCACAAACCTCAGATTCACTCAGCGCTTGCTGAGCGACAACTTTATCGGTAACATCCCTGGCAATCCCTCTGAAACCGACCGGTTCTCCGCCATTATCCGTTATTAAACTGGCGGAAATTTCCAGATGGCGCCGTTCACCGTCTTTACGTATTATTTCCCAGTTGATATCGACAACACCTTTTCCGGTGCGAAAAATCTTATTAAAGGCTTCATAAGCAATGGCGGCATTATTTCCATCCATGAATTCCTGGAAATTGCTATTCTGGATTGTTTTGCGCGTATAGCCGAAAATCCGACATAGGGCATCATTAAAAAATTTGAAATTTCCTTTTAGATCGACCTCATAAAACCCGTCCGCAACATCCTCAATCAGCACGCGGTAACGTTCTTTCCGGATTTTAGCCTCCTCCCCTTTCATGGCCGCATGCGCTGATTTATTGGCGACATGGTGCGGAGTGGATTTCCTTGAAGGATTTTTGGGTCTACTTGATCTCATATAGGAATCTTTACAATAATTTTCAAAATACAACCGTTTAACTACCTGTTTCAAGAATTCCAAATGCTTTGGCGTCCAATAAATTGGTGCCATTTGCCTGCAAAAGCTCAATGGCCTTGTCATTATCGCTAAATCGAAAAACCATAATGGCATGTCCCTGTGCGAAAGTAATAAAGGCATACATGAAAATCACCGTCACACCTGCTTCCGTCAGCGGCTTAAGCAGTCTCGCCAGACTGCCGGGTTTATCCTCGATTTCGGCAGCCACGACTTCATTGACGTAGGCTGGAATCTGCATTTCCATCAGGATTTTGCGGGCCTTTGCGACATCTGAAACAAGCAATCTCAGCTGGCCAAAAGCCCCGGTATCTACCAGGTTAAGTGCTCGCAGATTAATCCCGGCACCTCCGAGGGATTCTGTAACTTCCAATAGACGGCCGGGTTCGTTTTCAATTGATACCACAATTTGTTTTAATTTTAAGCTCATAGGGCCTCCACATTATTCGATTTATTTGTACCTGAATCTTGCATAAAGATTAAGGATAGGAAAAATCTTATTGACGTGTCAAGCAAGAAAGCGTTGGAGATTGATTATTTAAGAGTGAGAATCATTATCCTGTGAAAGTCCAAAAACAATCAGCCCTGCCGATAGCAGGGCTGATTAGAAATACAGATATCTCGAACCGGCTTTTGTTAAAATCCGATATCAAATTTAGTGTTGATCACTTCAATTTCTTAACTTCTGCGATGATTGCCGGAAGCACTTCAAACAGATCACCCGCAATACCAAAATCAGCCTTTGAAAAAATCGGTGCTTCCTCATCTTTGTTAATGGCAACAATATATTTAGAAGTTGACATGCCGGCCAGATGCTGGATGGCACCCGAGATACCGCAGGCAACGTATAGGTTCGGCGACACGGTTTTACCGGTCTGCCCAACCTGGTCACTATGAGGCCGCCATCCCTCATCTACAGCAGAGCGTGAAGCGCCAACGGCTGCACCGAGTTCATTGGCCAACTCTTCAACGGCTGCATAATCGCCACCGGTACCACGACCGCCGGAGACAATAATATCGGCTTCGGTCAATTCAGGCTTGTCTCCGGTCTCCATTTTCATTTCAATAATTTTTGTCTTTAAGTCCCCGACCTGGACAGCCGGTTTTTCAATCGCAGGCTCTTTTGAATTTTCGACAATGTCCATTACGTTAGGTCGAATCGCAACAATCTGAGGGGAACCTTCAATTTCCACCTTGGCAACAATTTTGCCGCCGAACATCGGTCGGGTGTATGTCAAATTCCCATTGTCAAGTTTTATCTCCACGCAATCCATTGCCAGGCCGGCATCCAGCCTGGCTGCCAAACGACCCGATAGATCCTTGCCCTGAGCAGATGCCCCGGTAATAATGACCGCCGGATCAGATGATTGAATCAATTCAGCCAGGACATTGGTGTACGCATCAGTTGTATAATCGGCCAGAGCCGCATCATCGGCAACCAGAATTTTATCGGGCCCATATTTTTTAAGCTCTTCAGCAAGGCCTTCTATACCCGAGCCCAGGACCACAGCTGTGAGATCTGCTCCCAAACCATCGGCCACGCGTCGACCTTCGCTAACCGCTTCAAAGCTGACCTTTCGAAGCTCACCATCTCTTTGTTCTGTTATTGCAAACACACCTTGAGCCATTTTATTTCTCCTTTAAGATCGATTCGAGTCTTTAAATGATTTTGATCTCTTCATGTAAAATTTTTAGCAGCTCAGCCGCTTTATCTGCAGCCGCTTCCCCTTGGATCATTCTGACGGCCTGCCTTTCAGGTGGGAGATTAAACGCTTTTATTTTTACCTTACGGTTGGCTGCCCCTACAGATCCACCATCAACGCCAAGATCCGCAACCGTCTTAACATCCACGGGTTTTTTCTTGGCCTTCATGATACCGGGTAATGAGGCATAACGTGGCTCATTAAGTCCTCGCTGGGTCGTAAATAAAGCCGGCAATGAATTTTCCACCACCACGGTACCGCCTTCAATGGTGCGGTGGCAGGTGATCTTCCCATCGGACACTACAACTTTATTCACCATGGATATCTGAGGAATGCCCATAAATTCTGCAACAGCCGCAGCAACCTGATAATTATCCTCATCCACAGCCCGGTGGCCCGCGATAATCAAATCATACGGAAGATCTTTTAGCGCGGCCGCGAGCAATTTAGCAGCAGCCAACGCATCACTGCCTTCAGCCGCCGGGTCACAGATATGGATACCTTGATCAGCGCCCATCGCCAGAGCGGTTCGGATCGTTTCAACGGCTTTTTCAGGCCCGAGAGTTAGTATAGTTACCGTACCTCCCTGGGCTTCTTTGATTTGCAGTGCCTCTTCCACAGCCAATTCATCATAGGGATTCATGATCCATTTAATGTCCTGAGTTTTAATGGAGACCCCGTCATCGGCAATCTGAACCAGCGATTCGGTATCCGGCACCTGTTTGACTAAAACAACTATGTCCATCTTTTGCTCCTTTCATATTTGTAAAAAAAGCTAGGGCTGAAAGTATAGCCTAAATCAGGGGTGATAAAAATTTTCCAGCTTAGACCAAAATCTTGATTTCGATTTTATTGGGCATATTCGGTTTCAGGTGTCAGGTGTCAGGAATGACAAACATAGCGGCAGATAGCGCCTTCGTCGTCGTCCTCGTACTCGTCCCTCGTCAGCGATAAAATTCTGATTCACGAGCACGAGGACGAGTACGAGTACGAAAAGAATCAGAATCGATCGCATGCAGACGCCCTGCGCCCTCAATCTTATACCCTATACCATGAAGCTCGTATGAAACTTTAATGTTTCTTTTTCGATCAAACTGGCCGCTTCGGCGGCCGGCGGCGGCGCTAACACCTGACACCCGAAACCTATTAATTCCGAAACCTGACACCTGACACCTAATACCCATTATCTATTCGCTTTGCGTATCCCCAACTGATCTAGCGCAATGATCCACTTACAAATATTGGTAGATCCTTCCACCATGGTATAGGTCGGCGCGTCACGGAAAAAGCGCGCTACCGAATATTCGGTGGAATAACCATAGGCGCCCAGAATCCGCATGGCATAATTAGCGCATTTGGTCACCACCTCGCCCGCAAAATATTTTGCCTGGGCGACATCCAGACCATTGTTTAATCTTCCCTGGTCTTTTGCCCAGCCGGCCTTGTACACCAATAGCCGCGCTGCTTCAATCTCGGCTGACATTTGAGCGATGAGATCCTGATTCATCTGGAATTCGCCGATCGCTTTTCCGAATTGTTTACGCTCGTTTGCATATTTAATGGCTTCCTCCAGACATGCCTGTGCCACACCTACGGCACCGGCTGCAGCGGAAAGCCGGGTTTGATTCAGCGATCCCAAAAAGGATTTTGGCGCCATCACCGGGCTTGCCGAGAATGTTTTCTTTGGGAACCCTGGTATCGGTCAGATAGATTTCACCTGTGGGTGAGGAGCGGGACCCCATCTTGTCCAGAGCGGTCGTGCGCACATCGTTGAAATTTTTAAGTTCCACCACAAAGGCCGACAGGCCCTTTGAGCCTGCATCTCGATCGGTATAGGCATAATAAATGATGACATCGGCCCACATCGGCATTGGAGATCCAGGTCTTGGACCCGTTTAAAAGCCAGTGATCCCCTTTGTCTTCGGCCCGGGATTTTATGGGCCATCACATCAGAGCCCGCATCGGGTTCGGTCATTGCAAACCCGCCCATATGTTCGGCGCTGACCAGTTTGGGAATATATTTTTGCTGATAATTCCTCGCTGCCATATTTTTCAATGGTGTAGGCACATCCCAGGGTCTGCATATTGATCTGAACCCTGAGAGAGCTTGATGCCCGGGCAATTTCCTCGGTGATAATCATGGCTGCCAGCCAACCCATTTCGGATCCGCCGTATGCCTCGGAGATAACCGTGCCGAACAAACCGAGCTCGCCCCATCGGGCTTAACAGCTTCCTCGTAGGGAAAGTAGTGCTTTTCATCCCATTCGTCGGCAAATGGTGCAATTTTTTCATCGGCAAAATCACGCACCATATTTCGCAGTATTTCAAGTTCTTCCGGGCAGACTAAATTCCATTTTTTTCCTCCTAGGACTGATTTTATTTTGGAAAAATGATAATTTCGTATACAGTATACGTTTTGGGTATAAGAGAGAATATATAGAAGAAGGCGCCTGGTGTGTCAAGAAAGAAAGCGTTTGGGGAATGATTATTGACGATTGAAAATTGAAAATTGTTTCACATGCGGACAATTATTAATCATGAACGTGAACTTTCTTTGTTCAATATTCAATCTGCAATCATCAATGGGCAATCGAGCTAGCCGCCCAGGTAAGCTTCTTTGACCTTGGGATTATCTACCAGGAGATCGGAAGCCAAACCCTCCAGCACGATTTCCCCGGTCTCAAGAACAAAGGCGTGCTTGGCAACGTTCAGGGCAGTCTTGGCGTTCTGCTCAACCAACAAGATGGTGGTGCCTGATTCGTTGAGCTTTTTGATGACCGCAAATATTTCCCGCACAATCAGCGGCGCAAGACCCATGGAGGGTTCGTCTAATAATAGAAGCTCGGGTCGGCCCATCAGCGCCCGGGCAATGGCCAGCATTTGCTGCTCGCCTCCGGATAGGGTGCCCGCAATCTGCTTGACCCGGCGTTTGAGGATGGGGAACAGCGTATACACTTCGTTCATTCGCTCCGCAATTTCTGCCCGGTTGCGACGTTTAAAATAGAGATAAGCACCCAGATTAATGTTATCCTGAACGGTAAGATGGGCAAATATCTGCCTTCCTTCCGGTACCTGGGAGATACCCAGGGCCACAATTTTATTGGCCGCACGGCCGGCAATGTCCTGATCTTTATAAGCAATACGGCCCTGTTGAGTCTTGATGAGCCCGGAGATGGCCTTTCAGGAGCGTGGACTTTACCGGCACCGTTGGCGCCAATGATGGAGACAATTTCGCCTTCAGGCACCTCGACTAGAAACGCCTTTTAGGGCCGGTATGGTGTCATAATATGCCCGCAGATTTTCAATCTCTAAGCATTGTTTCTCCTCGCCACCACCCAGATAGGCCTCAATCACCTTTGGGATTATTCTGGATTTCCAGCGGCGGACCTTCAGCAATCTTTTCCCCGTAATTTAAAACCATAATATCATCGGAAATATCCATAACAACTTTCATGTCGTGTTCGACCAGCAATACCGTAATGCCCCGATCTTTGATGCGTCGGATCAAATCGGCGGCTGCCTGAGTTTCGGTTTCATTCAGGCCGGACGCTGGTTCATCCAGACAGACCAGCTCCGGTTCCGTGGCCAGTGCACGTCCGATTTCCAGAATTTTTCTTTCACCCCAGGGGCAGACTATCAGCGGATTCGTTATATTTATCGGCGATGCCGACAAACTCCAGAATATCCATTGCTTTAGAACGCATTTGTTCCTCTTTGCGCTTGACCTGCGGCAACCGCAGACCGGAAGCAATAAACGAGGATTTTATGCGGGTGTGGCAACCCACCATCACGTTTTCCAGAACCGTCATATTGGTAAACAGCTCAACGGTTTGAAAGGTGCGAGAAATGCCTAATTCTGCAATCTGGTGGGCTTTGAAATTTTCAATGGAGTTGCCCCTAAAGCGAACCGCTCCTTCGGTGGGTGGGAAAGCCCCGGTAATGACATTAAACAAAGTGGTTTTGCCCGGCGCCATTGGGGCCGATAATGGCCTTGATTATTCCCCTTTTAACCTGAAAATTCAGGTTAATCAGGGCCATTAAGCCCCCAAAGGCCATGATGACCTCTGACACCTCAAGAATATCTTCTGCGCGATTCTCGTTCACCAGAATTCCTATCTCCTCAACCAGCCTTTTACAATGTGCGGCACTCCTGCGAGCCCGTGTGGTAAAAATATGATGACCAAAAGTAGAATGATACCATAGACAATCACATCAAATTCTCCAAAAAAATGCAGCCATTCGAAACTTAAAAAAGTGATTAAAAACGCGCCGATAATAGCTCCCCAAATGTCATGCATGCCGCCCAGAGCGATCATAATCAGCAGCTTTATCGAAAAGAAAAGATCAAAAGTGGTGGGATTGATAAAGTTAAGACGATGGGCATAGAGGCTCCCGGCCAACGAGGCCAAAATGGCCGAATAGACAAAAACCATTATCTTAAACCGTGAAACATCGATCCCCATGGCATTGGAAGCCGCTTCGCTCGCGTGGATAGCTCTTAACGCCCGTCCCGAGCGAGACTGAATGACATTAATTGTAAATATAAAGGCGGCATATACAAAAAACCAAACCAGATAATAGTATTTTTCGGTGGTATCAAAATTAAATCCAAATACACTTAAGCCCGGAATACCGCTCATCCCGTCGGGGCCTCCGGTCCACTCTACTTCTTCATTGAAGATAATAAACACAATGATCCCGAAGGCCAGCGTTGCCATGGCCAGATAGTGTCCTCTGAGTTTCAGGGAGGGCACGCCCACCATTATTGCCACGATCGCAGCGACAATCATGCCAATTATCATACAGAACCAGGGGTTCAGACCGTAAGTGGCTGTCAGAATAGCGGATACATAAGCCCCGATACCGTAAAAAGCGGCCTGGCCAAGCGATATCTGTCCGGTGTAACCCAGCAACAGGCTAAGACCCATGGTCATCAGACAATAAATCCCGGCAAAAATCAAGAGATCGGGATAATGTCCAATCCCTGGAATTACGCGTGCAATCCACGGAAAAACAATGATGAACAGTGCAAAAAAGGTTATCGGTAATTTGCCAATCCTTAGCATGTTTAAAACCTTTTGAACTTACTGACTTCAACACTTCCCAGCAGTCCGCTGGGTCTTATAAAAAGAACGGCCAAAAGCACCATCAAAGCAAAAGCATCTTTGTACCCCGAATGAATAAGGCCGGCCCCAAAAGATTCAATCGTCCCCAGGATCAACCCCCCCAGAATGGCACCCGGAAAACTACCCAGACCTCCCAGGACAACGGCACCAAATCCCTTTATGGCCAGCATGGCACCGCGGTCGTATTCCATCAAAGAGATCGGCGTTATGGTGATTCCAGCGACAGCACCGATAGCGGCTGAGAGCGAAAAGGATAATAAAATCATATGCTTAACATTTATGCCGACCAGGCTGGCAGCATCGGGATTTTCTGCACAGGCACTCATGGCTTTGCCGATGATGGTCTTTTCGAAAAAGAATGTTAATAAAATAACGATAATAATTAAGAAACCACCGACCCAGAGGTATTGCGGCTGAATTATGGCCCCCATGAGATGGATTGGATTTCGCCCTGAAAAGGCGGGAAGATCAAAAGGATCCTTGCCCCAGATAAACATGGCAATGCCTTTTATGATAATAGAGGCGCCAATCGTGGCGATAATCAGCGTCAGAACCGATGGCTGACGAATGGGGCTGATGGCTAAACGATCCAGCAGCATACCCGCTAAAGTGACAAGGATAATGGTTAGCGGGAATGCCGCCAGTAGAGGCAACCCGGCCGCAACATGTAAAAAGACCATGATCAAACCGCCCAGCATAACAAATTCACCCTGGGCGAAATTGATGATTTCGGTCACATTGTAGATAATATTAAAACCAATGGCCACCATGGCATATATGCTGCCAACCGTGAGGCCGGTGATCAGATACTGCATTAGCTGGCTTGCAAAGGTAATTTTTTCCATGGGTCAATGCTTCATAAAAAGCGAGGGTGGTGAACGATAACCACCCTCACAAGAATTGTAAATAGTTATGTTATTGGTGTTACTGTGCCAGTGCCCAATCGCCATTTTTGACAACAATCATCAAAAAGGCGTCTTTGTCAAGGCCGATATGATCCTTTAGTGAATAATTAAAGACGCCATGCTGGCCTACAAAGCCGGCCGTATTATTTTCTAAATAATCACGGATGGCGGTCCGGTTACAGCCGACAGCTCTGAGAGCCTTTATCACCATATGCATCGCATCCCAGGCGTGCCCGCCAAATGAGCTTAAGGGCTCCTTGTATGTGGCCGAATAATCATTAAAATACTGCATGGTGACGTTTTTTTGAACGTGGCTTGTCGGCAAAATCTCAGCGACATTGACGGCACCCAGCGGGAGTGTAGACACCTTCGGCCGCACCGGCAGCCAATTCGATGTTCTTGCGGCTTCCAAAACCATGGCTCTGATAAAATGGAACTGAGGTCATCCCCAGATCTTTCCAGTTGCGCAAAATCACAACCTGGGTTGGGCCGATGGACCAATTAACAATGGCTTTGGGCGCCAGGCCCTTGACCTTTGTCAGCTGGGCGGTCATATCCGTGTCTTTGGGGCCGTAAAATTCATCTGCCACAATATTCATCCCATATTGCGGAGCCAGCCGGACAAGCTCACCGTGTCCGCTTTTGCCGAAGCCAGAAGTAACGCTCATAATGGCGATTTTATTAATCCCACGCTTTTTAAGGTGGGTGTAAATGGCTTCCACCGCCATGGTGTCGGTCTGAGGTGTCTTAAATACCCATTGACGCGGCTTATTGGCCTTGTCATCCCAGGTAATCTTATAGCTGGCAGCCACTGAAATCAAAGGGGTCTTGAATTGCGCCGCCAGGGGCACAACCGCCATGGAGGTACCACTTAAGGAAGGACCGATCACTGCGCAAACCTTATCCTGGTTGATCAGTTTTTTGACAGCCAGATTGGCTTTGGTGGCATCTCCCTCCGTGTCATAAACGATGAGTTCCAATTTTTTCCCACCGATGCCGCCGGCCTTATTGATTTGATCGGCAACCATTACGGCAGTTTTTTTCTCAGGATCCCCCAAAAATGAAGCACGGCCGGTAACCGCAAAAACAGCCCCGATCTTATAGGAATCTGCCAAAGCCGGCGTAATTACCACCCCGATGCCAAATAGACAGACCAGTACAAATACTGCGATTTTTTTCGACATAAATTTACCCTCCTTTTTAAATTAGAAATCTCTAATAACTAAACCCTATTCATTTCCCAAAATGGTTCACAATCTATACCACAGCCACTCTGTTTATTGTCAAGAGAAAATATTGGATTTTGAACGGGATTCTTTCCCCTGATATGCGTGAATCGGGTATTTAGAGAAGTTACTCGTTATCAGAATTCGTGTAAAAATCTCAGAGATTCCCTTAGCCGGAATCTTGCTGTTTGCTTTGTTCAAGGGATTGCTCGAAGTCTTCGAAAAATTTGTTGCGTTGTTTCCAGTCCGGTCCAAAGCGTTTATTAAAAAAGTCTCCAAGTTTATCAAAAAGCTTTTCCCAGACCGGCTGGCCGCCTTTAAGGACAACATCGGCTATAAATTCATCCAGTTCGCTCATTTTTTCCTTTGGCAAAAAAGAAACGGCCCCCAGTTTAATAGATTTTTCCAGTGCCTCAGGTGTCAGTGCATAGGCGGTAAGCATTACGGTTGGAAACCCCCTTTTTACCGATGTCTTTAAAAGTTCGAAGCCATTCACCCCCATGATGTCCAGGATAACAATATCAAAAGTGTAACTCATCAGGAGTTGGCGCGCCGTATCATAATCATTGGCTTTCCGCACCAGGCACATGTCCAATACCTCTTCGACGGTAGCGGTAACGTCGACTTCATCATCTACCGCCAGTACAATTTTATCTTTCAACAGGCTTTCAGGATCCATTTTGTCGATTTCTCCTTTCTACAAAGAGCGGCTGTTTCCGGTTTTATAAACCGAGTTAAATAAACTATCGAAAAGCCGGCGGGTTAGTGTATCCCTACGGCCTATATCATTAGAAAAAGCGCCAAGTCAAGAAATGCCTTGCCGTGACGTGGCAACCCACCCACTTATCATATCTTTTCGGCATTTTATACACACTTAAACTATGAATTAAATCTTGCATTACAAGACATCTTATAATACATGGGCCTTTCTTGTCCTACTTTACACATATCTTTTACACAGGTTTTTAACTATCGGGTTTCAGGTGTCAGTAACCAGATGACAGTGGACAGATGACAGTGGACAGAAAACAGAAGTCAGATAGGGTGCTTCATCTTTCAGTTTTTACCATCTGTCTTCTGTCGTCTGATCTCTGTCCTCTGATACCTGACACCTGAAACCTGACACCTTTAATAGTGATGACACCGCACGAAAAAAAGCAAATTTTGACACTAAATGATACGCTGTCAAAAGAGGTCCAAATCGGTCTTATTGAAAGCGATCATGAAAAAAGCCGCACCATTAGGCAATTTTGCGACAGACTCACACAACTGGTGCCTAAAATTCACGTAAAAAAAGAGGATGGCGACGCGGATGAGGTTCCGGCAATTAAGATTCACAACGGGTTACGCTATCAGGCGGTTCCTGCAGGCACTGAAGTAGCGCCTTTCATAGACGCCCTTAATCTGCTCGATTCGAATACGGCGCGGATTGATGAAGCGACATATGCTCGACTTACAAAAGTTGAATTACCCACAAGTTTAATGATTTACATTTCGCCGCAATGCAAATTTTGCCCGGAAGCAGTGCGTCAGCTGCTTCCCCTGCTCACCTTAAACAGCAACATTCGCTTAACTGTGATCGATGCCATGTATTTTCCCGAACTTGCAGAAATGGAAAACATTCAATCCGTGCCCACGTTGATTCTTGAAGACCACTTCCGCTGGTCCGGATCGTTTCAGATAAACGAAATTGTTGATGTCATGAAAAACCGCGACCCCAGTATGCTGGGTCCGGTATCACTGGAAATGATGTTAAAGGAAGGCAAAGCCGGCGCGCTGGCAGCCATGATGTTGGAAAAAGTACAAATTTTCCCAGCTTTTTATGAGGTTTTAGCCCATCCGAAATGGCCGGTTCGTCTGGGAGCGATGGTCGTGATGGAAGAACTCGTTGAAAACAACCTGGATCTAGCGACCCAGATCCTCAAGCCCCTTTGGGAACGTTTTCACAAGGTTGATGATCGGGTAAAGGGAGATTTATTGTATCTTTTCGGCCAGTTGAAGCGCACAGAAATTTTACCTCAGTTGCAGGCTATTTTAAATGGCGACTATGATCCTGAAGTGCTAGAGGCCGCCCAGGAAGCTCTGAATAAAATTAAAAGTGCCTAAACTCGTAGAAATCATAAAAAAAGACCTTGCAGAATATATCCACAAGATCTTGTTGAGCGGTTTTCCGTAAGACGTTCAGTCTAAGTTGTGTTGGCGTCCCTTTCGCTTTTCTTGTTGGAAGCTCTCTTGGGTTTGTCTTCGACTTTTTCTTCATTCTTGGCTTCTGCGGATTTCTTTTCGGCCGGCAGCCTCTCTTTTTTCTCTGATTTCTTCGAGTCAGCTTTTTCCCTGGATGCCTTTTTCGGTTTTTCCTCTTCCGCTTTCTTTTTGGCAGCCGGTTTCTTCTTTACTTCACCCTTTTCCTCTTCTCGGGTTGGTGTTTTCTTTTCTTCCTTGGTTTCGGCTTCTGCTTTCTTATCGACTTTCGTTTTCTTTTTCTCAGCCGCGGATTTTCCCGCTTTCTTTTTGGTTTTTTTCTTTCCGCCGGTTTCAGGAACCACCAGTTCTATCAGAGACATGGGAGCCGCATCACCCGCCCGTCTCCCCAGCTTCACAATCCGGGTGTAGCCTCCGGCCGAGTTGCCAAATCGTTCATTGGCTTCGGAAAACAATTTATGCACTACGCCTTTTTCCCTGATAATGGATAAAGCTTGACGTCTTGCATGCAAATCACCCCGTTTGGCCAAGGTGATTATGTGATCGGCCCAACGCCGTAATTCTTTGGCTTTGACGCCTGTCGTCCGAATACGCTCATGCTTAAACAGCGACGTAACCATATTCCGGAACATCGCCAGCCGATGGCTCGTGGTTCGATTCAGTTTCAAGCTAGCTTTTCGATGTCTCATATGGCCGACTACTCTCCTTCTTCATTGTCTTCTGCAGGCGGCGTAAACCCTTCAAGCTTAATCCCAAGGGACAGGCCCATTTCGGACAACACCTCTTTAATCTCATTTAACGACTTCCGGCCGAAGTTTTTTGTTTTGAGCATTTCTGTTTCAGTTTTGCTGACCAATTGCCAGATCTTATTGATATCTGCATTTTTCAGGCAGTTGGCACTACGAACAGAAAGTTCGAGCTCCTCGACGCTTCGATACAGATTTTCGTTGACCTTCGGTCTTTCCCTATCTTTAGCTTTTTCCTCAGGTTGCGGTTCTAGTGCTTCATCAAAATTAATGAACATAGTCATTTGCTCTTTTAAGATCTTGGCTGCGTAAGCCACGGCATCTTCAGGCAGAATGCTGCCATCAGTCCAAATCTCCATCGTGAGTTTATCATAGTCCGTACGCTGACCGACACGAGCGTTTCCCACCACATAATTAACGCGCTTGATCGGCGAATAGACGGCATCAATCGGTATGGTACCGGCAGGCGCCTCTTCATCTTTATTCGACTCGGCCAGAGAGTATCCTTTGCCGAGATTAACAGTCATACTCATATTTAATTTCCCTTTTCCGGAAAGGCTCGCGATGTGGTTCTTGGGATTGAGCACTTCACATTTCCCGTCATCACTAATGATATCGCCGGCTGTAACTTCGCTTCCTCCTGAGGCTTCAATTCGCACTGTCTTGGGCTCAGCGTCGCTAATCTTAAAGCGCACTTCTTTGAGATTGAGAATAATCTCGGAGACATCTTCCAGAACCCCCGGGATAACGCTGAACTCATGCATGACACCGTCAAACTTAACCGACGTTATAGCAGCACCGTATAGGGATGACAGTATGATCCTTCTTAATGAATTTCCGATCGTGATCCCAAAGCCTCTTTCCAGCGGTTCACAGACAAACTTGCCATAGGATGGGTTGCTGCTGACCTGAATTTTTTCTGGCTTTATCATATGCTGCCAGTTAGCATACATCAGTTCCTCAGATGACATTTTCTTCTCTCCAAATTGATAAAGTTTTTAGATAATCGATTAAAGGGCGGAGTCCGCCAGCCACAATCTTTAATCCGTCGCACCTATTACTTGGAATAAAGCTCGACAATCAACTGTTCTTGAATCGGCATCGTAATATCCTCTCGCACAGGGAAGCCGTTCACGGCGCCTTTGTGCTTTTCTTTTTCAAGTTCCAGCCACTGGGGTACACCTCTGCGCACGACCGCTCCCAGAGAATCCGCAATTGCAGAAACCTTTTTGCTCTTCTCCTTTAACTCAACTGAATCGCCCACTTTGACCAAAAAAGACGGAATGTTGACCTTCTTACCATTAACCAGAAAATGATTATGAAGAACAAATTGACGGCCTTGAGCACGCGAGTTTGCAAAACCCAGCCGATAAACGACATTATCCAAACGCCGTTCCAGCAATACGAGCAGATTCGTACCGGTTATGCCCCTGAGACGCTCGGCCCTTTCAAAAAACAGGTGGAATTGCTTTTCAGAAAGCCCATACATCCGTTTGACTTTCTGTTTTTCCCGTAACTGGATACCGTAATCAGAAATTTTTCTCCCCCGGCGCTCACCATGTTGACCGGGTGGGTATGAGCGTCGATCAAATGCACATTTATCTGAATAGCAGCGGTCTCCCTTAAGATACAATTTTATATTTTCGCGCCGGCAATGCCGACACACCGAATCTTTATATCTCGCCAAATGATCCTCCCTTTTGTTTCGTCAAATGGTTAATTCGCTGAATGGTTAAATCGTAATTGAAGATATCTTCCTTTAAAACTATTTGACTAATTAACTAAATTAAACTCTGCGTCTTTTAGGGGGGCGGCAACCATTATGAGGAATTGGGGTCACGTCTTTAATCATCACGACATTGAACCCGGTCGCCTGTAACGCCCGCAGGGCCGATTCCCTTCCGGGTCCGGGTCCTTTAACGTATACCTCCACGGTTTTCATACCATGTTCTTTGGCCTTCTTGGCGGCGTCTTCAGCGGCCAGCTGGGCTGCAAAAGGAGTGCTTTTCCGAGAGCCTTTAAAGCCCCTGAACCCCGGCACTTGACCAAGCCACAACATTTCCCCCCGTATCGGTTATGGTGACAATGGTATTATTAAACGTTGATTGAATATGAACAACGCCGTTTGCTATATTTTTCTTTACCTTTTTTTTCGTACGAGTTTTTTTGGCCATGAATTTCGCCTCATGTGATCGAAAATCTCGTAAAAAGTCAGAGAAGCAAACTTTTTACGAGTGTGTTTTGTATTTGGTGTTTAGTGTTTAGTATTCTAACATGCCGATATAGCATCATATATTTCATACCAAACACGAAACACCAAACACTTGATGAATTCGACTTTTTACGAATTCATCAACAATTAACCGTTTTACTTTTTCTGTTTGACGGCGACTTTCTTTTTAACAGCAGCCCGCTTCGGTCCTTTTCGCGTCCGTGCATTGGTGCTGGTTCGCTGACCACGAACCGGCAGCGATTTGCGATGACGAAGTCCTCGATAAGATCCTAGATCCATCAACCGTTTGATGTTCATCGAAACATCGGTCCGCAGTTCACCTTCAACCTTATATACATCATCGATCACCTTACGGATGTTACTGACTTCCTCATCTGACAGTTGATCGGTTTTCACATTCGGATCGATATTCAGTTTCTTCAGTATCTGTCTGGAGGAGGTTTTACCGATTCCATAAATATAGGTCAGACCGATTTCAACCCGTTTATTTCTAGGTAAGTCAACGCCTGCAATCCTTGCCAATGTTTATCCTCCTTTATCCCTGCCGCTGTTTGTGTCGTTTGTTCTCGCAGATCACCCGCACGGTCCCTTTCCGTCGAATGATTTTACATTTGGGGCAAATTTTTTTTACAGATGCTCGAACCTTCATGAACAATACTCCCTTAAAGATTGGCATTAGGTATTGGGCATTCGGCATTCGTAGATATGACTAAAACCAATACCTAATAACCAATTCCCAGTTCTATTTCGATCTGTAGGTTATTCTGCCGCGAGTCAGGTCGTATGGAGAAAGCTCTACGGTGACTTTATCTCCAGGCAGAATCTTAATAAAGTGCATGCGCATCTTACCTGAAATATGGGCAAGCACCTGGTGTTTGTTCTCCAACTCGACCTTGAACATCGCGTTGGGCAATGTCTCCAGAACAATACCCTCGACAACTATCGGTTCTTCTTTGGCCACAGGCGACTCCTGTTTCCGGGGTTTATAATTCCGGTCTTCAGCGCAGACGATTACCGGCTTTTTAATCTGGAACCTTTCTTTAGAAATCCCTCGTAGTGTCGGCTCAGCATGTGTGACTCGATTTGCGCAACCGTGTCAATCGCCACGCCGACCACAATAAGCAGCGCCGTTCCACCAAAATAAAATGGAACATTAACCCGGGTTATTAAAATAGAAGGCAGTACACAAACAGCAGACACATAAATGGCCCCACCAAGCGTAATGCGAGTTAATACCTTGTCTATATAATCTGCTGTGCGCTTTCCGGGGCGTATACCCGGAATGTATCCACCGTGTTTTTTCATATTTTCGGCAACGTCAACCGGGTTAAAAGTTACGGCAGTATAAAAATAACAAAAAAAGAAAATAAATCCGACAAACATTAATTCATAAATCGCATTGCCCGGCCGCATTGTTTCAGCAATATTTTTTATCCAGGGAATATTAACAAAACTGCCTATGGTAGCCGGAAACATGATGATCGATGAAGCAAAAATCGGCGGGATCACGCCGGATGTATTTATTTTCAGAGGCAGATGGGTGCTCTGACCACCGTACATTTTTCGCCCCACCACACGTTTGGCATATTGAACCGGGATTCGACGCTGTCCTTGTTCGACAAATATGATGAACCCGACAACAAGCACCATAAAAATGACCAGCATCAACGCGATAAAAATTCCCATTTCACCGGTCGAAAGCAGGCGAAACGTATTGCCGGTAGCAGTGGGTAGCCGAGCAACGATACCGGCGAAAATGATCAGGGAAATTCCATTGCCGATTCCGCGCTCGGTGATTTGCTCCCCCAGCCACATAATGAAGGCTGTACCTGCCGTTAAGGTGATTACCGTCATCAGCCGAAATGCCCATCCCGGTATCAACACCACCGCAGCACCACCGGGTGAACTCATGCTTTCCAATCCTACACTGATACCAAATCCCTGAATAATGCTTAAAACAACGGTGCTATAGCGGGTATATTGCGTAATTTTTTTTCGCCCGGCCTCGCCTTCTTTTTTTAATTGTTCAAGATGCGGAATGACGACAGTCAAAAGCTGTAATATAATGGAGGCACTGATATAAGGCATGATACCAAGGGCAAAAACGGACAACCGTTCGAAAGCGCCTCCCGAAAACATATTAAAGATACCAAATATGGTACCTTCCGCCCTGGCAAAGAAAGATGCCAGGGCCGCCGAATCGATACCCGGCACCGGAACATGGACACCTATCCGGTATACGATGAGCAAAGCCAAAGTGAAAAAAATGCGCTTTTTCAGCTCGGGTATTTTAAAAACATTTTGGAACCCGCTGCCTATCATTATACGACCTCTACGCTACCGCCAGCTGCTTCAATTTTCTCTCTGGCTTTTGTACTGACGTGGTTTAGCTTAACATTGAGGGCTACACCGATCTCACCCTGCGCGAGTAATTTAATACCGTCTTTTTTGCCTTTAATGAGCCCCGCTTTTAAGAGTGCTGCTTCATCCACCAAACTGCCACTCTTCAATGTTAATAAATCCCTTATATTGATGACGGCAATTTTTTTTCTGAAAATATTAGCAAACCCGCGTTTCGGCAAACGTCGATGAATCGGCATCTGCCCGCCTTCATACCCGGGTCTGACACCGCCACCGGATCGGCTGTTATACCCTTTAGTACCTCGACCGGCAGTTTTGCCGCTGCCGGTTCCGACACCGCGGCCCAGGCGTCTACTCACTTTGCGGGATTTTGACGGCGGCGATAGTTCATGAAGCTTCATCGACCTTCTCCTCAGTGCTAACGAGATGCGAAACCTTATTAATCATCCCCCGAATTTCAGGCGTATCTTTAAGCTCAACTGTTTTATTTAACCGGGTTAATCCCATCCCTCGTAAAACTCTACGATGCTGCTCGGGTCTGCCAATCATGCTTCGAACGAGTGTTATTTTAACATTTCCAGCCATTTATCTTATCCTTTCCGTTATCCCGATGTTGCTCATTTCGTGCTGGAATCTACAGATTTTCTACAGAAATTCCTCGCCTGGCAGCCACCTGCTCACGACTCTCGAGTCGCTCAAGACCGTTGATCGTTGCCTTCACCAAGTTGTGAGGGTTATGTGATCCGATACACTTGGTTAGAATATTTTGGACACCGACTGCTTCCAGAACAGCGCGTACGGCACCACCGGCAATTACGCCGGTACCTTGCGAGGCCGGTTTAAGTAAAACCTTACCGGCGCCAAACCTGCCAATCGTCTCATAGGGTATGGTGCCCTCAATCAAGGGTACAACAATCATGCCTTTTTTTGCTTTTTCAATACCCTTTCGAATAGCCTCCGGCACTTCCCCGGCTTTGCCGAGCCCGAAACCAACGGATCCTTGACCGTCACCGACAACAACGATCGCACTGAAGCTGAAACGACGACCACCTTTTACGACCTTCGCCACCCGATTAATATGGACAACTTTGTCTATTAACTGAGTTTCTTCTATTTCCTGTTTGAACAAGAGCCTGCCTCCTTTGGTATCACAACCTAAAGAGAAAAGTTAAATTCGTAAAATTACAATCTATCCTATTCTTATTCTTAAAAAACTTATCACCACAAAGACACGAGGTTCACAAAGTTTTTAAAACCAATTTTTAGCAATAATTCTTTGTGTGCTTTGTGACCTTTGTGGTTAATTCCTTTTTAGTTTAACGCTCGTTGGACCGTCTAAGGCCATCGAGAATCAAAATTTTAAGCCGGCCTCACGGGCACCGTCTGAAACGGCCTTGATCCTGCCGTGGTACAGAAAGCCGTTGCGGTCAAATACGATTTTTTTGACTCCCTTTTCCAATGCGCGTTGGCCGATAATTTTTCCCACAGTATTGGCTGCAGTCACCTTATTTTTTGATTCAGAATTCTCTCGAACTGTTTTTTCCATACTCGATGCTGCAGCAAGGGTTTGACCGAGAGAATCATCAATGACCTGTGCATAAATGTGCTTGGTGCTTCGAAACACACACAGTCGAGGTCGGTTCCCGGTACCCACCATCTTTTTGCGAATTCTTTTTTTTCGTTTTAACCGCGCCTGTGTTCTTAAATTCATCGTTCCCATTTTTCATACCCTTTTTTACTGGGCTGTAACCCCGGCTTTACCGGCTTTTCTGCGGATATGCTCGCCTGCGTATTTTATGCCTTTGCCCTTGTAAGGTTCCGGAGGCCTTATTTTCCGAATGGCAGCAGCGGTTAGACCTAGTTTTTCTTTATCGATGCCGGATAATTTGATGGTGGTGTTCCGTTCAATGGATGCGGAAATGCCCTCCGGCAGGTCGAATTCAACCGGATTGGAGAATCCAACGTTTAAAATGATGGTTTTACCTTTCAGTTCGGCCCGATAGCCGATACCATTTATTAACAATAAGCGCTCAAATCCATCGTTAACACCGACGATCATGTTGGCCAACAGGCTTCGGGTGAGCCCCTGTAAAGCCCGACTGGTCCGTTTATCTTCCAACGCGACCACATTCAAAACACCCTCTTCTATTTTCAAATCCACAGCGGGGTGGATCGATCGCGTTAAGGTGCCTTTTGCACCTTGAACGGTTAAAACCCTGTTCTCATATGAAATTTTGGTCTTTTCCGGAATTGGAATCGGCTTCTTACCTACTCGCGACATATTTAACATCCCCTCTTCAGCAGGCACAAAAAAACAAGTAAAAACAAGAAATCATTCTTGACTGGTTTAATTTTGCTTACAGCCTGCAACTAAATCTACCATATATTGCACAGGATCTCACCTCCGACGTTTTCCTGCCGGGCCTTTTTGTCCGTCATGATACCCCTGGATGTTGATAAAATAGAAATCCCCATACCATTATAGACGGACTTGATATCTTTGCTTCTCACATAAACCCTGCGACTGGGTTTGCTGATCCGTTTGAGGCCGTAAACCACAACAGACTGCCCCGGACCGTATTTGAGATAAATCCTCAAAATGCCCTGCTTGCCATCTTTAAGGAATTTATAATTCTTGATAAAACCTTCGTCCTTCAATATCTTGGCCAACTCTGTTTTAAGTTTTGATCCCGGCACATCCACACTGTTAAACTTGGCTTTGACACCATTTCTAACCCGGGTCAACATGTCGGCTATTGGATCGCTTACCGCCATTATTTTCTCCTCTTATCCGATATCTTGCTTCTTGCTCCTGGCTCCTCGTTACTGGTATCTGGCTTCTGGTCGCTGGCTGCTGGTCACTGCTCATTTGTTCCTTGCTGCTTTTCTCTGGCTCAGCCAGGAGCAAGAAGCCAATAGCCAGGGGCCAGTTATTAGCTACCAGCTAGATTTTACAACTCCGGGAAGCTTGCCCTGGGATGCGAATACCCGAAAGCAAATACGGCAAAGACCAAACTTTCTTAGATATGCCCTGGGGCGCCCACAGATGGGACATCGATTGTATTGCCTAACTTTGAATTTGGGCTTTCGCATCGCTTTTATTCTAAGCGCTTTTTTCGCCAAATCTCCCTCCCTAATTTCTAAACGGCATGCCCAACAGACCCAGCAGTTGTTTGCCCTCTTCGTCTGTTTGAGCAGTGGTAACAATGCTAATATTAAGACCTTTAATCTTATCAATCTTATCGTAATCAATCTCCGGGAAAATGATATGTTCCTTAATTCCCAGAGAATAATTGCCCCGGCCGTCAAAGGCTTTGCCGGAAACACCGCGAAAATCCCTGACGCGCGCCAGTGCAATATTGACCAGCTTGTAATAAAAATCGTACATGTGTTGACGACGCAAAGTAACCATACACCCGATCGGCATCCCCTCTCTAAGCTTAAAGGCAGCAATGGACTTTTTTGCACGGGTCACTACCGGCTTTTGCCCAGAGATGATCATCAGCTCTTCTGCCGCGGAATCCAGCAACTTTATATTATGGATGGCTTCGCCCAGACCCATGTTTAGGACAATTTTCCCCAACCTGGGAACCTGCATAATACTCTTATACTTGAAGGTTTCCATTAGCTTGGGCACGATCTCTTTTCCGTAAACTGTTTTTAACTGTGACATTGCCTTCCTCCGTCACCTTGTCTTATGTATCTATTGCTTCGCCGCATTTTACGCAAAGGCGTATCTTTTTCCCGTCTTCCAGGTGATGTATTTTAATTCGCGTGGGGCTTACGCACTTATTGCACATGATCATTACGTTGGAAATCACGACTGGGGCCTCGCCCTCAACAATACCCCCCTGTCTGTTTTTTGCACTTGGGTTTGGCGTGACGTTTGGTAAGATTGATCTTTTCAACCAGCAGCCGGTTCTTTTTTCTGTCAACTTTAAGGACTTTGCCGATTTTGCCTTTGTCCTTGCCGGCAATTACCTTGATCTTATCGTCTTTTTTTATCAGTATCTTTTTTTGGAGCATTTCCTGTTTCCCTAACCCGGACAAGCCGAAATTGACTATTGAATATTGACAATTGAATATTTGTGGATGTCGCGTCGCTCCGTCATTTTTATAATCGCATTTTTATAAATGATCCGTCGGAGGCGGACCTTAAATATTCAATATTCAATTGGAAATATTCAATTATAAAACCTCAGGCGCCAATGATATAATTTTCATAAATCGTTTGGCCCGTAGCTCTCTTGCCACAGGACCGAAAATTCGAGTACCGATGGGTTCCCGGGATGCGGTCACAAGGACGGCCGAATTGTCATCAAACCGTATATAGGAACCATCCGGCCTGCGAATTTCCTTCTTTGTTCGTACCACTACTGCCTTCAACACCTCACCTTTTTTGACCTTGGCATTCGGCAACGCTTCTTTAACGGCAACCACGATGATATCACCGACACTGGCATATCGTCTGCGGGAACCGCCCCGAGAACCTTTATGCAATATAATACTTTGGCCCCTGAATTATCTGCTACGGTTAACCTCGTCTCTGACTGGATCATTTTATCATTCCCTTAGAATCAGCGACCACCCGCCGAGCGGGCGGCTTGGATTTTTCCCGCCCCAGGCGGGAAAATACATGACACGACAGTGCCCAGGTCGTTGCGTGTAGAACCGGGTGCAGGGCACCAGGTTCCACTCATCAAACCGCTTTTTCGACGATTTTGTTCACCCGCCATCTTTTGGATCGGCTGAGTGGTCTGGGACTCGGTGATCACCACCTTATCACCAATCTGACACGCATTGCCTTCATCATGGGCGGCAAATTTAGCACGTCGCCGAATATACTTATGATAAAGTTTACTTTTGACCAGCCGCTCAACCTTGACGACCACGGTTTTATCCATCTTGTTACTAACGACGGTACCGACCATTTGTCTTCTCATTCCTTGTTTTTTCATAGCATCAATTATTCTTCAGCAGTCTTGCTCACCCCAACTCTCACGAATGATCGTTTTGATTCGGGCAATATCTCTTTTGGTCTGCTTCATCCGCTGAGGATTTTCGAGCTGGCCGATTTCGTGCTGAAAGCAGCAGGTTAAATAGCTCTTCCTTTGAGATCGTCTGGCTTTCTGCTGCATCTCTTCGATGTCTCATCTCTTTAATTTCACTGGCTTTCATCAGGCCACACCCCTCTCAATAAATCGTGTTTTAACCGACAGCTTTATGCGCTGCCAGACGAAATGCTTCTTTGGCTCTCTCTTTGCTGACGCCCTGCATTTCATACAGGATTCTGCCAGGGCGAATAACGGCCACCCATCCCTCCGGGGCACCTTTTCCTTTTCCCATTCGGACTTCAGCCGGGTTTTTTGGTAAACGGCTTTGTCCGGGAAAAATCCGAATCCAGATCCGGCCCCCTCTTTTGATGTGCCGCGTCATCGCGATTCGCGCTGCCTCTATCTGCTTTGGCCGTCACGCTGCCGCACCCGGTGGCCTGCAGATCGAATTCCCCAAAATTCAGACTGGCACCCCCGGCGGGCAACACCCCTCATTTCTGCCTTTTTGCTGTTTTGCGGTACTTTTACCTTTTTTCGACTTAGCATCTTTCACAACTCCTGTTCTGTTCTAAGTGAGTTTCGCGTTATTTGCGCTTATCCGAACTACGTGACGTGCATACATTTGCTTCAATTTTACATCTCGATATCAAATGAAGGCGTCGAAATAACAGTATCAAAGCTAGGACTCGGGTTTCCACTTCATCCTTTTTCAATATCTCCCCTTTGAAAAATAAAAGACCTTCACGCCAATAACGCACGTAGGTGGTTCGCGCTTCGATAAAGCCGTAATCGATATCGGCCCTGAGCGTGTGCAAGGGCACCCGGCCTCGTGATACCATTCCCTTCGGGCCATCTCCGCGCCTCCCAGGCGGCCGGAGCAGATTATCTTCACACCCAGAGGCACCGAAGCGCATGGCGGACGAGACGCCGCGCTTCATCGCGCGCCGAAACGCGACCCGTCGTGTCAATCTGCAGCGCTACATTTTCTGCTACCAACTGGGCATCGATCTCCGGCTGCGGACCTCCTGGATATCGATCGATAATTTCACGGTCCGTCATCTTTTCAATGTCTTTTTTGAGCTGGGATATTTCGGCAGCCTTTTTTACCGATAACAATTCCCGGGCCTGAGGTATAAATCCGCAAACGCACACGCTTGGAGGAGCGTTCAATTTCAATTCTCGGGACACGCCCGCATGGTAGAGTTTTTCTTTAATGAACTTTCTCAATTTGTAGTCTTCCAGTATATATTCGGCGTAATTCTTACCACCGTACCAGCGGGATTCCCACGTTTTGACAATTCCCAATCTCAACCCAATTGGATTTACTTTCTGGCCCAAGCTTTTACCTCCTTATGTTAAACGCTTACTGAAGATTCTTCGTCTAAAATGACGGTAATGTGACTGGTTCGCTTTAAAATCCGGGTTGCCCGGCCCCGTGCCCTGGCCCGCCATCGTTTCAGCGTCGGGACCCTTGATCCGCAACGACATTGCGTACAACCAGCAGATCGATATCAACATCCGGATTTTGATCCGCATTGGCGACCGCTGAACGGATGACTTTTTCCAAAATTCCCGCTGCCTTCTGGGGCATGAATTTAAGTGTATTCAGGGCGGTTTCAACCGGCTTGCCCTTGACTGCCCCAATTAATTTATGGACTTTGCGGGGCGAGATTCGCATATACTTTGCAGAAGCTTTGACTTCCATCGTGTTAAAACCCTTGTGTCAATTGGCTTGTTACGTTAAGCGCGACTTCTTCCCGATCTCCGGAATGCCCGTAAAAGGTCCGTGTAGGTGAAAATTCCCCCAATTTATGACCCACCATGTTCTCGGAAACAAACACCGGTACAAATTTTCGGCCGTTATGGACCGCCAGTGTAATACCGACCATCTCCGGAACGATGGTCGACCGTCGGGACCAGGTCTTAATGACCTGACTGCTGCGGGATGCCTGGGCCTGGTTGACTTTTTCAAGCAGGCGTTCTTCAATATAAGGACCTTTTTTCAACGAACGTGGCATGGATACTCCAAAATTTAGTTATTGGTTATTACTTGCGTTTTTTTACAATCAGACGGTCGCTTTTCCGTTTGACCGGGTCTTAAAGCCTTGGTGGGCAAACCCCATGGGCTACAGGGGATGCCGGCCGCCCGAAGATCTTCCTTCACCCCCCCCCCATCGGATGGTCAACCGGATTCATGGCAACTCCCCGAACTTTTGGGGCGACGCCCGAGCCAGCGTTTGCGGCCGGCTTTGCCAGGGATTTATTTTCATGGCCTACATTTCCGATTTGCCCGATAGTGGCTTTGCACTTTAAAAGCACCATCCGCACCTCACCCGAGGGCAGTTTGATCAACGCGTAAGCGTCCTCTTTGGCCATCAGCTGGGCATAAGTGCCCGGCACTGCGAACAATTTGCCCTCCCTTGCCCAGGCGCAATTCAATATTATGAATATGGGTGCCCAGAGGAATATGACTCAACGGCAAATTATTGCCGGTTTAATATCCGCATCGGGCCCGGATTCTACGATGTCATCGACTTTAAGCCCAACCGGTGCCAGAATGTAACGCTTTTCTCCGTCAGCGTAATGCAAAAGGGCGATCCGAGAGGAACGATTGGGGTCGTATTCAATGGCAGCCACTTTGGCCGGGATACCGGTTTTATCCCGTTTAAAGTCGATCATCCGATAATGCCGTTTATGACCACCGCCCCGATGCCGGATGGTAATGCGTCCATGCGCATTTCGTCCACCGGATTTTTTAAGCGATTTTAATAACCGCTTCTCCGGAGTGGTCCGGGTGATCTCTTCAAATGAAGAATACGTCTGAAAGCGCCTGCCCTGGTGAAGTCGGTTTAACCTTCTGGTAATCCATTACTCGTGCTCCTAAGTGCTATAGCTCCTTCAAAGAAATCGATGCGCTCGCCCGGGCATCAACGTAACAATTGCTTTTTTCCAATCCCGGCGCTTGCCGACAGATCGCCCTCTGCGTTTAATCTTGCCCTTGACCTGCATGGTTTGAATGTTGGCCACTTTGACCTTTAAAAGCGCTTTCGACCGCCCTGCCTTTATTTCAATGCGATTTGCGCGCCGGTCGACTTCAAATGTCACCTGATTGGCAATCTCTTTTTGAATGTTTGTTTTTTCAGTGATCAATGGGTCGTTTGATTATCTCATATTGCATCATGCGGCCAGCCTCCCCTCAATATTCTTTATTGCCGGCTCCAGCAATATTAACGTCTTGTATTTGAGGATATCATAGACATTCAAGCCCATCATGGCGAAGCACCTTCACATCGGGTACGTTTCTGGATGACCGTTCCAAATTTTCATTTTTCAGATCGGTGACGATGAGTGTTTTGCTCAGCTTCAGACTGTTTAAAATATCAACAAAATCTTTGGTCTTAATTTGCTTGAGCTCAAATTTATCAATCACAATGAGTTCCTTGGCTTGCAGCTTGCTGCTTAAAGCCATCTTCAGCGCCAGCTTGCGAACTTTTTTGGGCACCCGGAAAGCATAGGTCTCGCCCATCGGGTCCAAACACAACGCCGCCGCCCCTCAATAAAGGCGCCTTAATATCCCCGCGGCGGGCCCTTCCGGTGCCCTTTTGGCGAAACAATTTACGCCCGCTGCCCCTCACATCGCTGCGATGCTTCACCGCAGCTGTGGCTGCCCGTCGATTGGCCAGTTGCATGGTGACAACCTCATGCAGCACACTGGGCTTTACAGGGAACATTGAAGATGTTTTCGGCCAGATCGACCGTTGTAACTTTTTTTCCCTTTGGTATTTCTGAACATCGATAACCGGCATAGCATTCCTCGTTTGCAGGAACTGAGGGCAGAATCATTTTTGAATCGCAATTCTGCACTTTAACAATACATTTTATGAAGCTTCGTCCTTAATAAATTTAAGCTTATTGATTGTGACCAGCGCAGACTTCGAACCCGGTACCGCGCCTTTGATCAAAATGATATTATCGTCGGGTCGGATATCAACAACTTCCAGATTCCGCATGGTTTGACGGTCATTGCCATATTGACCGGGCATCTTTTTCCCTTTAATGATTTTTGACGGGGACGCACTGCAACCCGACGGATCCCGGGTATGCGGTGGCTGTGGCTTCCATGCGTTTTGCGTCCACCATGAAATCCGTGGCGTTTCATTACACCCGAAAATCCACGTCCTTTCGTTGTTCCGATCACATCCACGCGTTCTCCGATTTTAAACATCTCAAGGGTAATTTGCTGCCCCAGACTGTATTCGCCCGGGTCGGCAACCCCAAATTCTTTAACACAATCAAAAGCCCCGGAATCGCTTTTGCTAAAATGCCCCTTTTAGCGGTTTGTTTACGCGGGATTCTTTTTTCTTGCCAAACCCCAGCTGAAGGGCGTTATATCCGTCCGTTTCAGCAGTTTTTATCTGGGTAACCACACACGGGACCGGCTTCAATTACGGTGACCGGGCACATACGACCATCGGGCAAAAACAGCCCGGTCATTCCCAGCTTTTTCCCCATCAATCCTTTACACATCGCTCTAACCTTTTGTCCAATATCCAAAAAAGGGTCAAAAAATTAGGGAAACAGGGCAAACCATCAACTCAAAGTTGCTTTAATTACCTGAATCCCTAATTAAGATCTGGGCTATAGCTTAATCTCCACATCGACACCCGGTGACAGGTCTAATTTCATCAAGGCATCCACTGTCTGCTGGGTGGGCTCCATGATATCCATGAGTCGCTTGTGGGTTCGGATTTCAAACTGCTCCCGGGATTTTTTATCAATATGCGGAGATCGCAGCACCGTATATTTACTGATTCGTGTGGGCAGCGGTATCGGCCCAACAACCTTAGCACCGGTTTTGGTTGCCGTATCGACAATATCGGATACAGACTGATCCAGCAGCTTATGGTCGTAAGCCTTGAGTCTGATTCTGATTTTGGTGTTGGTTATCATGATCGTATATTTCCGTTATTCAATAATTTCGCTGACCACACCAGCGCCAACAGTGCGCCCGCCTTCGCGGACCGCAAAACGGACCTCTTTTTCCATCGCAATCGGGGTGATCAACTCGGCCTCGATGGCCACATTGTCGCCGGGCATCACCATCTCCACACCCTCGGGCAACGTCAATATGCCGGTCACATCGGTGGTGCGAAAATAAAACTGCGGCCGATAACCACTGAAAAACGGCGTATGACGACCCCCTTCTTCCTTGCTCAATATATACACCTCGGCCTTAAACTTGGTGTGCGGCGTGATCGTGCCCGGAATCGCTACCACCTGACCGCGCTCAACCTCATCGCGCTTGGTGCCGCGCAACAATACCCCAATGTTGTCGCCCGCTTGACCCTCATCTAACAGCTTGCGAAACATCTCCACTCCGGTGCACACCGTCTTTAACGTCGGACGAATCCCCACAATCTCCACTTCATCGCCCACATGGATGATCCCACGCTCCACGCGACCCGTTACCACCGTGCCGCGCCCCGATATGCTAAACACATCCTCTATCGGCATCAAAAACGGCTTGTCAACATCGCGCTCCGGCTCCGGAACATACGCATCAATGGCATCCATTAACTCAAAAATACACTTGGCCTCTTCACCGTCGGCATCATCAGACTCCAACGCCTTGAGCGCCGATCCCCGAATAATGGGCGTGTCATCGCCGGGAAACTCATACTTGTCCAATAACTCCCGCAACTCCAACTCCACCAACTCGATTAACTCCTCATCATCAACCATGTCGATCTTGTTTAAAAATACCACAATCCGCGGAACACCCACCTGACGCGCCAACAAAATGTGCTCGCGCGTCTGGGGCATCGGTCCGTCATCGGCGCCCACTACCAAAATCGCACCGTCCATCTGCGCTGCTCCCGGTGATCATGTTCTTGATGTAGTCCGCATGACCCGGACAATCCACATGCGCATAATGACGATTGGCCGTCTCATACTCCACATGGGCTGTGGCGATGGTAATGCCCGCGCTCTTTTTCCTCCGGCGCCTTGTCAATCTCATCAAACGGTACATAATCCGCCAAGCCTTTGCTGCCCAAATGCTTGGTGATCGCCGCCGTCAGCGTCGTCTTGCCATGATCAATGTGTCCGATCGTGCCCACATTTACATGCGGCTTGGTTCGCTCAAACTTCTCCTTCGCCATCTTCTCATCCCTCCCATTTGAATTGACTATTTACGATCAATATCAAATTGAATAATGATCTTCATTGTCGATTTGACAGTTGTCAATCCCATGGCCTACCAGCGAAAATGGGCAAAGGCCTTATTGGCTTCGGCCATTTTATGGGTGTCTTCCTTTTTCTTAACGGAAGCTCCTCTCTGTTGGCTGCATCCAGTAACTCGGAGGCCAGCTTAATGGCCATGCCTTTTTCCGGCCGCTGGCGAGCGAAAGTGATAATCCATCGAATGCCTAAAGCGGTTCTTCGGGATGGCCGTATTTCGGTTGGGACCTGATACGTTGAACCTCCCACGCGTCGGGACTTTACTTCAATCAAGGGTCGCACGTTATCCACAGCCTGCTCAAACGTCTTCAGCGGAGGTTCGCTGGTCTTTTCCCCCATGATATCCAGCGCTTTATACAGTGTCGATTCTGCCATGCTCTTTTTCCCATCGCGCATAATACAATTTATAAACTTGGCGACCAACGCACTGTTATATTTTGGAATCCGAGGCAATGACCCGCTCCGGCACCTCTCTTCGTCTAGGCATATGTAACTCCGCAGATCGTTAGTAAGTTGATTGGGATATTTATTGGGTAAATAAAATTGATAATTTGTCCATATTCACGCAATCACGAATTCAATCTAATTAACCTGAATTCCTGAATTCTAATTATTTCGGTTTTTTAGCCCCATATTTGGAGCGGCTCTGTTTGCGGTCTTCAACCCCGAGCGTATCCAGGGTGCCACGAACAATATGATAGCGAACGCCGGGCAGATCCTTGACCCGACCCCCGCGCACTAAAACCACCGAATGTTCCTGTAGATTATGGCCGATACCGGGGATATATGCAGTAACCTCAACACCGGTGGTCAATCTGACGCGCGCCACCTTCCGCAATGCCGAATTGGGCTTTTTGGGAGTCGATGTATACACCCGGGTGCAAACACCGCGCTTCTGGGGTGCACCCTTCAGCGCCGGCGTGGTAATTTTTCTTTTGGTGGTCTTTCGGCCTTTGCGAACTAGCTGATTTATGGTTGGCATAATCTCCTGGCGACCCTCTTTTTTCTTCTAAGATTCCAAACTTGGTAAAATGTCGGTATTTATACAGTAAACATACTATTGTCAAGTGTTTTGTTAAAATTTGAAATAAAAATTCACTGGCCCTGCCCACGAAGAACATGAAATCCTGTGATTTAATCAGCCATTTCGACAGAAACGTCATCGTAAGCTCTTAAACCCGTTCCGGCAGGGATGAGGCGACCCATAATCACGTTTTCTTTGAGTCCTCTCAAACTGTCCACCTGTCCGGCTACACTGGCATCCGTAAGGACTTTGGTTGTTTCCTGGAATGAAGCTGCCGAAATAAAACTGTCTGTACTCAAAGATGCCTTGGTGATGCCCAGAATCAGCGGCTCGGCCGTAGCCGGTTTGCCGCCTTTTTCGATCACGGCCTTATTGGCCTCTTCAAATTTGATGCGATCAACCTGTTCTTCGGTGATAAAATCGCTATCACCGACGGTTAAGACCTTCACCCGCCGCATCATCTGCCGGACAATCACCTCGATGTGTTTATCATTGATACGAACACCCTGCAGGCGGTAGACCTCCTGAACTTCATCGACCAGATAACGGGCCAGCGCGACTTCACCTTTAATACTCAAGATGTCCTGGGGAACCGCTGACCCGCCGATCAAAGGCTCACCGGCACGAATATAATCGCCTTCGTACACATTAATATGCTTTGCCCCGCGGAATCAGGTAGTCCTTCTTATCACCGACATCAACCGGGGTGATGGTCACTCTCTGTTTGCCCTTTTTGGTGCTTTTTGCGATCGAGACATATCCGTCAATTTCACTTAACACCGCCACCTCTTTGGGTTTCCGGACTTCAAAAAGCTCGGCGACTCGCGGCAAACCACCGGTGATGTCTTTGGTCTTGGTGGTCGCTCTCGGCAGTTTGGCAATCACATCACCGCCCTTGACAGTATCGGTTTCCTCTACAAGCAAAATGGCATTGACCGGTAAAATATAGCGAGCCATGGCCGATGATCCGGTCAGTTTGGCTGTTTTCCCATCCCGGTCCTTAATGGATATGCGCGGACGCTCATCAGCATTTCTGGATTCAATGATGGTCTGGCTTGACTTGCCGGTTACCGGATCCACCTTTTCCTGCATGGTCTGTCCGGCAATGATGTCACCGAATTTAACGGTTCCCATCGACCTCGGAGATGATCGGGGTGGTAAATGGATCCCAGGTGGCCAGCAGATCACCGGCTTTGACTTTCCGCACCGTCTTTCACCTGAATATGGGCACCGTAAATGACCGGAAAGGTTTCCAATTCACGGCCGGTCTTGCTGATAATGGTAAACTTGCCGCCCCGGCGGTTCATGACCACCCGCTGGCCTTCAGAATTTTGGGCCACATTGAGGTCAACATACTTAATCTCCGTCGGTGCGGGCGCGAATATCCGCCTGCTCTACCCGCCGGCTGGCGGTACCGCCAATATGAAATGTGCGCATGGTCAGCTGGGTGCCGGGTTCGCCGATGGACTGGGCGGCCAGAATCCCGACAGCTTGACCGATTTCCACCGGGTGGCCGTGCGACAGATCGCGGCCATAGCATTTGCTGCACACCCCTACTTTGGCTTTACAGGTCAAAACCGATCGGATCTTGATATTGGAGACACCGCTTTCTTCAATTTTTTGGACAGCGGCCTCATCAATGTCATCGCCGGCTTGCGCCACCACTTCGTCTGTGTATGGATCATGGATATCTTCCGCCAGGGTCCGGCCTAAAATGCGTTCACCCAATCGCTGGATGATTTCACCGCCTTCCATCAACGGTTCCACTTCAACCCCCACAGTGGTGCCGCAGTCGAGGCTCGGTAACCACACAATCCTGGGCAACATCGGCCAGCCTGCGGGTCAGATACCCGGAATTGGCGGTTTTCAAAGCCGTGTCTGCCAATCCTTACGCGCACCGTGGGTTGAGATGAAGTATTGCAGCACCGAAAGTCCCTCCCGGAAATTGGCGCTAATCGGCGTTTCAATAATTTCCCCGGACGGCTTGGCCATCAGACCCCGCATCCCGGCAAGCTGACGCATCTGGTCTTTGCTGCCCCCGGGCTCCGGAGTCGGCCATCATGAAAATGGGGTTGAAACTTTCAGTCACGGGCTTTTTTCTTTTTCATTCCCGCTTTGCTGTCTTTATCTACAGCGCGCTCCAGTTTCATGGCCTCCATCATTTCATCGGCCACATCATCAGTGGCTTTGGCCCAGATATCGACGACCTTATTATACTTCTCACCCCTGAGTAATAAGACCCTCGGTGTACTGCCGACCGATTTCCGACACCTGAGATTCCGCCTTTTTTAAGATATCCCCATTTGGCCGCCGGAATGATCATATCATCAATCGCAATGGACAGGCCGCCCTGAGTTGAATATTTGTACCCGACATCTTTGAGACGATCCGAAAGAATAACGGTGGCTTTAGGCCCCAAATGCCGGTAGACGTAATCCACCAGCTGACGCAGCATCTTTTTATCCATCACTTGCATTGGCAATATCGTAAGGGATTGCGGGTTCTTTGGATATAATTTCAAAATAATGGTAAGCATTATCAGCAAGATAACTTGCTGGTATCCCCCGGCCTTAAGAGAGAACAAGGTCCTCAATATCGGCTTCCTGACAGCCGAATAAACTGCGAAACTCGTTGAAGCTGAGTTTTCCGATAAACCCTTTATTGTTCTGATCAGGGCTCTGGGAATATTTTTTGACAGACCGGCAAACGCTTGCCCTTATTAATCTCGATCCAAAACCTCGAGGGCTTCTTCTTCATGTGTCCACCTGGATGTGGCGCAGTTCCAGAATATCGACCTGGGGGATGATCTCCCACAGAAGTACTCTGCCAACCGTTGTTTCATAGCGTTTACCGTGCATAGCGCACGGTAATTTTGGCGTGCAAATCTATTTCTTGGCATCGTAGGCGGTTGGACCTCTTCGACATTCGCAAAGATCTTGCCTTCGCCTTTACGACCGGCAACACCCCGGGTCATATAATAGGTGCCCAGCACAATATCCTGACTCGGCACAATAATCGGACTTCCGTTGGCCGGTGATAAAATGTTGTTACTGGAAAGCATCAGCACCCGGGCCTCGATCTGTGATTCAACCGATAGCGGAATGTGGACCGCCATCTGATCGCCGTCAAAGTCTGCATTGAAGGCCGTACAGACCAGCGGATGCAGCTGAATGGCTTTACCTTCGATCAAAATCGGCTCAAACGCCTGAATACCGAGCCGATGCAGCGTTGGCGCGCGGTTCAGCAACACCGGATATTCTTTTACCACCTCATCCAGTGTGTCCCAGACCTCGGGAGTTTCCCGCTCCACGATTTTCTTGGCACTTTTAACCGTCGATACGAGACCTTTTTGTTCCAATCGAAAATAGACAAACGGTTTAAACAGTTCCAGCGCCATTTTTTTGGGCAAACCACACTGATGCAGCCTTAAGTCCGGTCCGACGGTAATTACGGTACGCCCGGAATAATCCACGCGTTTGCCCAGCAGGTTCTGTCGAAAACGGCCTTGTTTGCCTTTCAAGGTGTCACTCAGCGATTTCAACGGCCGTTTATTGCTGCCGGTTATCACCCGGCCGTGGCGCCCGTTGTCAAAAAGGACGTCGACGGATTCCTGCAGCATCCGTTTTTCATTGCGTACGATAATGTCCGGTGCTTTGAGATCGATAAGTCGTTTGAGACGATTGTTACGATTAATCACGCGGCGATACAGATCATTGAGGTCTGATGTCGCGAAGCGGCCTCCTTCCAGAGGTACCAGCGGGTCGCAAATCGGGAGGGAAGGACCGGAATCACATCCATCACCATCCAGATCGGATTAATCCCCGGATTTTCGAAACGCATCGACGATCTTCAGCCGCTTGGACAGCTTCTGCCGTTTGGCAACCGATCCGGTGGCTTTAATGTCCGCTTTTAGTTCATTGTACAAATTCCGCCAGGTTAATGCTTTCCAGCAGTGCCCGAACCGCCTCGGCACCGATGCCGGCATCGAACTTCGAACCGTATTCTTCCAGCTTCCATATACTTTTCGTCTGAAAGCAATTGACCTTTTGTCAGCGCGTGTTCTTTGGGATCCAGCACGATATAGCTATCAAAATACAGACACCTTTTCCATATTTTTTAAGCGTCAAATCAAGCAGGTTACCGATCTTGCTGGGCAAACTTTTTAGAAACCAGATATGAGAGACCGGAGTGGCCAACTCGATATGCGCCATGCGTTCACGGCGCACTTTGGATTGAATGACTTCTACGCCGCATTTTTCGCAAATGACACCCCGGTGTTTCATGCGTTTGTATTTACCGCAATTGCATTCATAGTCTTTGGTGGGGCCAAAAATTTTGGCACAAAACAGCCCATCGCGTTCGGGCTTAAAGGTTCGGTAATTGATGGTTTCCGGCTTTTTGATCTCGCCATGCGACCATTTTCGAATTTGTTCCGGCGAAGCCAGTGCAATTCGAATACCGAAATACTTTCTTGGATCAGTCGGGTTTAGCGAAAAAATCATAAAGAGTTTCCATAGCGAATTCCTATTTATGGGATTTTAGAATTAAGGAATCACGGAATCGTGGAATTAATCCATTCAGCTCATAATTCTTAAATTGTTTATTTCTCGTTTTCCTCCAAAAGAGTAATATCCAGCCCCAAGGGCTTGCAGTTCTTTGGTCATGACCCTAAAGGATTCGGGGATACCCGGGCTCCAATACGTTTTGACCTTTGACAATCTTTTCATACATACGGGTGCGGCCCGGCCATATCATCGGATTTGACGGTAAGGAACTCCTGTAGCGCATAGGCTGCTCCGTAAGCTTCCATGGCCCAGACTTCCATTTCACCCAGGCGCTGTCCCCCGAATTGGGCCTTTCCCGCCCAGGGGCTGCTGGGTCACCAGTGAATAGGGACCAATTGAACGGGCATGAATCTTGTCGTCCACCAGATGATGCAGCTTCATAACGTACATCGTCCCCACGGTAACCTTATCATCAAAGCGCTCACCGCCACGGCCATCGTAAAGGGTGGTCTGCCCGGATTGCTCCAAGCCGGCTTCTTCCAGCAAAGTTTTTATTTCATCTTCTTTAGCACCATCAAAAACCGGTGTGGCCATATGAACGCCATCTTTATAGAAGTCAGCAAAATCGGCGAGCTGTTTACCGTCCAGATCGCTGATCATTTTTCGATGGGACGTGGTTGTAAAAATTGTCTTCATTTTTTCCCGCACCGCCTTATATTTTTCAGCCTGAATCAGTTGAGTCAATTGCTCGCCGAGCCCTTTGGCAGCGCGTCCCAGATGAATTTCTAATATTTGTCCGACATTCATACGTGAAGGCACGCCCAGCGGATTCAATACCATGTCCACCGTTGTGCCATCTTCGAAATAGGGCAAATCCTCAACAGGCAAAATCCGGGATACAACGCCCTTATTGCCATGGCGGCCTGCCATTTTGTCACCGACCGACAATTTGCGCTTCATCGCCACATAAACTTTAACCATTTTAATAACACCGGGCGGTAGATCATCGCCCTTTTCGTAACGATTGATCTGCTGTTCGAAAGCCAGTCGACAAAGTTCGCGCTGATCCCGATAGCGCTCAAGGATCTCGTGAACTTGCTGGCTTATTTTGGGGTCCTTCAGAACAAGGCCCTCCAGCTGCGCCAGCGGTATCTTGGATAGGGTATCTGAATCGATTTTAGCGCCGTTATCGATGTAAACCTTCTTGCCCTTTTTCAAATCCGCCATGGCCTTTTGACCGACCAGCAGATCATCAAGCGGCGCGCGGACAACCTCTTCAATGACAGCCAATTCATCATCCCGATCCTTCTCAAGAGAGGAAATTTCTTCGTCTTCAATCAAGCGCGTGCGGTCATCTTTATCAATGCCACGTCTTGAAAATACTTTTGCATCGATAACGATCCCCTGAACCCCTGGAGGAACTCGCAGTGAGCTATCTTTAACGTCACCGGCTTTTTCCCCGAAGATGGCCCGCAGCAGCTTTTCCTCAGGTGAAAGCTGAGTCTCTCCTTTTGGGGTAATTTTGCCAACCAGTATATCAGCCTGCTGCACTTCGGCGCCTAACCGAATAATTCCACTGTTATCTAAATTTCTTAAGGCTTCTTCCCCCACATTGGGAATATCGCGGGTAATTTCTTCTTTTCCCAATTTGGTATCTCGGGCCACCACTTCAAATTCTTCTATATGTACCGAGGTGTAAATACCATCGCGTACCAGTCGTTCGCTCACCAGTATGGAATCTTCAAAATTATAACCCCCCCAAGGCATAAAGGCCACCGTGACATTTTTCCCCAAGGCCAGCTCACCCTGATCAGTTGCCGGGCCATCGGCAATAATCTCCCCGGCTTTAACGAACTCGCCTTTGCGAACAATGGGTCGGTGGTTAAAGCAGGTGTTTTGATTGGAGCGGATGAATTTGGAAAGATTAAAGATGGTGACATCCTTCTCTGAAGATTCGCCTGTCGGATGGTGCTTCAATACGATACGAGCAGCATCAACGTCGACAACCACAGCATCCCGCTGGGCAACCACAGCTACTCCTGAATCCCTAGCCACCACTCCTTCTATACCGGTACCCACCAAAGGTGCCTCGTTGATGAGCAAAGGCACCGCCTGGCGTTGCATGTTGGAGCCCATCAGTGCACGGTTAGCATCGTCGTTTTCCAAAAAGGGAATCAGAGAGGCCGAAACGCTTACCAGCTGATTCGGTGAAATATCCATCAGATCGATGTTTTTCTTATCGACCATCATAAACTCACCTGAAACTCGCGAGGTCACCAGCGGATTAACATAGGCTCTTTTTTTGTCAATGGGGGCGTTGGCCTGGGCGATGGGATGATCCTTTTCTTCAAAAGCATCGAGGAATTTGACCTCATCGGTGACTTTGGCATTTTCCACCACCCGGTAAGGGGTTTCAATAAAACCATATGCGTTGACCCGGGCATAGGTGCTCAAGGACACAATCAAACCGATGTTGGGCCCTTCGGGAGTCTCAATGGGGCAAATGCGCCCGTAATGCGACGGATGGACGTCCCGGACCTCGAAGCCTGCCCGTTCCCGGGTGAGGCCGCCTGGTCCCAATGCACTGAGTCGCCTTTTATGGGTCGTCTCTGAAAGCGGATTGGTCTGATCCATAAATTGGGATAATTGACTCGTGCCAAAAAACTCTTTGACAACTGCCGAAACAGGCTTGGGATTCACCAGGTCGTGGGGCATGAGGGCATCGACCTCCTGAAGGCTCATCCGTTCTTTAATCGCGCGCTCCATGCGCACAAGCCCGATGCGATACTGATTTTCTAAAAGTTCACCAACCGCACGAACCCGTCGGTTGCCCAAATGGTCAATATCATCCACAATCCCCTGGGTATCTCGAAGTTCAATTAACGCTTTTGCCGTAAACAAGATGTCTTCTTTTCGCAGGATGTTCAGATTTACAGCGCTGCTAATGCCTAAACGTTGATTGATTTTTAGGCGACCCACACCGGAAAGATCATAATAGATGGACCTAAAAAACAGGTTATCAACAAAATCTTGAGCCACTTGCGGCGTTGCCGGGTTTCCCGGCCTGAGCCGACGATAAATCTCGATCAGCGCGTTTTCCTTGGTTTCGACCTTGTCCAGCAAAAGCGTTTTGCGGATTGAATCGCTGTTGGAGGCCGCATCGACATAAAGTAATTCAAATTCTGTGATACCGCCTTCGCCGAGTTTGGTTAGCGTTTCCTCATCTATGAGCTCACTTACCTTAACAATGGGTTGCCCGTTGTTGGGATCGAGGATTGTACTGGCTGCAGCGCGCTCAATAATTTCTTCCGGGTTTATGGGAATTAACTTCGTACGCATGGATTTGAGTCGTTTGATGGCTTTTAGGGTAAACACACGACCCTTTTTTACGATTACATCCCCGCTTTTAGAATCACGGATGTCTTTGCTGGCGCGTTTGCCCTTTAGAAACTCTTCATTGAATTCCTTAAAGTAGCGTTTGGCTTTAATGACGATTTTTTCCGTTTGATAAAAGTAGCTCAGGAGATCTTCGGTCGTATAACCCAGCGCTTTAAACAGCAGAGTGACCGGAAACTTACGGCGGCGATCGATGCGAATATAGACAATATCTTTGGGGTCAACCTCCATATCAATCCAGGATCCACGCACAGGAATAATTCTGGAGCTATAAATAATTTTCCCGCTTGAATGGGATTTCCCCTTGTCATGGTCGAAAAACACTCCCGATGATCGATGGAGCTGACTGACCACAACGCGCTCGGTCCCATTGATAATAAAGGTCCCTTTTTCAGTCATTAAAGGTATCGTACCAAAGTATATTTCCTGTTCTTTAATATCGCGAATATTTGAGACACCGGTATCAGGGTCAATTTCATAAACGACCAGCCTGACCGTAATGCGGACGGGTATCTCATAGGTCATTCCACGGTGAATGCACTCCTCAATATCGTGTTTTACCTCACCAAATCGATAAGACACGAATTCAAGGGAAGCACTGCCCGTAAAATCCTTGATGGGATAAACGGATTTAAAGACGGTCTGCAATCCGATATCCTCGCGCTTTTCCGGTGGTATATCCATTTGCAAAAACCGTTGAAACGATTCACGTTGCATCCCGATAAGATCGGGGATTTCTACAATTTGTTTTATCCTACCAAAATCTTTCCGAATTCGCTTTGGCGCCAATGGGCGACTTGACATGGCATCTCCATTGCTATTTGAGTTTTGGGTTTCAGATTATGCGTTAAAGGAGAGAAGCATAGATTTGCCGGCATGGGGCAAGGGGCCGTCGTCGGCCCCGATCAAGTTCTCCCCTGTCAACCTATACCGATTCCTTTTTAGGTGAATTTACTTTATTTCCACCTGAGCGCCGGCATCTTCAAGTTGCGATTTAATCTTATCCGCTTCGTCTTTAGCAATGCCTTCTTTGACGGGTTTGGGCACTTCATCAACCAGCGCTTTCGCATCTTTTAATCCCAGTCCGGTAATGGACCTTACTTCTTTAATGACCTGGATTTTCCTATCCCCGCAAGCCGTTATAATAACATCAAATTCGGTTTGTTCCTCGGCCGGCGCCCCGGCGGCACCTTCAGCAGGGCCGGCCGCCATCATGGCTACCGGTGCGGCTGCAGACACGCCAAATTTTTCTTCCAGTTCTTTGACGAGCTCGCTCAGCTCAAGTACGGACATATTGGATACAAATTCAATTACATCTTCTTTGGTAATACTCGCTTTCGCCATTTTCTTCCTCCAGTTTCACTTACAAAGTCATCATTCGATGATTTATTAAAATTGTTGATTAGGTTAAGCTGCCTCTTTCTGGTCTTTTACGGCCTGCAACACATTCAGCAACCTTCTGGGAATCTCTGCTATCGTCCTTACAAAGCCGGTTGGCACGTTGTTGAGGACAGAAACAAAGGTTCCTAACAGGACTTCCCGCGACGGTAATGCCGCAAGGGCTTTGATCTTGTTTGCATCAAGAATTTTGCCGTCCATAACCCCGACTTTGATTTCAAACACGTCATGATCTTTGGCAAATGCTGTTAAAACCTTTGCCGGGGCGATCGGGTCGCTATAACTCAGAGCCACAGCACTTGGACCTTTAAACGTTTCCTTAATCAGGGCAACATCGGTCTCTTCGGATGCTCGAACAAGAAGCGAATTTTTAACCACCTGATATTCGACTTCTTCTTTTCTGAGTTTGCGACGTAAATCATTAATGGCATCGACATCAAGACCTTTATAGTCGGTTACGATGACCACTGCAGCTTTGGAAAACCGTTCATTTAAATCTTGCGTAATTCTTTTTTTCTCTTCTAATTTCACAAGTAACCTGACACCTCCTTTCCATATCTGACAAAACCCGGAGGAATGGACGCTGCCGAGTTGCGATTGCCGGAAATTAATTTCCAGCCCTAAAACAATTGATACAGAAATCGCAAATCATACAACTGTCTCGGTAGGCCAGCAGAGCCGATTAAACACATCCACAGTTGCTTATCTGTGTTTGTGAACCTACGGTCTTGGACAGATGGCTTTTTGATTTAATTAATGCCGGCAGATTATTTAAGCAAATCTTTGACTAGAGCCGAATCGATCTTGACGCCGGGGCCCATTGTTGTTGAGATTGCAATGCTTTTTAGATAGGTCCCTTTACTGGAAGCCGGTTTGAGACGTATGATCGTGCCTAAAAAGGCCGCCATATTTTGAACTATTTTATCAACTCCGAAAGATACTTTTCCCATCGGTGCGTGCACAATTCCCGCTTTTTCAGCCCTAAAGTCGATTTTTCCAGCTTTAAGTTCATTAACGGCCCGCGCCACATCAAAGGTAACGGTTCCCGTTTTAGCGTTGGGCATCAATCCACGCGGTCCAAGTAGCTTGCCGAGCTTTCCGACGGAGCCCATCATATCCGGCGTGGCCACGGCCTTATCAAATCCGAACCATCCGCCTTTTATTTTCTCAACCATATCGTCGTTGCCGACAAAGTCCGCTCCGGCATCTGTTGCCTCTTTTTCCTTTTCACCTTTAGCAAAGACCAGAATTTTCATCTCCTTGCCGGTCCCGTGCGGCAACACCACACTGCCCCGAACCATTTGATCGGAATGTCTTGGGTCAACACCCAGACGGACAGCCACATCAATCGTTTCATCAAACTTGGCAAAAGATGATTCCAACATCATCTTCACCGCTTCGTTAATACTTCCGATACCTTCCGAATCGATTCTTTTTTTGAATTCAGAATATTTTTTACCCCGTTTCGACATCGTTATAACTTTCTCCCTTAATCGCGTTGCGTGTATCAGGTTGCGGGTTGGAGTTTGAAAATCCATTTAACTCGAAACCCCGCAGCTCGCATCTTACAACGTTAATATCTAGCTAACATCAATGCCCATACTTCTTGCCGTACCTTCTACTATTTTGCATGCGGCGTCTAGATCATTGGCGTTTAAATCCACCATTTTTATCTTAGCAATTTCTTCAACCTGCTGACGCGTGACCTCGCCAACGCAATCGCGCTTCGGATCACCGGCACCTTTAGCGATTTTTGCGGCCTTCTTTAACAGTACTGCTGCGGGCGGTGTTTTAGTAATATAGGTGAAGGATCGATCCTGATAAACCGTAATAACCACCGGTATGATCATACCTTCATCATTGGCCGTTTTGGCGTTAAACGCTTTGCAAAAATCCATAATATTGACGCCATGCTGACCCAAGGCGGGGCCAATGGGAGGCGATGGATTGGCTTTTCCAGCTTCTACCTGTAATTTAATCATTGTTAAAACTTTTTTTGCCATTTGTTTTTTCTACTCCAGTTAATCGTTAATCGTTATTTGTTATTAGATTTAGACTTTAGAAATTGATGATCGGCTTATTTAATTATTCAATGATTGATGTTATAAAAGAACTGGTTTCATTTCCCTTAAACGATTAACCAATAACATATAACCAATAACTCCCGATTGAGATTTGACTCAATCGGGATTATAGTTTCTGCACCTGGACAAATTCTAATTCCACCGGGGTTGATCGACCGAATATGCTCACCAGTACTTTTATCTTTCCCTTTTCAGGATTCACCTCCTGCACGGTTCCGTTGAAATTGGTAAACGGCCCATCAACCACCCGAATTTCGTCTCCAGATTCAAAGAAATACTTAGGCTGCGGTTTTAGTTTCCCGGCTTCCATGCGATTCAAGATACGCTCGGCTTCTTTTTCAGAAAGAGGTGTTGGTTCTCGTCGGCCTCCCAAAAAACCGGTTACCTTGGCAGTGTCATTGACGATATGCCATGTTTCATCATCTAACTCCATCCGCACCAGAATGTATCCAGGATAAAACTTGCGAGCGGATGTCTTTCGTTTTCCTTTAACCAGTTCAACAATTTCCTCGGTCGGCACAACCACCTCTCCAAATTTTTCAGCATGGGAGGAGGATGCAATACGTTCTTCCAAGGTCGCTTTCACCTTGTTCTCAAAGCCCGAATAGACATGGATGATATACCATTTAAGCGCCAACCTTTTTCCTCCTTATTTTATTGCAAGACTGCGCGGATCAAACTGGACAAACCAATATCGATGGACCCTAGAAAAAGCGATATGAGGATAATCAATGCAATAACGACTACCGTAGATCCTATAGTCTGTTTGCGGGATGGCCACGCCACTTTTTTGAGCTCAATTTTGACTTCTCTTAAAAACTGAACTGTCGAATTAATAAAATTGCCTCTTGTTTTAGCAGGCACAGCACGGGAAACTTGAGGTTGCTTTTTCGATGGTACCGCTTTCGCCGTTTGAATGCTTTTGTCCCGGGCCTCCGCAAGTGCAGCATTTTTAGTCCCCGCATCATTGAAGGTTTGAACCTCGGCTAATGCCGTCGAGCCTTCCTTTCGTTTCTTCTTTTTCTTGGCTCCAGATGCTTTCTTTCGTTGTAGCCTTCCCATGTCACTCCTAAAAGATTGAAAGCTCAAAGTGCTAAAAGCTTAAGAAATCTCAAGACTCCTTAGCCTCTAAACGCTGAGCTTTATAAAAAAGGAATGGCAGGCCAGGAGGGATTTGAACCCCCAACCGCCGGATTTGGAGTCCGATGCTCTGCCGTTAGAGCTACTGGCCTACATCCTAGATTTTTAACAAAATCACAGCTCATCTAAAATAAAAATTTTTTGATTGCAACCGATTATCGAAGGGTCAGTGCTCCTAAAGGTAGCATCCAAAAGTTGCACCACCAATGAGCGACTATTTCGTCTCCCGGTGCGGAGTATGTTTACGACAAAATCTACAGTATTTATTAAACTCCAGTTTATCTGGTGTTGTTCGCTTATTTTTTGTCGTCGTATAGTTTCTTCTTTTGCACTCAGTGCATGCAAGGGTAACAATTATTCTCACCGGTAGACTCCTATTCCGTTATTCAATAATTTCGCTGATCACGCCGGCGCCAACGGTGCGCCCACCTTCGCGTACGGCAAACCGTACTTCTTTTTCCATCGCAATCGGAGTGATCAACTCCGCCTCTATGGCCACATTGTCCCCGGGCATCACCATCTCCACTCCCTCGGGCAACGTCAATATGCCGGTTACATCGGTGGTGCGAAAATAAAACTGCGGCCGATAACCACTAAAAAACGGCGTGTGACGACCACCTTCTTCCTTGCTCAATACATACACCTCGGCCTTAAACTTGGTGTGCGGCGTAATGGTACCCGGTATGGCCACCACCTGACCGCGCTCAACTTCTTCGCGCTTGGTGCCCCGCAACAACACCCCGATGTTATCGCCCGCACGCCCTTCATCAAGCAGCTTGCGAAACATCTCAACTCCGGTGCACACCGTCTTTAACGTCGGTCGTATCCCCACAATCTCTACTTCATCGCCCACATGGACAATGCCACGCTCCACACGACCCGTTACAACCGTCCCACGCCCGGATATGCTAAACACATCCTCTATCGGCATCAAAAACGGCTTGTCCACATCGCGCTCCGGCTCCGGAATATAGCTGTCGGTCGCCTCCATTAACTCAAATATACACTTGGCCTCTGCACTGTCCGGATCATCAGACTCCAATGCCTTGAGCGCCGAACCCCGAATGATCGGCGTGTCATCACCCGCAAACTCATACTTGTCCAACAACTCCCGCAACTCCAACTCCACTAACTCTATTAACTCCTCATCATCGACCATGTCGGTTTTGTTTAAAAACACCACAATCTGCGGCACTCCTACCTGACGCGCCAGCAAAATGTGCTCACGGGTCTGCGGCATCGGTCCATCATCGGCGCCCACCACCAAAATCGCTCCATCCATCTGCGCCGCTCCGGTAATCATGTTCTTAATGTAGTCCGCATGACCCGGACAATCCACATGTGCATAATGCCGGTTGTCGGTTTCATACTCCACATGTGCTGTGGCGATGGTAATCCCGCGCTCCTTTTCCTCCGGCGCCTTGTCGATCTGATCAAACGGAACAAATTCCGCCAAGCCTTTCATGCCCAAATGCTTGGTGATCGCCGCGGTCAACGTCGTCTTGCCATGATCTATGTGACCAATCGTGCCTACGTTTACATGCGGCTTGGTTCGCTTAAACTTCTCCTTCGCCATCGTCTCATCCTCCCATACTTTTTAAATTAATAAATTTTTAACATATAATCTAATATTAGAACCCATTAAGACCGTGGCCGGCAAACACACTCCCAAACGACCTTTTTTTATTGGAGCCCACGACCGGGATCGAACCGGTGAACCTCTTCCTTACCAAGGAAGCGCTCTACCGACTGAGCTACGTGGGCAACAGATAGAAAGCAGCTCCGAGTAAGTGCATCGCTGTATGCGAATAAAAGCGGAACCCATGCTTGTTTGGAGCGGGAGACGAGATTCGAACTCGCGACATCCAGCTTGGAAGGCTGAAGCTCTACCAACTGAGCTACTCCCGCTCAGTCATCTGGTTACCTGTGTTCGCAGTGCGAATTTACAAAATGGAGATTAAGTCCGTTCTCCTTAAAATAACTGAAATCATGCCCATGCAGGAAGCCATGTAGTATGAATCGATCCCTAAATAAACCGAAATCTCCTACATACGACTCAGTTAAGGTTGGTGGTGGGGGGAGGATTCGAACCTCCGAAGGCTTCGCCGACAGATTTACAGTCTGTTCCCTTTGGCCACTCGGGAACCCCACCTTAATTCAACTTCAATCAAGCTATATGCGGACAGGGTATTCAAGTTGCGGAATTCACTCCACGTCGGGAATCATACATGGAGCCAGCGGAGGGATTCGAACCCCCGGCCCACTGATTACAAATCAGTTGCTCTACCAGCTGAGCTACGCCGGCCTAACAACTTAACCCTCTAAAATTATTTTAAAAATTCTTGAAAAAAGGCGGGACAATCCTCCGCACTTAAAACTAGTCTTTTTAGTTTTTTTTTCAGAAAATATCAAGATGAACTACAAAGAGATATAGGCTTTTATTGGTTAAAATAACTAAATATTGTAAAAATTAGCCGCTTTTCTTCAATTTTCTTTCATTACTAACGGATATCTTACATTTTTAAAACTTAACCAAACGATTTTTAACCATCATGCCGAAGACCAGACAGATGTATCAAAAAGACGATCAGATTTTTGTTTTCACTGACTTGGAATCGAAGGTGCACTGGAAGCAGTTCTTGAAATCTTTAGATCGCCCCCCGGAAATCAATAAAAATATCCTCGTAAGTAGCTAACTGACCCAATTTTAGAGGCGATTCTAATTCCCATTTAAAAACAAGTATAGCAAAATAGGATTCTACAATTAATCCTTATTGTTTTCAAGCGTTTTCCTTATTATATAAAGAGAAATTTACTGCGCATTCAGATGCCCTAACCCGGCTTTCAATCCCCACCCGGCAACACATGTGCCGTTTGGCGGCTGGCTTTAGGGTTAAGTTTTTATTAAAATTGACGATATTCAAATACATCAGCGGACGAAAAGAATTTTAGTACTGCAGATTAATCATTTTTTAAAAAAAGTAAAGATTGCAGTTTTTTTTGCATATCATTTTACTAATCAAAGGAATAATGGTATATAATATCAAAATTCGATATTGGGAACTGAACTGATGAATTTTCGCTACATTTTTTTTCTCTGCTTGTGGATTTCTTTTATTGGCTGCGCACATTTAATTCAAAACCAGTCCTTGCCCCAAGAGGATCGTGCTCAAACCACCGCATCGTCGACACCTGCTTTTATTAAACTCACTCAGAACGCTAATTCTAACAACCCGCATAGTGCTCAAACGGACGCATTCGGTATCAAAGATTATAATTTAGAGGAAAAAGAACTCGAATCGGCCGAGCCTAATGCCGCAATCGAATTTGGCAATAACGAGAATCCAGCCGAAAAGAACACGACTTTTACAAAAAAGAATCAAACTTTCCTGGATGAAGCCCTTGATCTGTGTCAGGTATCCCAGGATTTCTGGCAAAACGGAGAACTCGAAAATGCGCTGCAAGCCCTGGACCAGGCGTATGCCTTAATCCTGAAAGTCGATACCTCCGATCACACCAAATTAGTCCAGCAAAAAGAAGATCTGCGCTATATGGTATCCAAGCGCATATTGGAAATCTATGCCTCGCGCCATATCGTTGTGAATGGAAGCCACAATGCTATTCCGCGGGTAATGAATAAACATATCCAGGCTGAAATTGATCGTTTCACGAAAGGCAATGAAAGAGAATTTTTCATCGAATCGTACAGACGCTCAGGCAGATACCGACAGCACATTGTTGCCGCTCTAAAAGAAGCCGGTCTTCCTGAAGAACTGTCCTGGCTGCCGCTAATCGAAAGCGGTTTTAAAGTTAAAGCACTTTCACGTTCCAGAGCTCTGGGTCTATGGCAATTTATTCCTTCTACCGGTTACAAGTTCGGACTCAAACGGGATAAATTGATAGATGAGCGTATGGATCCAATGAAATCTACGCGGGCCGCTATCGATTATCTTAAGGAGCTGCATGCGATTTTTGGCGACTGGACAACTGTTTTGGCCGCCTATAACTGTGGAGAAGGAAGAGTTCTAAATGTCATTCGTCGCCAGAATGTTAATTATCTGGACAACTTTTGGGATCTTTATGAACGTTTGCCCCGCGAGACGGCGCGTTATGTTCCCAGGTTCTTAGCCACCCTTCATATTCTGGATCAGCCGGAAATGTACGGTTTGCATCTCACCGATGTTGATATGCCGCTGCAATTTGAAACGGTCACGATTTCTAAACAGGTATCGCTAAAGGATGTGGCCAGATCAATTGGGGCTGAGGAAACAGCGCTCTACGAACTGAATCCTGAATTGCGCTATAAAATATCCCCGGAGGACCGTTACCCCCTCAAAGTTCCCCCCTATAAAAGTGAAGTTCTACTGACTCAACTGGATCAAATACCGGTATCAACACCCCCCAGCAGGGCTTATGCATATCATCGGGTACGTCCCGGTGAAACCCTCTCATTGATTGCCAAACGATATCGAACCAGCGTCAGCAAAATCATGCGGGCAAACAATTTGCGCCGTTCGAATTATATTGTTGCCGGCAGATTACTTAAGATCCCGCAAAGAGGTTATCGATATCGCCCGCCAAAAATTTCGATGCCCAAATACGGCCGCAGTGTTGTCCATGTGGTCAAAAAAGGCGACTCACTCTGGACCATCGCCAAACAATATGGAACAACAACTAAAAAAATACAGAGACTCAATCATTTATCAAAGACCGATTTGCACAAAGGTCAGACCTTAACCATATTCGATGGCCAAAAAATGCCTCCAAAGGTTGAAGGTTTAAACACTTACAAAGTAAAATCAGGCGACAGTCCGTTTTTAATTGCCAGACGGCACAATATGGTCTTGAAGCGATTTCTTTATTTAAATCAATTATGGCCAAACGATACCATTTATCCCGGACAAAGCGTATATATTGAGTAGAACCCATCTCAAAAATGCGTCTAAGTGCCCATGGCGGCGTTGCAAACCGATTCAAAATGCTCACATACTAACGTGTATGCTCCGCTTTCGAATCGCTTTGCGCCTTACCCTGAACCCTAATCCACCTTTTTGAGATGGGTTCTAATCTTTAGAACTTGCTTAATAAGCGCCTCCCATCGCCTTAAATCATATATGGTCTTCGCTTCCCCATCGTTTTATTGTTACCCTATTTTTGCCCCAAATCACCCTTGGGCTTACCCTCTTCTACCGAAGCATCTTCTCATATTTTTAAATCGTCCAATTTGAACTTGCATCAGGTTTGAATACAAAATACTATCCAATCAGTAAAAAATCGGAAAGATATAAGGGGGTCGCAATGAGTCAACTCGTCTATAACCTTGAAGACCAGGTTTTTGTTATCACGGGTGGCAGCCGAGGAATCGGACTTGAAATTACCAAATTGCTTCTCGAGCAAAAGGCTAAAGTGGTCATCTGCGGAAGAAAACAGGAAGGGCTGGATTTAGCGACTGAAAAACTTCAAGCCGGTGACAATCTTTTAGCCGTTCAGAGCCATGTTGCCAAATTCGAAGAAGTTGCAAAGCTTTTTGATCAAACCCTTGAACGTTTTGGCCAACTTGATGGACTCATTAACAATGTGGGCATGAACATTATAAGTGGTGTGGTAGATGCTGATCCGGGGTTGTGGAATAAAATAATCGATTCAAATCTAAACGGAACTTTTTTGTGTTCCCGCAAAGCAGGCCAGATTATGCGCGCACAGCAAAAGGGAAAAATCGTAAACATCTCATCGATTGCCGCCAGAAGATCAGCACCTGCTATGGGAATTTATGGAATTGCCAAGGCCGGCATTGAAATGTTAACCAAAGTTATGGCGCAGGAGCTCGCTCCTTTTAATATCCAGGTAAATGCCGTCGCTCCGTGTATGGTTCGAACAACATTCAGTGAAGCCTTTTGGTCAAATAAAGATTTACATGATGCGATCATTAAAACGATCCCTATGGGAAGAATCGCCGAACCCATAGATATCGCCCACCCGGTCCTTTTTCTATGTTCAGAAGGTTCGAATTTTATTAGCGGCCAAACCCTGTTAGTGGATGGCGGCGCAAGTGCGATATGACCGTTTAAGTAGCTTCACGCTTCGAATACAATTTACAGTGCCTTGAACAGATCATCGTTTTCCTTTTTCGTCAGATGCCTCCAGCGGCCCAGAGGTAAACTGCCCAGCTCGATGTTCGCTATTCGAATGCGCCTTAAATCAACAACCTGGTTTCCCACTTTTCGAACCATCCGTCTGATTTGTCTATTTTTTCCTTCCTGTAAAACAATCCAGAAGCGTTTGGCGGAAATTCGTTTAACGCGTGCCGGGCGCGTTCGGGTCCCCATCATAGGCAAACCGTTCGCCAGTTTTCGCAAAGCCCCCTCGGGCAGCGGCTTGGCAACCGTGACTTCATACTCCTTCTCGTGATTAAAAGATGGGTGCGAAAGCCGGTGATGCAGACGGCCGTCATTGGTCAACAGCAAAAGCCCGCTGGAGTCCTTGTCCAGCCTTCCGATTGGATAGACCCTTTCAGCAATATCTAAAAGATCCAGCACAATTTTTTCATTTTGTTGATGACAGCTGGAGACATAACCTCTGGGTTTGTTTAAGGCGATGTAGATTGGCACGGTATCGGATCGAATGGCGTCACTATCGACTTCAACAACATCTCTGTCCGGATCAACTTTTACGCCAAGCTCGGTGACGATCTTTCCGTTAACCTTTACCCAGCCTGCTTTGATATATTCTTCTCCCTTGCGCCGGGAACATATGCCCGCTCCTGAAAGAAATTTCTGCAATCGCATCTCAGCCATGGTTGAGCCACTTTTGAAACAAGATCGTTAAGTTGATTTTTAAATCCTTAGATCTTAACAACAACTAGAAAAAAATGCCTAAAATGAACTAAAATGAGCTAAAGTGCCTAAAGTTATGGTGTCGCTTCGCTCCATCTTTTTAATAAAAAAGACAGAATTCCTTAACTTTAGGCATTTTAGATCATTTTACACTTTAGCTCACTTGTTGGTGTGAGCATTCTGAAGCGAGCCGTAACACCGCCCTCGGGCGAAAGATAAAGGTTTAAAAGTAATTTTCAGGAGCGGTACGAGGCGTTGATTTTTACATAGTCGATGGAAAAATCACAGGTAAACACCGATGCCACGCCCCTGCCGGCTTTTAAATCAATCGTTAGGGTATACTCGGGCTGTTTGAGAATCTGAGTGGCTTCGGCCTCTGCTTTTTTGCCGCAACCCATCCCGCTTTTTACCATCAACACATCAGCAAAATAGATATCGATCGCATTGGGTTGAATCGGCACACCTGCCCTGCCGGCGGCCGCAAGAATTCTTCCCCAGTTGGCATCTTCACCAAATAGAGCTGTTTTCAATAAATTAGAATGGGCGATGGTGTCGGCAATCCGATGCGCATCGGCATCAGATTTAGCGCCTTTCACCGCAATCTCGACCAGTTTGGTGGCGCCTTCTGCATCCTTAACAAGCTGTTTTCCCAGTGACATCAAAACCTCATCAAGGATTGGTTGAAATTGTCTGCTTTGAGCGTTACTGTTTATCACCGCCCCGGACAAGCCGTTTGCGATCAAAAGAGCGGTATCATTTGTACTGGTATCGCCGTCTATGGTGATGCGGTTTAGCGTATGATCGATTGACTTCAACAGCATCTCATAAAGTATATCTGACGGGCACGCCGCATCGGTCATCACAAAGCATAGCAGCGTGGCCATGTCCGGGCGTATCATTCCGGCCCCCTTGGCAACCCCGGTCACCGTAAAGGATTTTCCGTCCAGATTCCCTTTTTTGCTGACAACTTTGGGCACCGTATCGGTGGTCATAATCGCCTCGGCAAAATCGGATATCCGATCCGGATCGAGATCGTTGACAAGATCCGGAACGGATGCTTGAATTTTTTCGGCGGCAAGTGGTTCCCCGATAACACCGGTGGAAGTCACCAGTACCTGTTCTTCGGACAAAGCAAGCGCTTTAGCAGTCCAGCGCGCCGTTGAAATGGCATCCTGCATCCCTTTTTCTCCCGTACAGCAATTGGCATTGCCGCTGTTGGCAATAACCGCCTGACAGGTACCTGATACGATGCGCTGCATATCCAGGATAACGGGTGCTGCCTTAACTTCATTACGCGTAAATACTCCGGCGACATTGGCAGGAATTTCAGAATAAATTAAGCCAAGATCCTTCTTGCCGTCCTTTTTTAGTCCTGAAGCAACGCCAGCAAACTTAAAGCCCTGACACATATTTTCCTCACGATTCATGAATGGTTTACATTTTAAGCACATGCATTTTTGAGATAGCTTCTGGAGTTAATCATAATATATAAAAATAAAGCGTCTGTCCATCTATAACCTATCCCAAAAATAGCGGTTTATCTTCGAAGACAGAGAAAAAAAGTTCCAACGGTGCTCTATAGTTAGAAGTGCCTAAAGTGACTAAAATGAGCTAAAGTGCCTAAAGTTGAGGAATTCTATCATCTATCATAGGATGGTGAAGAAGCTGTGCAGTTTTGTGCCGAGAACGAGTACGAGTACGACGACGAGAACGATGCATATGAAATCGTAAATCCTACTCGTCCTCGTTCTCGTCCTCGATAACCATAAAATAGAATTTGCACCATTTAAAAAAGACGGAGCGCGAGCGAAACTAAAACTTTAGGCATTTTAGCTCATTTAAGGATCGTTTGACAGCCCGATTTCTTTTCGCTACCCTGCATTCAAAACGACCGCGAGCCTTGTCTTGAATGTATATGCGCAGTCGAATGTTTATTTTCAGTACTGCTTTGTTGGATAAAAAAATGGTAAAAAAACATTTGGCCCTTTGTCCGCTTTGCGGAAATGACCTTGAAGTTGAAAGGGCCTGACCCTATGTGTATCTGCGCTGCAAGGTATGCAGCAAGAGGTTTCCGGTGAAACATTTCTCCGATTCACTGGATGAAGATTTTGAGATGGCGCTCGGCAATTTTCCCTGTGACAGGTTATAGGACAGATGGTTTTAAATAATCTTTTCCCGGTATTTGCACTGCTCTTGTTTGGCCATCTGCTTAAACGCGCCGGCTTCACCCATGATGCTTTTCTAGAAACAGTTGACAAGCTTATATACTATATTTTCTTCCCGGTACTGCTTTTTTGGAAAATTGGTGCCGCCGCATCTGATCATATCGGCAATCCCGGTCTTTACAAAGCATCAATCTGCGCGGTGGTTAGCGTTTACGCATTAAGCAGCCTTTACATTAAACTCTTCAGGGTGCCGGCCTATCAGGCCGGCTCCTTTTCACAGAGCTGCTATCGCTTCAATACGTATATCGGGATGGCGGTCGTGCTCAATGCGCTAGGGGAAGATGGCGCCCGCCAGTTCAGCATCTTAATCGGCTTGATTATTCCCATGATCAATATCCTGGCCGTCAGTACGTTATCGTGGTATTCCGAAAAAAAAGTGTCGTTACCCCAACGGGCGGGCTTAACCGCCAAAGCACTGGTTTCCAATCCATTGATCATCGCCTGCCTCGCCGGGATCGCGTATTGGAAACTTATTGGCGGATTTCCGGTATTCATCGACAATACCTTGCGGCTGGCCTCATTTGTTACCCTGCCCTTAGCTCTGTTTTCCATCGGAGGGGCTCTGACGTTGGGCAGTATAAAAAAGCATTTTAAATTATCGCTGGTTGCCTGTGTGTTCAAGTTGGTAATTCTACCGCTGACCGGATATCTACTTTTAAATGCTTTTAATGCAACAGGGATTTCTTTTAAAGTTGGCATGATCTATTTCGCACTGCCGACCTCAACAACATTATACATTCTGTCTTCCCAGCTTAGCAGCGATACTCAGTTGGCTTCAGCAGCCATTGCGCTTTCAACGATATTATCGTTTATCTCATTATCGGTGGCACTTTTGATCTAAAGCAGATAAAGCGCAGGTCCATGCATACCCACAATGACAAAAAACTTTAAACTGATTATCGAGTACGACGGCAGCCGATATCACGGCTGGCAGCGCCAGAAAAATGACCGCAGCATTCAAGAAGAAATTGAAAAAGCCCTGCAAAAAATGACTACCAACAGGGTGACGGTTATCGGATCGGGGCGTACCGATGCCGGTGTCCATGCTGAAGGCCAGGTGGCCAGCTTTAAATGTGACACCCGGCTGGAACCTGAAGCACTGCTGAACGGGCTCAACAGTTTATTGGCTGAGGACACTGTAATTAAGGTTTGCGAACAAGTCAGCTCATCCTTTCATGCCCGATTTGATGCCAAGAGCAAAATCTATCACTACAAAATTCTAAACCGACCCACACCGGCTGCAATTGGCCGCCAGTATTCATGGCTTATCCGCAAATCGTTGAATCAAGATGCCATGCGGGCGGCCATTTCACACATCATCGGCCGCCATGACTTCAAAGCATTTGAGGGCACCGGCAGCCCCAGACAGCATACGATCCGTCAAGTTTATTCAGCAGACCTCATCGAACAACAAAGCGGATTGTTGGTCTTTCATATCGAAGCCGATGGATTCTTAAGGTACATGGTCCGTAACATTGTCGGCACTCTGGTGGATGTAGGCATGCAAAAATTGACATCGGATGATTTTAAAAGCATTCTGGATTCCAAGGACCGCTCTCAGGCCAGTGCTACGGCCCCGGCTCATGGGCTTACTTTAGTAAAGGTAATTTACTAGTAGGCATCTTAAAAATATCGTTTCCGAGGACGAGGACGAGGTTAGACAACATTCCACCGCCTCGTACTCGTCGTCGTCCTCGTGCTCGTTACCCGCTGATAACAATATTTTTAAAATGGTATCTGACTTTACCAATATCAGGGTTGATGAAGCAGATGGTCGATGCTATAGGGGCTGCTATCGAATAAACAATCGTAGTGGAGTCAACGACCACCCGCATAGCGGGTGGCTTGAATTTTCGGCCATAGGCCGGAAAGGCAAAAGCACGTCAGTGCTTTAAACGTTGCGGTCGGAACCGGATGCTTCGCACCCGGTTTGAAAACAACCAATTATATTAAAACCCGTGGAGAAAAGGATCATGTAAAATGGCAGATTTTAAACAACTGAGTGAACAGGAACGCCAGGAAATGAAAGCGCAGTTGATGGAGCGCTATCGTGAATTTCAGGAACGCCGCATCACACTTGACATGACCCGTGGAAAGCCGTGCACCGCGCAGCTGGATCTGGCGTTAGGTATGCTGGAAGGCGATACGGGCAAAGCTTATCTCACGAAAGAGGGTCTGGATTGCCGCAATTATGGCGGACTCGATGGCATTCCGGCGGCCAAGACGTTATTTTCGGAGTACGTGGAAGTTGAGCCGGAAGAATTAATCCTGGGCGGAAATTCGAGCCTCAATATGATGCACGACACGATTCTGCGAGCCATGGTAAAAGGAGTGATGGATGGCGCCTCTCCCTGGGGGCAGCTCCCGAAAGTTAAATTTTTATGCCCGAGCCCCGGATACGACCGTCATTTTTTTATTTGCGAATTTCTGGGTATCGAAATGATCCCTGTAGACATGCAGGAGGATGGCCCCGTAATGAGCCAAGTCGAAGAGCGGGTGGCCAATGACGAGTTGATCAAAGGGATATGGTGCGTTCCCAAATACAGCAATCCGACCGGGGCGGTCTATTCCGATGAAGCAGTCGAGCGCCTGGCTGAAATGAATACCAAGGCAGTTGACTTTCGTATTTTTTGGGATAACGCTTACGCCGTTCATCATCTGGCGGACACACCTGTCCCGTTAAAGAACATCCTGGAAGCCTGTAAGCAAGCCGGTAACCCGGAAAGAGTTTTTATATTCGCATCAACCTCCAAGATCTCCTTTGCCGGCGCCGGTTTGGCAATCATGGCAGGCAGTCAAACAAATATGGAATGGGTAAAAAATCAGATGGCCTTTCAGACCATCGGCCCGGACAAAATGAACCAGCTGCGACATGTACTGTTTTTCAAAAATGCCGCCGGCATCGGGGCGCACATGAAAAAGCATTCTGCGATTTTAAAGCCCAAGTTTGATGCCGTTCAAAGCATCCTGATTAAGGAACTGGCAGACAAAAAAATTGCCAATTGGAGCAAACCGCAGGGGGGTTATTTTGTAAGCATCGACACCATGGAAGGCTGTGCCGCCGCAGTCATAAAAATGGCTGCTGATGCCGGTGTCAAGCTGACACCGGCCGGTTCGGCTTACCCATATAAGAAAGATCCCTTGGATCGAAATATACGCATCGCGCCGTCTTTCCCGCCATTAGAAGATATCCAGGCTGCCATGGAACTGGTCGCAGTCTGCATTCAACTTGTCAGCATTGATAGATTCTGATTGATTTTAGATTTTGGAATTTAGATTGCGGATTGAAAAACTGGAGCCCAATTGTCAAGCTGGTCAGTCTGTTTTCAAATCCAAAATCCGAATTCTAAAATCCAAATTATGAATAGCTCCAACGCTCCATTACTACGGCTTTTATCAGACGAAGATAAAAAAACCCCGCCCTATGCAGGGACGGGGTTTTCTTGAATAAGATTAACCTGCTTATCTGCCTTTTCTCTTGGAAGCTTTCAGCGGGTTAATTTTTGCTTTGGCTTTGGAAGATTCAACAGCCACATGGGTGGCCATGTTACAATTTCCATTTTTCCATTTAATGGAAGGATCCGGACAGGCGGTGCAATACCAACCGGATGAAAGTTCGGTGCCGCGATTGCAGCCATTGCACTGCTCGACGACCTGATGACAAATTCCGCCACTATAGGAGCAACCTTTTGCAGTCATAAAAGTGCACTCCAGGCCTTTTTTAATTGTTGCGCAAACCATCGGAATCACCCCCTTCCAGCGCTAAGTAGTAAAAAGATTAAAAACATATGTGTCTAAACCTCGGCAATATTTGTGCCAGTTTAGATTATCCACAGAAAAAATTTTCCGGAATATAATGGGTCAGCGGTTGCTTGTCAATAAAAATTTAAAAAAATTTAAAATCAGCCATGTTATGATAAGATAGCCGACAATGGAAGGAAAGATAACGGGAACGACGTCTCGGAATTTCAAGATTTAGTTTGAGGAGATTATGGATTCAGCATCTATCATTACAGATATACCAGCTCTGGGTGAAACCAAAATACCTTCGCCGGTTCAAAATCGGGCCAAAGGAGCTAACGGCATCACATGCGTGTCAGATAATGAACGCGTCCTTATTGATGTCAGAGAGCTTAGCCTTGTCCAGCTGCTTCAAGATGGACAGGCGCCGGCTTGTTTTGAACTGGCCGGACCCAGAAACAATATTTTTTTTGATCCCAGCAAACTGCGTTGCGCTCTGGTGACCTGCGGAGGATTATGCCCCGGATTAAATGATATTATCCGATCAGTGGTTTTAGAACTCCACTGGGGCTATGGCGTTCGTAATATATATGGAATCCGATATGGGCTGCAGGGATTTATTCCTAAATTCGGCCACGATGTCATCGACCTAACTCCGGACTTTGTCGTCAATATCCATGAAAGAGGCGGGTCTGTTCTGGGATCGTCCAGAGGGCCGCAGGATGTTGAGGAAATTGTCGATTGTCTGGAACGAATGAATATTGGTATCTTATTTATGATTGGAGGGGACGGGGCCTTGATGGCGGCAACCCGTATTGCAGACATCATTCTGGAACGGAACCTGAAAATAAGCGTACTCGGTGTTCCTAAAACCATCGATAATGACATTTACCTGGTATCGCGCTCATTTGGTTTCGATACCGCCGTTGATGTCGCCACCCGTGCAATAATGAGCGCGCATAATGAAGCCCAGGGTTACCCAAACGGCATCGGTCTTTTAAAGCTGATGGGCCGCCACTCCGGATTTATTGCAGCCACGGCCGCACTGGCCCAACAGGATGTCAATTTTGTGTTAATCCCCGAGGTCGATTTTGATCTGCAAGGGCCCAATGGTTTGTTAGCGGCGTTGGAGGCGCGCTTGGCGGACAGAGAGCATGCGGTCATTGTTGCGGCAGAAGGCGCAGGTCAAATATTTTTTGCAGACGAAAAAACCGAACGCGATGCCTCCGGCAACATCAAACTCAAAGATATTGGGATTTATCTGAAAGAGATTATCCAATCCTATTTCGATGCCAAAAGAATCAACATCTCTATCAAATATATCGATCCAAGTTATATGATCAGAAGTTTGCCGGCAAATGCCAACGATCGCGTATTTTGCAATTTTTTGGGCCGCAATGCCGTCCATGCCGGCATGGCCGGCAAAACAAACCTGTTAATCGGGCACTGGAACAACAACTTTGTCCATGTGCCCATGAAGACGGTGGCCGGGAAGCGCAAACAGATAGATCCGAAAGGCCGGCTGTGGCGCAGTACTTTAGAAGCGACGGGACAGGGATCACTTAAGAATGATTAGCATTGGTGTTTGGTGTTTGATTTTCTAATCGAAATCAAAAGACTCATATAAAGAAGTGAACTATAGTGACTAAAGTGAGCTAAAGTGCCTAAAGTTGAGGAATTCTATCCATTTTATTAAAAAAGATGGAGCATAGCGACACCATAACTTTAGGCACTTTAGTCATTTTAGGCATTTTAGGCACCATCTTGTTGTTATTGCTCTAATTCGACAAATTTCCTGCCCTTAATCCTTAAAAGATAAAGCTGTTTTTGCGCCTCTCCATTCTCATCAAAATAGGTCGGTCCAGTGACTCCCGAAAAATCTGCCAGATTTAAAAGCCCATTTCTCAACTCGCTTTTAAATCGAAGATCGGGTTGAATAAGCACGCTGAATACCATCATGGCCGAATCATAGACAATCGCCTCAATAAATCCCGGCTTCTCCTCATAAGTATCTTCGAATGCTTTAACGAAATCCTGAACCACGGGTGCCGAGCTTCCGGCAAAAAAGCCATCGGGCATGATGGCGCCTTGAGCATATCGAGATGCCATTTTAATCAAAGCATCAGAATGCCATAGATTCGTGCCGATAAGATAAACATCTTTGACATCATAAAATGCCAGCTGCGGAATAATCAGTCCGGCCGTCTTGGGCGAATCCGGTATGAATATCGCATCAAAATCAACAATTGCCTCTGGTTCTTCCTCTTTACTCTGCTCCCGATTTTCATCTCCGTTATCCAGATCCAGCGACTGGTCCGGATCTCCCTGTGCTCCCAGCTGGTCATTACCTTCTTCAGAGCTCAATTCGGCAGCCTCTCTTAGATCCTCAGGAATTTTATAGTACAGCCCGACAAGTTTTCTAATGGGATCAGCAAAATCGGTGTGCTCCGGGTTGTAAGCTTCAAGGCCGACTACTTTTCCTCCATTCTCAATTAACTGATCCCAGAAAAGGTTCATAAATGTGACGCCGTAAGTTTCATCCGGATAAAGAATAGCAAAGCGATTCAAACCGAGTGAAGCGATGGTGTAATCGGCAATGGATTTTACCTGCATTTCAGGGGTAATAAAGTTCCTAAAAACATAATCGCCGATAGAAGTAATGTTGTTTTTTTGAGTTAACGTAATGATTGGGATTCGGTTTTCTTGAGCCTCATATGCGGCAACCTCAGCAGTCACAATGGGTCCGATTATAGCAGCGACCTGCTCGTCAATCAATTCCTGCATTGCCATAACTGTCTGCTCAGGGCTGCCGCCTGAATCTTTGACAACAATATTCATCTGAGGACCATCGGTTTGGGTGCTAAACCGATCCAGGGCCAGTTCAATGCCTTTCAAAGCCCGAAAGCCTACGGTCTGATAAGGACCGCTAAGAGGCAGCAGACAACCGATGGTATAGCGACTAAACAACGCGCTTTCTTTGATCTGTTTAATCAGATCTTCAGTCAGAGATGCATTTTCGTGCTCAGGGAATTGATCCAAAAAATTTTCCATGGCTATTAGCGCATCATCATATTTTTCCTCCATGGCGTAATTCAACCCCAGTTGAAACATCAAATAACCCGCCGGCATCTTTTTATCCATGCCATCCAGCAGTCTCACAATTTTTTCCGAATCAAGTTGAGCGATGGATGCTTTGATTTTATGGATTATGGCGTCCTGTTCCAGCTCCGAGGCCATTTGCTGGGCCTCGACATAATATTTAAATGCATCAAACGGTAACCCAAGCGCCAGGTAGGCATCGCCCACCAGGGCATAGATTCGGAAAACATGCGGGGTGGAATCGACACTTCGAATAACATCGGGTGCCTGTTGGATAACCTCCTGATAGTTTGCCTCACTATAAAAGGAAAAGAGCCCCTCCACCCGGGCATCCGGGTTAAACGAACTTCGAGGGTATTCTGAAATCAGACGATTATAAGCCCGTCGGGCTTCATCATATTTTCCCAAAATCGAATTAATTTTGCCGATTTTCATCAGGGCAGCAGGTGCCAGAGATCTTTCCGGATACTGATCCAAATATGCACCATAGGCTTCCAGGGCCTGTGGATAGTCTTCGGCCTCAAACATTTCCTCAGCAGCGATAAAAAGCTCATCTTCAACGCCAATTTGAGAGGGTTCGGTAGGAACAGGAGGCTTAGGCACGCAAGCGCCCAAAATCAAAAAGATACACAATAGAAGTGTTGCTCGATTTTCCTTCATTGAAAATAACTGTGTCCTTAAAACATAACCATAACCCCAATTGCGAGTTATTCGTTATTGGTTAAACGTTCTAGAGGAATAAGCTAATCTCTTATATATCATCATCCGTCAAATAATAAAATATCAGGTTTCAGGTGTCGGGTGTCAGGTGTCAGTAAACAGATGACGGAGGACAGATAACAGAAGTCAGATAGGATGCTACATCCCTCAGTTTTTACCATCTGTCTTCTGTCTTCTGACCTCTGACACCCGAAACCTGAAACCAAGTGTTTTTTACTAATCCTCATCCCGATACCTGCGCTGCACCGCACGAAGAATATCGAGACTTGAAAAAAATATCTCAACCAGTTCCGGATCAAAATGGCGACCGGACTCCTCTTCGATCTTGGCAAGTACTTTGGATTCATCCCAGGCTTCTTTATAAACCCGCGCGGACGAAAGCGCATCGTACACATCTGCCAGCGCGACAATTCTTCCATACAGTGGAATTTTATCAGTTTTTTTCCCAATCGGTCGACCCTCCGGATCGCCATAGCCTTTCAGAGCCTTGCCGGTTTTAATGTCCACGTTGCCTGGATAACCATTTCCGTCCCAGCGTTCATGATGGTTTAAGGCAACCTGGGCGGCGGCTTCATCAAAATCCGACTGGCGGTCTGAAAACAACCGGGCTCCCATCACCGTGTGTTGTTTCATAATTTCATATTCTTCTTCATTAAAGCGACTGGGCTTTTTAAGTATCAGATCCGATATGGCAACTTTGCCAACATCATGAAGCATGGCCGCCATCCGCAGAATATCCCGATGCTTATCAACCTCCTTCCGGCTCAAATTCCGCCTTCTGGCCCATTTTTCATAAAGTTCCACCGCATAACCGCCGACGCGGTTTACATGGGCACCGGTTTCTTTGGGATCCCGCATCTCTGCCATCCGAATCATTCGCAGCAAAATAGCGCGGGTCATTTGAGCACGTTCCAGCGCGACCGCCGCGATACTGGCAAAGTGTAGCATCATCTTCTCATCATTTTGAGAAAAGGCAATGAGATTTTTGGCCTCGTCTTCGGCATTAATAATTTGAAGAATGCCAATGATATCGTCATTATGATTTTTCAATGGAATCGTTAGAACTGACCGGGTGGTATAGCGCGTTTTTTTATCGAACTCCTTGCTGAAATGATACGGGCAGGTGGGATCGATCGAGTACACATCCGGCAGATTAAGCGGTTTGCCGGTAGCGGCCACATAGCCGGCAATGCTTTCCTCATTTATCGGCATGTGAAAGGTGGAATAGATAAGCTTTTCACCGTCGGCAAGACGCTGTTGCAAGGTGTCATTTTGTGTATAGGTGAAGTGAAGCAAGTCCTTTTCCCGGATATAAATGGAGCCGGCATCTGCATTGACAAACCGCCGTGCCTCGGTAAGAATCCTTTCCATCAGAATATCCAGATCCTGGACCCTACTGAGATCAATCCCCAGCGTCGCCAAGGTATCTAACTTCTCCTTTTCGCTTAACATCGCGGCTCCTTTTCTGTTAGGGTGATTGAATTCATATCAGGTTAAACGGAAAAATACTCGGTAAAATTGAAGTAACCTATGTTTATTAATATAAAACCACAGTCGATACAATATGAAACAAAAAAATCCAATTAATAAATAGAAGTCAAAATTCTTTTAAAGTAAAACGCATTTTGGTCGAAATTAAAACTAGGATAGTCATGGATACAAAATATTTCCAGAGTCAACGACCACCCGGTTTGAAAACAACCCATCATTCAAATGGCCAAATTGCAGGATTGAAGGCACCTAGCGTGCATTCTTAAGATTGCAATCGGGAGCAACATATGATAAATATTTATAATATCACCAAAAAAAAGGTTTAGCCAAGGAGTATCCACAGATGAAATACCTAAAGATATTTATTTTGATCGGTTTCCTTTTATTTTCAGTAAGTGTCTCTGCTGAATTCTACAAATATACCGATGAAGAGGGAAATATTCGGTTTACGGATGATATTAACCAGGTGCCGGAAGAGCAGCGTTCCAAAATCCGCAGTTACGTTGAATCGGAAAATGAAGAGGTATCCGAGCAAGAAGAAGCAACACCAGAAAGTACAGAAAACCAAGAACAACCGAAGCAACAGGCAAATTTTCCGGATTTATCAGAGGATGATGAAGAGAAAGAAAGCTTTGAAGATGCTAAAAACCGAATCGATACAATAAAGCAGGAAATCGATCAGGAATACGCGGCGTTATTGAAAGAAAAACAACAGCTTGCCAAGGATAAAACACAAGCTAAAACCAGAGAGCAAATAGTCGAGTATAATAAAAGGGTTGAAAACTTGAATAAACGCGTAAAAGCCTATGAGGAAAAAGGCCAGGATTACAAAAATCAAGTTGAAGTCTATAACGCAAGGATTAATAAACAAAATTCCGAAGATCAAACCCAATGAGATAGGGATTTTTCAAAGACCGACCGATTGTTTCCGATTGGTATTATTGACACCTTTTGGATCCAGCCCGGATTATTTTCTGCTCAAGTTAGCGGTTGGCAAAAGGCTTTCAGTAAGAATTAACCCCAAATAGAAAATCGTTTTATTCACCTCCACCCGTTTCATCTCCTGAAATGCCAGTGTCATGTCCCACAAATATATTACTATTGTCGTGTATTTTACTTAAGTCCGGTTGAGTTCTTGAATTGAGAAAATTCCAAGCACCAAATAACACAATGACTATGGTTTCAGGTTTCAGTGTTCAGGTGTCAGTTACCTGGTTCCAAGGTTCAAAGTTCAGCGTTCAGAGGTTAGATAACAGCCTGCGACGAGCTCAGCCGAGTCGAAGACAGATAACAGAGGTCAGATGACAGATGAAAACCGGAGAGTAGGACAGCCCTCTGCGGCTGCCAGGAGCCAGCAGCCAGTAGCCAGGGGCCTGACACCTGACACCCGAAACCTGAAACCTATTTATTCCTGATACCTAAAATAAGACGAATTGACGTCGAGATTTGGTACTTGAAATTTGGGATTTAAATGAATTTATATTTGAAAAAGAAGATTGATAAAACCAAACCGTGTTTTGTAAATTACATATGGGACACCACATTAGCTTGAAATCGTCCTATTTCATGATTAATTTCCAGCAGGTTACAGGTTGGGCCCCCACCCGGTTAAACATATGTCAATCAAATAAAGTTAATTATTTAGTTTTTAACCAAATTTCTACTTGACAGGGTGCTATCTTTTTCCCTATTCTATCGTTGCCGGCTAACAATATGGTTTAATTAACAAACCACATCACGCGGGCATGCATTTAGATCCTGAACCTGGTAAGGCGAATCCAAAATCCAGGTATTAAGTTAATTGCTGACCTTGTATGCAATTGCTTAACAACAGCAGGTGAAAGGGATTCACCGATGGCCGTTAAAATTTTCATCAAGCGGGTCGTAATGGAAGATAAGGCCAAGGATCTATTGCCCCTATTTAAACGCTTGCGGAATTTAGCCACCGATCAGCCTGGATACATTTCCGGAGAAACGCTGCAGAGAATAGACGACCGCAATGAATATCTGGTAATCAGCACCTGGCAGTCTTTTGATAACTGGCGGGAATGGGTCGTATGCCCCGAAAGGATAGAAACTCAGGATGAAATAGATGCCAGGCTCGGGAAAGACACGATATACGAAATTTATCAATATGGATAGTACGATAACTATTTAATATTAAACGGTATGTAGCTGATATCAAAATGGATGTTTCTTCAAATTATAATCTGATTCCGTATCCCGATCATGATTATCAGCTGAAACCTTATGTCCGGGAGAATCTGGTTCCGGGACAAAATTTTGGACAGGAACCGATTGCAGGGCATAACCGGTTTCGACAGCCCCATTCGAATATGCACGCTATCCATTTTGAAGCTCAGTATCATGTTTACGGTGTCGGACAGAGTTTAGAATACCCCACAATTGATCAGATGGGACGCCTGATCGACATTTATGCATGATCTGACACTGCTCTCCATGCCCTCATCGCTCACACCTCGCCATACCCGTTTTATTGTATATAGCCACGTAATATCTTAATCGAATTTGGCAAGCGCCTTGACAATTCAGATTTCATTAACAAAATAAAGTTTCTGAAGACTTTATTTTTTCAACCCATATTCATAAATCGAAGGAGAGACAGCCATGGCGAAAAAAGGTCCTGGAACTGCAGTATCTAAGAATTTCGACCATGCCCTCCAAATCGGTCGTCCATCTAACATTGAGAAGTTATTTCCGAATTCCAGGGCATTGATTGTTAGCGGGAAATTTATCGATCAGGCAATGCTAGCAAAAGGCAAAGCAATTGCCATGGCCGCCAACGGGAGAAACAGCTTTGTAATCCGCGGTGTCCTTAAAGCCGCGCAAAGAGCCAGTGCAGCCCTGATTATCGAAATCGCAAAATCCGAGGGCGGTGCCAATGCCTATTGCGCTGTTAATTACTGGAATATCGCCCGAATTGTTGATGCGGCCTGCAACGAATTAAAAATTACGATCCCGGTAGCCATTCATGCCGACCACTACGGTATAAAAAACGATGCCGATATTGAAGCTGCCAGAGTAGAAATTCCAACTCTGTTCGAGGCCGGTATCACTTCTGCGGCCATAGATGCATCCCATATGGCAGACGATAAAAACCTGTTGGCCAGCATCGAGCTAAGTAAATACGTCCCCAAATGGGCGGGTCTTGAAACTGAAGTCGGTGAAATTAAAGGAAAAGAGGGACTTTCTACTGTAGAAGAAGCATTATTTCTAATTCAGGGATTAAACGCCCACGATATTTTTCCGGATTGGATCGCATTAAACAATGGCACCACCCACGGAATTGAAGCCAGCGGCCAGGGAATACAGGTCGACTTAACCACCCGAATTCATAAAACTTTGACTGCTTATCAAATTTCCGGAGCGCAACACGGAACTTCAGGCAACAGCTCAGAGAGGCTGCGAGATATTGCCGCCAAGACACGCACCACCAAAGCAAATGTGGCAACTGCCCTGCAAATGATTTCATGGGGTCTGGAAGTAAATGATTATGGCAATGCCATACTTGATGATGACGGTAACTTTCAAAAAGTGAAAGACGCCGGGGTTACCGAACAGGTGTGGGCTGAAATGGTGGCCTTCGCCGAGGAGCAGGGATATAAAGGCGGTAACTATAAAAAGCTGAATCTGCCTTTTGAAAATAAACTGCTCGGCCAACCTCAGAAGATTCGGGAGCGAATGATTAAACGCGTTGAAGATTTTGCATACAACATGATGGTCAATGTTTTCAATGCTGAGAACACCGCCCCCCTGGCCATCGAAACCATTCTTGATACCGGATCCTACGCAGCCGATCCAAAAGCACAGCGGATTGAAGACCCTGAAAAATGGGCTCCTGAGTTCATAACCAGACATGCGGCTGAAATCAGCAGCGATAAAGGCCCGGCCGGCGATTTTGACGATTAACTGGAAGCAGTTTTAAAAATAAAGCCCCCCGGTCCGCCTGAGCCGGACAGGGTATTCAGGCGAAGGCGAATACAAAATTAAATCCTCACTTTTGAGGTCGATCGTTTTTCCTTCAAATCCCCCTGTCGATTATCAATTCAATGAAATCGAGATGTCTGCTAACGCAGGATTCCCCCACCGGATAGATCCAGACTACTTTTAATATATTAAATAATTTCAGATAGTTAAAAACATATCGCTGCTCTGTATTCATTTTTCCCTAAAGTTTTGCCAAAGGTCTGCCGATAACCCAGACAGGGGAAAATTGCCAATGTTCGTACCTACTTATCAGATTCATAATGTGTTAAATGTTTACAGCAAGCAGCTCAGTCAGGACAGAAGCGCCCAAAAATTGAAATCGGGAAGTAAAAAACATCTGGCCGATCAAATTAATCTATCGACCGAGGGCAAACGCAGGGCCACGATTGAAAAAGTCGCGCAGGATATTTTAAGCAAAATTTCCCACTACGGCACTAAGGGTGAAATTAAAACAGAAGAACAAGATCTGTCCCGGGAGTATGCAAAAAACCACTATGAATCCGATAACAAAAAGGAAGCAGCGTTCGTATATAATGTTATTGATGAGTTAAATAAAAAAACAACAACCGCGCTATCGGTTAAAGATACCAACTTTCTGGTTAACAGGCTTGAACAATTGGCAAAAAACGCGGTTGAGAAAGATGCTGACATTTAGCAGTTAGCAGCACCAGCATATGAGCCAGGAGGGCTCAGTATAAAAAGGAGGAAATCATGTTAAATGCTATTGGAGAATCCGCAATGCAGCATACGGTGCGGGCAAATTATGATAGTGAGATGCATGACCAGGATCTCGCTATAAAGAAAAGCGATCAAATCCGGCAGAAAAGACCTGTTGAAAAAACGGAAGACAGTTCTAAATCCGAAATGAATTTAAAAGAAGAGGAAAACACCCGGCGAAAGAACAGCCTCGAAGAGAAGGGCCAGATCGTTGTCGAGGAATATAACGAAGACGGGGAAATCGTTCGTAAAACACCCCCCGGATACGTTCTTCAGAATGAAATGGCATAGTTGAGCAATACCGGAACGTTTTTTTGACAACCACTATAAACCGGTCGGATGTTCATATCTAAAGTTAGGCCAGAGTGCCCCTGAGAGCGGGCAAATACCCCTCGTATATCCTTTCGACCCTGCCCTTTTGATCCCGCAGCACATTTTCACCAGGTTTTACGAATCTTAACCGCGTTTTTTGCCAGAAAGGACTTAATTTCGGTTATCGTATATGTTCCATAGTGGACCATAGAGGCAATTAAGGCCGCATCGGCTTTGGCCTTGGTAAGCACCTCACAAAGATGCTCGGGCGTGCCGGCGCCGCCGGAGGCAATCACCGGAATCGTCACCTGTTCAGAAATCATAGCGGTCAGATTCAGTTCATATCCGGATTTGGTTCCGTCGGCATCCATTGAATTCAAACAGATCTCCCCTGCACCGAGTTCTTGGGCCTCAATCGCCCAATTCAATGCATCAATCCCCATGGGCGTTCTTCCGCCGTTGATATAGATCTCATATCCCGACGGCGTTTTTTCGGTCTTGCCCCCGAATTTGGCATCCATGCCCAGAACGATGCATTGATTGCCGAATGCCCTGGCGCCCTCGGCGATTATGTCCGGATTTTTTACCGCCGCGCTATTGACGCTAACTTTCTCGGCACCGGCCAAAAGTACATTGCGCATGTCCTCAACCGTCCGGATTCCACCCCCAACGGAAAACGGGATGAAAATGGTCTCCGCCACGTGTTTGACAACGTCCAGCATGATCTCTCGTTTTTCATATGATGCCGTAATATCATAGAAAACGATTTCATCGGCTCCGGCTTCGTAATAGAATCGAGCCATATCAACCGGATCACCAATATCGACATTATTTTTAAACTTGATGCCTTTGGTGGTCTTGCCTTCACGCACATCCAGACAGGGTATAATTCGTTTACTCAACATGCAATCATCCTTGGATATTCACTATCGCTAAAATACATTAAGGTAAGTGAGCTAAAGTTAAAAGTGAACTAAAGTGACTAAAGTTGAGGAATCCTGCCCGTCGAGAGCCTCTGGGTCGAACGATCATTTTAAAAATAGATGGAGCTCAGCGACACCTCAACTTTAGTCACTTCAAACTTTAGTTCACTTTAGTCACTTCTTTTTTAAGCTTCTATGGTTTCCATTTGCAGAAATTTGCCAGTATTTTCAATCCCGGACGGCCACTTTTTTCAAGGTGAAATTGAGTCGCAAATAAATTGTTAAACCCAACAATCGAGGCAAACGAAATTCCATAATCAGTTGCAGCAATCACATAATCTGAATTTTGCGGCTCCGGGTAGTAGCTGTGCACAAAATAAAATTCATCATCAGCTCCCACACCGGATAGCAGTGGATGGGATTTTTCAATGTTTATCCCGTTCCAACCCATGTGCGGGATTTTCAACTTTTGGCCATTTTCTGATTGGGTATCGGGCGCAAAGGCGCGCACGGTCCCGTCTATAACCCCCAGACAGGGTGTGTCATTTTCTTCGCTGTGGGTTAAAATGATTTGCGAGCCCAAGCAAATACCTAAAATGGGTTTTCCATTAGCCAGTTCTTCCTTGATTAAAACATCCAGACCGGATCGCTGCAAGCTCTCCATGGCTGCGCCGGCAGCGCCTACTCCTGGAAATATGATCCGCTCCGCAGCTTTAATTTCTGCTTCATCCCGGGTTATCACACTTTCAATTCCAAGATGCGAAACCGCCCGGGATACGCTGGTAAGATTGCCGGCATCATAATCAATAATTGCGATCATCTTTTTTTTCCATCTGACTGAAGCGTTTTTCAAACGCCTTAAGCGCTCCGGATAGGGCGGTTTCCGGATGAATTTTTAGCAAGTGTGCCAAATTAACCATCGAAAATAGCAAGTTTCCGAATTCTTGAGAAATCCGATCTTTTTCGCTATGCGTCAAGGTCTGTTTTAGCTTACTTAGTTCCGACTCCAGTTTTAATAGAAGATTTTCACTATCTCCCCAATCAAAACCGCTGCGTGCCGTGCGTTCACAAATCTGGTATGAGCGCATTAAAGCCGGAAGTTTCTTCGGCACGGAATCAATGACAGATTTTTTTGAGCCTTTTTTCTTTTCATCCTGTTTTATTTTATGCCAATTTTGTCTGACCTCATCCGTGTTATCCACCCGTACGGTTCCAAACACATGCGGGTGGCGCCTGATCATCTTTTCGGTGATGTCCCGGGCAACATCGTATATCGAAAAATTCCCCGCTTCTTGAAATAAACGGGTTATAAAAATAATATGAAATAAAACATCCCCGAGTTCCTCTTGCACTTCTTCAGCACGGTTTGACTCAATGGCATCGGCAAGTTCATACATTTCTTCTATCAGATAGATAAGCATGGTTCGGGGAGTTTGCTTTTTATCCCATGGACATCCATGCTCCCCCCGTAAAGATTCAACCAGGGCAACCAGGGTCTTTACTGAATCCGTTGCTGATTTTACTTTGGAATTTTCCACGCTTTTTTAAATTCGCCGAGCTTGCCGAAAAAGTCTCGTTTCATTTCTTTGGAAACAACATTAACCATTTTTTCCGAGATCCAGATGACATGGGGGGCGAGGACAGACTTTTTGATTAGTGGAGCACCTTTGGAAAGAAAGGTAGTGAGGATGATAAACAATACAGTGACAATTAAAACGCCTTTAATTAATCCAAAACAAACACCGCATAGGCGATCAATCCACCCCAAGAAGGCCACATTCAGCAAATATTTGATTACAACCCCGAGGATACTGATTATTATGAGGACACTGCAGAAAATAACCAAAAAACTCAAAATGTTCAGGTACGCGGGATTAATAATCAATCCGGAGAGAGGTTTGGCCACCACCGGATAGTAGGAATAAGCTGCATAAAAACCGCCCAATACGCCAATAATGGATGAAGCTTCTTTGACCAACCCTCTGAAAAGGCCCCGGACAATGCTATAACCTAATACAATTATTATAAAAACATCAAATGGATTCATTTAGTCACGCAAAAGGCAACGGGCACGCAAACCCGCATAACCTTTGATTTCAATATGTTTGCCCATATCAACTGGTTCTTTCACAAATTGCAACAGTATCAGACGGTTGAACTAACAGAGCAGATTTTGTGAGTCAAGGTATTTTTATTGCGTTAAAGGAGGTTCTGATTTGTGTCTTGCAATCATTTTAGGTTATGATAGAAAATAGACCCAAAATTCAGAGGCCCGTCTCGGTATCTGTCGACCACAGGAGATAAAACCCCTGACGCAAGAAGGATCAGGTAAATCTTCGTATGAATGAAATTTCAAATCATAAGCAAACCACCGTAGATTTTTCTGATATTGAGTTAGCCAGGCAGTTGTTTGGCGAGCGTAACAGTAATTTGCAACGAATCGCCGCGGCAACCGACACCACGGTAAATGCAAGAGGCAGTAAGGTATTTATTCAAGGAGACAGCATAAACGCACGTCTGGTGCAAAATGTGCTCGATCAGCTCTATGTCCTGATAAAAGAGGGATACCCCATTCACCCCAACGACTTCGATTATGCGGTTCGGATATTAAGCGACAATGATCGCGCTGATTTGAAAAAAATATTTTTGGACACTGTTTACATTACCTCAAAAAAAACGACCATCGCTCCCAAGAGCCCGGCGCAGAAGGAATATATTGATGCCATCCGAAAATATGATATAGTCTTTGGGATTGGCCCTGCCGGGACGGGAAAAACGTATCTGGCTATGGCAATGGCGATTTCATCTCTGACAAAGGGACTTTTTGATCGCATTATACTTACGCGCCCGGCGGTTGAAGCCGGAGAGGAACTGGGTTTTTTACCGGGTGATCTCGCGGAAAAAGTCGACCCGTATTTAAGACCCTTATATGATGCACTCCATGATATGATGCGGTTTGAAAAAGTCTCAAATTTGATGCAAAAAGGGGCCATCGAGGTGGCACCGCTCGCATTCATGCGGGGACGCACCTTAAATGATTCGTTTATCATCTTAGATGAGGCTCAAAACACGACCCCGGAACAGATGAAAATGTTCCTTACGCGTATCGGTTTCAACTCAAAAGCCGTCATTACCGGAGACATCACTCAGATAGATCTTCCGGCTGAGAGGACATCGGGTCTTATCCAGGTTAAAAATATCCTCCAGGAAATTGAAGACCTGAAATTCGTCTTTTTTTCTAAACGGGATGTTGTCAGACATACGCTTGTGCAACACATCATCAAAGCCTATGAGGAGTTTGAGGCCAGCAAGGAAAAATAGAAAGCGTCGCTTGTGGGAAATTTATGAAATTCGAACAAAGCAAAGAATCGATCAATAAATTATTGGATAACAACACCCGAATACGGTGGGGAATTCTGGTGTTATCCACGATCCTTTTTATCATTATTTTATATCCGAGTCTGGTTATTACCAAACACCGCTATAATCTGGGAGATGTCGTTGAACGCGACATCAAAGCACCCAAGGATTTTTTTATCGAAGATGAAGCTGCCACCGACAAAAACCGTCAGCGAGCCATGGCAGAGGTGCTCACGGTTTATGATTACGATGCCAATTTGGCGAAGACCTTGCAGCGCAATGTGGAGCAGGCATTTGGTGATTTAAGAGCCCTTATTGAATCGTCACAAATAATGAAACGCTCGGAACTGGAAAATCAGTCAGAGCCCGTTGAAATACCGCCAAAGGAACAAAACCCGTCGTTGCAGACCCTGATCGGGGAAAAACACGAGCAATTTGAAGAAACCATCGGCATTCGTGTCAGCAACGGCGCCTATCGGGCGCTTGCCAAGCAAGAATTTTCAAAAAATATTGTAAATCTTATTACTAAGATTTTGAATAAAATTTTAATCAACGGCGTCGTAACCAACAAAGAAATTCTGCTAAAAGAGCTGGACAAGGGCATTATTCTAAGAGATGTCGATACCAAAAAAGAAAAAATTGCGGGCAACTTAAATCAATTTTACGGGCTGAATCAAGCCAAAGCCATGGTCCGCACCATCGGCCAACCCTATCTTCAAGACCTCGATTATACCCTCAAAAATTTGGTGGTTGATTTTGTCCAGGAGCTTATCCAACCCAATATCACGTTAAACCGTAACGAAACCCAGGAGCGGGAAAATAAAATTGCCACAGAAATCAAGCCGGTTTTGTATAAAATAAAGGCCGGAGAAATGTTGCTCCGAGAAGGTGAACGGGTGGCTGAATTTAATCTGCTAAAATTAGAAGCGCTCCAGGCCCAGACGAAAAAAGAACAAATTTTGCTCAGCAGCCTTGGCGCTGCCATGCTGTTAATGTGTCTCTTGATAACGACCTACATTCTGCATCTCAACTATCAGGGCCCGATGGCCACCTATCATATTAAAAATCTGCTCTTAATTGCCAGCTTGGCACTAACCTTTTTCTTTCTGGCAGAGATATCCGCCTCATTTTCAGAATCGCTGACCCGAAATTCACCGGTCTCAATACCCGGGACTTCAATTTATTTTGGCATCCCGTTAGCCGCGGGGGCCATGATCATCTGCCTATTTCTGGGCATAAAAGTAGCCGTTCCCATGGCCCTGGTGATGGCTATCGGTTTTACCTTCATATTTCAAAACAACTTCGAAATGTTTATATATTTTCTTATAAGCGGCACGATGGCAGCCTACTGGGTTAGAGATTGCCGTGAGCGTAAAGTGTTCATTATAGCAGGCACAAAACTTGGAATACTAAATATTATCCTGGCCACAGCGATCCACTTTTACATGGGAGAATTATCAAGTTCCAAACTATTATGGGATTGGGCCTTCGCCTTTATGGGTGGCATCGCAACCGGGATCGTAACGGCCGGTATTGTTCCGTTGGTCGAAATTGCCTTTGATTACACAACCGATATTACGCTTCTTGAACTTGCCCATCTGGACCGTCCGATCATGCGCCGGTTGATGATTGAGGCTCCCGGAACCTATCACCACTCGGTAATTGTCGGCTCCCTGGTAGAAGCCGCTGCTGCGGAAATAGGTGCCAATCCTCTACTGGCAAAGGTTTGTGGGCATTATCATGATATCGGCAAAATAAAAAAACCTCTGTATTTCATTGAAAACCAAACGAACGGCAAAAATAAGCATGATAAACTCGCTCCTTCCATGTCGGGCTTGATTTTGATTGCGCACATCAAAGATGGGGTTGAAATCGCCAGGGAAAATAAAGTGGGCCAGCTGATCACCGATACCATCCGTCAACACCATGGTACCAGCATTATTAAATTTTTTTATGAAAAGGCCAAACAGTTAAAGGGTGAGGATTCGGTCAAAATAGATAATTTTAGATACCCGGGACCCAAACCCCAGACCAAAGAGGCCGGTCTTGTCATGCTGGCTGATGTGGTTGAGGCCGCTTCAAGAACTTTGGATAATCCCACCCCTTCAAGGATCCAGGGACTTGTGCAGAATCTTATCAACCAAATTTTTTCAGACGGCCAGCTGGATTCCTGTGAGCTAACCCTAAAAAACCTCCATAGCATTGCAAAAAGCTTTAATAAGATTTTATACGGCATCCATCATCACCGCATCGAATATCATGAAAACCGGACAGCGCGAAACGGATATGAAAAAGGGAAACTGAAGAATGGAAGTTCAGATCGACAACCAGCAAGACAATCACAGGATCTCAAAGAAGAAGATTCGACAAACGGCAATGGCCGTCTTAAGCGCCTTGGACTATCCTGACGCAGAACTTTCCATCCTCATTGTTGACGATCAACAGATAGCGCAGCTCAATCAAGATTACCGTAACCGCAGAGGTCCGACAAATGTGATTGCATTTCCCATGCGTGAGGGAAAATTTACCGAGATTGCCCCCAATCTTCTGGGAGACGTCGTGATTTCAGTCGAAACCGCTCATCAAGAAGGGCAAAGAGCCGACCTCAGCATGGAAGAACGCTTTGATCAACTTCTCATCCACGGGATTTTGCACCTTTTGGGCTACGATCATGAAAACACAAAATCTGAAGCCCGCAGAATGGAAAAAAAAACACAAGAGTTGTTTAAAATAATCCAAGCAAAAACTTAATTTCTCGGAATTCCTATAATATATTGAAAGCATGTCGCTTTTAACGACACTGGTTTTATACCGCCTACATTCCAATTATGAGCGAAGCGAACTAAGTTCGTCAAGGAGGTTACGTAATGGCCGGGCTAGCCGTAAAAATAGATTATGTCGCCGCTTTAAGGGAAAGCAGGAAAAGCCCATTCCCCGATCCGGTGGCAGCAGCTGTTATAGCCGAATTGGCAGGCGCAGACGCTATTGCCGTGCATTTGCGCAAAGACCGGCGCGATATCCGTGACAGGGATGTACGAATTCTTCGCCAGACCATACAGAGTAAGCTGATTCTGGAAATGGCTTCAACCACCGAAATGGTCGGCATGGCTCTGGATATAAAGCCGGATCACGTCACGCTGGTTCCGGAAAAACGGGAGGAATTCAGCGCCGAAGGGGGTTTGGATCTCGTTGTCCACAAAGACGAAATAATGGAAACCGTCGACACCTTGCAAAACAGCGGCATACCTGTAAGCATTTTGATCGACCCGGAACCGGAACAGCTTAAGCAGGCCCACAGAACAAATGCAGGTATTGTGGAAATTCATACCGGTGCATTTTGCGAAGCGAAAACCGTACAAAAGAGACACCAGGTATTTTTAAAGATTGTTGATGCCGTTAAACTTGCCCACAAGCTCAATCTCAGTGTTAAAGCCGGACGCAGCCTGTGCTACAAAAGTATCAAAGCATTTAGCGGCCTTAATGAAATCGATGAATTCAGCATTGGTCACAGCATTGTTTCACGGGCGGTGCTGATGGGAATGGAAAAGGCCGTCAAAGAAATGATCGAATTGATCCGCGCATTGTAGGCGTTTAACGACATCATACATATATTATAAGAAAGCTAAAGTGACCAAAATACCCAAAGTGCCTAAAATGCCTAAAATGATCTAAAGTGCCTAAAGTTAAGGAATTCTGTCATTTAAATATAAAACAGATGATTAACAATATTAATTTTAGGCACTTTAGTCATTTTAGATCACTTTAGATCATTTCTAGTGGAGTCTCAGATGATTCTTGTAACCGCCGCTGAAATGCAGGAAATGGATCGCCAGACGATCGAAAACCAGGGAATTCCGGGGCTGGAGCTCATGGAAAACGCCGGTCGTGGCGCCACGCGCGTGTTGCTGGATCAATTTGGCAACAATGTAAAGGCCGGGGTTGGCATTATTTGCGGCAAAGGCAACAATGGCGGCGATGGATTTGTTATTGCCAGATGCCTGGCTGAAAAAGGCATCAAAGTTGCGGTCTATCTGCTGGCCAAGACTGCTGCTGTAAAAGGAGATGCCGCTGCCAATCTCAAACGCCTGTCAGCGTTAAACGTTGCGGTCAACGAAATCCCGGATGAAGATACTTTTTTGAAAACCAAATCCAGCTTATCCGGTTACGGCCTCATAGTTGATGCCATTTTGGGTACCGGGCTGACATCCGAGGTCAGAGGCCTTTTTAAAACGATCATCAATTTCATTAACAGTACCGGCATTGCTGTTTTTGCGGTGGATATTCCCTCCGGTTTAAACTCGGATACGGGCCGGCCTTGCGGTACGTGCATCCGGGCGCAGGGCACTGCCACTTTTGCACTGGCCAAAATCGGCCATTTTACCTATCCGGGCGCCGAATACACCGGAAAGCTTGAGATTATCGATATTGGAATTCCGGAATCTGTCGTGCAAGATGTCGGTCCGAAACAACATCTGCTGACATCCAAACAAATCCGCAGCTATTTGCAACCTCGCTCTCCGGACACACACAAGGGACGAACCGGACATCTGCTGGTTGTCGCCGGTTCAATCGGTAAAACCGGCGCAGCCGCTATGACAGCTGTCTCGGCCATGCGAGCCGGCGCCGGTCTGGTGACTCTGGGTATCCCCGCAAGCCTGAATCCGATACTTGAAACCCAGGTGCTGGAGGTTATGACCACCCCCTTACCGGAAAGCCGAAATGGCGTTCTCGGAGACAATGCCATTGATGATATTCAGAAACTGGCTGTTGGCAAAACATGCCTGGCTATCGGACCCGGTATCGGCCAGGCTGCAAAAACACGAAGTCTGGTAGAAAAGGTTATCAGCCAAAGTGAAATCCCCGTGGTCGTTGATGCCGACGGTCTCAACAATCTGGCGGGTCAGAGACAGCTTTTGAAAAAACTCAAAGCTGCGGCCGTTCTCACGCCTCATCCCGGCGAAATGGCGCGACTGATCGAAGCAACCCCCGCAGAGGTCCAACAAAATCGACTCAAGTGCGCCCGGGATTTTGCAACGCATTTCGGTGTGCATGTCGTTTTGAAAGGTGCGGCAACCGTTATTGCGCACCCCGACGGTAACGCATATATTAATCCCACCGGCAATCCCGGCATGGCTTCCGGTGGCATGGGTGATGTGTTAACCGGCGTCCTGGCCGGCTTCATCACCCAGGGATTTTCCCCGCAGACAGCCGCCCATACGGCAGTATACCTGCATGGCGCCGCTGCCGACACATTGGCGAAAAGTATTGGCCCAACAGGTTATCTGGCCGGTGAAGTAATGAACGCCATACCGGCTGAAATAAAAAAGCTAATGGAAACGTAAAACCCTCCAGGTCCATCCGTCTAAATCCAGTTAAGTACTATAATGAAGAAAACTCCAAACACCAATAATTTTAAAATTTCAAATCACAAAACACAAATATCAAATGGTTCGACAAGCTCACCACCCTGAGCCAGGTCGAAGGGCAAATCACAATGACCAAAATTCAAAATCCCAAACAATGTTTTGGTCATTAAAACATTGAGATTTGAGATTTGTTTGTGATTTGATGCTTAGAATTTGGGATTTTATAATTTAGGATTTAAGCGACTTCATTTTACCAATGGCTGACAAACACATCCAGATAACGACCCATTCCGTAGCGCAAACCCAGAGCGTGGGGCAAATCCTGGGCGCAACGCTCAAGCAGGCATTCATCATCGCATTGAACGGTGATCTTGGCAGCGGCAAAACAGCGTTTGTCCAGGGATTGGCAAAAGGCCTCGATGTTTCTGAGAAATACTATATCACCAGCCCGACCTTTACCCTTATCAATGAATATCCCGGACGCCATCGCCTGTTCCATGTAGATCTATATCGGATTGAGTATGTACCTGAGCTGGAGGAAATCGGCCTGGATGAAGTTCTACATCAGGATGCGGTCATTGCGATCGAGTGGGCGGCTAAGCTTCCCGAAGGTACGCTTTCCAATCACCTGGCGTTTCAATTTAAACTCATCAGTGATGAATCCCGTCAAATCGATATATTTGCATATGGACTTCCGGAGAGCAATTTGCTAAAAGCTGTGGAAAAGCGAGTCCAAACTGAATTGAAAGAATAACCTGTAAATAACGAATAAAATGTTTGCAGATTATTCGATTTTACTACGAAGATCACGAAGGATATGAAGTAAAGACTTTATAGGTTTTACATTAATCTTCGTGCCACTTCGTGTTCTTTGTGGTAAATGACAGGAGCAAAATTCACCAGAGAAAAACGATATGTGCAGTTAGAGTGACCTTTAGTGTCGTAGCATTTTTTAAGTATTGAGTGAAAAATCGAGGAATAGAAAATGTCTTTAATTGTGCAAAAATACGGGGGCACATCCGTAGCCAACCTTGATCGAATTCAAAATGTGGCCACCCGTGTAGCGAAAACCTATGAAAAAGGAAATGATGTCGTCGTCATTCTTTCGGCGATGGCCGGTATTACCGATGAACTGACCAATATGGCCTCCAACATTTCGCACTCGCCGGATAAACGTGAGCTCGATGTATTGCTGGCGACCGGCGAACAAACAACCTCCGCCCTGCTGGCCATGACTCTAAGATCGATGAAGTATCCGGCACAGTCGCTGATGGGTCATCAGGCCGAAGTTCTTACCGACCAGTGCCACGGCAATGCCCGCATCCTCGATATTCGGGCCGATCGCATTAAAGAATTGCTGAATCAGCGTTACATCGTTGTGGTAGCCGGATTTCAAGGCTGCGATCCGGAGGGCAACATTACGACCCTCGGGCGGGGGGGGATCGGATACATCTGCTGTAGCAATTGCCGCAGCACTCAAAGCGGACGTCTGTGAAATCTATACCGATGTAGACGGCGTCTATACCGCCGATCCAAATATCTGCCCGCAGGCCAGAAAGCTGAATGCCATTTCATATGATGAAATGTTGAATATGGCCAGTCTGGGAGCGAAAGTTTTACAAATCCGTTCGGTGGGTTTTGCCAAAAAATACAACATCCCCGTACACGTAAGATCATCATTCAGTGAAGAGGAGGGAACCATGGTGGTGGATGAAAATTCCGGAATGGAACGTCTGGTCGTATCCAGCGTCACGCATGACAAAGATCAAGCCCGCATAACCTTAAAGAAAGTTCCCGACAAACCGGGAATTGCATCTAAAATTTTTACGCCGATCGCAGATAGCGGAATTGTGGTGGATATGATCATTCAAAATACGCGCGCCGCAGGACAAACGGATTTAACGTTTACCGTTCCTAAAGCCAGTTTTAAACAGGCGCTGGAAATGGAAAAAAAGATCGCGCAAGAAATTGCGGCCGAAGAAGTATTTGGTGACGAAAAAATTGCCAAGGTTTCCGTAATCGGCGTCGGAATGAAAGATCACTCAGGGGCGGCATCCAAGATGTTTACTGCCCTTGCCAAAGAAAACATTAATATCATGATGATCAGTACTTCTGAAATTAGAATCTCCTGTATCATCGAGGAAAAATACACCGAACTGGCCATACGGGTACTGCATTCGGCCTTTGAACTTGATAAAGATAGCTAGGAATTTCGGATTGCAGACCCGCCCTGTGGAATGCTTGCCCAATGAAATGCAGCGCCTATTTCATCGGGGCTGCCAAAGGCAGCCCTCCTGGGGAGGATTCCACAGGGTAAAGATTGCGGAATTAAAAGGGCGGACGGATGAAAAAGTTTAGCACGGATCAAATGATCTTCGCGCTGCTGGTGGGTGCAGTCATACTCGGTATTGCTTTTTATCGTCATTTTTTTATGTTCTGATTAGCGTGCTTTTATGTTTTATGAAAAAATAGCTCCGGCAAGCAAAATACGCCTCCCAATTGCTGGCTCCTTTTCGCTAATATTGCTTCTGATCTGCTTCGTTGCAATACCTGTTTATGCTGAAAGGAAAGGTAACACAAAAATTCGTTCCTTTAGCCAGGCTAAAAGAATCATGATAAGGGAGGTTTACCGTGGCCACCAGACCACCTTTTATTGCGGATCCCAATACACACAGGGAAAATATGTGATTCATAATAACGGATACGTTCCTAAAAGAAAATCGAGAAGGGCGCGTCGCCTCGAGTGGGAGCATGTTGTTCCTGTTGGTTCTTTTGGCTATAAATTTTCTGAATGGCGCGATGGTCATCCTAAGTGCCTCGATGCCAGGGGCAGACCTTTTAAAGGTCGAAATTGTGCTGAAAAAGTGAATGCAAAATTCAGGTATATGCAGAGTGATCTTTATAATTTAGTTCCCGCTATCGGAGAAATCAGAGGGTTAAAATCAAATTACGCTTACGGCATGATCCCTGAAGAAAAGCAAGAGTTCGGTGATTGTGATATTGAGATCGCCTTTGATAAAGTTGAACCCCCTTCCGAGATAAGAGGGGACATTGCGCGGATGTATTTCTACATGGACTGGGCCTATTCCGGCTATGATATCCTCAGCAAAGAAAACAATAAACTGTTCAAGGCCTGGGACAAGCATGATCCGGTCGATGAGTGGGAATGCGAAAGAGCAAGAAGGATCGAAGAGATACAAAAAAATGAAAATCCTTTTGTCAAAAAAGCATGTGTTGCGGAAGGATTGTGGTGACGAAATAATTTCAATGTTTTAGCGACTAAATTCAGCCGGACTGCGATAATCGCTAAAGGGCAGCTTCAATTTCTGCAGCAATCCGCGCCGCGGCCTGCCCGGGATCTTCAGAATCCCGTAAGGGTCTTCCAATCACCAGATAATCTGCACCGGCGGATATGGCTTGAGCCGGTGTGGTAATTCTTTGCTGATCCTCTTTTTCAGTAACCGTCCAAGCCGGGCGAATCCCCGGCGTAACCGCAAGAAAGTCCTTGCCGAATTTTTTCTTAATCTGGGCCGCCTCGAGGCCTGAGCAAATCACCCCGGCACAGCCGGCCGAATGGGCAATTTGTGCCCTTTGCATCACAGTGTGCAACATGTCATCATAAAAATCCTCGCGATAACCGGCTGCTTTCAAATCCGCTGCGCAAACGCTGGTCAAAACCGTAACACCCAGAACACCCACCGTTCCCCCACTGCCCTCGACGGCCGCGGCCAACATCCGTCGGCTCTCACCCACATGAACCGTCGCAAATGCAACTCCAAGGTCGGCGATCCGTGCCATTGCCCGGCCGACCGTCGCCGGTATATCATGCAGCTTTAAATCCAGAAACACCCGGGCAGCGCTTTCCTTGTGGATGAACTCAATGATCTCAGGCCCCGAACGAATAAACAGTTCCAGTCCCACTTTAAATAGACCCACACTTGTAGCCAGCAACTCAATATAATTTTTGGCCTCGTCAATTGTAGGGACATCCAACGGAAAGATGATGCGGTCCTTACCCTGTTTCATAATTTTGGATTTTAGATTTTAGATTGCGGATTTATTCCTTTGCCCTGTGCCTGACGCCTTACGCCTTGCGCCTGTTGATATCCAGCACCGATTATCGAGTATTCGGCATCCATGAACCAACCTTCCAATGATGCTTCTTCAAACATTATATTGTTGTTTCATCCAGGTTTGGTAATATTCGCCGCTTTTCACCTGCTCCACCCAGGCCCGGTTGTCCAGATACCATTGTATGGTCTTCTTTATTCCGGTCTCAAAGGACTCATCAGGCAACCAGCCCAGTTCTTCGGTCAGCTTGCTGAAATCGACTGCATACCGCAAATCATGACCGGGTCTATCTTTAACAAAGGTGATCAATTCCCGGCATGGCGGCTTATCAGGCTGCGGCACCATCTCATCGAGTAGGTCACAGATATGGTTAACCAGATCGAGGTTGGCCATTTCGCATTGACCACCGATGTTGTATGTTTCGCCCCGCGTTCCTTCCTTCATGATCTTCCAGACCGCCTTGCAATGATCGGTTACATACAACCAGTCCCTTACATTACGGCCCTCACCGTAAACCGGCAGGGGCTTTCCCTCCAATGCGTTTAAAATCATCAGCGGGATCATTTTTTCCGGAAACTGATAAGGACCATAATTATTTGAGCAGTTGGAAATCGTCACCGGCAGCCCATAGGTTTTGTAATACGCTTTTACCAGATGATCAGAGGATGCTTTGGAAGCCGAATAGGGACTGTTGGGCCGGTAAGGTGTTTCTTCGGTGAACTGGCCATCCATACCCAGTGAGCCATAAACTTCATCTGTGCTCACATGATGAAACAGGGCCAGCTGATTTTGCTGCTGACGGGCCATCTCCAGCAGACAAAAGGTGCCCTCTATATTGGTTTTAATGAATGCATCCGGGGTGATGATTGAACGGTCGACATGCGATTCGGCGGCAAAGTTGCAGATCGTATCCACTTGATAGTTATCAAATATATCCTCCAATGCGTGCGGGTCACAGATATCGGCCTGTATAAAAACGTAGCGCTCCGGGAATTTTTCCCCGATCGGGACCAGATTTTCCGGATTGCCGGCATAGGTCAGTTTATCGATATTGATAATCCGGCCGTCAAAGTCAGAATTTGAAAGCATATAATAAATGAAATTTGTCCCGATAAAACCACAGCCGCCGGTGACCAAAATATTTTGCATCCAACCTCCTGCATTGCAAATGCCTTGTGATCTAAAATGCCTAAAATTAATGGTATGAATCATATTATGATAAAAAGATCGTTCGACCCAGAGGCTCTCGACGGGCAGAATTCCATAACTTTAGTTCACTTTAGTCACTTGCAACTTTAGTTCACTTTAATTTTCTATCTTATATTAATTGAGTCATAAAGTAAATTTTCTTCAAAAGTCTTTGAGTTTTAAGAAATCTATTGAAAGAATTGACTTTATAATGATATATAATAGATTTTTAATATTTATAAATAAATACTGAATATTTATAAATACTTATGATAGACGCTAACCGATATCACGTCGCTGCTGGAAGTTATCATATTGATACTCAAAAGCCGATGATCCTGGAGGCCTATCTGGGAACCTGTGTAGGAGTTGCCCTTTACGACCCTGCAGCCGGAATCGGGGGCCTGATCCATTTGCTGCTTCCAGAGCCCATATCTATAGCGGACGTATCCCACCCGGAAAAATACGCATCCACCGGGTTTCCAGCTTTTCTGCAGGCGTTATATGATGCGGGTGCATCAGCAGAGAACACGAAGGCCACAGTCGCCGGTGGTGCCCTGGTAGGCCCGATAGATGATTCCGATCTCGAATTGGATATAGGCGGACGCACCACCGATCGCGTGATGCAGCTCATAGCCGCTGAGAATATTCAGGTCAAACAATTGGAAACCGGTGGATTTTTCACCTGCCGCCTGACCCTGGACATGAGCACATGGGAATGCCGTATTGAGCCGGCCGGGTTTGACAAACTTTCAGCCGATGCCGATATTAAAATACCCGATCCGAACGAAATCAACAGGTCTATAAAGGATTTACAGCCGATTCCGCAGGTTGCTCTGAAAATATTGCGAATTATTAATGAAGAGCTTTATGAAATCCAGAGTGTAACTGAAGAAATCCGCAAAGATCAGGTCATCAGCGCCAGAACTTTGCAGCTTTGCAATTCGGTGATGTTTGCCAGTCGTAAAAAGATCGAGTCTTTGGATCACGCCCTGGTCATGCTGGGACAGCGTCTTTTGCTGAAATTTGTCATCTCAGCCTCTTTGAATAACTTCTTTGACCAGACCGGAATGGGATATTCTCTCTGTAAAGGCGGAATATACCATCACGCGGTCGGCACGGCCGTGATTGCCGAAAAATTGGCTGACTTAACGGGAAAAGCAGAACCTTCACTGGCTTATACGGCCGGCCTCCTGCATGATATCGGCAAGGTGGTGCTCGATCAATTCATTAATTCCGGGTTTCCTCTTTTTTATCGGGAATTAAATGAGGAAGGAAAAAATTTCTCAGAAGTTGAAAAACAGGTGCTCGGAACCGATCATACCGAAGTGGGCGCCGACCTGGCCCAGAACTGGTCTTTTCCGGAGTCTCTGGTTGAAACCATCAGGTATCACCATAAGCCCGAAAACGCAGTAAAACATTACGAGCTGGTGCATATCGTTTACCTGGCCGATCTTCTAATGAGCAGATTTCATACCGGCCTGGAGCTAGAGCGTCTCGACACCGAAACCCTGTCCGCCAGGCTGGAAACAATCGGACTTTCGATCTCTGAGTTCCCAGAGCTTGTTGATCATATTCCGATCAAAGTGCTGGAGACCTCACCGGAGTTGGCCCTGATTGGATAGAAGGGGTAGCGTGAAGAATGCAAATTAGCTGCAGCTTGGTGAATGGCGAAAAACTCTGAAGATAAGGTAATTAGCCACGGACCCGTCTTCGCGCAAGGCTTCGCCGCGGCGGGCCCCGCACACCCGCCCGCCTCGCCTGAGCGGCTCGCGATGGCGGGCGTGGGACATACACAAATGGCAAAAGCAAAAAACCAGAAGAAAAAATTAGTCCAAATCAAACCAGGCCAACAGGCGCTTTTACGCAAGCTTCCGGGTGTGGATCACCTTATGGAGCTTACAGCTAAAGAGGCCTTTTTTAAGGGTGTTCCCCCGGCAGTGGTGGTCAACTCAATTCGCAGCGTAATTGGTAACAAACGCCAGGCCATTCTCAACGATGAACGGTCCATAAATGATAAAAACTTATCGGCCCCCCATCTGATTGACGCGGTAAAAAATGCAGCTAAAAATGCCATGACACCTAATCTAAGAAACACTATCAATGCCACCGGAGTTGTGGTGCATACCAACTTAGGCCGCTCGCTGCTGGCCACTGAAGTCGTTGAGAATCTGATAACGATTGCCGGCCGGTATTCAAATCTGGAATATGATCTGAATATCGGTAAAAGGGGCTCTCGTTACAGCAGCGTGAAAGATCTAATCTGTGAAATTAGCGGCGCTGAGGCGGCAATGGTGGTCAATAACAATGCCGGAGCAGTTTTGCTGTGCCTGGAAACCATCGCCAGAAACAAAGAAGTTATTGTTTCAAGGGGTGAACTTGTCGAAATCGGGGGATCTTTCCGGGTCCCGGATGTAATGGTCAAAAGTGGCGGCATTTTAAGAGAAGTGGGTACCACCAACCGCACCCATTTGAGAGATTATGAGAATGCCATCGACCAGAAAACCGGATTGCTCCTAAAAGTCCATACCAGTAACTACAGTGTGGTCGGCTTTACCGCAGAAGTATCATTGCGTGAACTCGTAGATCTGGGTGCCGCACACCAGTTGCCGGTTATGGAGGATTTGGGCAGCGGGACATTTATTGATTTTTCAAAATACGGCCTGTTAAAAGAGCCCACCGTGCAGGAATCCGTTACTGCCGGAGCTGATGTGATTACTTTTAGCGGTGACAAGCTTCTGGGGGGTCCGCAGGCTGGAATAATCGTTGGGAAAAAAGAGGTTGTTGACCGAATCAAGAAGAACCCGATAACCCGCGCACTGCGAATCGACAAACTCACACTGGCCGCTTTAGAGAGCACCTTGCGTTTATATCGCGATGAAGAAAAAGCTGTGCGTATGATTCCCACTTTGCAAATGATCATGCTGCCCCTGAAGGAAGTTCAAAAACGGGCTCAACACCTGGCGAAGGCTTTAAAAAATATCGGTGATGCGCGCATGCACATTCAGCTTCTCGAGCACTCTTCAAAAACCGGCGGCGGTGCGTTACCGCTAATGGAACTTCCCAGTTTATGTGTCGGCATCCAAATTAAAGACATGTCGCCCAATGCCCTGGAAAAAGCTATGCGTTCTAATGATCCGCCAATCATCGGTAGAATTGAAGACGACCTGTTTGTTATGGATCCCCGAACCATCCAGAAGGATGAATTATCGATTATTGAAACCGCCTTTGAAAACCTGACAAAGAAAGCCTGAGAAAATGCCGAAGGAACATCCAGAACTCTATCACACCCGGGAATCTACGCGCCACTTTCTGTATTCAAAAGCCGAAGCGGAAGATCGGAGAAAAAAGCGAAGCCATACGCCAACCCGTATTCAAAAGGCAATTAAATCAGTTTACCCCGGCCTGCTCACGGATCATTCCTTTCTGGATCACGCCGCTGAACAGTTGTCTTCTGCCCAAATATTTGTCTGTATGGTTTTTCAAATTGATGATGACGTCAGCTCAGATCCTGATCAGAAAAAATCCGATCCGGTCTCTGTCCATAAAGTAGCCGTCAAATTACTCGATGATTTGTGCAGGCAGCATAATGGCACCTGGGGCCTGGTAAATTCGGGTATGTTTGGTGCATTTCTTGAAGGCAAAGATGGACCTCAGTGCCTCAAACTCACCCAGAAATTCCAGAAAACCCTGAAAAAACAAACTGACGCAACCCTAAGCGCCGGCATAGCCGAATATCCAAAGCTCAACTATAAACCGGCTGAAATGATGACCAGCGCGCTCAAAGCACTGGATCACGCGGCCTTTTTTGGCCCTGACAGTACGGCGATCTTTGATGCCGTCAGCTTAAACATCAGCGGTGACAAACTGTTCGATAAAGGCGATATCCATGGTTCCATTCAAGAATTTCAGAAGGCCCTGAAACTGGATCCATGCAACATCAATGTTCACAATAGCCTGGGCGTCTGCTACGGCCTTTTGGGCGACTATGATAAGGCAAAATTGGAGTTTAATGCGGCAATAAAATTGAATTCAAACGAGGTCATGGCCTGGTACAATCTCGGATTTACCAAAATGTTAGCCGGTAATCGCAATAAAGCTCTTGATCTTTTTCTGAAAGCCAACACCATAAATCAGGACGTGCTTGAAGTCGCGTTTCAAACCGGAAGACTTCTTATGGAAATGGAGCAGCCTGAAAGAGGAAAAAAATTTCTCGAACATGCCTCCCGGCTGGAGCCGAAATCAGGTGCTGTGTTTCGGTATCTGGGTGAATGTTACACGAGGATCGGTAAGGTTCCCGACGCCATTGTGGCCTATAAAAAGGCAATAAAACATAATCCGAGCGATGCCGCCTCATTGTCGGCCATGGGATGCCTGTTTGATGAACAGGGCGAAAACCCTGAAATTTCCGTGATGTTCTGTCAGGAAAGCGTACAGCTTTCCCCTGAAAATGGTCTTTTTAGATACCGACTGGGCCAGCTTTATTTCAAGCAGAACCGTCTGGACGACGCGCTAAAAGAATTTAAAAAAGCTGAATTGCTGGGGCAGGATGCATCGGAATATATTGCAAAAATCCAAACCCGGCTGACGGCCAAAGCATCGTAAGGAATCGGCTGAGAGTCGACACGCCGTTTTTTTTTGTTACCTGAATTTTGCACGAGTCGGAGGCTTCCATTTTCATGCAAAATTCAGGTGTTAACTTTATGCGCACTATCCCGGACCCCATGCGCTATACATTTGGAGCCAATCAACTGCTTGATTTTAAGGTATTAATGATTATTTATTCAGCTAATTGGCACTTAGAATATACGACCATTTTACGAAGTGCCAGGAGAATTGTTTATGCCGATCTATGAATACCATTGTAAAAAATGTGACCAGGATTTTGAATACCTGCTCTTTGGAAGTGAGAAACCGAATTGCCCATCATGCAAAGGCAAAAAAGTATCTAAATTGATGTCCCCTTGTGGCTTTATATCTAAAGGTAGTGGCGGCGAAACTGTGTCCAGTTCCGCCGGGGCATCCTCCTGTAGCGACTGTGCAGCATCCAGCTGCGCCGGCTGTAGTCACTAGCCCCAGATGAACGATCCTATCAAAATCGGAACCCGTGGCAGCAAACTGGCATTATGGCAAGCAAACTGGGTTAAATCAGTCCTCGAAGAAAAATTTCCGCAGCACACTGTTGAGCTTATCATTATTAAAACCCAGGGGGATAAAATTCTTGATGTGCCCCTTGCCAAAGTGGGCGGCAAAGGGCTTTTTGTAAAGGAAATCGAACAGGCTTTGCTGACACGGCATATCGATATTGCCGTACACAGTATGAAGGATATGCCGGCTGAAATACCGGATGGGCTGTGTATTGGTGCTGTCCCTGAACGTGAAAACCCATCCGACGTATTCATATCTCAAAGCGGACTTGGATTTAAAGAACTTGATTCCGGCAGCATCATCGGTACCAGCAGCCTACGGCGTGGTGCTCAATTGCGTCATGTAAGGCCGGATATTGTAATTCAACCCTTGCGCGGTAATCTGGATACACGTTTCAAAAAGCTGGAAAGCGAAAATTTAGATGCCATTGTTGTTGCGGCCGCAGGTGTAAAGCGGCTCAAGCTTGAACATAAAATTATCGAGTATCTGGATCCCAACATCATACTGCCTGCTATCGGTCAGGGGGCTTTGTGCATCGAAATTCGAAATGACGACGCAAAAGTAGAGCCCCTGGTGGAATCTATGGATCATGAACCCACCCGGACTGTCGTTAAAGGAGAACGTGCTTTCCTCAACCGGCTCGAGGGGGGATGCCAGGTTCCCATCGCCGGACATGGTAAAATCAACAAAGACCGATTAATCCTGACCGGACTGGTCGCTGAGATTGATGGCACCCAAATGATCAAAGGTGAAAAGAGCGGTCCGCTGGATTCGGCTGAAACCATCGGCATCGATCTGGCGGAAGAGCTCCTTGCCAGAGGGGCAGCTGAAATTTTACAAAAACTCAAATCGATAGAACACGAGGGTTATGAAAGCTAAAGTCTATCTGGTTGGCGCCGGACCGGGGGATCCTGGATTAATCACGGTAAAGGGCAAAGAATGTATCCAAACCGCCGATGTAATCATTTACGATTATCTGGCCTCCCCTGCCCTGCTAAAATATGCCCGCAAATCAGCTGAACTCATCTATGTCGGTAAAAAAGGCGACGACCATACGCTTTCCCAGGATCAGATCAATGCCCTGATTGTTGAAAAAGCCAAAACCGGGGGCACTGTCACCCGTCTAAAAGGCGGAGACCCGTTTATCTTTGGCCGCGGTGGCGAGGAAGCAGAAGTGCTCTTCAAGGCCGGTCTGTCTTTTGAGATTGTACCTGGCGTCACTTCGGCAATCGCGGCACCGGCGTATGCCGGTATTCCGCTGACCCATCGGAAGTTAACCTCTACCCTGGCCTTTATCACCGGCCATGAAGATCCTAAAAAAGAAGAAACCAGCATTAACTGGGCAGCTCTGGCGACCGGTATCGGAACACTGGTTTTTTTCATGGGAGTCAAAAATCTGCCCAAGATTACACGCCAACTGATGGATCACGGCAAGTCACCGGATACACCGGTTGCGCTGGTTCGCTGGGGCACGACCCCCAGACAGGTAACGGTGTCCGGCACATTGGAAACGATTGTCGAAAAGGTCCGTTCAGCCGGTTTGAAGGCACCGGCCCTCATTGTGGTGGGCGACGTCGTTAATTTGCGGCCAACGTTGAAGTGGTTTGAGAAACGGGCCCTGCTGGGCAAGCGAATTGTCGTAACCCGTGCGAGGCAGCAGGCCAGCGATCTGGTGAGGCTGCTTTCCGATCTTGGGGCCGAATGCCTTGAGTATCCGACAATCAAAATCATTCCGCCCAAAGATCCCGAACCGCTGCAACAGGCTGTAAAGAATTTGCCCACATATGATTGGATTGTATTTACCAGCGTAAACGGTGTTATTCATTTCTTTGAGCAACTGTTTGCTGCCGGCAAAGATGTCCGGGCGCTAAGCCGGATGCAAACGGCAGCTATCGGCCCGGCAACGGCCGAGCAACTGCGTAAGTTCGGGCTGAACAGCGATATTGTCCCTGAGAATTATCGGGCGGAATCCGTTGTGGAAGCATTTAAAGAAATGAATTTAAAGGGGAAAAAAATCTTGCTGCCGCGCGCCAAGGAAGCCCGACCCATTTTGCCGGTTGAGCTTACAAAAATGGGGGCGCAGGTAGATGAAATCCCCGCGTATGCGACCCAAAATGTAACTGAAAATACAGGCGATCTCACCAAGCAGCTCGAAGAAAAACGAGTTGATTTAATCACATTCACCAGTTCATCGACCGTAAAAAATTTCAAAGCGCTCCTGCCGGCAGATAACTTTAAAAAGCTAATGCAAGGGGTGACCATCGCCAGTATCGGTCCGATTACCACCGATACGGCTAAACAACTGGATTTTGATGTTCACATCAGCGCCGAATCCTACACGATACCAGGGCTGGTTGAGGCCATTCTGCAATACTATCAAGAAACAAAAAAGTGAGCTAAAATTAAAAGTGATCTAGAGTGATTAAAGTTAAGGAATTCTTTCATTTTAAAAAAAAAGAAGGAGAGCAACGACACCTTAACTTTAGGCATTTCAAACTTTAGTTCATTTTAGGCACTTATCGTTTGTATCTGAGGCATGATCTAAGGCTTTGAAGCAACTTTTAAATTCAATTGAAGTATCAAAAAAAACCTATTTTCAGATAGTTGATTGCTACCAACGCAGCCTACCAGTTTTCTCTTTTCTTTGACCCTATTAAGGTAGCGGTACTTTCGCGATATTTGGTTTTCTAACGAGATATCCCAAGTTTTGGTTCGCTAAAATTCCCTCCAATTTGAACCTAATCTACAAAACCCCAAAATTTCATATTGCGTAACCACACCTAACCAATTTTCAGTCTTCCCAGATTTCACCATCAGGCACGAAATCTGAAAAAAATAAAGGCTTAGAAAAGTGTGTATTGGCCATTACCTAATCTGCAAAATTATATGCTTTAATTAAAACATGGAATTTTGGGGCTGGACACCTGTAGCGGACCTTACCAGATCATCTTCTAAAAACCCTTGTGGTTTTCATTTGAAACATGTACTTTTAGCATAGTTGAATTTATGGTAAAAAACCGGCCTACAAAGTACACTAAATTTTATTCTGTCTCAGATGAAATCACAACTTTACCCTAAACTTGTATATTCTCAATATACATGTAGTCTACAGATTTTGCTATTTTCACAATATTTTTAATTGATAGTTCGCAGGGGTACTGATGGGATATGCGCCGAAATGGTTTAACTTATTAATTTTTTTGTATAATTCTGTTGGTTTTTTCTTGTGCTTCAACGAAGGATGCTTTCATTCCCACAGAATCGCCAAAAGGTGCCAAGTTGGAGACTGTTGTGCAGACCGGTCACTCTGCTTCAGTAACTTCAATCGCATTTTCACTCGACGGTCGTTATGTATTAAGCGGCAGTAAAGACCATACCGTAAAATTGTGGGATGTTTTTTTTAGGGCGTGAAATCAGATCCTTTAAAGGCCACACCGATGTCGTTAGTGCGGTAGCGTTCATACCGAAAAGTAGACTTATCATTTCCGCCAGTTGGGATTACACATTGAAAATATGGGATGCCACAACCGGTGAAGAGATACGTACTTTCAAAGGACACTCCGACAGGGTTAACTCAGTATCGGTTACGAGAGATGGCCGCTATGCCCTCTCTGGAAGCGGAGATTATTCAATAATCATGTGGCGTATATCTAATGGGTTCAAACATAAAGTCCTGAGAGGGCATAAATTTGCTGTAAGGAGCAATCCAAATCCGGGATTGACGGCAACAGGCTATGAGGATCGCGATCACAGCGCGCTGGGTAAATTTTACAGCTACAAAGCAAAGGGGAAAGATCCCAAAAGTGCCAAACGCTACGCAACAATGGGGCACATCGATGCCATTTCAAGCGCTGTCATTGACCCATCCGGGCAATATATCTTATCGAGTAGTATGGATCGCACGCTGAGATTGTGGGATCTTAACTCGGGTGATCGAAAAAAAGTGTATTCGTTACGGAAAGCACACGTATTGTCAGTATCTTTTTCACCCGATGGTAGATATGCGATTTGCGGTGGCAGCGACAATTTGCTCAGGCTTTTTGATATCAAACAAAGCAGGCTGGTTCGCACATTGCAAGGTCACCATGGGGCGGTAAATTCAGTAATGTTTTCACCCAAAGGACAGCGTGTACTTTCTGCAAGCAGTGATGGTACCGTTAAGGTGTGGGACATCGACGAGGGTAAAGCTGTTAGAACCTTATCCGGTCACAAAGATGGCGTGAACACATGTGCTTTTTCTCCTGATAGTCGATACATCATTTCCGGAGGGGATAATGGGGAAATAATCCTCTGGGAAACGACTACAGGATTACAGGTAAATTCATTGAAAAGTACGGCGTCAGCAGTAAACGCTATGGCCCTATTGCCGGGAGGCAAATTTCTGCTGGCGGCATACCAGGACCGCTCCTTAAAGCTGTGGAATACAATAACCGGACACCAGGAGAAAATATACAGAGGTCATTTGAAATCTGTGACTGCGGTAGCTATTTTCTCGAAGGGACGAACGGCGGTATCAGGTAGTAGAGATGGTCGTATCATAATCTGGGATATCTATAGTGGTGATAAACGGTTTAACTTCAAAGTGACCGCGGAACCCATCACGTGTATTTCAATTTCACCTGATGATCACCGTCTGCTTGTAGGAACTGAAAAAGGTGCCTTGCTGATGATGGTTCCAACCACGGGCCAGGTCCTGTGGCAAGTCAAGGAAACAGAAACGGTTAACAGTGTCGCTTTTTCCCCGGATGGGAAATTCATTCTTTGCACAAGCCCAGCCAAACGATTTGCTATGAGAGATGCCTCTTCAGGTAAGGTTGTTCAAATGTATCAAGGGCATTTTTACGGTGTTCACACGGCTGGCTTTGTTTCTGAAGGCCGCAAGGTCATTTCTATTGGTGGTGATCAAACGGTTAAGGAATGGGATGCGGGAACAGGACGACTGCTAATGACCTATAAGGGTCATTCCAGTAATGTGACGGCTGTTGCGGTTTCCCCGGACGGTCGCTTATTGCTCTCAGGAAGCACTGACCAAAAGCTGATACTCTGGGAACAAAAAAGCGGCCGTCAGTTAATGACGCTTAGCGGTCATTCAGATCTTATAAACGGTGTGTGTTTTTCACCGGACTCGCAGTATATTTATTCAGGCAGCAGGGACGCGACACTTCGAAAATGGTACATTCCCACCGCCAGTGAACTGGGACGAATGCACGGGAGTCAGGACGGGGAATGGATCACCACTACACCGGATGGCTACTACACCAAGAGCCTTGAGGGAAACAATCTGGTTCACTATGTCATGCCGGGAATATTTGAAACTTACTCCTACGAGCAGTTCGAAGAGCTGTTCCATAAACCGCACATTGTAAAAAAGCGCCTTGAAGGCTGTGTAAACTGCGGCAAGCCCTCACCTGAATTGTCTCAACCACCACAGCTTGATCTACGAAAACATCGTTCTGTTGAAAAAACAGCAGCACAAACATATCCCCTAAATCTGAAAGCTGTATCTAATAATATAGTCAAAGTAGTGCGGGTTTTCGTAAATGGAAAACCTGCCATAAAGGTACCCGTAAATGCCAAAGAGATAGAGGTTACCTTAAATATCCCACTTTTTTCCGGTGCTAATCGCATCACGGCGATTGCATATGATGAAAATGGTTTTTTTAGTAATCCAAAATACTTAGATGTAATTTCCGAAAACCTTGATCTGGCCAAACCAAATCTCTATCTAATAGGAATGGGTATTAGTGACTATCCAAAGCTCTCCCGCCACTGGCAGCTGGATTTCGCTCATACCGATACCATATCTTTGGTAGAGACGATGCAAAAAGAGCAAGGCAAGCTATATGGCCAAATTCGAAATAGTCTTATTACAAATGAAGATGCAACTGTTGAAAAGATTACAGACGTTCTCGAAGCCCATAGTAACGTCAGTGAAAACGATATTGTCATTATCCACATGGCCGGTCATGGAATAATGGATAAAAGCGGAACATTTTATTTTCTCACCTCAACAGTGAATAGCATTGAGGAACCACAGTCTGGTGGTTTAAATTGGTCTCTACTGTATAGCTACCTTTCTAAAATTAAAGGTCGGGTGATCCTGTTTCTTGATGCATGCCATTCGGGAAGTATTGTTACGGAAACGGTTGTACCCAATGACAATCTCGCTCAAGAATTTTTTTCTGGAAAACGGGGCGGAATCATGGTTTTTTCAGCCTCTAAAGGGCGACAATATTCACTGGAAAGCCCCGATATCGGTAACGGTGCCGGCGTCTTTACCTACGCCTTGTTACAAGGCCTTGGTGAAAAATCTAATGAGGTGGATTTAAATGGAAATGGTGTCGTTGAGTTTATGGAATTAGTAGCTTACGTGAGTAACTATGTGGATGAAGTAACAAAAGGCGAACAGACGCCATGGCTCTCTCGAAAAGAGTTATTTGGCGATTTACCAGTGGTAACGGTTCAATAATTCTCTGAGAGGGATAAAATGAGAAAGGGTGCAATTGTTTTTTTAATAGTCTTGTTAGCGTTTTGGACTTTTAATGCAGCTGCCGATAGCCTGCTCTTTCCTATTTCAGCCGACCAAATTGTGGAAGCTTTAAGTCTCAAAGATGGCAAAACTGAATATATGGGTGTAACCTATGAATCAAAATCTGGTAAAGTCTACAAGGTAATTGACGGTAAACGATACCGGCTTAGAGGCCTTAGAATTATCGCGGATACAAAGTTGGTTCCAAAGGTAGGGGCTTTAATAAACTTTGACTTTGATTCTGCTGAAATCCGTCTGGATTCTTATCCATTGCTAGATGAATTTGGGAAGGCTCTGAAAGGTGATCTTTCAATTGCTTCTGTAATTATAGCAGGTCATACAGACCACAGAGGTTCAAAAGAATATAATCAGAAACTTTCTGAGGACAGGGCAAAGTCTGTGAAAAATTACTTGCATACCTATCACGGAATCGATTCCAAGCGTATGGCTATTAAAGGTTTTGGTGAAACAAAACCCATTGCTTCAAATAACACAGATGACGGTAGATTTAAAAATCGGCGAGTCGAGTTTATTCGTATAGAGTAATTGGTCTTTTATATTTTTAAAAATTGATAAGACATGTCAGGGCAAAGCTATTTGATCCTGCTTTTTATGGGAATAGCTCCAACATAAAACAAAAAATCAACAACTACCGATATCTGCTATATTCCACAGGTTTTTAATCCGTTTTGAAACCTGTGGTATCTCCTACTAAACGGTACCCTGTTGTGATAATAAATCATTGCGATATCGTTTTCATATCTCAAGTGTAAAAATCCGCCAGCTATGTTTTTATCCAAGATTGTATTTTAGGTATGCGCTACCCGCACTTCGGCTTAATTGTGTAAAACGGCTATGCTTACATAATAGCCAATTTTTGTGGATATCGTTTGGTAATCTGTTATAAATTGCCTATCCAAAAAGTGTGAATATCATATATTCCAAGGAAAAAGTTGAAAGTACCGATATCATCTGCTTAATCAGCAAAGAATTGGCCGTCACAAATTCTTGGATTTCTCCAACAAATCGCAACAAATGACCCGCATTTAAACATACGATATCGATTTCCTATCGCAACCAGCGGTTATAAGTTTTCGGCAGCGCGTTTAACCTCCACATAATAAGCCGCAGCCAAAGCCGCTGTGCAGCCGTCGGCAGCCGAAAGCACAATTTGCCGGCCGTATTTCTCTCTTAAATCACCGATTGCGAAAATACCGGAAAGGTTAGTTTCGCATTTCTCGTCCGTACAGACATATCCGTCGGCATTTACCTTGGTACCGGCGGGAACCAGCTGGTTATTCGGGTTAAAACCGATGCCAATAAAGACGCCCTCAGCGGCCAGTTCCCGGGTTTCTCCGGTCTGGGTGTTCTGCAAATCAACCGCGCTGACCTGGCCTTCACCGGCTTTGATAGCGGCAAGGATTGTGTCCCAGAGAATCTCAATTTTTTTGTCGGCCTTGAGGCGTTGCTGCAGGATCATGCTGGCCCGCAGGGCATCCCGGCGGTGAACCAGATAAACCTTGTGGGCTAATTTTGAAAGATACAGGGCTTCCTCAACCGCCGTGTCACCACCGCCAACCACAACGACTGTTTTGTTTCTGAAAAAGAAACCATCACAAACCGCACAGTAGGAGACGCCCTTGCCATAAAATTCATCCTCACCCGGAATATTCAGCTTGCGGGGCAGCCCACCGGAGGCCAGTATGACGGCGTGGCTTTTTAGCTGCTCTGCACCGTTGAGCTGAACAGTATGCCGTTCAAGACCCGGTTCCAATGATGTGGCCTCCTGTGAAAGGACCTCCAAATGATAGGACTGGGCGTGTTCCAGGAATTTTTGTGACAAATCATAACCGTTGATGTTTTGGAAACCAGGATAATTTTCGATTTCATCTGACAGCGTCACCTGCCCCCCTGGTGAGGCCTTTTCAATCAGGACGGTACGCATCGAAGCCCTTAACGCATAAATTCCGGCTGACAGGCCGGCCGGGCCACCACCGATAATAATGACATCATAAAATTCTCGATTTGCCATCTTCTGCCTCCTTTAATTTTCGTGAAAACAAGTACCAGGTGAACGGGTTAGCCATCTCCCGAACTAATTAGTTTCCATCCGGAAATGGCCCTTTTCCCGATGAGCTGCGTTCTCCGCGGGTTTTCCGCCTGCGACGTACCCGATGTACGCCTCGGCGGAAACCCCTGCCCGCCATTGCGAGCGCTCAGGCGAGGCGGGCGGGCTTGTGCGGTTTGCTGAGCACCTTAAATTGAAAAGATCAGACGCGAAATCCCGCCGCCAGGCGGGGCTCATCGAAAAAATTGCTCATTTCCAAATTGGAAACTAATTCGTGCTAGCCTTTGAAACAATATCATTTTCAGATGGGCACTAATTAAAAATGCTTATATTTCATAATGGAACAAAAACATAAAGGGCAGTGGCATCTTGCCAAACCCTGCGCCTTTTAAAACCTGGGCTGATGTTTTTCGATCCATGATGGGTTTATTTCATGAATCATGATATTTTTCAATACGATACAATACAGACCCAATATAGCGCTAAAGCTTCACCGCGTGCCAAGTATAGCGCTATAGCTTCACTTCGTGCCCATCATAGCGCCATAGCTTCACTGCGTGCCCATCATTCCAATTGTGAGCGAAGCGAAATAAGTTCTTTAAGAGGTTGACCTCACGTTAAATTTTGGTGTAACTTAGGATACTTTGACGTTTTTCAGGAATATCAGCTTTTGCAGGTTCCTCCGAATGCATGCGATCCCTGACCGGAATTTTAAACAAATCTCTCCCTTTGCTGCTGTTCCCAAAAACAAATTGAGACTTCTAAGAAACACCGCTGTAAAAAGCAACGACCAGGTTTCATCATGGACAAATTTCTCACTCAACTGCCCGGGCTTGTCGATGAGATAAAATCTCTCAAAGAGATCATTATTACCAACATCGTATTGATCGGTCAGACGCCTGCGCCGACCTTCAAGGAGAAAAAGCGTAGCAAAATTTTTAGGGAACGATTGGCCGAATTCCAGGTTGATGAAGTTACCACCGATGGGTATCGAAATCCGATTGGAATCGTCCGAGGTGCCGACTCCAGCAAGCCACCTATTTTTGTTCTTGCTCACCTGGATACCTTCTACGAAGGCGATCAGAATCTAAACTATACCATTAAAGAAAACACCATCACCGGGGCCGGTATTTTAGACAATTCGATCGGCGTGGGCGTCATTGCATCTCTGCCGCTCATATTTAAAAAATTGGATTTGCAGTTTGAATCCGACATCGTATTGGCCGGTACAATTCAATCCCTCGGCAAAGGCAATCTGCGCGGCGTCAGGCATCTTTTGAAAACCTGGCCCACCCCCATTAGAGGCGGGATTTGTGTTGAGGGTATTGAACTCGGCCGGCTCAATTATTACTCGGACGGCATGATCCGGGGTGAAATCGCGTGCAGTATTTCTGATGAACGCAATCTGCTGACAGATTACACGCCAAATGCCATCATTATTTTGAACGAAGTGATAAACGAAATAATGAATCTAAAGACCTCCCAGCGGCCCCGCTCACGAATTGTAATCGGCAAAATGACCGGGGGCGCCAACCACGGCAAAATAGCCCCGGAGGCGAATCTCGGATTCGAAATACGCAGCGACTCTTATAAAATCGTTAAAAAGCTTTACGGTGAAATTAGAGACGTTGTTGAAGGGATGAGTCACGAAAATGAGGTCGATCTTAATATAAAAACCATCAGTAATCTAAGAGCGTCCCGTCTAAAGTATAATCACCCGCTGGTCAAACATTCAGCTGCGGTCATCGAGGCCCTGGGCATCAAACCTGTCAGCAGGCCCACGGAATCTGCGCTGTCCATTTTCCTTTCCCACAAGATACCGGCCGTCACCCTGGGGATCACCTACGGCGAAAACCGCTATTTTGAAAATGCCACCATGGAAATTGAACCGATGTATCAAGGGATAGCCCAGATTATCGGTGTTTTAAAAGCTATCGACAGTGGAGTATGTGATGAACAACAATTGGCTTGAAGAAAACACTTTTCATTATTCGGATTTTAAGGATCTTAATCGGCTCGTCGAAGAGAAGGCCAAAAAGAACCTTAAAATCTCTTTGTGTCTGCCGACCTTAAATGAAGAAAAAACCATTGCCAAAGAAATCATCATTTTGAAATCCGAACTGATGACCCGCTATCCGCTGTTGGATGAGATTATAGTTGTAGATTCAGGTTCAACCGATAAGACCACAGAAATTGCCCGAGCGTACGGCGCAGATGTTTATTTAGCCACAGAAATTTTGCCGCGCCTGGAGCAATTTAAAGGCAAAGGCGAAAACCTCTGGAAGGCGCTTTATATCACCAAAGGCGATATCATTATTTATCTGGATGCGGATATCAAAAATATACATCACCGATTCGCTTACGGTTTACTTGGCCCGCTGCTGCTGAATGACCACATCAAATTCGTAAAAGCATTTTACGACCGGCCGATTGCGATCGGCAAAAACAAAATGCGTCCGACCGGCGGCGGGCGGGTCACCGAACTTGTTATCCGACCGCTATTTTCCCTGTTTTTCCCGGATCTGACCCAGCTAATTCAGCCCCTTTCCGGAGAATATGCCGGCTTCAGAGAAGTATTCGAACGTATCCCATTTCCAATCGGTTACGGTGTTGAAACCAGCATGAACATGGACATCTATGAAAAGTGGGGGCTGGAGGTCATGGCCCAGGTTGATCTGGACCGTCGGATCCATCGTAACCAGGATACGAAAGCGCTGGGCCGCATGGCCTTCACCATCTTAAGGACATTTATCAATCGCAAAATTCGGCTGGGATTAATCGACCTAAAAGACGAACTTTTTGACGAAATGATCCAGTACAATCTCGCTAACAACAAGTATCAGCCGGATATATTTAAAATTGAAGACCACGAACGGCCGCCCATAATCGAAATCCCTGAATACCGTGAAAAGTTTAAAATTGACCAGGAGCGTCTTCGCAATCTTCAGGAGGCCTAAATCCGCCACGGCCTGCGTGTGTGCCGCATATAAATAGCGGGTGAGTCCATACAGCAATTAGCAGTCAGCCTGACGGCAATTCCCGGTCCTTTCGAAAATTCGACATTATAAGCCCGAGTTGTGCTCAAATGGAAATTCAAACTGTGAAAGACGCAAAGCTCATCGACAATTGCAACCGACATCTTAATTATCTACGCATATCCATTACCGACCGCTGCAACCTGCAGTGTCGCTATTGTGTGCCGCATGATTTGATCCCCAAACTTTCTCATGGTGAAATATTAACTTATGAGGAAATTTTGCGAGTTGTACGAATCGCCACCCGCCTGGGCATATCAAAAGTTCGGGTAACCGGTGGCGAACCTCTGGTTCGAAAAGGGGTTTACGATTTTCTTAAGGCATTGGTGGCGACTGAGGGTCTAAAGGATGTGTCTTTGACGACAAACGGGGTCTTGTTGAAAGATAATCTCCTAAAAATTCAATCCGCCGGCATTGCAAGAATTAATGTTAGTCTGGACACGCTAAATCGCAAGAAATATCGTGAAATAACAGGTTATGATGATTTTGATCGCGTATGGCAGGGAATCGAGAAAGCCCATGATATGGGGTTTTATCCAATTAAACTGAATATTGTGGCCTTGAAAGGCGTCAATGACGATGAGTTTGTTGAGATGGCACAGTTATCATTTAGATATCCCTTTCATGTCCGCTTTATCGAATACATGCCGATTGGGCAATCCGATTTCAGCGCGGGTTCTCTCTTGCTCGCCCCTGAAATAAAAGACCGTATCAGGGCCATTGGAAATCTGGTACCGGTTCAAGGCGTGCAACATGACGGACCTGCTCAGCGTTACAAATTCGAAGATGCAAAAGGTGAAGTCGGGTTTATTCCAGCTCTCAGCCAACATTTCTGCAATAAATGTAATCGGCTCAGATTGACCGCAAGCGGACATTTAAGACCCTGTCTTTTAGCGGATCATCAGGAAGATCTAAAAGATCTCCTTAGAAAAGGCTGTTCGGACCAAGAATTAGCAAACATTTTTTTTATGGCGATAAGGCATAAGCCCTCGGACCACAACCTGGCTTCCCAAAATCCCACACGGGTCTGCAGTCAGATGCGCGCCATTGGCGGGTGAAAAAACGCCTCAAGCTCATCTTAATTTCGCATTCATCATTGCCATCCGACCCGATTCGATCGACATGTCACGCCATTGCTCCGGCACTTCTTTACGCCTGATGACCCATCATAAAAAAGAGATAGCTTCATCCGCTACGCTGCAAAAAATTAGTGTTGAAGGCATTAAAAAAGAAGAAAGCCCGGACCGCAGTAGTGGGAGGCTACATTTACTCGCGCACATTTACTGTATGTGGTCCGGGCTAAAATGAGATAAGCCTGCAATGATTTGCGGACAAATTATAACAATGTCACAAAGTATCAGGCTTATAAAATCAGGCAAATAACAAACTCGTACCAGTAGGTCAAGGTTTTTTTTAAAAAAAGTTTAACCATTTTGCAGATTGGAGGGCTTTATGGAAATCACAACCGTTACCATCGAAAATCCGGACGGATTGAATCTGATTTTAGGTCAATCTCATTTTATCAAAACCGTTGAAGACATCTATGAGACCATGGTGACGACGGTTCCCATGGCTAAATTTGCGCTGGCATTCTGCGAAGCCTCCGATAAGTGCCTGGTGCGTCATGCCGGCACAGATGATGAACTGCTGGAACTGGCAAAAAAGAACGCTTTCAGCCTGTCCGCAGGGCATAGCTTTATCATGTTTATGAAAGATATGTTCCCCATTAATGTCTTAAATGCAATTAAAAGCATACCCGAGGTATGTCGAATCTTTTGCGCCACGGCAAACCCGGTGGAGGTCATAATCGCCGAAACGGATCTGGGGCGCGGGATCCTTGGCGTTATTGACGGATTTAGGTCCAAAGACATTGAAAACGAAGAGGAGGTTCGGATTCGCAAGGATTTTCTCAGAAAGATCGGTTATAAGCTGTAAGCTTTAGGTATTCGAAATCGGCCTGCGGGTTACCGGTTTTTTTAAATTTTTCTTTGACATGGGCAGCGGATTGTTTTATTTAAGCGGCTAACCGATCTGTTCAGGCCTTTACCACTGTTCCGGTTTATCATCATCTTATTTCGATTGTTTTGACCCAGCATAAGGAGGGCGCAATGGCCCCAACTGCAGAGCAGCGCGATACGACACGAGTAAAACATAAAGCCAGCATCCTGCTCGAAAATTTTCCTACCGGAACCCATTACGAAGCTAAAATGTATAATTACAGCCGCGGAGGAATGTATTTTGAGTCGGATTATGCTCCACTGCCCGGAACTGAAATTTATATCGGTATTGAAAACTCACCTTATGATTTAGGACCGGATTTGTATCGGGCGAAAGTCAGATGGCGCAAGGAATTGCCCGGGCAAGAATCCAGATATGCGTTTGGAGTCGGCGTCAAATACTATTATCCTGTCGCGCCTCAATAACAAAAGACCATCAGCGACCTTACAAGCCCACAACAATTATTCCTGATCCAAGCCCCCTGCGTCTTTTAATATCCAAATTAATAAATCCCAAGTTCCAAGCACTAAATTACAAATAAATTTCAAATCTCAATTTTCAATGTCCAAAACATTGGAATTTTGAATTTGGGTCATTGTGATTTGTTTGATATTTGTGTTTTGGGATTTGGGATTTTATAAATTGGCGTTCGAAGCATTGAACGGATCAGAGGAGTGTTCCACGCATAACCGTAACGGCCTGTCCCCCCAGATAAACACGATCATCGCCTACCCGCACCTGTACCACCCCCCCTCTGTCAGATGCCTGATAGGCGGTAAGCTCTTGTTTACCAAGTTTCTTTGCCCAGTATGGACCCAAACAGCAGTGTGCCGACCCCGTAACCGGGTCTTCATTAATTCCAAATGCCGGTGCGAAGAAGCGCGAAATAAAATCATACTCGCTTGAATCCGAGCGGCTGGTAACGATAAAACCACGTCCGGAAATGGTGCTCAATAAGGTGAAATCCGGACTCATTTTGCGAATGGCTTCTGCCGACTCAAATTCAAGAAGGAAATCAAATCGATTCTTACCCACATATTGCGCATCAGCTCGCAATGCCCTGAAAAGGGTTTCAGGAATATCTGTCTGTTCTTCCGGTTCCGCGGGAAAGTCAAGTTCAATCCAGGAGTCCTTTCGAACCGCACTCAGAAGACCGCTTTTGGTATAAAACCGCGCCTGCTCGTCAAGTGGTAAAAAGCCCTGTTCCCACAGGATATGCGCACTGGCGAGCGTAGCATGACCGCATAATTCCACCTCAACAGCAGGGGTAAACCACCTGAGGTTGTATCCATCTGCTTGCTTAAACAAAAATGCGGTTTCCGAAAGATTCATTTCATTGGCCAGGTGTTGCATCCATGTGTCATCGGCCGCTTCCTTCAGCACGCAAACCGCCGCCGGATTCCCGGCAAAAGGTTTATCGGTAAACGCATCAACCTGAAATATCCCCTGTCCCATCTTTGCCTCCTCTTTTTTTTAATTCATCAAGTTGAACTCATGTGGAGCTTACATATCGCTCCAACGCCGATGACATCCGTTGAAGCGCTTTTTCAAGCAAGGCCCGTGCGCATCCGAAGTTCAGACGCACAAACCCGTGGCCGTCAAATTCAATCCCATCCTGAAGCCCTATACCTGCATCTACAAAAAACTTGACGGGGTTTTTTAGGTCACTGGATCGCATATCGATCCAGGCCAAAAAAGTGGCTTCAACCGGAGTCAAGGAGAGCAACGGTATTTCACTGATGGCACGTGCGACACAGTCGCGATTTCCACGCAGGTAATCCAGAAGGCTTGCATGCCAATCCGAACAGTCACGATAAGCGGCTGCCGCTGCTGTATAACCCATAGTGTTTACCAACGGCACAATCCCTGCCATGGCAGCCAAAAAGCGACGGCGAAGTTTTTCTTCGGATATAACCGCAAATGCACAACCCAATCCCGGCAAATTAAATGTTTTGCTGGGCGACATCAGGGTAATGGTACGTTTGGCCACTTCCGGAGCAAGCGTTGCCGTTGGAATATGAGTTTTATCTCTGTCCAGCAACAGGCCGCAGTGGATTTCATCGGAACAGATCACGATATCGTGCTTTTCACAAATGGCGGCAAGAGTTGTTAATTCGTCAC
>PVMK01182740.1_pt1 | contig 108308 bp, 113 predicted proteins | sample 1853481 | NCBI WGS metagenome assembly PVMK01 (sample SAMN08533507, study PRJNA380276) | Marine sediment metagenome, whole genome shotgun sequencing project.
GCCAGGCGAGTCCACCACGCGGCCCCCGTGCTGTTGAATAAGAGCGGTCATCACCTTCCGGTACGATGTGAGAGTGAGAATCGTCGCCTCTTCATCATCTCCCATGAGACGACTGTAGCCTTCAACATCGGCACTAAGAAGAGCAGTGAGTTTGCGTTTCCAACCTTCTTTTGTCATTGTATTACCCCATATTTTCAGGTGATAAAACGAAAGTGGAAAGAGCAATTCAGGCGGTTGCTAAATATTATAAATAACCATAGGTGGTTAGGAGGTCAAGGATAATTATAGGAGGGATTATTAACAAAAATACGATTACGAATAAAGGGGTGCCCAGTATGCAAGGATCGACCTAGAAAACCAATAATCACTCAACTACCGATATATTGAGATAATCCAAGAATTGGCAAAATTTCATATATGTTATGGTTATCTCAGGTTTTTGAAAACTTCAATATCGCTGATACGTTGGAGATACCAAAACTTTCATACCATATCCCATCACCACAATATCTTGTATATCCACACAAATGAGAAGGCGGGCAATTTTTAGCCAATCCACACGTTATAGGGGGTTTAAATCAGCGTTTGCATGTGTTAAAAAGAAAAAACATGCTTACATCTATCATAAATGGCAACAAAGGATAGTCTCATGGCTGAAAAACTGACTTACAGTGAACTGGAGCATAAAATCAAGAAATTAGAAAAAGAAGCCCTTGAATATTTGCGTAGGGAAAGAGAATTTAACGCGGACCGAAAGCTCGTTGATTACGGCCACTTGAAGCGTACAATAAGCCTGATGAAGATTAATGATGAACTGAACAAAGAGATTAAAGAAATCAAAAGCGCTGATAAAAAAGAGCTTGAGCAGATTTCTCATAAACTTAGAGGAAGAATCAAGGAGTTAAACTGCCTCTATGATATATCAAGTTTTCGGGAGAGTAATGACTTTTCCCTGGACGGTCTTCTTCAAGAAATGGTTGATTTCATTCCTCCAGCTTGTCAGCACCCTGAAATTACTTGCGCCCGTATTATTTTGGATGGCTATGAAGTTTACAACTAAAAATTTTTTAGACACCAACTGGAAGCAATCATTTAGCATCACGGTACATAATAAACAGATTGGCAGCCTGGAAGTTTGTCGCCTTGAGAAAAAGCCAGAACTTGAGAAGGGACTATTTTTTGAGGAAGAAAGAAGCTTAATTGGTGCGATTGTTGAAAGCATCTCCAGGATTGTCGAGCGTGAGTGGGCGGAAACAGAAATAAGAAAATGCCGGAAAAAAGTTGAGAAGCTCATCATACAAACCCAATGAATTTAAATATTACTGGACTCTCTTTTGAATTGCGAAGTGTCCCTGAGACCAAATCTACCATAGCATGACCTTAAATGCTCACTGCTCATCGGTTCATTTTTTCTATTGGGGATATAAATCGCGCTAAGATTCAATATTAATAAGTATTTATCATCCTGGAAGAAAAGTTCTTGAAGTATTTGGCTGCCATATCTCCTTTATTTTCTATATATTCAGTAACGTTTTTCTAATTAAAAAACTTCGATAGTGACTTCGTTTTGTTTCTTCTCTTTTTCAGTCCGGATAATTTCCGTTGCGATTTTCCTATCCACTGCGAGCGGCCTTTACGATTAGGCGCTGGTGATCCATAGTCAAAAGTTGATAAGGTGCGTTGCTCGATTTCGGAACCGATAATTCGATTGATGGCGCGTACCATATCCCTGTCTTCTCCGGTAACAAGGGTAAAAGCTTCGCCGCTGCGGGTTGCCCGGCCTGTTCGTCCGATGCGGTGAATGTATGCCTCGGGTGTGGAAGGGATATCATAGTTGATCACATGAGAAATCTGGGTTACGTCAATGCCGCGAGCGGCGATATCGGTGGCCACCAAAATCCGAAATGTTCCGTCGCGAAAGCCGTCCAGTGCTGCCTGTCGGCGTGTCTGGGAAAGATTTCCCTGCAGTGAAGCCGAACGGTATCCTGCTGCAACAAGCTTTTTCCCCAAGCTCTTGGCGCGATGTTTGGTTCGGGTAAAGACCAGCACCGACTGGGTATGGGTGTTTCCCAGCAACTTCAACAACAGCGCCGTTTTTAAATGCTGGGCTACCGGGTAGAGTGCGTGACTGACAGTATCAGCAGGTGCGGTGATTCCCACCTGGACGGTGGCAGGATCTCGCAGGATATCTCCGGCCAAACGACGGATTTCGGGGGGCATGGTAGCCGAGAAGACCAACGTCTGACGTTTCCTTGGAATATGTTTTAAAATTCGCCGGATATCAGGAATAAATCCCATGTCAAGCATCTGGTCGGCTTCATCTAATACCAGCACTTCCAGTTGGGAAAGATCGATGCTATGACGTCCTATATGGTCAATAAGCCGGCCAGGGCAGGCAACAACAATATCAGCCCGTTTCAGTTTCTGAATCTGCGAATTAATTCCAACGCCGCCGTAAACAGCAACGCTTCTTATGCGCGTCTTACGACCCAGGGTTTCGATCGCCTGATGAATCTGTTCGGCCAATTCACGGGTGGGAGCGATTATCAGGGCGCGAACGCATCCAAATTTACCCCCCACCAATCGGTTGAGTATCGGCAGAACGAATGCAGCCGTTTTACCGGTGCCGGTTTGGGCCAGTCCCATTACATCCCGACCCTTAAATACTTGCGGGATTGCCCGAGCCTGAATCGGGGTCGGGGTTTGATAACCCGCCGCTGCCACGCCTGCGGCAACTGAGGGATGAAAACAAAATGTTTTAAAGTTCAATAAATACCTTCCTTCTGTGTTCCAATAAAAAAAGCCCCGGATTATTCCGGGGCTTACGTGATTTTTAGTTACAACCAGGAACACTGTAAATTTTAGGGGATCATACAGGCAGGTGGAATTGCTGTCAAGCTAATTATCTAATATTTCTAATAAAAATAAAACACCCGAATTTAAGCTTACGATAACGGACTGTTAGCCAATTAATGCCAGAATTTGCGTTGAATGGTAATGTATAGGATTCAACCATCATTGAATGATACTTGAATCTCTACATTTTTAACAATACCGATAATATACTTCAATAAATTTCAGATTGGTTTTAGACACAAGATATTGTGGTGAGTCTTTTTATTGCCATACTGGTGATTTATTGAGAATACATGCATTTTGCCAAAATTGAATATATCATTTGAGTATCACAGGTTTTTCGGCATTTCAAATGTTTGCATACGTTGGAGTAATCTACAATTTTGAAAGCGCACTTTCATTACCGATAAATAGTTATCCTCACCTGTAAGTTCGATTATTTAAAACTGAAATAAACAATATATTTGGGATGAGTGATTGGATAATTCATTTTGTATCAAAAATCTGATCATCTTTGTCGTTGACTCTTATCGATCCTTTTTTTAGTAGGTTAAGTACGGTGACTATCGCTATAAGTATTTCCCGGACATAGATGGACGAACCTTAGCTCGCCGTTTCCATCGGCTGCCATTGCCATCCATCACCCTTCGGTTCGATGCGGCCTAGACCTGGGAAAGGGAAGTGAAAGGCGAGCATCAAGGCCTTTTGGTTTGCAATCCTATGCAGAATCTGCCGTCTAGTGGCTACCGCTTGATCGGGGGCAAAATCGACTACTGCATACCATTCCGGCTGCTCCACGTGGATAGGATGAAGCGCTGCATCAGAAATACACAGCAGTTGCTCGCCTTCCGAAGAGATTTCCAGCGCCATGTGTCCCGGAGTGTGGCCGGGTGCCGCAACGGCGCGTATACCAGGCACGATCTCTTTCTCACGATCAAAAAGGTCGATTTTTCCTTGAATCGGTGGGAGATTCTCGCGTGCAAATTTTACAAGGATTTCTCTGACGTGTTCATCAAGTTTCTGTTCGGCCTGCTCTGAGGTCCAGAAATCCCACTCGTCTTTCCACATAACATAGCGTGCGTTAGGAAAAGCTGGCTTACCACCGGCATCAGTGTTCCCGCCAATGTGGTCTGGATGTCCATGCGTGAGGATGACCGTGTCAATGTCCTCAGGTGCAATCCGCGCTTCCTGCAGGTTCTGCATGAGTCTTCCTGTGGTTGGGGCAAGGCCGCCTGCACCTGTATCAACCAGCACCAGATGGTCATCCGTTTTAGCTACCAAACAGATGTACGGACTCGTCCACTCCACCCATTGCTCTGGCTGCAAGTTATGTTCGAGAAGCACCTGCTCAAGACGCTCTCGTGGCGCGTTGGCAAATAGAAGGGTAGCAGGGGGAGGAAAGGTAGGGGGTGTGTATGTGAGGGTACCGTCGCTGACGGCTATACATTCGAGCCTGCCAATCTTAAAGTGATAAGTTTCGTTGCTCATGGTCATCCTCCTTGTCCATCTTTTTTTCCTTTGAGGTCTTGACAGGGACTCCCTGTTTCAACATGCAATGGCGCATTCGTCTGAAAAATTAAATATTGCATGTATCCTACCAGAAAACCAAATATCAACCAACTACCGATACATTGAGATAATCAAAGAAACGCCATAGCCTGTGATATCACACTGTTTTTGACGATATCACAACAATTTATAGGCTTCAAAAAGCTGCAATTTGTTGGAGATATCTTCAATTTTGAAAGGGTATATTTATTACTGATATCAACAGAAATCTGCAGCATAGAGTCAAGGGGGTGATATACAATATATTGTGTCTTCCATAGCTTAAGCTTCAGACAATTCGGCCAAAATTTCTCTTACCTTTTCTGGCTCAATTAGTGTCCCCAGCCGCTTGAAAATCTCTAGGGCCTTCGTTAGATACTCACGAGCCTTCGCGATTTGGCCTTTTTGCTTGTGGAGCCGACCATAGCCTGCGTAAGCCAGCGCCAACTCGTTCTCGGCCTTGATCTCTCGAAAAATGTCGATGCTTTTCTCGAAGTAGGGTAGCGCCTGGGTCGGGTTGGTTTTCAGGATGCTCTCGCCCAGGAGTCGTTGAGCAAAACCAGCGTAATACCTGAACCCACAGCGCTCTGCCATTTCCAGGCCTTCTTCTAACGTCTGCCTCGCTTTTTCGTCCTCCCCGGCCAGCCAATGCCCTTCGCCGATGTAACACCTAAGAGTGATTTCAATCGACGTGAAGCCCCCAGCTCGAACAATCGCTAACACCGTAGTCAGAAGCTCAATCCCTCTCGTTGTATCTCCGGATCGGCACCAAGCCCATCCAAGACTTCTCTGCGCCCACGCTTTGTCGGCAGGCGTTGGCGCTTTCTGGACCGCCAGCTCCCCATATTCGACTGCCCGAGCCAGGTCGCCTTTCCAGCTATAGGCTATCGACAAGTTCCAGGCGACAAAAGAGATCAGGCTGTTGTCTGAAAAATCCTCGGCTACGCTCAGCGCCTTTTGAGCTTCTTCCACCGCCTCATCCCAGCGACCGAGACATGCGTACGCCCTTGAAGCTACAGACAACGCATACGTGTGCCAACGAAGGTTAAACTGCTGCTTCATCGTGCGAAGGACGTCTTCTTTTAAGGCCAGGACTCGCTCGAAGTCGCCCCTATCAAAATGGCTAAATTCCCAGAAAACATATGCATACCCGGCCTCTTCAACGTTTCCAGACGCCTCAGCGAGTTCTGCCGCTTTGGTCAGGGTTTGGATGGCCTGATCATAGTTGCCAAACGAATACCCACAGTGTCCCAATCGAGCATAAAAGGCCCCCAGCAGCTCTGGGTTCCCTAACCCCCTCGCCATGGGCTCGTAGCGGGTCAAATGGTCGTAATACTCCGGGGACTTGAAGAGCAGCAGGAACACAATCCCCTGGTTTACCAACAGGGAGATTCGCCGCTGTCGGTTCTCTCCGGTCTCGGGCAGAGCATCGAGGAGCTCCATGGCCTCATCAAAATAGGCCTTAGCCTCCTCCATGGCGTTGAGCTTGGCCGCCTTTTGGTTGGCCAGATCCAGATACTTCACCGCCTTGTCCGCGCTGGCACTGCGCCCATAGTGGTAGGCCAACAGTTCGTAGTGTTCTTCAAGGCGATCCGGGTAGAGGGCTTCCATGGCTCTTCCTATCTCTTCATGAATCTCCTTTCTCTTTTTGAGAAGTAAGCTGCTATAGGCGACCTCTTGGGTGAGCGCATGCTTGAAAATATAGGTCGATCGGGGATATATGCCCCTCTCATAGAGAAGCTCTGAGTCCTTTAAAACCGATAGATGGGACAGTAATTCCTGTTCCGCAAGATCTATCACTTTTTTGATTAGATCGTAGCTTGACTCCCTCCCAACCACTGAAACCGTCTGAAGGAGGCCCTTCATCTCCTGAGGTAGGGAGTCAACCCGAGCCATGATGACATCCTGAATCGTGGCCGGGATTATCACCTCCTTGATATCTTTTGCTATACGATATCTGTTATCCTCTCTCTCTATGATCTTCAGATCTTTAAGGGACTTTATTAACTCCTCTATGAAAAAAGGGATCCCTTCGGTCTTCTCAAGGATGAACTCCTCAAGGTCCCTATCGAGCTCCTGCGTGCCCAGGAGATGAGATACCATCATCAGGCTCTCCCGGTTGGAAAGCCGGTTCAAGGTTAACTGGTTATGATAGGACTTGGCGCCCCAGGTGTGCACAAACTCAGGCCGGTAGGTGAATATCAATAAGACCCTTGCACCCGGTATGCTCTCTAACAGATGCTTCAACTGATCTTCGGAGCTTTTGTCAACCCAGTGCAGGTCCTCAAAGGCCATGATCAGGGGCCTGATCTCCGAACCCTTAAGGACGATGCGCTTTAATGCTTCAATGATTCGATTTTTCCTCTCCTCAGGGCTCATCGATCTTGTCAATGCCGCTGTCTTTGACCGCTAAGAGTTCCAAAAGATACGGAAGGGTGGAAGCCTCATCGACCCCCAACAGTTTCAGGCCCCTTTTGACCTTTTCCTTGATCTCAAAATCCCCATCGCCTTCATGGATATCGAAGTTTGCCTTCAGAATGTCGATGATCGGATGATAGGCCACAGCCCCTGCTGTAAGAAAGGCACCTTCCCTCCAAAAAGGTCACATCCTCGCTGGCCACGGTCTTTCTGAACTCATACAGAAGCCTGGATTTTCCGACCCCGGCCTCGGCCGTGATGGAAAAGGCCTGCCCCCTGCACGCCTTGGACCGCTCAAAACCATCAAGCAGAAGCTCAAGTTCCCGCTCTCTTCCTGCAAAAGGGGTAAGTCCCCGCTCTGTACTGACATCAAACCTCGTCCTCATGGTACTAGGGGCGATGGCACGGTAGACGTTGACCGGCGCTTGCTTGCCTTTAATCACCCGCCGGCCCAAACCCTCGAAGCGAAATAAGCCTTCTGTGAATTTGAATGTATCCTCTGTAATATAGGTTGTGCCGGGTTGGGCCTGTCCCTCCATTCTGGAGGCCAGATTTACCGTATCGCCAACCGCCTTGAACTCAACTCGCAGATCGTTACCCACTGTACCCACCACCACCGGTCCGGTATGAATGCCGATTCGCATTTTAACAGGCGGGACATCTTTTTTTTCTTGCCTTAATTGGTCACTGAATTTTGCCATTTCCCGGTGAATGGCAAGACTTGATCGAATCGCTCGTTGCGGAGCATCCTCCAAAGCAACCGGAGCGCCAAATAGCGCCATAATGCCGTCGCCGGTCATCTCGTTGACCGTACCCTCATAATCGTGGACTTTGTGTATCAGGATTTCATAAACTTGATCGATGATCGAGTATGCGTCTTCGATACCCAGCAACTCCGACAGGGGGGTAAAGCCCTCCATGTCGCAGAACATCACCGTCACCTGCTTGCGCTCTCCTTCGATTCGATCTCTTTGTGATAGGATTTTCTCAGTAAGGCCTTGTGGAAGATACTTTTGAATTTTTGCTATTTTTTCATCTAATGAGAGATCTTTAGGGACTTGTTCAATAGGTAAGCTTAGCTTAGATCCGCATTCATCGCAAAATTTGCTACCAACTCGGTTGGTAGCCCCACACTCAGGGCAGGTAAGTTCAAATTTGTAACCACACTCATTGCAAAAATTAGACCCTTCACGATTGTCAAACTTACAATTTGGGCATTTCATTTTTATGCCCTCCTTTTTATATTTGAACAGTTTGAATTGGAGTGAAGGAACTCTGAATAGTTATGCAGAAAATACTTTAATTAGGTTTCAATGTCAATTATTTGGATACTCAATATCTTGTGGTTAAGTTTCGGAAGAGATTTTTGGTATTTCTTGCCAGAAAACCAAATATCAGTCAATTGCTGATACATTGAGAGTATACAAGTTTAGGGTCTATTTGTGGATATCATATTTTTTTGACGATATCACAACTTTTTTTAGGCTTCAAAAAGATGCGTTTTGTTGGAGATACATCAGGTTTTAAAATGGATAGGAAACCTGTGGTACATAGCAGATATCAACAGAAAGCTAAGCCGCCTGAAAAAGCGGTGAGCTTTTTCAGGTCGGTCTTGAGCGGCTTGTTAGGCGAAATTTTTTATACAATCATATTCAACCTGCCCGAATTGTTCTAAAGCCAGCCGTAAGTCCTCTTCGGTGACCTCGTACGATAAATTTCCTACATAGATCTTCATTCTAATCTCCTTTTTAAAAAAAGAGCATGTCCTGACGCCCCGGGGCAAAGACATGATCCCGGTACTTGGACCCGTGGTCACCGCTTCACCGCAAGCAAGCTATTTGTAAACCTTTCTGAATTTAGTTGCGTCTTACATGTCAAAAACCCTGATCACAATGCCATTAATCTTGTTAACGAGGAGGAAAGCCATGAAAAAAATGATTCTATTAATAAGCGTCGCAATGATCGGTTCAATTTTGGCATTAACAAGTAATTCATTTGCAGCACGAGAAAGGGGTGGCCATCACCACTATGGTCGAGGTGGCCATTATCAAAAATGGAATAAACCAGTATATCACAAACATGGCTGGACCGGGGGTCATCATCACAAGCTCCATTATAGCCCGGCGCACCGGTTCAGACCCAAATACCGTCCTTGGCGTCATCGACCGGTCTACCGGCCGGGTCACCCCAGACGCTACTACAGACGACCCCACCACACGCTGGTGCAAGAAGTTAACAACTATTATAGTAGCGCTGAAAGTTATGCTGCGCCTGAAGACGAGTTCACTGCTTCAGCCTCGATATCGGACACCGGGTTCTCATTCTCCGTCGGGGTAAGCCGAACGGACTGAAGTCATAACTTGAAGAAACTAAAAAAGTAAATAATGAAAAAGGAGGGTTAAATTATGCGAAACTTAATTTTGATAGCAGTGGCAGCAGTGGCGTTTTGTGCGGTGGGGATTGCACATCCCAATGTGTTGATCGCTCAAGATTCTGTCGAGGAGGCTTTGGAAAGTGATAGCCCGGTTGCACGGAATCGGCATGACAGAGGTGAGGATATCCGAGACCGCCGAGAAGACTTTCGCGATCGCAGAGAAGACGTTAGTGATCGTCGGGAAGATCGGCGTGACCGTCGAGAGGATTTTCGCGACCGCAGAGGCGACCGACATGACCGCAGAGAAGATTATCAGGATCGCCGGAGGAATCGGCGTGCCCACATAAGGGATTTCCAGGGCCACCGGGGATACAGGCGTGACCACCGCAGAGATTTCCGGAGTCATCGGAGAGTCCGGCACGATCACCGAAGAGATTTCCAGGGTTACCGGGGATTGCGGCGTGATTACAAAAGGGATTTCCGAGCGCATCGTGGAGATCGACGGGATCATAAACGATATTATTCCTCAAGCTCAGATCGCAGGAACCGATACTTTGCTAAACGTCACCGATATTCACATTCCGGCCGATCTTACAGAGGAGGAGGCTGGGGCAAAGTTCACAGACGTTAGATTTTTCCCGGTCTATAGTGGTTGTCAAAAAACCGTTCCGGTATTCAAACGTTTTTTTCTACAACCACTTATGCCCCTATTCCGCAATTCGGAACATTATTATGGAAAGCGGTATAAAAAACAGCGGCAACCTAATGCGGAGGTTGCCGCTCATTTTCTATGGCCTGCTACCCAGATTTAGTTGCAAAATTCTTCTCTAAAGAGAATTTTTCGTGCATGACCAAATCGATTTGTGCTAAGGTCAATGATTATCGGGGGTTTGGAAGCGAAATCATTTAGATTAATACTCTTCGAAAATAAGGTGTTATACAGTGGTTTTTTGTTGCTATAAAACGAAGGGGGGATAACCAATGGATTTTCAACACATAAAGTACGAGGTCGAAGATCGAATAGCCTTCATAACACTGAACCGACCGGATAATCTGAATGCGTGGACGGTTATTATGATGAACGAATTAATCCAGTCGCTTGATATGGCCGATAATGACGATACCATTCGAGCTGTTATTGTAACGGGTGCCGGCAGAGCGTTTTGTGCGGGAGCGGATTTAAGTGCGGGCGGCTTTAGCGTTAATCAGAAAGATAGTGAGAAACCGGCGGTTCGGCGGGATACCGCGGGACAAGCCACATTAAAGATGTTTGATATGAAAAAGCCCATAATCGCAGCCATAAACGGTCCGGCGGTGGGCGTGGGGATAACGATGACATTGGCTATGGATGTGCGAATTGCTTCAGATAATATAACTAAAATTGGCTTTGTGTTCAACCGTCGCGGTATTTTACCGGAAGGATGCTCTACATATTTCTTGCCTCGAATTGTTGGAATTAGCCTGGCGTCTGAGTTGATTTTGACTGGTAGGCTATTCTCCGCTCAGGATGCATTTGAAATGGGATTAGTCAGCCGGGTCGTTGCGCCGGAGAAATTGATGGATACGGCGAGAGAATTGGCTGACGGGATTGCGAACAATACCTCCGCAATCTCAACCGCGCTTGCCCGCCAGATGCTTTGGAAAGGTCTGGGTGAAGACCATCCGATGGCGGCGCATATTTTGGAATCCAAAGGGTTGAACTACATGTTTACCACTGAGGATTGCAAAGAAGGCGTTATGTCATTTCTGGAAAAACGTTCTCCCAAGTTTAATATGAAGCCAAGCCGGGGGATGCCAGATTATTATCCATGGTGGGAGGAACGCTCATATAAGGTTGATTAACAAGACCAATTAATAAAGTTCATGGGCATTCTGGGTAGCCCCTATATATTGTAGTTGCTCGATACTTCATTAGAGTGTAAATTTCGCATACGCAACCTAAACTTTTTTTGACTGTTCGCTTTGTAAAATTCGGGAAGTCCAAATTCAGGGCGGTCTTATTCTTCCTGGTCTTCAAATTGCTTTTTGATTTTCTGGGAGCGTTCCAGGAAGTATTTTAACTTCTTCTGAACCGCACCGTAAACGGTTCCTTCCGGATAATTTCCCTTCTTGTTTGGCTTTGCCGGCCGGGACACCGGTCAGAATCTCGATGCCTTCTTCAACCGAAGAGACCTGATAGATGTGGAATTTTTTTTGTTTGACGACATTGAGCACTTCTCTTTTTAGCATCAGATTTTTGGTGTTGGATTTGGGAATCATAACGCCCTGCTCGCCGGTCAGGCCCTTTTCCTTGCACACTTCATAGAACCCCTCGACCTTCTGGTTGACACCACCGATGGCCTGGATTTTTCCTTTCTGGTTCACCGACCCGCTCACCGCAATTCCCTGCTTGATGGGCATATCCGCGAGGCTGGAGAGGATGGCATACAGCTCAGTCGATGATGCGCTGTCGCCGTCGATGCCGTAATAACTTTGCTCGAAAGTGATGCTGATCGACAAACTGAGCGGGTAATGCTGTGCAAACGTATTTCCCAGATAGCCGGATAGAATCAGAACACCTTTATCATGCGTACTGCCGCTTAATTCTGCTTCCCTTTCGATATTTACAACGCCGTGTTTTCCCATATAGGTTTCGGCAGTGATTCGAATCGGTCGGCCAAATGAGAATTCGCCGATCTGGTAAACGGCCAGAGCATTGACCTGGCCGACGACCGCGCCCGCCACATCGATCATAATGGTGTTGTCCAGATAGGATTCATGTATTTTCTGTTCATACAGATTGTGGCGAAAGCGATGGTCGTTAAAGGCCTTGACCACATATTTATCGGTTACCTGACGGGCGTTATTCTTGCGGGCCCAATAATCCGCCTCTTTTAGAACGCCCAGTATGGGACCAAATCGAATGGAAAGCTTATATTTGTTCGAAACGTATTTTTCACCGTATTCCACGATAGCGGCCACGCCTTTTGGTGTAAAGGGCAGCAAATTTTCTTCTTTGCAAACCCGGGCAATGAAGAGTGCATATTGCTGTATGGTGCGCGGGGTTCGATCCACTTCGGAATCAAAATCGGCCCGCACTTTAAATATTTTGTTAAATCGAGGGTCTTCGTTCTGAATGATTTCAAAGACGTCATAGCTGCCCAGCAGGATTACTTTGACGTCCAGCGGAATGGGTTCGGGTTTCAGGGACGTGGTGCCAAAACCGGTTTCTTCCGGGATATCTTCAATTTGCAGGCATTTGGTTCGCAACGTTCTTTTGAGGGCGTCCCAGACATAGGGATTCATAATAACGGAATCGATTTCCATTATCAGAAATCCGCCGTTGGCGTTCAGCAGGGAGCCGGCCTGCACCATGGTAAAATCCGTGTTTACGGTTCCCATGAAAGCGCGTTTTTCGATACGGCCGAAAACATTGTAATAAGTCGGGTTGGTTTCAAAAATAATCGGCGCGCCTTTTGTTGACTCGTGATCGACCATTACGTTTACTTTATATTGCTGAAAAGAAGATCCCTGCGTTACGGGGCGCCGGGCTCTCCGGCTGCTGTTCGTTTTTATCCGGCGGGATAAACACGTTAAAATTTTCAACGATATGTTCCTGAACACTGTTGAGGTGTTCAACAATCGCTTGACTGGTCTTAAATTCCTTTCTGATCGGATCTAATCGCTTTTTTACCACAGACAACGCGTACCCATCCATCAGCTTTTCAATATTTGCGTGCAGGGCCTGGCTGTTTTTATCCATATCCACAGCGGTGGCTTCGATTTTCGCCTGAATCGATCGCAGATTTTCTTCGATTCTGGATTTGACATTATCCGGCAGGGTATTGAACTCTTCCGGTGTAATCGTTTGCCCGTTAACCACGGGGATGGTTTGGAAATCGGCATCGGTTTGCTCAATGTGCAGATTATTTTTGACGGCAAAGGCTTGAAGCCTGTCAAACAGACTATTCTGCTTTTCAGAATATTTATTTTTAATTTTGGATAATTTTTTTAAATAGGTTTCATCTTCAAATACCGCGGGCAACTCTTTTTTTAAGCGTTCGATGGCCCGGTTCACTTTTTTGCTGAATTGAATGGCTTTGCCCGGCGATATCGCTATTGCTCTGGGGCGAAATTCATCTTTGAAATTATTGACGAGGCACAGGTCCGGGGGTGTCGGCAGATTTTTTGTGTGTTTGCTCACCAGATCTCTGACAATCGTCGATTTGCCGGTGCTGGCCAGACCGGTGACAAAAATATTGTAACCGGGGTCCTGCATGTTCAACCCAAAGTCAATCGCCTGGACAGCGCGCTCCTGTCCGATCACCGTATCCAGGGGCTTAACTTCAGATGTATTCTTAAACTTGAAGATTTTGGGATCGCAAATGAGTCTTAAATCCGATACTTTCAGCTCAAATTTCTTCGACATATTTTCTCCTGATTATTTCATAGCTCGGGGAGTTTTTTCATTTCAAGCTTGTCATTCCCGCAAAGCAGACTGTGTCATAACGTCATTGCGAGGGAGTGAAACGACTGAAGCAATCTCATAAGGAATTGAAAACATAGAGATTGCCACGCTCCCTGCGGTCGCTCGCAATGACCAAAAGGAATTACGACAATTCTTCGATTTCCTTTCTTTGGGTTATATAGTAATTGTCAAAAATATGTTCCGATTGACTTAGCGAATCTTTCAAAAGTCATTGCGAGCGAAGCGAAGCAATCTCTCAGGTCTTCCAAAAGATTGCTTCGTCGCTAGGCTCCTCGCAATGACAAATTATCTGAACAAATTTTTGACAACCGCTATAGATCCCAAAAGCTTTAATTTTGTTTTGGGCAGAATTCACCCGAGTTGTTCAGATACTCGATACGCGTCATTCGATGCCTGTCAGCCTGTAGCCAGCAGCCAGAGGCACAGCCAGAGGCCAAAGCCAGCAGCTTCTCCTGATACTATAGCAGGGCAGACATTATTTTACAATTCTTGTCAGCGGCGTATAGTGCTGCGGTTGCCTGTCGGTCAGAACATCATTGATGGGGTTAAAAGATTTATCGCGTGTTTTTGAGGGATAAATTTCGGCCAGCAGGACTTCATCTTTCTCTTCTCCGGCTTTTTTTAATTCCCTGGCCGCTAAAATCATAAATAGCGGAATTGCCTTTAAAACGCAATTCTTCGCCTTTTCTTTTCTCCAAACCGGCTCGATTGGCCACCGCTAAATAGACATGGTTTTCAATCGCACGGGCGGGCATTACCCGGCGCCAGGCCTCGGTGATCAAATTGGCCGGGCAGACGATCAGATCGGCACCCAGCAGGGTCAGCACCCGGGCCGATTCCGGAAACCGCCAGTCGTAGCAGACCATCGGCCCGATATAGACATCCCGCTTTTTATCCTCCACGACAAAAAAGCCGGTGTCTCCCGGGTCAAAGCAAGCTTTTTCTTTATAAAAGAGGTGTATTTTGCGATAGACATATGGATTTTTTGCTTCCGGAACCACGACCAGACAGGCGTTATAAAGATTCTTTTGATGGCGCTCGGCAAAACCGGCCACCACCACCGCATTTTTGTTCCGGGCCATATCTCGGAAGAATTCGCTGCTGGGTCCGGAAACGGTTTCGGCGGCTTTTGCGACCTCTTTCGCGGGATAGAAAAAAATAACCGGTTGTGCACAGCTCCGGAAACACGATGATATCTGCGGTGACATTTTCGACCAGTTCCTGCATACGGGCAAGGTTTTGCTGCTTTTCTCCGAATTCAGGGGTGAATTGAACCACCGCCAGGGTTAATGGTTTCATAGTACTCATCTTCCTTTCATCTGGTTCAGGGTTCAACGTTCAAAGGTTCAGAGGTTCAGGGTCAATAGATAAGTAATGAGTGCTGAGGACTGAGGGCTGAGCAAAAAAAACCTGCCTGACGCCTGACCCCTTCAACATGACTTGTCGTTTTCCACCATGAATCGTCCTCCTGGGACCATGAGCTGTCGTTTCCCGTCATGAGTTGGCACGGGCTATTTTCGCCCCTTTCTATTTCGATATGCCTCAGCACTCAGTACTCAGCACTCAGTCCTATTTTTTGAACCCTGACACCAATCAGTTTTCGCTATTTTGAATATCGAATATCGAACAAGGAATTTCGAATGCTGAAGTTTTCTTTCCCTTCGACATTCATTATTCCTTGTTCGGTGTTCTGCGGTTCTCTGTTTTCTGACACCTGAACACTGACACCTGACACCTTTTCTACCGCCCCTTAAGATATTGTGCGAAACATCTGGCGGTATGGGATTTGGCGGTATGGTTTAAAAGCGCCTGAGGAGAACCGCAGGTCACCACACGACCGCCGTCATCGCCGCCTTCAGGGCCCAGATCGATAATATAATCGGCTTCCTTGATAATTTCCATGTTGTGTTCAATAATCGCCACGGTATTGCCTTCATCGACCAGTGCCTGAAGAACGCCAATCAGTCGCTGAATGTCGGCCAGGTGCAAACCGGTAGTTGGCTCATCTAAAATATACAGGGTGTGCCCGTTTGTTCGTTTAACCAGCTGCTTTGCCAGTTTTATGCGCTGGGCCTCACCACCTGAAAGGGTGGGGACTGGGTTGACCCCAGGCATAGATATCCCAGCCCGACATCACAGACGAATTGCACGGCGCGCCGGATGACAGGCACGGCCGAAAAAAACCGTACGGCCTCCGCAAATGTCATCTCCAGAACATCGGCGATATTCTTTCCTTTGTACTGGACAGCCAGGGTTTCTTTGTTATAGCGTTTGCCCTCGGCAAACTTCACAGAGTACATAGACATCCGGTAAAAAGCTCATTTCGACCCTGGGCCGCCCCTGGCCTTTGCAGGCATCGCAGCGACCCTCGGCCACATTAAATGAAAAGCGACCGGGTTTATAGCCTCTGGCTCTGGAAGCCGGTGTCATGGAAAACAATTTGCGGATGTGGACTAAAAAGCCGACGTAGGATGCCGGAACCGATCGCGGTGTGCGGCCGATGGGGCTGTGATCGACTTCCAAAACCCGCTGAAGATGATTCCCAGCCTTCAATGCCTTTACACGCTCCGGCAGGATATCGCTTTTTCAACAACCGGTTACGCAATCCTTTATACAGGGTTTCCTTCAACAAGGAAGATTTCCCCGAGCCCGAAACACCGGTAACACAAATCAGGCGGCCCAGGGGGAAATCCACGCGGATGTTTTTCAGGTTGTTGGGTGGTTGCGCCTTGAACGCTCAGACTGTCCGTATTCTCGCAGGATCTGAGTCGAGATGAAATCTTTCTGGGGTGCCCGTCAAGCAGCGCGCCGGTAATCGAAGATTTGACTTTTTTTAGATTGGCCAGTGTTCCGGTGGCGACAACGCGCCCACCGTCCTGACCGGCGCCGGGTCCCAGGTCGATGATGGTATCCGCCGCGCGAATGGTTTCCTCGTCATGCTCGACAACCAGGATGCTGTTGCCGCGATCCCGCAGGGTTTGCAAAGCATCGATCAGGATGCGGTTGTCTCGGGCATGCAGCCCGATGGTGGGTTCGTCGAGAATATAGCAAACGCCGGTAAGATTGGAACCCAGCTGGGCCGCGAGGCGAACCCGCTGGGCCTCTCCACCGGACAGCGTATCGCCGCTGCGTGCCAGAGAAAGATAGGACAGACCCAGCTGATTCAACAAAGACAGCCGGGTCAATATTTCGGCAACAACCGGTTCGGCGACGGGCTTTTGCGCTGCCCTGAATTTGAATTTCTTGATGACCGCAAATACATCTCGCGCCGGCTTCTGTACCAGGTCCCAGATGGAATGACCGCCGACCTTTACCGCCAAAGCCTGGGGCCGGAGGCGACTTCCGCCGCACTCACGGCAAACCGTGACTTCTGCGGGTTCTTCATCTTCGGTTTCCGTATAGCCGGACACACCCAATCCGCCGCATTGGGGGCAAGCGCCCTGTTTGCTGTTAAAGGAAAAAAGTCGCGGATCCAGCTGTTCCAAACCGATGCCGCAGGTCGGGCAGATACCTGAAAGGCTGAAGATTTCTTCGTTGCCGCGGCGATCCATGAGGATGAGGCTGCCGTTGCCCTCTTTCAAGGCTTTAGCGACCAGCTGGCCGAGGTTTTTTGATGGAAGCCTTCCGATGACCAGTTCGATTGTATGTTCGTGGTAACGGCTCAGCGCCATGCCTTCTTCAAGCACGGTCGTTTTACCGTCGATGCGGGCTTTTTTAAATCCTTTTTTCAGCGCCCGGGCAAGCACTTCTTTATGAAATCCTTTGCGCCCGAAAACCTGGGTCGCCAGCACGCTGGCCGGTTTTTTTGAATAGCGCTTGCGGATCTGTTTGACCATGGCTGCCTGGGTTTGAGCGCTCAGCCGGCGTCCGCATCCCGGGCAATGCGGGGTGCCCAGTTTGCTGAATAACAGCCTGAGGAAATGATAAATTTCGGTGAGGGTGGCCACAGTGGAGCGTCGGCTGGAATGACTGATGCGCTGTTCGATGGCCACCGTCGGAGCCAGGCCGGTGACCAGATCGACATCCGGCCGTTCCAGAATTTTCATATACTGACGTACGTAGGGGGCCAGGCTTTCCAGGTATCTGCGCTGGCCCTCTGCAAAAAGAATGTCAAAGGCCAATGTGGATTTGCCCGATCCGGATACGCCGGTCAGCACCACCAGCTCGTTCTGGGGAATTGCCAGGTCGATGTCTTTTAGATTGTGTTCCCGGGCACCTTTCAATGCAATGGTGCCGGACGGCTGCGAAGCCGAAAAGCCGGAAATGGATTCAGCAACCCCGCGCGGCTCCGATTTTTTTTGTTTCAAGCGCCCCGTTCCATCCAGGTATGCTTTTAAAAACCGCCCGGTGTGGGAATTATTTTTTTGAGCGATTATTTCAGGAGGTCCGCTGGCAACCACCCGGCCGCCTTTATCGCCGCCTTCGGGCCCCAGATCGATGACCCAGTCCGCGGTTTTGATCACATCCATGTTGTGTTCGATGACCAAAACCGTATTTCCGCCATCCACCAGCCGCTGCAGGGCCGTAAGCAGTTTGGCGATATCATCAAAATGCAGGCCGGTGGTCGGCTCATCAAAAATAAACAGCCGGCGGGTGGCCTCATGGCCGTTAAGTTTTATATGGCGGGAGAGTTTCAGTCGCTGGGCTTCGCCGCCGGACAGAGTATTGATGGGCTGACCCAGGCGAATGTATCCGAGGCCGACATCTGCCAGCGGCTGTAAAGCGACTAAAATTTTGTGGTGCTCCTGGAAAAATTCGAGGGCCTGATTGACGGTCAGATTCAAAAGGTCGTGTATGTTTTTGCCTTCATAGGTGATTTCCAATACCTTTTCTTTAAAGCGCGTGCCCTTGCAATCGGGGCAGGTGATATAGACATCGGAAAGAAACTGCATTTCAACCTTTTCAAATCCGTCTCCTTTGCAGGTCTCACAGCGTCCGCCGTCAACATTGAATGAAAAATTGCCCGGCCCAAGGCTTTTGGCTCTGGCGGCATCGGTCTCCGCCAGCAGCTTACGGATGGGATCCAGGGCTTTGGTGTAAGTCAGGGCATTGGCTCTGGGCGTTCGGCCGATGGAGCGCTGATCCACCAGGACGACATCATCGATGTTATGGATTCCTGTGATTTTCTTATGGCGGCCGGGTCGGTCTTTGGGATCTCCCAGCGCACGTTTGGCTGCTTTGTAAAGAATCTCTTCCGCCAGGGTGGATTTGCCCGATCCGGATACGCCGGTGAGACAGACAAACAATCCCAGGGGAATGCGGACATCGATGTCTTTCAAATTATTTTCGGCCGCGTTTTTTATCGTAACCCATCGGTTTTTTTGAGGCCGGCGCCGTTGTTTATTGACGGGAACCCAGCGTTTACCTTTTAAATATTGGCCGGTCAGCGAGTCGTTGACATCTGCGGTGGGGACCGAAATACATTACCTCACCGCCTTTTTCACCGGCCCGGGGCCCCAGGTCCAGCAGGAAATCGCTTTCGCGTATAATTTCGGGGTCATGCTCGACAACCACCACGGTATTGGACAGATTGCGAAGTCCTTTTAAAATACGAATCAGCCGGTGATTGTCACGCGGATGAAGCCCGATACTGGGTTCATCCAGCACATAAAGGGTATTGACCAGCGAAGATCCGATAGACGAGGCCAGCGCCACCCGCTGGACTTCGCCACCGGACAGGGTGCGCGATTGCCGGTCAAGGGTCAGATAGCCCAGGCCGACATCTCTTAAATAGGCCAAGCGGTTGCGGACTTCCTCCAGCACCAGCAGGCCGGCTTCATCACGGGCCGGAACCGTCAGGGTTTTGAAAAAATCAAGGGCCTGATCCACATTGCATCGGTATACCTGGGCGATGGTGCGGCCCGCCAGCTGATAAAGCAGGGATTCGTTTTTAAAGCGGGTGCCGTCGCAATCCGGGCAGATGTCATAGCTGCGGTAGCGCGAGAGAAATACCCGCACCGGCATTTTATAGGTTCTGGTTTCCAGCCAGCGGAAAAAGCCGTTGATGCCGTAATAGGTTGAAGTGCCCTCGATAATTGCCTTTTTGTGCACCGCCTTTAAGCGCTGAAAAGGCACCCGCGTGGAAATTCTGCGACGCCGGCAAAAATCCATCAGATCATCAAACTCCATGCGCCCGCCTTCCCTCGACCCAAAGGGTTTAATAGCGCCGTCTTCCAGTGAACGCGAGGGATCCGGAATAATCAGATCCAGATCGATACCGATGGTGCGGCCGAATCCCCGGCAGGTATCACAGGCACCCAGCGGGCTGTTAAACGAAAAGAGATTCGGTATTGGCGTATTATACTGGATGTTACAATTTGCACATTGCAGTTGATTGCTGAAGGCATGGCGGCCGTGCGGTGGGATCCAGACGTCCAGCCGTCCGCCGCCGAAGCGGTAAGCCAGTTCGAGTGAGTCCAGGATGCGCTCACGGTCTTTTGTTCGCAGCATAACGCGGTCGACCAGAACCGGAATTTCCTTATCCTTTTTAGCAGGCTGCCATTCATCCAGATGGGTGATTTGACCGTTTAGAAAAAGACGGTCAAAACCCATCTGCATGAGGATTTTGCGAACTTCTTCGGCCGGGGCGGCTTCCAGCCGGTACGGGAAGGTGATCATGAGCCCGGGTGCCGTCTGGTTGCTGCTTTAAGTAATTCCACACGTGGGCCGGTGTTTCGGGTATCACCGGCTGTCCCGCACGATTGGCAATGGAGTTGTCCCAGCCGGGCATATAACAGTTTGGCATAATCCGTAATTTCAGTCATGGTGCCGACCGTTGACCGTGAGGTTCGTACCGGATCTTTACGGTCGATGGCAATCGCCGGTGGGATGCCTTCGATTTTGTCCACCTGCGGCCGATCCATGCGATCCATAAACTGGCGGGCATAGGGTGAAAACGTTTCCACGTATCGACGCTGGCCTTCGGCATAGAGCGTATCAAAGGCCAGAGAGGATTTACCGGAACCGCTGACCCCGGTTACCACCGTGATCCGGTTCAGCGGGATTTCGATATCAATATTTTTCAGATTGTGCTGCCGGGCGCCTTTGACCCGAATCGACTGTGTTTTCATCTCATTTCCTGTGGGGAAACTGAAGGTTTTTTTAAAAACCGGGTAGAAATTTTATGATTCGCAATTAGTTTATTAAAGTAACAATTGAATTGGCCGAATACAAAATTTTTTTTATTTTTTTATTTCACCAATCATCGCATTATAAAATGAGGCTGTCACCAATTTCTAATAACCGATAACTATTAACGAATAACCTTCAATTGAGCATTTTTTGCTCTATTGAAGGGGTATGCCTATGCCAAATAACCCTGTTGTTATCGTAACCGGTGCATCGCGCGGTTTAGGGGCGGCAACAGCCCGCTGGCTGGCCAAGGCCGGCTCGGCTGTCACCCTAATTTCGCGTTCAGGGGCCGCCCTTAAAGGTGTTGCTGAAGAAGTTCGGCAGCTGGGTGGCACGGCGCTGGTTTTTAAAGCCGATATTTCCGAGCCGGGTGCCTGCCAAAAGGCGGTTGCCAAAACCTTGGAACGTTTTGCAAGGCTGGATGCTCTGGTAAACAATGCCGGTATTGTTGAACCCATTGCTCCGCTTGTACAAACCGACCCCGATCGCTGGCAGTATAACATTGCCGTCAATTTGCTGGGCCCCTTTTATCTGACCCATGCGGCCATTTCCGAGCTGCGTAAACAAAACGGGCGCATTATTAATGTCAGCAGCGGAGCAGCCACTACCGCGATGGAGAATGTCAGTGCCTATTGTGCTGCCAAGGCGGCGCTAAATCATTTTACACGGGTGGTGGCAGCCGAAGAATCCGGGCTTACGGTATTGACGGTGCGCCCGGGTGTGGTGGATACCCAAATGCAGGAAATCATACGGCGAGAGGGGCCGAACTTCATGTCGGCGGAACAGAACGCTTATTATCAGGGCCTCAAGGAGCGTGGCGAACTTGAGGCACCCGAGGTGCCGGCCCGTTCGATTGCCTGGCTGGCGCTGCATAGCCCCCACGAATTTAGCGGCGACTTTTTAAATTACGACGATCCGCGAATCGCCCGTCCGGCGCTGGATTTTTTTGGCGAGAAATTGGAATAGAATCACAATATGAAATAGAATCACCACAGAGAATACAGAGAAAAGATCATTAGGTTGAGAACTATTTTCTTCTACCAGTGCCGAATGCAGTTGGTCGCAGGCCTCAGCACTCAGTCCTAAACTTGATTGTCTTGAGCTTTGTTTTACAACTCCGCCACCTGAGCCTCGGTGCCGGTGATCAATATCTTTCCTTCGATGATCTCAAACATCTATTTTGTTGATTTCTTTAGCTTGCCAATACCGGAAAAGCTGTTTAATCGTTTCATTCTCAAAACTATTCTTGAGTTATAATTCTCAAAATTATATAAAAATTACAAGTTTTGAGTTTGTTTAATTATTTTAGAGTTGAGAAAAATCATGCGGGACTGCTGTTAACTCTGTATACTCAGACTATAGCTTTTACAAACAATCTAATTTGATAGAAAAGAGATAAAATATGAAACGTTTATTAATAATGTTTATAATAGTATTCTCTATCATTTTCGCATCGAATGTGAATGCTGGCGAATCAGTGACGTTTAAAGGGACTAGCAAGACTGGTGAGCCATTCATGTTAAAGGGCATACTTGCGAAACCACAGGGCCAAGGACCATTCCCTGCGATAGTGATGCTATCTGGCGGAGCGGGTTGGTCCTTTGCTGAAGCATGGAATAAATGGGTTGAAAGATTCGTCAAGTGGGGGTACGTCGCCTTGCAAGTAGAGACGCTGGAATCAAGAGGCGTCTCCTTCTTTTTTGATGGGAACGTCTCTCCTTGAGATGCTGCGCAAGATGCCTATGATGCAAAATCATATCTGTCTGGCCTTCCATATGTAGATGGAAAACGAGTTTCTCTCATTGGTTGGGCTTTTGGAGCATGGGCTATTATCTATGCCATAGATCCATCGAATCCGTTCCAAAATAAAGGCAGGCCTTTTAGCGTCTCCATCGCATTTGATCCTCAATGTACTCAGCCTCTAATGGGGTTTGATGCTCCGCTGTTGGTTCTTCATGGAGAGTTAGATGACTGGCACCCCGTAAGCAGGTGCAGAATAATAGATGGAAGGAGCGAACACAAAATCATTCTGAAAATATATCCCGGTGCCCATATGTATTTCGGCTTGGAAGGTGTTGATACAATTAGCTTTGGGCATCGGCTGCTTTACGATCCCGCAGCAGCAGCTGACGCAGTCGAAAGGGTGAAGAATTTCTTAGCAGAGCATCTGAAATAAAATCTGTGTGCCAAGTCACCCTAATGAGCAGGTAATCGTTCGTTTGGGGAGCGACCCAAATGATAGATTTCGATAAACAATCAGTATTTAAGCCAGTCTAAAAAAAGTACCAACTATAGCATCTAATGAAAACCGTTCCATATTGCATATACCTATTTATCACAGGTTTAAATTCCGTATTGAAATCTTTGTAAGAGAGAATTGGAGAATTGGGGTCGGACCACGGTCAACGCTTGGTAATTAATGATAATAGGAAAGCTTGGCGCGGGCAAGATCAGGTGCCTAACCTTGAATGCTAAATTGGGCTGCACGCATGGAGCGGCGCACCACACGAATAACCTCATCAAAGTGTGGTAGCTCCGCCATTTGTGAAGCCAGCCGGCTATCCCAAAGTTTTCTGTACCTTGGTTCTTTCTTTGAGAATTCTTCAATGATATTTGAAAATTTCCGGCCACGGAACTCCGCCTTGCGCATGATTTCCGGCCTGATAGAAGCCAGGTCAATGTGTGACTGAGAAGTAAGATACCAGAGGTCATAAAGATCTCGCGGTTCGTTAGGGGCTCGATCTGCAAGCGCCATCACTTTCTCGGCAGCAATCTCCTCCAGAGAATATACTTGAACCAACTCATTCTCTGGAAGGTCGCTATACTCATCATAACCGCGAAGCACATATCGTTCCTGAAGAGGACATACGAACTGCTCTTTGATGGTGATATCCACCTTGACATCATGGCCGGTTGCTCCCGGCAGCGGTCCGTCATAATGAAGGAAGAAGGTATAGCTGTTTTGATGCCGCATTCTATCCTCTCGGGAGAATCTGAAGACGATTCCTGATGCGCGATGGACCTCATCGTAAACCGGCTCGAGTTCGGTGAGTATATAATTAAATGCTACTTTCTCTACAAGGGAGAAGTCGAGATCTTCGGAAAAACGATAATCGCCGAAGTAGCATCGCTTGAGAGCTGTTCCGCCTTTGAACGCAAGAAGTTTGCGTAAAGGTGTGCGCGCCAGGCCCACTAAAAACCAGGCCAGGCAATAGTCTCGTTCGAGAACAGCCTCAGGAATGCGGCGGCCTGCTTTACGGGCAAGCCGGTTAGAAAGAAGGGATAAATTCCGTTGTGGAATCATAAGTCAGGTCCGTACCACTGCTTTAATTTCTTCCGGGCGCACGTTTAATCTTAGACGCCACCGGGCTAAGAACTTCCCCTCAGCCGGCATAATAGGATCCAGGATCGAGTACGTCATGGTGAGCCGTTCGCGCAGCCGTTCTAATTCGCGGAACGCTTCCATTTCGAATAGTTCAAGCAAAAACCCAAGTCGCCGTATAACGGCACCTACATTTATCTTTAGAGCGTAGTCCACAAGCTTGCCGGGATCGATGTCTTCCCTTCGCATCCAAAATCCTTTAGAGATCTCGCTGAACCCGCCGCAATACCCAGGCTGCTTGAGACCATCGACAATCGTTCTTTCGAGATCACTGACTTTCACCTTTTCGGTCTTGGTAACCCAATGGTCAACATAGCCGAAGAATTGTTTCACCTTGCATCGCACGAAACGAAACTCGGTGCCGAGGACAATCCGGGGTCGCAGAAACTTTGGTGTCGTCGTGTATACCATTAGCTGAGGCTGGGTGACCATCTGGTGGATTTCCATTGCCGATGCATGGGAGATATAGTAATCCGGCGTGCCGCAAAGTTCACGCGCAACCACAAACGGATTGCCGAGATACTCTCGCTCACGGCCCATTTCAAAAGGCACAAGGATAAACAGGCCCGCTTTCAATCGGGTCACTACACCTCGGTTGACCATCCTGAGGATAAGACTTCGCGAAGACTTTGAGCTGAGCCCGGTTATTTCCTCTACGTCGGCATAGGAGAAGATTGTTTTTCCGCGTTCATGGAGTTCGGTAACGAGTCTGCCGGCCTGGCTACCAAGGGTTTTAGGTGGTTGATTATATTTCATGTGCAAGATACCTCAATCTACAGAATATAATGCACGTAATATATAATAAATGTCAATAAAGAATTTTGTTTTAGATGCAATTTAGACTGTTCGGCGAAGCATAGTGCACTCAAGATATAATCACAAAATTTATACTGGCAATTCAATGTAATTAACATCTAATATGCATTTTGGAGGTCGTTTCTATTTTTCCAGTTCCGCTATCCGATCGGCCTGCTGTGCCACCCGAATCATCCATTCGCAGTCTTCTTTGAGGTGGATTTCCGCCAGTTGATTGAACTCTTTTGCCTGAGCGGCGGAGCCCTTCATCAGCCAGGCCTCAGAAAGATAGTAGTAATTCTGTCCATTGGTGGGATGGAGGCTAACCGCCTGTTCCAGTACCCGGATGGCTTTATCCGGCTTGCGGTCCTCCACCAGGCGACGGCCCTGGTCGGTCAATTGCAGCGAGGCCGCCACCCGCGGGTTTTCTCTGGCGGTCTCTTCTACTGTGACGGATTCTTCCGCTTCAGAGGGGGCCTCTTTCAACATCGGCTTCGGGCATGCGGCCAGCACGACCGCCAGCAGGGCTAAAAAAACGATTTGAATGAATCTAATTGCCATCGATCAGGTCTTTTAGTCCTTTGATGATTTTTCCGGCGAATCCGCCTTTGTCATGCAGCGGACAATGCCCTTCCGGTGTGTGGCCTGCTAGAAAGTAAACTTCCGCCGGCTCGGGGCAGCCGGCAACAGCCGGCCGGCCGGTGACCGAACAAACCAGAATTTTTTCAACGCCGGTGGGCATTTTAAAATCGGTTTCAGATCTGTATTGGGGGATGGCGTTCATCAGGTCGGCCCAGATCGGCAGTGCGGCTGCTGCGCCGGTGGCTTCGATCGGATCTGCGTTGTCAAAGCCCACCCAGACCAGAGCCAGTATATCCGGGGTATAGCCCACAAACCAGGCATCTCTAAAATTGTTGGTCGTTCCGGTCTTGCCGGCAACCGGCCAGGACACACCCCTCCATTGCAGCGAACGGGCAGTGCCTTCTTTGACCACGCTTTGCAGCATGCTGTTCATGACGAATGCTTCGGCCGGTGTAATTAAGCGTTCGATATTGAGATGCTGATGCTCAAGGGATTTTGTCATGTTCATCCACGACACCCTTTAAAGACAGCGGAAACGGCTGCACGCCCTCAGCCGCAAACACACAATAGGCCCGGGCGAGCTCGATGGGTATGACCTCAAAAGCGCCCAGGGCCAGTGACGGATACGGTTTAATTGGTGTTGAAAAATGAAACCGTGCGGCCATGTCCACGATGCGTTCAAGGCCGGTTTGCATGGCCAGATCAACTGTAGCCAGGTTATACGACTTTTTAAGCGCATCTTTCAGGCTAACGGTATATTCCGTCACCGGTTCAAAGTTCTGGGGCTCCCACAATTCTCCCGTTTACCGTATATGATTTGGGGTCATTTGACAGCAGCGAAGTGGGTGTAAATTGAGACAGGCTGCTCAGATAGACGATGGGTTTAAATGCGCTCCCGGGCTGCCGCCGGGCCTGAGTGATTCGATTAAACTGGCTGATACTGTAATTGCGTCCACCCACCAGGGCCAGGATGTGCCCGGTTTTAGGGCTGCATGACGACAATGGCCCCTTGAAGTTTTTCTGCAGGCGCTTCGCGCTGCAGCTTCGCATTCGAACTTTCCAAACGGGTCAGACCTTTGGCGAGGGCCTTTTCAGCGGCCCTTTGGACCTGGGTGTCCAGCGTGGTGTAAACGGAAAGCCCCAGACTCGAGAGATCTTCCGGGCGATACAAAGTGTTCAGCTGTTCGGTCAGATAATCGATAAAATAGGGGGCTTTGGTATCGGATACAATGAATCCGATGGCTTTGATCGGTTGTTTTAGCGCGGTTTGAAGCGCTGCATCCGTAATCCATTCCCAGCGGTGCATGGCTTGCAAAACCGCATCCCGGCGGCTGCGGCAGCGCGTTATATCCCGGTATGGTGAATAATGATTGGGTGCTTTGATCAAACCGGCAATGATGGCCGCTTCCGAAAGCGTCAAGTGTTTAACCGGTTTGCCGAAATAAAAATAAGACGCTTCCCCGATCCCGTTAATGGCAACCGAACCCTTTTGCCCCAGATAGATTTCATTCAAATAAATCTCTAAAATTTCACGCTTGTCGTATTTTAATTCGATGATAATCGATAGAATAATTTCTTTTAACTTGCGGGTGATTGTCCGGGTCGGTGTTAGAAAATAATTTTTGGCCAGCTGCTGGGTCAAAGTCGAGCCGCCCTGCCGGATGGCCCCGTGGCGCAGGTTGGTGACCAGGGCTCTGAGAATGCCCCGGAAATCGACACCATAATGTTGAAAAAACCGGTGGTCCTCGGCTGCCAGAATGGCCCGAATCAGGTGTTCGGGAACCTGCTCGATCGAAATCAGTTGCCGGCGTTCACGTTCCGGGCCGAAAAACTGCATGATCTCTTCAGGCTCCAATTCCAGGATCGGAATCGTCTCGCCACTGTCCCTGCGGCTGATCGTCCCAATTCTGTCTTCGCTAAGCCAATTTGAACCGGAAATCCTGCGCGTTGGGTCCAGGGAGTTTTCAATCGTTTAAGAAAATATCCAGCGCGTCCGGCCTGATCTGGATTTCGCCTTTTCGGGAAGGCAAATGGTTCACCCGGTGATAACCCAGATTAACCAGCTTCTCATTAAACAGGGAAGGATCAAAGCGCTGACCCGGATATAGAAGCGTTGTATCCGAATAAACTGTCGAGGGGATGCTCCAGCGTCGGGCGGAGAAGCGTTTTTCAACCTGGTTTGAAAGATACCCGCCGTATACAGCCAGACCGAAAACGGTTAAAATAAAGACAAGCAGGGCGTATTTAATGATTTTTTTAAGCATATATCCAGGTTTTGCGTTTTTTAGGCTTCAAATCTACCCATCAACCAATAAAACCAATGTAACCAATAAAACCAATTAAACAATGGCAATAAAGCGATAAAAAAATAGCCGGCGATTTTTGACTCAACTCGGCTTCTTCCAACCACGCAATCCCCAGATCAGTGATACCAGCGCCAGGCCGCTGACGGCTGCTGAAACCAGGGCCGTCGCGGATATACCGCCCGCCAGCCATATGGGGCCGCCGATCAAAACGCCCACGACGCGGCCGACCCCGGCCGATGCCAGATAGCTGGCCATCATCGTTGCCCGCGATGTGGGTACCAGTTCGGTGAACAGGGATAGGCTGGTCACGATGGTAAATTCAAAAGTCAGAAAAATAATAAATAGTCCTGTGAAAGCCATCCCCAGGGTCTGAGCCAGAAATGGCAGGGTACCATAGCAAATAAGACAGGCAGCCAGGCCCCCGATCACCGATCGCTTTAAACCCAGGCGATCGGCCAGGGCCGCCGTCATCGATTCACCGGCCAATTCAGCGATACCGATAACGCCGGTTCCTAAACCCAGCGCCACGATGCTCAAACTAAATTGTTTTTCCAGCCAGGCGCCATAGACGACAAATAGGTTATCGTTGGCCACACTGATCCAAAAAGCATACGAAAGTGCTCCCAGCGCTGCGCGTTCCCGCAGTAACTGTTGCCATGCACCTCTGAATATGGGTAAAGACGGCCCGGGTGCTTTCTTTTGCCCGGTTTTTTCGATCAGGATTCTTAATGCCAGGATACCCAAAATGCCCAAACCGCCCATCACAAAGAACGGCGCTCGCCATCCCAGGCGATCAATAAGAACGGCGATTAGCGGGATGCCCAGCAAGGTGCTTCCGGCCCAGCTAAATTCCAGAAAGCCAATCGCCAGGCCTCTGCGATGGAATGGAACCCGTTCGCTGACATAGGCCTGCAAGGCAGGATCAAACATGCTTTTCCCTATACCGGCCAAAAATAGCGCAACCAGAATCACCCCGTAAAAAGGAAACAGGCCCCCGGCGAACATCCCGGCAACCAGCAGGGTCATTCCTGTGAGCATCATCAAACGATACCCCAGGCGATCCGCAAGCGGTCCGAAAAACAGACCCAAAACTGCAGTGGCCTGATTGACGGCAATTAATGAGGTGATTGCCGTAAGGGATACCCCCAGTCCCCGGCTCAATGCCGGGGCAAAGGGATAGGGAAACCGACGCGCTGTATTGAGCACCAGACGGCACAGGGTGGTTACCACGATATTTAGTGTTAATCGTGAAACAGAAGTTGCAGCATTATCCGAAACGGATTCCGTTGGCATGGCTGGCTACCCTGTGGGGATTAGAAATCTATAATAGATTAATCTGCTATTTGAGTGATGGTTTCAAACTCCGGGGGCGCGTGCAGGTGCTTTTTGACATAGCAAAGGTCCATCGCTTTAACGATTGCCGGTATGTATTTTTCCGGAAAGTTCGGCGGCAGCGCGAGTCTCATTTTTACCTTTTTAATCATATGGGTTTTTTGATCGTTCTCAAACTCAAGGGTAAGCTTTAATTTTTCGGTATCGATCTTGCGTTTTTCACAAAAATTCAGGGCGTAAATACCGGCACAGGTGCCCAGTGAGGCCAGAAACAGAAAAGTAGGCGTTGGAGCGGACCCCTCTCCGTCATCTTTTTCGCTCTGGTCGGTTTTAATCGTAAAGCCTTTAAAAATCGCGTCGACTTTTTTGCCGCCCGGAAAGCTGATTTCCATTGCCATAATCGTGTCTCCTTTTCCTAAAATTCGGTTTTTAAAGATGCCAGCAGATACCATAAATATTCTTTGCTTTCAATCATCCATCGCCAGGCAACAATTTTTGCCGGTATTTTTTATAATATTATTTAAGAAAAACCGACTTTGAACCGATAATCTCATTATAATCCGGCGATCTGAATTAAAAATCAATTAATTTTGCATAAAGTGCCGCCGGATAAATCCGAATATCATTCGAAGCGCGAAAGGAGTTGCCTAAAATGGAAGCAAACCAGATAACCTGCCCTCAATGTGGCCTCGTAAATAATGAGCTTGCGGAGGCCTGTGTACAATGCGGGATCATTTTCGTCAAAAACCCTGCCATGCAGGCTCCGACAATGCCGGATGAACAAAAAAGAAAAGCGATTAAAGAGGCCGAGGCGATGCTGGACGAAACCCAAGCGTCGCCCGAAATTGACGCTTTTGGGAATGAAATTATCAAGCGGCCCGATCCCCATGAGGATACCGTTGAAATGCAGATCCCCAGGGAAGAAACGACGGATATAAAACCCGAAACTGCATTACCGGAAGAGCCGAAATCGGAAGAGAATAAAAATTCGGGAGATCATGAGATTGAGCTGGAGGCCATTGAGGCAGCAGTGGACACCGTAAATAAAACGGAAGATGCTGAAGCGCTTTTTTTAGCGGGAGTCAATACAGGTAAACCGGCTGAACCGACAGCATCGGAGACGGCCGCAGCGACGGTCGGAATGCCGACCGAGCCTGAAAAAGCGAACGATCAGAGTGGTGAAACCGCTAAATCGGACGCCAATTCGAAAGGCAGCCAGGATCACAAGGCTGAGGCGCTGCCGTTGAAACCGCCCCCAGGGGGCAACCCCATGGGTGAGCCCCAAAAGGAAGAAAACCGGGTTGAAAAAGAGCCGGAGGAAACCAAATCTGAAGCGGCCGAACCCGCCAAAACGGAAGCTGCGGCAGCAGAAGCGGTTGAACCTGCAAAATCCGCGGACAATTCAACTTTTAAAAATACGACTCAGCCGGCAGAACAGGAAATACAACTTGAAGAAAAGCCAGAATTAACTATGGCTGAAGAAGCAGCGGCCCAAACTGAACCGCAGACCCATGCGAATGCGACGGTAGGAATGCTTACAGAACCGGTTGATGGGGACTCCCTGATAAAAAACAAGGAGGAACAGGTCAGAGAAGCCCTGAAAAAGCAGCGGGAAGCTCAGGCTAAAGCCGAAGCTCTGAAAAATGAAAAAGCTGTCCAGGCCCAAGCCGTGGCCTTAAAAAAGAAAAAGCGGGTTCGAGCCCAAGCCGCGGCCTTAATAAAGCAAAAAGCGGCTCTGGCCAAAGTCGAAGCGTTAAAGAAAAGGGAAAGAAGCCCTGGCCAAAGCGCAGGCGTCCAAAAAACAGGAAGCAGCCCGGGCCAAGGCAGATGCATTGAATAAACAAAAAGAAGCCCAGGCCAAGGCCGAGGCATCATCCCAGGAAATGCAGGTTGCCAGCAGCGGGATGCCACCGGCCGTCGCAGAAAGCACGAACCATCATGAGCGGTTGCTGGGCCTGCTAAAAAGGTACAAAGGCAAGGCCATCGGGATTAATTATGATAATTCTTCTGAAATAAAAGAAGCCGAACTAATTGATGCCAATGAAGAATTTTTCAGTGTCATGGTAAAAGATAAAAAATTGCAGTACAGCTACCCCCTCAAGACGATTTTAACGATTATCGAAGGCCAGGAAGGTGTTGAAACCGGCGAAGATGATAAAAAGGCCAAATTCGATGCGGTTATCAAGGTGTATCCGCTGGTATTAGTTTAAAACGCGGAATGCCGGCGTTCAGGTAATACGTACATAAAATCCCAAAAATTAGCGAAAGCGTCTAAAGCTGAGAAATAAATGATAAGCTTTTCAGTTTTAGGCGCTTTTTTATGGCATCTACTCCAAATAATATAGCGGTTGTCATGTTTGTAATAATTTCAGTAAGTTACACATTATATTTTCTCCTGTTAGGAAATCCGGCAAATGGAACATATTTATGACAATCGCTATAAGCCCTGGATTGTTTGCTTGACACGTCCGGGCCCACATTTTATGTAACTAAAGATTAGGGTGTAAATTTTTTGTCGAACAGCGCGCTGAGCTTAAAATAACCTCTCAATTCTGATTGGTAAACCATTATGAAATATCCGGAAATTGATCCCAATTTATTTGTCCAAAATCGGCAACGATTTAGCAAACAACTAAAGCCCAATTCTGTTGCGGTTTTCAATTCCAGTGACTTCATGCCGACCAGTGCCGACGGCACCCACCCGTTTATTCAGCAAACGGACCTATTTTATCTGAGCGGCATCGAGCAGGAAGAAACCGTACTGGTTATTTGTGCGGACACCCCTGAAGAGAAGCAAAAAGAAATCCTGTTTATAAAGGAAACCAACGAGCAGATTGCCACCTGGGAGGGGCAGAAACACTCTAAAGCGGCCGCGCAGGATATTTCCGGAATTAAGACGGTTCACCGGACGTCTGAGCTGGATGGGATTTTGCGGCCGCTAATCGTTCAGTCTGAGAATATTTATTTGAACACCAATGAGCACCTGCGGGCCGCAGTTACCGTTGAGACCCGGGACATGCGCTTTATCAAATGGTGCCGGCAGGTTTTTCCGCTGCATCATTACGAGCGCCTGGCGCCCATTATGCATGATTTGCGAGCCGTCAAATCCCCGCTGGAGATCGAACTGATCAAAGAGGCCTGCGCTATAACCGGGAAAGCATTTCGACGTCTGCTCGGCTTTATTCGGCCCGGGGTGTGGGAATATGAGGTGGAAGCCGAGATTGTGCATGAGTTTATGCGCAATCGGTCCAGGGGCCCGGCCTTTGAAACGATCGTGGCTTCAGGAACCGACTCCTGCACCCTGCATTACGTCCAAAAATGATAAACAATGCAATAAAACGGCGACCTTGTGCTTATCGATTTCGGTGCCGAGTATGCCAACTACGCCGCTGATGTGACCCGAACGGTTCCGGTAAACGGGCAAGTTTTCAAAAAGACAAAAAGAAGTCTACAACGCCGTCCTGAAAATTCAAAAGGCCGCCACTCAGATGCTCAAGCCGGGCAATGCCCTGGAAGCCTATCAAAAAGAGGTGGTCAAATTAATGGAAGCCGAGCTGATTCGCCTGGGTGTGTTAAAAAAGGCGGACGTCAAAAAACAGCCAGAGGATTCACCGCTTTATAAAAAATTCTTTCCTCACGGGACCTCCCACCACCTGGGGCTGGATGTGCATGACTATGGCGACAAATATCGCAAATTTGAACCCGGCATGGTCTTTACCTGTGAGCCCGGGATTTATATCCGGGATGAATCCATCGGGGTTCGCATTGAAAATGATATCCTCGTCACCCAAAAAGGTCCTGTTGATTTAACGGAAACCATCCCGCGGGAAGTCGAAGAGATTGAAGAATTAATGAACCAAGGGCGATGAGCCGACCACTTCGTGCCCGATAACTGTCTTACGTGGGGTCGCAGAACTTTTATCACCACGAAGATCACGAAGTTCACGAAGGACTGTTTCCTTAAAAATCGATTCTTTAAGCTGTTCTTTCGTGCCCTTCGTGGTTTTATCGCTGTTTGGATTCAACTCGTCCAGGTTAGACGGGAGTCAACTTTTTTCGCGACAGATGATCGGCTCGGCGAAGGGGCTCGGGCAGGCGATAGCCGCGGCAGGATTTTAAAACAACATAGGGAAACTGAACCGGTTTCGCTGTCATCGCTTCTTCCAGGATCTTCATGTCTGTCAGGTTCATCACCACAACTGCTGCGTAGGCGGTGTCGTTGCGGTACCCGGTGTCTACGCCGGCCACGGTGTCCATATCCTCAGGATTTATACGCGATTTTCGCACCACCTGTCGGGAAAGCTTTGTTTGAAGCGCAATTGCCTCTTCCGGTTTCAAATCCCAGGGGTGAATCGGTTTTTGAATAAACTTTTTCACGATTGCCATAATAAAGAAGTTGATTAAATTTTCAACCTTCAAGCTGCCAATTTTATGATTCACATTGACGGTTCCTATATGGAAGGCGGCGGCCAGATTTTACGCACGGCCCTGGCGCTTTCGACGCTGACCCGCAAACCGTTTGTCGCCGAAAAAATCCGCCATAACCGCTCGGAGCCGGGTCTTAAAGCCCAGCATTTGTGCTGTATTGATGCGCTCAAGCAGTTGACCTCGGCTGAGGTGGTTGGCGCACAATTGGGCGCGGCAAAGATAAGTTTCAACCCGCAACCGGTTGCCCCCGGCAAATTGATTGTCGACATCGGTACGGCCGGGTCCATCCCCCTTTTGCTGCAGTCACTCTTGCTGCCCTGCATGTTTGCAGATGATGCTATAAGGCTTTATATCAAGGGCGGCACAGACACGAAATGGAGCATCCCGGTCGACTATTTTGCGCATGTTATTTTGCCTTGGTTAAATAAATTCGCATCAGTTCAGATCAACAAAATCAAGAGAGGATTTTATCCCAAAGGCCAGGGTGAATTAGACCTGACGATCACACCCCGGTTTTGCAGGAATGAGTATGGAAATTTCGACGCTTTTTATTCTCATTTAAGAAATAATGTTTCTCGGATGCAATTGGCGACGCAACTTGCACTGGATCGGATTGAGGGCAATTCGGTGGCATCAGTTAAGCTGGAAGGGTGCCAGGGTTGCCGAGCGCCAGGCGAAAGGTGCATCTCGTATCATCGCCAAGCGCTGCGCGTTAAAGATTGAAGAAGAGTACTGTCATTCTGTTTCGGTAGGAACGGTTATTACCCTGTGGGCTGTTTCTCGGCAGGGGACACGTTTTTATGGGAGCCGATGCCCTGGGGGAAAAGGGCAGGCGGGCCGAAGATGTCGGGCGCTGCGGCGGCTGAAAGGTTGCTGAATTTGTTAAAATCAGATGCAGCGGTAGACAGTCATATGGCGGATAACCTGATTCCGCTGATGGCGCTTTGCGGAGGGGAAATCAAGACCGAAAAAATTACCGGGCACATCCGATCCAATCTCTATATCTGTGAAAAATTTCTGGAAGTTGACTTTCGAATTGATGAAAAAGAAAATATCATCATCGCTGAATAGGAATTTACATGAAGCTATCTCAATCCGGCGGCGGACTAACGCCCAAGGGCTTTGTTCCCCCCGCCAGTATAGGCGGATTTCACATTTGTTTTCGCAATTTGACAGTTGTTTATCATGAAAGCCGGGACGATCTATAATTGTCATCATACTTGGATTGATTCAGATCTGAAGACCTTTATGCTGCTAACGGGGAAAGCGCTATGATTGATATTCAGCAAACCCAACAGCGGCTTCAGGATCATCTGCATGCTCTGACCGTGAACATCGGCGAACGCAGCGTCCGCGTTCCTGAAAACCTTGAGAAAACTGCCGCATATATCACCTCCTTCTACCAGGACATTGGTGTTGCGGTTGAGACCGACAGGCCTATTCATATGCAGAATTGCCGCTTGACAATATCGTGGCCGAGATAGCGTTTCGTGCAGATCCGAAGCACCGCTTTCTGATCGGGGCCCACTATGATTCGGTAAGCGGCACTGTCGGGGCCGATGATAATGCCAGCGCCGTTGCCGTACAGCTGGAGGTGGCCCGGCATTTGGCCGAGCAGAAGGGTACAAATACGCTTGACCTGGCAGTGAAATTTGTTTCCTTTGCGCTGGAGGAACCGCCGGTCTATGGGACCCGGCATATGGGCAGCCGGGTGTATGCCAAAATGGCGCGGACGCAAAAAGAAAAAATTGACGGTATGATTTGCCTGGAGATGGTCGGCTATACCTGCAAAGAATCCGGGTTGCCAGCATTACCCTTTCCCGTTGATGTTCATGGACTACCCCAAACAGGGCAACTTTATCGGCATCGTCAATAATTTTAAAAGCCGCGGATTTGCGCGAGGATTGGTTGAGCAGTTTCAAAAGAACCAGCGGCTCCCGGTGGTTAAACTGACCGTACCCTTCAACGGCTGGATCATGCCGGCGGTCAGGCTCAGTGACCACGCCTCATTCTGGGATCAGGGATTTAAAGCCGTCATGCTGACTGATTCGGCCTTTTTCCGCAACCCCTATTATCACACCGCTGCCGACACCATGGACAAGCTGGATTTTGAATTTATGGCCGAGGTGGTGGAAAGCCTGGTGATTTTCTTCTGTCCCATCATAGATAAGTTACTTGTTGGCATTGTATTTTTTTTGACAGGATTTACAGGATTTACAAGATTTTAATTTCACATTTTCAGTTTCCAGATGAAAATGGTGCCTAACAAAGAAATTAATTTTCCACTGAAAGCGGATTGAGTTTTCTCACTTCCATCCGGGAAGTGAGAAAGATTAAAAAATAATCCTGAATAATCCTGTTAATCCTGTCTAAAAACTAAAAAGAAAAAAAGCACATTAAATCTGTGGCCAATGAAAGAAAGGATGAGTGTGGGTCCCTGGGTCTGTGGCGAATTAATATGCTCCGGGATCGACGTTTTCCATCAGAAAAACCTGGTCAGCCGCGGTGTGGGCAAAAACGCTTACATTTCCCAGACGGATGTGGGTTAACCCCAACGGCTTTTACCCGCTGATAGGCCTCCACCATCTCAGCAGCGCTGGGTCGCGCAAAATCTTTCATTTTGTATTCCGGGAAGAACGCTAAAATGGTAAAGGGGGTGTCGGCATCTGCGGCGCTTAAGATGCGAGCGATGTTTTCCAGGTCATTGGCCTCAACCCGGCCGGGAATATAGAGCGATAGAACCTCCAGCACGAAACCGCGTTGGATAATTTCCTGTGGAAGTTTTAAGATGCGGTCGTTGGTACAGCCGGTCAGCCATTTATGCGTTTCGGCATCAAAGGCCTTGATATCCAGCCAGAAGGCGTCCACCCCGCTTTCCTTTAAACAATCCAGGTTCTGCGGCGTCAGTCCGTAGCCGTTGGTTTCGATTAAAACCCACAGCTTCGTCTGCTTTTTGATGAGCCGGGTACATTCTGCGAAAAAATCCGGGCAGCAGGTCACATCACCGCCCGTAAAAGCCACAATATTTCGCGCGGGTCCGAATCCCTGGGGGCTTAAAACAATTTGTTCGGGCTCCAGAACACCCGGGCAAAACGCGGAGGGTTTTTGACGGGTCACACAACTGCCGCAGCAGCGGCAGGAATCATGGGCATGCCAGGCGGTGGCCCGGGACCGGGGTTCGAACTGGGTGAGGGTTTTTTCATACGCCAATGCCGCATCCAGAATATCTCCTGGTGAATACCAAGTGCCGTCTTTTATTTTGCTAAAGTACCATGAATGACATTTGCGGCATGAAAAATTGCACCCGGACTGATAAATAGAAAGATAGTTTTCGGGACGAGAGAGGTGGATGGAAGTGATGAAGCGGTGGATTTGGTTATTTTCATATTTCAAAGTGGCCTGGCAGGCAAGCTGTTGCCTTCCATCTACTTCAACCGCGCACTTACCGGCTGCAAAACCCTGCTCTTTTAATCGGCATTTGAAAGATTTCATTTTTAACTTCGGTAGTTTTTATGAGACTTGAATATTACGAAATCTGTAAACAAATGACAAATATCATTTTCACATGTTACCCGAAACACTGGAATCCTAGATTCAGGTTCGTCAGCAAAATCAAAAAATTTTACCATGACGCCCAATTAGCTATTGATAGCCGGTTTATACAATTCAATGAAAGAGCGGGTTGCATATACCTAATATACAATCTTCGATAAAAATTTAGTTGATGGATTCTATACTGCATCTTGGGGGTTATTAATTCAGGAAATTATTCTCGGCTGGAGGTAATCTTAACCTAAACTTAACGCCTGTGATATGTAAATGATGTACGAAACCGCTTCGCGGTAGCTTTAGTTCTACTTTCTTCAGGGGCTTGTGGGTTTAAGTTTCAATTTCGCTTTAATTTGTCATTTTTTGGATATTTTTTTACGAAGCAGCTAAATTTCTTCTTTACTTCTTACCAAGATTATGTAACATTAGTCCCGGAAATTATTATAAAAAAAAGAAAGTGGATACTTTACCCATAAAGCATTTTTCGTGCCAACATCTCGGCTTCGTACATCATGTTTTATCCATAATCCCTCACACCGAGATATCATCATCTGATCAGCTGATACGGCCAAAACTCAATTTAGAAGTTTTGGCCTTTTTTGCGCTAATTGGAAAAATGAAACATGCCTGATAAGAACCATGCAAAGCAAAATGATCTTATTACACTAACACAGTATGTAAAAGGATGGTTGTCCATATCCTGGCGGTTGCCTTCTATTATCCGCACCACCAGACACCTCTTCAATATTGACAATCAAAATCGGGAATCCTGGGGAAGCATGCTGGAAGAAAACGCGAAGAAATTTCCAAACAACGTCGCCATCAAATCTGAAGAGGCTAATTTTACCTATAAAGAATACAATGAATGGTCCAACCGTTATGCCCATTACTTTATCTCCCAAGGATTGAAAAAAGGAGATTCGGCCGTCGTCTTTCTTGAAAACCGGCCGGGTTTACTTATCGTTTACAGTGCAATGGCTAAAATAGGGGCAATCAACACAATGATCAATACGAATCTGCGGCAGGACTCCCTCAGACATTGTTTGACGCTTAACCCGGCAAATGTTTTTATTATCGGAGAAGAAGTCCTGGATGCTTTCGAAGAAGTAAAACCCGATTTAAATATCCAGCCCTATAAAAACATCTATTTTTTGAGTGACAGCAGGGAAAAATCCGCACCGGCAGGATTCATTGATTTAAAAAACGCAGTAGAAGAGTGCCCCGTGAGCAATCCTTCTACTACTCCCTTGGTTAAGCCCAAAGACACCATTTCCTATGTTTTCACATCCGGCACCACCGGCGGCATGCCCAAAGCAGCCATCATAACCCACGGCCGGTTGGTTCGCAGTAGTTATTATAACGGCAAAATAGTTTTAAACCTAAAGCCTGAAGACACCATCTATGTTCCACTGCCCTTCTTTCACACCAATGCCCTGGCTTTGAGCTGGCCCTGTATTTTTGCCAACGGATCGGCGGTGGCCATCCGTCGCAAATTCAGCGTCAGCAATTTTTGGGATGACGTGCGCAAATACAATGCCACAGTTTGGTGCTACATCGGCGAATTATGCCGTTACCTGATGAACCAACCGCCACAACCTGACGACCGAAAAAACCCCTTGAAAAAAATCATCGGAAACGGACTTAGGCCGGATATATGGAAAAATTTCAAAAAACGATTCTGGATTTCAAAGGTCTATGAGATTTACGGTGCAGCAGAATCAAATCTATATTTTGTCAACATCTTAAATCTAGATTGCACCGTCGGAACGTGTAAACTCCCTTACGCGATTGTGAAATACAATGTTGATGAGGACGAACCGTTAAGGGGCGAAAATGTATTTATGCAAAAAGTAAAAGTCGGTGAAACCGGTCTACTTCTCGGTGAAATTACGGAGGAAAATCCCTTCGTGGGATACATCAGTAGGGAGGCTACGGAATCGAAAATTTTTCGCGATGTATTTACCAAAGGCGATGTCTGGTTTAATACTGGTGATCTGATTCGAGATATCGGGTTTTCTCATGTTCAGTTTGTTGATCGAATCGGCGACACGTTCCGCTGGAAAGGCGAAAACGTATCCACCACGATGGTCGAAGAGGTAGCCGATACCCATTCCAAAATTTCTATGTCTGCAGCTTATGGCGTTTTAATGCCCGGCGGTGATGGGCGTGCCGGCATGGCTGCCATCATTTCCGAGACAAAACCTGAGGATTTTGATTTCAAGGGCTTGGCAGAACATTTTCAACGGGTACTGCCGTCCTATTCGGTTCCCAAGTTTATTCGGTTTAAAACCGAATTCGAATACACGTCTACTCATAAGATCAAAAAAGTTAATTTGAAAAAAGAAGGTTTTAACCCCCGTATCATGACTGATCCGCTTTATGTGCTGTTACCGAGTGAATCTGCATACAAACCTTTAACAAAGCGAATCTACGCGGAAATAATGGAAGGAAAGTATAGGTTTTAAAAATATATGCCTTTGATAATTCCAACACTGCCTTACTACACGATTCTAATTGCTCAGAACGTGAAGGAGATTTTCTCTTTATGGCAAGTAATCAAAAATCCCGTGTGGTTCGAACCGTCTGCCCGGCTCATTGCGGCATTGATGGGGTTTACCTTCGTTATCTTTAGGGAAGGAAGATCAAGGGCCTAAAAATCGGAGATTGGTGAAACGGTGCCACACGCATGTCGGCGCTCCTGATAACAGGATTAAGGCCTTTTTAAAAAAAGAGCATGTCCTTACGCCCCGGGGCAAAGAAATGATCCCGGTACTTGGACCCGTGGTCACCGCTTCACCGCAAGCAAGCTATCATGTCTCTGGGCTTTGAGCAACGTGATTTTTATGCTGGTTAATGAAGGGCAAGCAATGGGATGCTACCGAGGGGTATGAGACAAGACCTCACTTGCCAAAGCATGAAATTTCGATGGTTCACTCATTCCTGCGATTTTTGTTTCATATCCAAATCCGAAACTCAAGAAAATTCTAATAGAGCACCATATATAGTATCCTTCATATTGTGAAGTGAATTGTAACTTGCGCATGACAAATCTAAAACTTTTCTTGTTGTTCTTTTTTATTAGGTTGCCTCTATACGCAATTTAATTAAATTGCAGATTTCTATAACTAATCCAGCGCTGGATACCATGCCGATTATGTGCCTATCATCAGGCTCCTACAGTTTAAACACCCAATCTCAGAAGTGCCAGTGGCAGCGGCTCTGTTGGTACGCCATGAAGTTCCCCCTTTGTTTTTGACTTTGTCAGTATCCGCCCGTTAGGATATTTGGCAATCTGTTTTATCTGTTTTGGGCGCAGCTGTTGGGTCCATTTTATCTCAACAGGCCAGAGCTGATTTTCATTTACATAGGCCACATCGACTTCCCCTTTGGCTTTTACATAAAAGGTTGGAAATTTTCTCCTGTAAAGGGTGACTGTACAAGCCTCCGTTAATTTTGAAGCCCATTGCTTATCGGCCAACAAGGGTTGAAGCTGTTGATTAAAGGGATCATCAATCGGATTTAGCCAGGAATTTACCGCATGAAATATAAAGGGATCGGCAAACATGACCTTTTTGGCCTTCTTCGGTGCGGCCGCTAGCTTGTCTTCCCGGATCGCAGGCTGAACAAAAACTGCATCCATAGAAACAAGCAGCTCAATATAGTCTGCTACAGTTTTCGGGTGATCAATGGAAAGATCTTCAGATAGAGCGTTCCATGTTATCTGGCTGCCGTAGCGTTTGATAATTGCTCCAAGTATTTCCAGGAGATAATTTTCTCGTTTGTTGCGTTTGAGCACATCTCCGCGAATCCAGTCGCTGTATGTTGAAAAAGTAGCCGGTAATATCTTCCCATCTCTGGCGAGATCGTTGATGGCGATCAGGAATCCGCCATGGGCAAGATAGTTTTCAAACTCGTTGAACAGTCGATTCATCAGGTCAGAAGAAGGTTTGCCACTGATGTCTTCTAAAAGACTTAATTCATCACGGTTAAAGCATGATTTTAATTTTACACACTCGTAAAAACTAAGCGGGTAAAGATGAAAATCAACCTTATGCGCCTGTCCACGCCTGCCGGGAAAGCGCATGCGAGCTTCCCGGATAATGATTAAATCGGAACCCGTCAGCATCAGGGCTACATTTTCCAGCAAGCCGGCATCGGCCAGATACTTTACCCCTTTATCCCAATCCTTGATATATGTGACTTCATCTACAATAAGATAGTTTAAATCGTCATCCGGCATTTCATCCAATACTTCGGTAATGATTCTGATGAGGGAATGGTGGTCGTCTACCAGTTCTCCTGTTAAATAGACAATGCTGCTGGGATTGACATTGTCTTTGATCAGTTGCGCCATCCACTGTTTTAAAAGAGTTGTTTTCCCAACCTGTCGCCCCCCGCTAATGGTGTAGATTCCAGGATTCAGATCGGAAAGTCGAACAATCAGGTTCGAACGGTAAACCAGGGGAAGCCTTGCCAGCTGTCTTAGATTTGGATCAAGCTGTACAAACGCACCAGGCTCCTCAAGATGGGAGTTGTGCGGTAGAAAACGATTGTCCATTTTTGTCTTTTCCAATGAAATAATTTATTCATAGATTATTGACTAAATTTATTCATTTATTATTATGCAAAATTTATAGTGAATGTCAACCTATTTTATTGCTAAAGAAAATGGGGTCAGGGCTTGATTTGTGACTTAATAGCTTTTACCTGCCTTTCGAAATTTTGCTCCAGCGTCATTTTTTTTCTGGTGATCGCTACCCTCCGACTTACTGCTGAATGGGTTAAACCCAATAAGACCCCAATCTGTTTCAATTCGCCAGGGACGTGCCATGCGGCTTTCTATCAAATCCGAAAGACCCATGCCAACCTATAATCACTGGTCAAGCCCTGACCCCTTACTTATGAGGGAATTTCAAGATAAGCTTTGAACCCATTTTTTGAGCATCGCGTCTTGGAATTGAAATGTACCGTTTTTGGATAGTATTTCTTTTTCAACGAGTGACATTAGAGCCCTTTGAAGGACGGATCCCGAATTAAAGCCGACACGTTGAAGCTGCTCGGCGGCATAGATGCCTTCACCCCCTGTTTCAGCCAGCAGCCGTAAAGCTTTTTTCTGATTCAGGGTTAACAGACCCCAAAGAACGATAAATTGGTTCTTTTGGCTGCTGCCGATCGATTTTTGGATTTCATCAAGAGCGGCCAAGTTGACAGTGTCGGAACGCCACAGGTCAAATAAAAACTGCTGAATATACATGGGCTGATAATCACAGCGTTCAACGATGTCGATGATAATTTCTTTATCGACATTTACGCTTTTCTTTTTGAAAAGCTTTTGCGCCCAATTAACGTAATGCTGCATTTCGATATTTTCGAGCGGATAGCTACGGGCCATCTTGTAAAAGGCCCGTTTAGCCGAATCGAACATCTCAATCAGAATATGCTTTTGGCTGCCCGAAAAGATGTAGCTGATATTTCGATGTCCCTGAATAACTTTGCGAAGGCGCTTTTCAAAACCTTCTTCTGAATATTTGGCCACCTCCTGAAACTCATCGAAAACGACCAACAATTTTTGTTTCTTTGAATAAGACGCCAAGATGGTGAGCGCCTTTTCCAGGTACTCTGGCTTCTCTCTCGGTTTAATCGATGCTGAAAGTGTTGGTAAGTTGGTCACAGGGTCGATGCTGCCGGCTACCTTAAGTCCGGCCATTTGCTTTAAGATCCGTTCAAGTTTGGATTCTATTTGCGTAAGACCGGTCAGGATAGCGTCAATAAAATCATTTTCGTCCAGGCTGCCGTACAGATCGGTATAAACCGATTTAACCGTTGGTTTCGCTTTTTTAAGCTGGTGTATCACCTGATGCACCAGAGACGTTTTCCCCATGCGGCGGTGAGAATAAAGCAGGACATTTTGCGAATTTTGAGCATAATAGATTAAGTCTTTTTTCTCTTTGGCTCTGTTACAGAAGGCTTCACCGGTGACGTAATCTGAATACGAGAAAGGATTTTCCATAAAAACTTACCTTTAATTACGCGTTAAGTGAATACGCAATTTGTGTATATACATTATGCGTAATTGATGATATGTTTTCTTGAAAGGAATGTAAAGAATTTTTTTTTAAAGGACGATTCTATAAATTGTAGGTTTCTAATACCAATCAAAGACTCAATCCTATGGCGATATTGATGAATAAATTGGACGTGGGGTCTTATCGCGGTGATGAATACAATCCGTGAAATCTACAAGAGAGGCAATGATGTTCATTGTTTATGGTGTTGAAGCGCACGGTTGGGGAGTCTAAACGTTTCTATGTGATGATCGCCATCCGGTGATGCGTTCCGCCGATTTGCTCCAGAAAACAATGCGCCGATCGCGGTCACACAAATAAACACCTTCACTTAAGCTATCCAGAATCGTTTCGGAAGAAAGCAGCAATTCATTCATCGGCCACTTCTCAAGATTTAAACATCAGGGTGTTTTTCCAACAACGACTTCATGGTCCAGGTCCATTTTGATTTCTCTATATTTTGCAGACGACTGCCCGCAGACGGGGCATGAGGATTCGGGAATCTCGGAAAGTGTTGAACCACAGTTTCGACAGACAAAGTATTGATAAGGGTTTCCTTCGATCCGTTTGGTTAACAATCCGAAAAAAATACCCGTACCGGACTGTATCCTTTTTAAGAGCTTACGGTGCTGTTTCTCCGATTCCCAGGCATAGGTGATATATTGGATCGCTTCGGCATGATTCTCGGGCTTTATCTGTTCAAGGACCTGGGGGTATTTTTTGTCAATTTCCTCCAATTCCAGCGCGATTGCAAATTTAAGGTTTTTACGGGTGCTTGAAACGTTTACCTTCAATTGAGGCTTTTTTTCCGTTTCGACGCCCAGACGGGATAACTGCGATTTGAAATTGCGGGCATGAACGGTTTCGGAAGCGGCCAGGGTCATAAATAATTTAGCGATGTTGGGATAATTTTCTGACAGCGCTTTTTTTGCATAGGCATGATAGTTATTCATGGCCTGGATTTCGTCCTGGTAGAGTGACTGCAGAACGGATATTGTTTCGTGGTAGGTTAATTTAGCATCAACCGCCGGCAGTAAAAGGGCCGATAAGGAAGCGATAACCATTAAGGTGCTTAGAACTCGATTTTTTCTTGCGATTTGTAACCCGGATATCTTCTCCATCAGGTCTCAGCCTCTATGCATCGATTCATGTGTTTTTATTTTGGTTCATCAGTGCGCTATTGCGGGATTTTTGAATTTGCGCGTTATGTATTGCATGTTCATTTGATAAACTCAACAGAAATTGAGATTTGAAATCCGGGCCCCGCCTGCGCCGCTTGATGCGCGGGCGAAAGGGCAGGTCGAATCCCAGGTGGGTATCGGCCATCAGCAGGACACGGATTAAACCCATGGTAGCATTCTGGCGAGCTGTTTGCGGCTCAAGGTGGCATTCGGTCGCAAGTGAATCTCAACTTTGCGGCCAGCGGCGACGAGTCGTCGCAATTCAGTGGTGACCACCCGCAACCGCTCGTAGGTTGTCAAATCAAATATTTTCTGTCGATTGGCAATGCGTTTGGCATATCCCGCAGACAGGGGCACTTCGGCTTCGCTGGGCAGTTCTTCGCGATGAGCGGCAATGCCGTTTTCAAACAGCAGGACGATTTTGCGGTGGCCGTCCGAGCCGCGCGTCTCCCATGCCAGTGAGGATTCACTCAACAGGCACAGCCAGCGGGCGCGGCGAATCAAAAGCGCACTGCGCATGGTAAATTTTTCGATGCCGCGGGCCACCGTCTCGGGTGTCCAGCTCGGCGCCTCTTCAGGTTCCGGCTCCTGATCGACGGGCTCCGCATCAACAGTGTCCTCCCCCGTTTCTGATTTGGCGTTTTCGAGTGTCTCGAGTCGTTCCCTGCCAGAGCTCACGGCCAAGCCCGGTTATGATCCGCAACGCGGAGGGGTGCGCTAACCGCGTTAGCTGATTGCGGCGAAATAAAGTCAATCCTTCAGCAAGACAATCCGGTTCCGGGGCATAGGTTTCCGGCACACCCAAGATGGCGTATCCGATTTTGAGATATTCATCTTCGGTTGAGTTCTGGGGATCGTTATGCCAAACACCGAACGCTGTCATGGCCGCAGTTATGTGTCCTTCAGGCAGCGGGCCGATGCCATGGATTTTATCGGGTTTAACAGCGCAATTGCGGAGATCTCTGGAACAGAACACCAATTTGCGCTGCCCTTTTCGCAGGGCGACATTATAAGGCGGAGAATGCCGCTTGATTTCATCCGATTCCAGCACGGCGGCCTCCAGGGCCGAGCCGGTCAGGGTCACATCCAGGTCGGCGGCCTGGCTGAGCATTTCCAGTGTATGTTCCGCCCGGGACCCTTTCTGCCGGAAATAGCTGTTGACGCGGTGCTTGAGCGAGGTGGCCTTGCCGATGTAGAGCAAATCACCGTTGGAGCGCAGCATTCGATAAATGCCGGGTTTTTGCGGCAGGTTGAGACGAATTTCGCGCTTCATGGGATATACGCGGTTTGTTCGGTTTTGGGGAGTGGTGCCATCCAGCCAGTCTGTGAGCTGGTTTAGATTTTGGATGCCGTGATCCGCTTTGAGCAGCTGAATCAAATTTTGCCAGATCACTGCTGTGGCAACGGCATGGTCTGCACTGCGGCGCGATGGGGGTACGGTGTGCCCATAATAACCGGCCACCGCCCGCAGGCCTTTGCGGGGCAGGCCGGGCAGCAGGCGTTTGGCGATTTCATGGGTACAGATAAGGTGCAGCGGAAACTCCCCCCGGCGTTTGCTTTCAGCGTGCAGGTTCCAGAGAAAGGGCGCTTCAAAGCGGGCGTAATGGATAATGGCGGGACACCGATCCATGTGATCGGCAGCGGCGATGCGGCGTGCGGTTTTGACAACTTTTTGCCAGATGTCGGCTGATGGGAACGGGAGCGTTTTCCCGAAAGTCTCTTTAGAAATGCCCGTCACGCGTTGCACGGCTTTGGGAATTTCGACATCCGGCGGCAAACTGACCGGATAGGACTTTACGGGCAGGTCTTGCGGTCTGACGGTTTCTGCCGCGCGGGTTTCTACCCAGCCAATTTCAAGGAGGTATCCCTTTGCGGGGTTGGCCCCGGTCGTCTGACAATCAAGCGCTAAAATTTCTAAGTCGGCAAGGTTCATAATTATTCGGAAGAATTCTATTTTAGCGTAAATAATATTAAAGCATTGGCTGCTGGCCCCTGGTTTCGTGCTCGGCGCTTGGGGGGATGAACCCCGCCCCTACAAGACCGATTAAACAGGGCAGCCCACCGTGACTGCCGATTCAGGTCGGCACGGTGGCCGACCCTACAAAACCGATTAAACAGCATTGTGTAGGGGCGGGGTTTATCCCCGCCCGTAAAACAGAGTTTAGCGAATTCTGGCAATAATTCAATGGTTGGCCACCGGAATTTTCGGTTTATTTTTTGTTTTAATGATGTCAATATGTTAAAAAGTATTCAGTTGTCGAATAGACCTGATCTTATTTATTTTTATGGGCCAAAATTAAATTCGAGCAAATTGAATGCAGTAAAAAAGGAAGGGCCAGATGGAACCCGCATTTCACAATGCCTTAAAAAATTTAAAAGAAGGCATTCCTCGACTGGCGCAATTGCTTAAATTCGGTGACGGATCCGATATCGCCTCCTGGATCAATATCGTTGAAGCCAAGCTGATCCCCTCGATTTTCCTCAGATTTTCCAATTGTTGCGGCTATTTGCGGCGGCGGTTCCTCGGGAAAGTCGACCCTGTTTAATTCGCTGTCGGGTGAACGGCTCGCACCGACCGGCGGCCGTGCCGGCATGAATCGCCGGGTGCTGTTTTCGGTTCCCTGAAACCCTGGTGGAACAAAACCGGGCTGGTTTCCGATCTGGCCGAACCGTTTAAATCGGATCTGCAGCCGCTAAAAGACAGCGCCGATCTCACCCATCCCGGCAACCCGCTTTATGTTATCAACCGCTCGGGGACCCAAAGACCTGGTTTTACTGGACACGCCCGACTTTGACACCGGCGCCAGAGGCGAGTACATCAACCGGGATGTGACCCGCCTGGCCCTGGAAGCTTCAGATATATTTATTTATATTTTTACGAACTCCAATTACAACAACCGGGACAACACCGATTTTATGTCACAGATGCTCACCGGCATCGGCAGCCGAAAGTGTTTTCTGATCTATCGCGTTTACCCCAGTTTTACCGACCAGGAGGTGCGCGAGCATGCCATGACCGTGGCCGGCGGTATTTACGGCGATGGTGCCGCAAAAAATCTTCTGGGGGTTTACCGTGCCGATGAAGACAACCGGGTGGCAGCTGAAAAAAGATTCATGAAGCTGCGGCCCGTACCGGCTGATGGTCTCGATTTTCTTTCTGCCCTGGCAGCGATTGACGCCCTTGAATTGCGAGTTGAACTGCACGCTTCGATATTGAAAGATGTACTGAAAAAAGCCGAAAACCTCCTTGGCGATGCGCAGCACGCCCTGGATGAGCTGCGACTTTATCTGGATGCTTTTCAAACCGTCCAGAGCCAATACGTGCATGAAGCCCTCAAACATTTCCCGATGGATCGTGTCATGAAGCGCTTTGCCAAAATCTGGGCCAAAACCGACCCGGCCCACATCAAGTTTATGCGCAAAACCGGCAATGTGATCGAGTTTCCCCTGAAGGTTTTGTTCGGGGCCGCCGGTTGGGCCAAAGAGCGCCTCGCATCCGGCCAAGCCGTGCCGGCTGATTCCGGAGATTTTAACAAAAAGTTGGAAGAAGATCTGGTTACCGCGGTGACCAGTTTGCATGCTCAAGCCATCGGCCCCCAGATTACCGTTACCGGATCGTTAAACGATCCGGTTGTCAAACGGATGTCGCAGTTGGTTGATCGCATTCGCGTCCAACGGGCGAATGCCGATGCTCAAAACCCCCGGGCGGAATCCGCCGATCAAAATCAGGTTCTGCGTTTTTTCGTCGATACCCATCCGTCGGTTTTCCTGGAACAGCAGCGATTGCGGGATCAGGATTTTCGGTCCATGCTGCAAACGATCCTTTCCCAAAAGGAGGAACTGGTGGACATTCCCAAAGACATGCGGGCGGATCTAAAAGATCTGGCTGACCGTTTTCGCAGCAAAATGGGGGTCTGGTCCAAAATCAGTCAAACCTTTTGGGCCTCGCTAAACGTCTTGCCGGCAACGGCGGCCGTTACCTATGTACTGTCCACCGGAGACCCGATCGGTGCTGCCGGGATCAAAGTGAAATTGACCGGGCTTTTCGGCGCCAAAGACCTCTACGCGCTGGTTGCCATACCGGTGACCACCCAGTTGAAAAAGGCGGATCAACAGCAGCTCAAAACCATGCTGGGGCCAATTGCCCGGGCCTGGTTTAATCACAAATTAAAAAGGGTGCAGCAGCTTTTTGAAGAAACGATTACCGGCGGTACGATCCGCATGGTCAACGAGACCATTGAGCGGGCAGCCGCCGGGATTGCAGAAATGCAAAACAGCATGCATATCTGTGCGGAGGAAATAAAGTAAAAAATGAATTTAGACCGCCAGACGTCCCTCTTAAAGGCCATGGGCAGAATCGAGGGATTTAAAAATGATTTACACCGGCTGAATTCCGAACTCAGCGACGCGCCCCTGTGGCTTCCGGGCCGCCGGCTTGAAAAACAATGCGACCAGGCCATTCGCATGATCGAAGGCATCGCCGAGCGCTTCGACCGCAAGCTGGTGGTCACCCTTGTCGGGCCAAGCGGTTCGGGCAAATCCACCCTTTTGAATGCGTTGGCCGGTGTGGATGATCTTTCGGAGATCGGCCATCGGCGGCCGACCACCGATCATTTAATCGTTTTTAGCGGGAATCCAAACGATGGCGGGCAACTCATAGAGGCGCTGGACAGCGAAATCGTCGAAACGCGTTCAAACCCGGCGGCCGACGACTTCGAGCATGTGCTTTTAATCGACACCCCGGATACGGACAGCACGGCTTTTAAAAAACATATCCCCATTGTTGAACAGACCATTGCCAAATCCGATATGCTGATCTGTGTGTTTGACGCGGAAAACCCCAAACGACGGGATCACGTGGATTTTCTGGCGCCATTTACCCGAAAATTCAGCGGAGAATCTCTGGTTTGTGTCCTGAATAAATGTGACCGGCTGGATGAACCCGAACTCAAAAATCAAATTGTGCCGGATTTTCTCGAGCACATCCGGATGGGCTGGCAAATGCCGGCAGATCGGGTGTTTTGTATATCCGCCCGGCGGAATCTGAAAGATCCCGATTGGGACGCCGACGCCGGTCCCCGGCATGATTTTGATGAATTTAAGGATTTGAAACAACTGGTGGTAAACACGATCAACCGGGCCGAATATGTCATCGACCGCCGAATTGAAAACGCCGAACGCCTGCGGGATTTTGTCTTTGAGGAAGCCGGTCACGAAGTTCTAAAAAATAAAGCCGTTTTGGCTGATGCGGCCGGCCGGATGACCGATGCCGAAAAAAAAGCGCTGGGTAACGCCATTTCCGGCATGCAGGCAATCGGAACGCAGCCGTTATTCGGGTTGAATGTCCTGGTTTACCAGAAGCTGGCCCAGCGGTGGCTGGGACCCATGGGATGGATGATTGCCATCTGGGCGCGGCTGTTGATTTTTGGCAGCGGGATCATGGCTGTTTTTCGATTCGGTCGCCCGGTGCGCCAGGTGCTGAACACGCTTTCGACGCTGAAGCACTCGAAGGAAACCCAACCTGCAATTGAAGACCCCCAAAAGGATCGACAGATGGCAGCGGCTTTCAGAAATTACCGGCTTGCTGTCCTGGAAAACTGGCCGGATATTGCCAGATCCATGGTCCAGGGCGGCTTTGACAGCTCGATTCGTAAAGTGGAAGACGCTCTGTCCGGCACGGAAGGCTTCAAGCACAAGCTCGCTTCCATCTGGACGGACGCTTTAGACGCCGAACTCGAACGCTTAACCGCTAAACTCAGCGGCCTGATCCTGCAAACCTTTTTTAACCTGCCCGCCATCGGTCTCCTGGGTTACTGCGGCTGGTTAGCCCTGCAAACTTTTTTTACCGGCAATTATCTTTCCGGAGATTTTTTTATGCACGCCTTCTGGGCCATCGGCCTGATCCTGTTTTTAAGTTTCTTCATCCTGCAGCTTTGCATCCGGGCGGTCGCTTCCAGCGAACGGATCACCGGCAAAGCGTTTGAAAAACTGAAGGGCCAGCTTGATCATTTGAATGAATTAAACCAAAATCCAATAAAATTCCAGCTCGAAACCGTGCTGGGGTTGGCGATTCTGGCTGAAGCGAATCGTCAATAGGCTTATCTGGCATCTGGTCATTGGTTGCTGGCCTCAAATAGGTTTCAGGTGTCAGTGTTCAGGTGTCAGGAAGATACAGAGGACAGAGGTCAGACGACATAAGACAGATGGTAAAAACTGGAAGATGCAGCAACCTATCTGACTTCGGCTCGACTGAGCTCGTCGCAAGCTGTTTTCTGTGCGCCGTCATCTATTTGCTGACACCTGACACCCGACACCTGACACCTACTTTGGCCCGAAACCTGATAGGCGACCCTTTAAATAAAAATCTATTGTGATGCAATCGCATTTTTGAGTTATGGCGCAGTGTACCTTATGTGAACGGAATTCAGCAGACATCTCCAACACGCTGGGGGTCTGTTTGGCGTGTATTCGCCAGCGGCCGCGGCAAGCACTGGAAATTGCCGTGCAGGCCCACCGGCAAAGCCGGGCGGAATTTGGACTGCCGCCTGTCCCACCGGACAGCCCTGAAGGTGTATCCTGTAATATCTGTGTGAACCGCTGTCGTATGGCTGAAGATGAGGCCGGTTACTGCGGCTTGCGCCGTAACCGAAACGGTCGCATAGCCGGGGTATCCTCAACCACCGGCAAATTTTCATGGTATCATGATTCCCTGCCGACGAATTGCGTTGCCGATTGGGTCTGCCCCGGCGGAACCGGTGCCGGTTATCCCAAATACGCCAATCGTCGCGGGGCTGAAACCGGTTTTAAGAATCTGGCGGTTTTTTTTCAAGCCTGCACATTTAACTGCCTGTTTTGCCAGAACTGGCATTTCCGCAAGGAAATATTTACATCCCGTTTTCGCACAGTGGAAGAATTGGTGGCAGATGTAGATGAACGCACATCCTGTATTTGTTATTTCGGTGGAGATCCTTCACCGCAGATGCCGTTTTCCCTGAAAGCTTCAAAGCAGGCCCGGGAAAAAGCAACCGACCGAATTCTGCGGATCTGCTGGGAGACCAATGGTTCCGTCAATCCGGACCTGCTTGAGCAGATGCTGGAAATCGCAATTGACTCCGGCGGCTGTGTGAAGTTCGACCTTAAGGCCTGGGACCCATCACTGCATATTGCCCTTACCGGTGTTACCAATCAACGCACCCTCGATAACTTTGCCCGCGCAGCCGAAAAAATCAGCCGCCGGCCGGCCCCGCCGCTGCTGATTGCCAATACCCTGCTGGTACCGGGCTATATCGATCCGGCAGAAATTGCCGCTATTGCCGGATTCATTGTCGAGTGCAATCCGGATATTCCTTACAGCCTGCTGGCTTTTCATCCCCAATTTTTCATGTCTGATATGCCCACGACATCAAAAACGCTGGCGAATCAATGCCTCCAGGCCGCCCGGGATTCCGGGCTGAATAATGTGCGGCTCGGGAATGTGCATCTGCTCGGTTAAGGCAAAGAATAAGGAGCGCTTCACTTGTGGAGCGGCCTGCCGGCCTTGAGGAGCAGCCATGTAGGCTTATAGGCGATCAATTTAAGTGCTGAGGACTGGGGACTGAGAAAAAACCATTATAGTAATTGTCAAAAATACGTTCCGATTGACTTAGCGAATCTTTCAAAAGTCATTGCGAGCGAAGCGAAGCAATCTCTCAGGTTTTCCAAAAGATTGCTTCGTCGCTAGGCTCCTCGCAATGACAGATTATCGGAACAAATTTTTGACAACCGCTATAGTTCCGCAATCCGCATTCGGAAAAATTCGCTATGGGTAAAATCAACATCCTGATTACCGGTGTGCCGGGTTCGGGCAAGACCACGCTTTTTAGGCGACTTGTTGAGAAACTGCGGCATTTGAATCCAGTCGGATTTTATACCGCCGAAATCCGAAAGCACGGGAAGCGCCAGGGGTTTAGCCTCAGCAGCCTGGATGGGCGATCCGGTATTCTTGCCCATGTGAATTTTTGCACGGGGTATCAGGTGGGAAAATACGGAGTTGATGTTGCCGGATTTGAAGCCTTTATTGAGCTCCTGCCGGTTCTGGCACCTGAAACCGGTCTGGTTATGATCGATGAAATCGGAAAAATGGAGTGTTTATCCGATAATTTTATAAAAATCATCAGCGACATTTTAAATTCCGAAACGCCGCTGATCGCCACCATCGCCCAAAAAGGCGGCGGACTCATTGCGGATCTGAAAAAACGATCGGACACGCAGCTTTTTACGCTGACCCATGAAAATCAGGACGATCTGGTCCAAAAAATCTGTTTGGCGGTATCGTTATGGGAGTAATGGTACTGATCACTTTAGGTTGAATATCTGTTCGAACCATTTTAGCGATTTGCTGTCGGTGATGCGCAGCCTTTTGGCCACAGCGGGAGAAAATACGGCAAATGTCCCCGTGGCTTTGGCACAGCAAACATCATCTTTATTATAAATCCGTCCTTCCATTAAAGCCTCGTGTTTGCCCTTTTTATCCAAAACCGTGCCTTCAGCTTTCAATGGATTGCCAACATAAACCGGTTTGAGGAAATCAACGCTGATGGATTTTGTCATGGGTACCTGTTTTAACAAATAGATCGTGGCCCAGCTCATGATCTCGTCCAGAATCGTGCTCAGGACGCCACCGTGAACCAGATTATTCCAGCCGCAAAGATGTTCAGGTACCGTTAGCTTTGAGTATACCGCTGTTTCGTTTGTGTAAAATGTCATCTGAAGTCCGGATGGGTTGAGCGGACTGCAACCGAAACAGCTGTGTTCACGGTTATTGGGCAGCTGCATATAAGGGTCGCTTTTTAAATCCATCGGTTGTGGCTAACGGTAAATCTCGTCGAATAATTTATCCGCTGTGGCTTTGTCTATTTTTTTGAGGATTTTATATTGATCCAGTGCGGAGACCTTGTCCCCCTGGTTTAAATAGGCCTGCCCGATGGCATAATGGGCGGGTGCAAAATCCGGATTAACCCGAATGGCTTTTTTATATGCTTCCATTTCATCCTGAATATTGCCGAGTTCACCGTAAACAACACCCAGATTAAAAAGGGCCGTGGTAAATGTCGGCTGGATGTCGATTGCTTTTTTGTAGGCGACGGCGGCCTGTTCATATCGGCCGAGTTTGGTGTAGGCCACCCCCATATTATAATAGGCTGTTTTTGCTTGCGGATTGATGCGAACCACATTTTGAAATGCTTTTCTTCCCTCCTCAAACCGCCCCACCTTAGTGTAAATGATTCCCATATTAAAATACGCGGCTTCGAATTCAGGATTTATCGAAACCACCTGATTGAATGTTTCAATCGCCTCAGCGTAGCGACCGATTTTGTGGTAGTAATTTCCCAGATGGAAATAGGATATCTCTTTCGTCGGGTTCGTTCGAATGGCCTGCTTATAGGCCTGGATGGCGTCATTATGGGATTTTTTGCCGGCATAGCAATATCCGAGACCGTACCATGCCGTCGTGTTGTTCGGATCATTTTCGGTTGCCTTTTTAAAATATTGCAGAGCTTTCTGGTCCTGACCGTCTATCGAAAAACTGAATCCTTTGCGGCATAGTTCTTCTGCCATCCGCGCCTTTTGGTTGCTTTGATTGAAGGTCCACTCTGAGAGTGATTGGCCGGGTGTATCGGTTTTCAGTTCGAGTATGGATTTGCCCGATACGGCAAAATTAAGATTTTGGCCCTGCAGAAATTGAAAGCTTGCCACGCCGACAACCTTGCCCTCCATATTGACCACCGGACTGCCGCTTGAACCGGGAGATATTGGAGCGGACATTTGGTAAAAAGTCCCCAGTCCCGGTATTTCTCTTACGGAAGAAACAATCCCGTCACTGACAGATTGTTCCAAACCCATTGGACTGCCCACGACAACCACCCGCTGGGCCACAGGCGGCGGCTCCTTGCTGACTTCTATCCAATGCACCTTTTCGGGCGGAATATCCACCTTTACTTTTATCAAGTCCGATCCTTGATTCTCGGCAATAATGGCTTTTATTGGGTATGTATCCCCGTCTGAGGTTCTGATTTCAGCACCGAATTTTCCGACAAGCACATGATGATTGGTTATTAGATGTCCATCCTTATTAAGAAAAAACCCGGTGCCGAGGCTCGCGACATTTCTGTTCACATCATAGGCAACGACAGTGGCCACCGCCGGCTGAATGGATTTTACCGGTTCGGTTAAATCGGTCTCAGCCATCGCGGAACTGAAACACGCCATTACCAGTACCAGGAGACACAAAAGAATCATATGTACTTTTAATTTCATTAGTTTTTCGCTTTTTTTAACCGGCTTTTTACTGGCCGGCGATGATTGGATTTCAGGCTGCCTGTTACAATGATCGTATGCATACCATCTGAGTTGAATACAGCTTAAAGTGCCGATAAGCGATTAAATATACACTATATGGTATTTTTTCTTGACAGTTACCCATATGTTGTGATACTTATATAACAGTACGATAATGATTGTTGCTGGCCATTGGTAATAATCATTTGAGGGCAGGCAGGGCAAGACCAGTTATTGGATTTGCCCAAATGGTCATAGTGGACTGCAATAGGGCATCGTTAATCGGTTTGAGTTGAATTCGGATTTTGATAATGTTTCACTATGACCGTAATTAAATTACCTCCGGGTAGCGTGAGGGCTATCCGGGGGTTTTTTAATTCATCACCATGCACCCCTATCAATCGGATGTGCCATGGATATACACAGAATCTTTATACGAGATGACTGCATTCTTTAGAGCGTTTGTCAAAATAACGTTCCGATAGCGGTAGTTTGTTGTGTCTTCTGCGGGTTGTCGATAACCTCCAATATGGCCTGATGCAAACGCTCTAATAATATAGCGGTTGTCATCTTTTATAATAATTTCAAACCGTTACACACCGCAATTTCGCTTGTTAGGAAATCTGGCAAACGGAACATATTTATGACAACCGGTATAATGCTTGATAATCCCGGTTCAATAGATCGGCCGATAGAGCTAAAGTTTATCCTTCTTGGCATTGACGGCATTTCTTAACTCCCTCTGAGCCTCAACACAGTCACAATGTCCGTCGATAGCTTCAATAAAATGGATGCATCGATTGCTAATCGTTGATTTTTCAGCGAATTTGCATCTTTTCTGATCATTCCAGACCGTGCCTGCACTGCAACGCGACATCAAGCCTGCCACGCAGTAGTTCGCGCAGCCCAGCCGGACTTTGTGATTGTCCTCACGGAGCAGGCAACTGTTTTTCTCATCCGGTATGCATTTTGCCATATTATTGTCAACCCCGGGTTAATTTAAAGCCGATTTTAACGAATTCGTTTTGTTAGGAAAAATTTATGGAGGGTGTTTTTAGCTGTTGAAAACGCACACCAACTCCTTTGAAGGTAATTGTGAAGAGCCAAATGTAAGGTTGAAGTTACAAAAGTCAAGAATCAATAGGGTCAACGGCTCTGCCATCGGTTCCGACCGAACCGGTTATCGGGTGATCGGGTGCGGGCGTTGCCCGGGTAGTTGGATTTAACTCAGCCGGCAGGCTTTTTACTGCAGGTTTTGATGAAATCGGTCACCAGATAGGCCAGCGTTTTACCGACTTTTACCTCATCAGAACTGGCTGAAATGGGGGCCCCTTCCGGCAGGTGCAGGTATGCGGGTTGTAATTTGGATGCCATTTCACAAATGAAAAATCTGGCATCTTCAACGCTGAGACCGCTCGGTGTGGCAAAGCTGGCGGGCATGTCCGCAATACTGTCCAAATCCAGTTCGATTCCTACGGGTTGGCTGGAATTTCTAAAAAAATCAACGGCTTTTTTGATTTGAGCGTCGAGATCGGCATGGAGCTCAAAGCGGTTGTAAGCCACATGCTTGTTCTGGTCGATGGCTTTCAATACGGCTTCAGGATTGTAACTTTCATGTAATCCAAAGATAAAATAGCGCGATAGGTACCCCTCCTGAACCGCATAGGAAAAACCATTGCCGCTGTGTCTTCCCTCCAGAGGCCGATAATCCGCATGCGGGTCGCAGTTTATGCAGTTTATTCCTTGAGTTGCCCCCAGTGCCCGGGCGGTGCCTTTTATAATCGGATAGGCATTATTGTGGCCGCCTCCGATAATCACCGGGATGAGGCCCGTTCTGACAATTTTTTCAATGACGGGGGACACCCGATCGTCCAGTCGGGAGCACAGCGCTCGCATCTGTTGAACGCTATCCGGACGGGTTCGGTCCAGGGATGCGGCCGCCTGATTTAATTCCCGGGTGTCGATATGGCCCAGGCACAGGATATTATTGCCTTTAAGAAATCGATTGCTCTGGATATTTAGAAAGAAATTAAGGAAAACCGGCCATGCATTGTCCGTGCAGCACTTTCCGAAGTTGGCTTGCACTCCGATGGATTCCGGAATGCCGAGCAGGGCAAAGCGTATTCCCTTTTGAGCGTACGATTTTAAATCCAAAAGAGATTCACCCGGCTCCAGAAAGTACAGGTGTTCGCCCAATTTGGCTTCACCGGCTCGAAACGCAATCTCGGGTTGAACCGCGTTGCGATGGTAAATGACAATATGGTGTTTCATTTTACGGCCGGCCTTTGGGATTTAACACCTTGGGGGTTTATAGAGGCGGTATGATGATAAAGCTTTTCCGGGTGTTTGGTTTTCTGATAAAAGCGTCAATCGACAAATACGGTGCGGCGCTCTTTGCCCTTCTTTCTTTTTTTGTTCAGGGATCTTCTGCGATCAGCGCCGCTTCTGCGATCATATCGCGTTCGTCTTTCGGGCATATATTCGGTTTCGCGAAAGTGCCGCCTTTCAGAGCCCGAGCGGGTGCCGCCGTTATCAATGAATGCGATTAAATTATCCAAACGACTCATGGGGTATTCTCCCGAAAAGGATCAGCTGCAAAAAATAATCCGCAGTTTTTGCTTTTCCGAATGAAAAAAGGGGGGGAAGATAACCGCCAAAAGCATATATCCTGAAAAATCATTTTTCAAGATTATTTTTTTTCTACCGGGGACCCCGCCTTTTTCCAGGCATACCAGCCGCCTTTAAGAGCGTAAACATTGGGATAGCCTTTTTTAATGAAATGCCGTGCCGCCCGGGCACTGGTTCTCTCATTTTTTCAGCTGCAATAAAAAATCAGGGTTTTATCTTTGGGGTACTTCTGCGCCCACTGCTCCGCCGAACCGAGTTCTTCTCTCACCGCATTTGCGATTTTCGTGGGACTCCGCCACCATGCTTTAGCCGTGCGGACATCGATGATCACCACATCCGGGTTGGCAAGCATCTGCCTGGTGTGTTCGATGGAAATGCGGGGCACTTCAATTGAATCCGCTGAAGCCGCCGTGCGGCATAAAAGGATGCCAACCATCAGCGCGATGATCAAACCGGCTGCAGCAACAGGATTTCTGATGATCATATGGGTCCTTCTTTGTCTTTGACAATCATTGTCAAACGCTACGCTTTAGTTAAATAGTTAAATCGTAGAAGGGTCAATTCGTTAGCGGATATTATCCTTTTTGACTATTTAACCAGTCGACCATTTGACGATTTGACAAATTTACGAATGTTCTAGCCGGTCTAAAATAATAATACCTGCTTATCTGGAAAGTCCAAGTTACCATTAGTTAAACTCTCTGTGGGAGCGGCTTCCAGCCGCGAAATTAAATGATCTCCCGCCGCCGGGATCCCATATTCAATACCACTTGTTCTTTCTGGATTACCACGAAATAATATTATAGGGATTCATTTTGAGCGGGTCAACCATACGATCGGTATGATGATGAATGCCATAGAATTCGGTCGCAGGAAACAGGAATGGTGAAGTATAAGAGGTGGCCTCGGTTGGATCAGGGAAAACCAAAAAAATAGGGGCGGCTCGTGAGGAGCCACCCCCTCCCTAAGGAATTATATCAAACAGCGTGCCCGCCAGCACACTGTTGTTCTATTTATCGGTGCTTTTAGAGAAAACTTTACCTGTAAAGTTCATCAATTATCAGATTTCAGGAGCCGGTAAAATTTCAATTCTCAATGCCTTCGATTTTGACATACTCCTTTTTCTCTCGACAGTACCACTGATGCAGTCCGATACATCGATATTCACCGTCAGATAAAGCAATAATCTGTTGTGCAAAAACAAGCGCCTGCTGACTGTCGGGAAAAAGATTTCTCAGGGTTCCGATGTGTTCGCCGTATTCCACCACGCAAATCATGATCGACTAAACCTTTCATTCTATGGGACTTTATGATCCATAACGCCAATATCATGTTAGCCCCCGGGGTGAGCTAAGCCCCGGGGGCAGTGAAAGGAGGAGAGTCCCCCGGGGTGTTTAGACCCTTGGGACAAATGCCGCACGGGTTAAAGCTTCCTAAACGCCGATGCGCGCTGATAATTTTATATTCAATTTTCATGCCAATTCTATAGCGGCGCCGGACTTTACGAGAAGATTGAGAGTTTGCACCGCTTTCCATAATAATGTTCCGAATTACGGAATAGTGGCATAAACGATTGTACGGTTGTAGAAAAAAAACGTTTGAATACCGCAACGTTTTTTTGACAACCACTATAAGCACGCCGCCAGGATTCGGAGAGAGAATCAAATGGCAGCGGCCGGCGTCTGTCAAAATTTTGACCGCTTAGAGCGTTTGTCAGAATAACGTTCCGATAGCGGTAGTTTGTTGTATCTTCTCAGGGTTGTCGATAACGTCCCATATAGCCTGATCCAAACGCTCTAATAATTTTTCTTCATTATCGCGCCGTTTCAACAGCTGCTGGAGTCTTTGCAAAAACGCTTCACGCAACTGCTCATCTTGTTTGTCCGGCCATGGCTGAGGCGTCTTTAGCGCATAGCCTTGTTTGTGAAAAAACCGTACCACCGTCTCATAACTGCAGGGGATGAGTAAAGGCCGTGCCATTGATTGAAATATGGCACATCGTTGCGCAAAAGTCTAGATTTTTTTCAATAAAAAAATAATATAGCGGTTGTCATGTTTATAATAATTTCAGGCCGTTACACATTATATTTTCTCCTGTTAGAAAATTCGGCAAACGGAACATATTTATGACAACCGCTATAAACCGTTGAATGTTCGCTTGACATTGAATCAGGACGACGGTATCAGAAGACCATACCGGAAAGAATGGAAAGATGGATCTTACCTTAAATTGGCTGGCAGAAGTTTGGAATGCATTCAGCCTGTGGACTTCAACCCAGCCGACCTTTGTGCAGGTGGCGTTCGGTATGGGCCTGTTTTATGTGGTACTGAATTTTTTGCGGCTGCTGTATCGGTTTGTGCATTTTACCCTCACAGGTTTGTTCGCCGGTCGTGGCCGCCCCAAGATCAAAAAAGATTTGAAGCCCCCCAACCGCGCAAAAAGACATGTGACCCTGGACGACGACGCACCACCGTTTGTCTTCAGGTAAAGCGGTTTTATAGATGAAAACCATGCAATTTGCCGCCCCCGAATTACCGCTTTAAGTTTTTGGCATCCGGCAATTTCTGCCGCCTTCCGACCGCCTCCGCCGGTTGTATTAAAGGGCCATCTGCAGAATTTCCAGTAATTCTTCTTCGGTCAGGCGAATTGGATTGCCCTGCATGCTGCTGGCTTTCTGAGATTTGGCTACCACAGCCGGAAAATCGGCTTTTTGCAGTCCCAGGTGTGCCAATGATTCGACCTGAAACGTCTGACAGAGATCCCTTACCCACTTTGTGCCGTCTTCAGCCCGGGCGTTAGCGCTCCGGGTCAGAATGCGCGCGAGTTCATTATAGCGCTCCAGCACCGGTGAATCCGCTGCACGTTTGCGCAAGGCCTTAATATTGGTGTCCATGACATAAGGCAGCAATGCGGCGCAGATGGCCCCGTGGGCGCTGGAAATCATACCGCCCAGCGGGCCGGCAATGCCGTGAACCGCACCCAGTTTTGCGTTGGCCAGGGCCATTCCGCTAAAAAGACTGGCCAGGCACATATTTTCGCGGGCGCTGCGGTCGCTTCCGTTCTCATAGGCCTGTTGCAGTGAATGGGCAACGCGGTGCAGTCCTTCGCGGCAGATACCGTCGGTTAAGGCATTGGACTGACTGGAGACAAATACTTCCATGAGCTGGGTGAAGGCATCCAGACCGGTGACAGCCGTGATCGCGGACGGTAATGAAAGCGTCAAATCGGGGTCGATCACCGCCAAAATTGGCAGCATGAACGGACTGCGCATACTGACTTTAACCCGGTGTTGCGGTGAACCCAGTACGGCGTTGCGGGTCACTTCTGATCCGGTTCCGGCTGTGGTCGGTATGGCAATGTACGGGGCAGAAGGATGAACCAGAGGACGGCCTCTGCCGATGACCTCCAGGTAATCCGCCAGCCGGCCGTTATTGGTGATTAACGCGCCAACGACTTTTCCCGTGTCAATGACACTGCCGCCGCCGATACCGATGACCAGATCACATGCAGCGCGGCGGGCCTTGCCCACGGCCTCGAGGGCCGTATCGACGGTGGGCTCTGAGGTTACCGGGCACCGGGTTATTTCCATACCCTGATCGGTCAGGGCATCCATCAACGCGGATGCCCGTTCTGTGCTGCGGCCGGTCAACACCAGGGGCCGGTGCCCCATCTCAGCCGCCAGCGGGGCAATATGGTTTACGGTACCCGGACCAAAAAGGATTTGATTGGCGGTGGAAAATTGAAATCTCATTTTCTGCCATCTCCATGGGTGCAATATCAGGTTCCTACCACCTTCTCGATTGAAATTCAAACCGGCTCCATCCGCTTTAATTGACATTTTAGGGCAAAAAAAATGACGTTATTTGTCATTTTCCGACTCTTTTCTGAATTCATAAGGTTTTTAACTATTTGATATAAAAAACATTTATTAAATCTGAATAATTGGCACAGATATTGTAATTATGACTCGTAAAAATTGATTAAACTTTTAAAACTTCTCAGATGCACGTGCATCTTCTTATTCGGACTCTCACAACTATAAATGATGGAGTATGTTCCGGTTGGAATAACGGCGTTTAGGGAAGTTTTATTTTTTTGAAGAACGGTACTGCATAAAATTCGGTTATTGGGGGGGGGGTAAAATGATTTCAGCATTGAACAACACGGTATCCGCTCTGAGAGCTTTTGTTACGAAGCTGGGGGTCACCGCCGACAACATTGCCAATGTCAACACGGATGGTTTCAAGAAAAGCCGGGCAACGTTTCAGGCAGACCCGAATGGGGGTGTTCGCGTCGAAATCACAAGGGATGATAGCCCGGGCTTTCGATATGAGGGGATCGAAAATGGTGAGAAGGTTGAAAAGGAGACTTCCAATGTGGATCTGACGGAAGAGATTCCGAATCTTATGGTCTCCAAGCGGGCCTACCAGGCAAACTTAAAAACCCTTGAAACCCAGGATGAAATGCTGGGTTCGCTGCTGGATACGATCGGCTAAAAAAGCAGCTTTTTGTTATCTATTTCTTTATTCGCCCTTTCAGCTCCTCAGCACTCGAGTGTCGGGTCCCGGAAAGAACTTAGTTCGCTTCGCTCACAACCTGTCAAGAGCCTCCAGGTCGTGCGATTGGAATAATGGAACAATGGAATGATGGAATATTGGGACCATTCGTGTTCCATCTGGTTGAAAAATAATACGGTTTCAGAAGGTTATTGTCGTCGCAGTTTGAAAGAATACCTGAATCATCATGCTTGACGATAAATAGTATTTGCCTGTCACCATTTTGTTCAATTCCTGAATGTGATTGGTTTCCTCATTTCTAAAAGTCTTGCTACGGACTGAGACGCCTGGTAGATATGATAGATAACCCGGAATTTTTTCTTGCGGGTCTAAGCCTCGTGCGTATTTCGCAAACCGATAGATGAACCGACGATAAGGAGTGTGATCCATGTCTTCCAAGAAACCCAAAAAAAAGCTTTTCATCTCGGCCCTCGATGATGCCCAATCGGCCCGTCTGTACGTTGATTCTCCTCACACCCGCTCGTCCTCTTACAGGCTGGCATATCAGGATGAAGAATTTATTTTGCGGGATGAGTTGCGTCCAGTAAGATTGCAGCTTGAGTTGCTGAAGCCCGAGCTGATTCTGCAGGAAAACCATATTGAATCGACAGTGGTTATTTTTGGAAGCTCGCGAATTCCGAAGCCGGAAACAGCCAAAGCCCGGCTCGTTTCCGCCGAAGCCGAATATCGCAAAAACAAAAACGATGATGCCCTTAAACAAAAGGTCAATATTGCCCGGCGGGCGCTGGCCAACAGTAAATATTATGAAGAAGCCCGCAAACTCGGCGGCCTCATTTCCAGCAACACCGGTAAAGATATGCTGGTTGTGATTACCGGCGGGGGCCCCGGTATTATGGAAGCTGCCAACCGGGGCGCCCATGAAGCCGGAATCCCCGAGTATCGGCATGAACATTGTGCTGCCCTTTGAACAGGCCCCCAATCCGTATATTACCCCGGAGTTAACCTTTCAATTTCATTATTTTGCGGTACGTAAAATGCATCTTCTGATGCGTGCCAAAGCCCTGGTGGCTTTTCCGGGGGGATACGGCACCCTGGATGAGCTTTTTGAGACGCTGACGCTGGTTCAGACCCAAAAGGTCAATGCGATACCGATTCTGCTGTTCGGCAGGGGATTCTGGGAGCGGGTGATTAACTTTAATGCCCTGGTAGAGGAGGGAACGATTTCGCCCAAAGATCTGGACCTTTTTCAATTTGTTGAAACCGCCGAAGACGCCTGGGAAATCATTTCTCAGGTTGATGCCTCATAAGATCTTTCAACCCTGATTGTCGCCCGTTGGCAGGGATATCCTCCTGGGGGGTCGCGTGAACCAGATGAAAATCGCAGCGACCACGTAACAAGATCCCAAATAACGAAAGACAATATTAAAGTTGCCGTCGGTTGCATCCAACACCAGCCCGCTCAGCCATGGCCCTAATGGCCCGGCAACAAATCCATAGGCAGTAAATACCAGGCCCAGGATCGCACCGAAATGAGCCAGTCCGAAACAATCACTGGCCAGGGGCGCTGATACGGCGAACAGAGTGCCTAAGGCATACCCGACAAAGGCTGCCAGTAGGCACCAGATGGCAAGCCCATGCAAATGAGGCATTAGAAAATAAGCACCTGCGGCGACCAGAAACGACAGGCTCATCGTAACATTGCGTCCGATGATATCAGACAGATAACCGCTTGCCAGTCGACTGAGTCCATTGGTGATGTTAAAGGTCGTCAGGATCAGTACCGCCTGGCTTATATCCAATCCCCTGGCAAGGCCGAAAGACGTCGACAGCGGGATCATGGCAATTCCGGCAGCTCCACCTATAGCCCAGGTAATCCATAAAAACCAGAAAGCTGCAGGTTCGCAGACTCTGGGGCCACTGTCAAATCGCGGCCGGATGATACCGTCTTTTGCGGCCCGGTTGACGCACTGGACGTTTTTGGCTCCGGAAACCGGACAAACGGTACCGCGGCCAGGCTGCAAACCAGTGCAATCAAGCCCAGTCCGAGCATAATTTTCATCATAACTTAGATAATTTAACAGGTGGACGTAGATCGGAGAGATAAAAGCGGCCGAAAACGCAAAGACAAGATTAACCAGTCCTGAGGCCAATCCTTTTTTGTGAGGATACCAGCGCTGGGCCACCGTAAGTGCGGGGCATGTAGATAAACGCCGAAGACACGCCGATCAGAAATGCCCACGCATAGACATGCTTGATGCTTGAAGCATAACCGAGCAACATGGTGCAACCACCGCAAAGTATCGCACCGATGGCAGCCAGCCATGCCGGGCCGATTTTTTCCTGCCAGCGACCGGTAAAAAACATAAACAGGCCGACGGCCGCGAGCACAAAAAAAAGCGTTTGACCGATAGCACCCTTGCCGACCTGAAACGCCTGCTGCCAATACGGCCCCAACACACCGGGAAAACTGAATATAAACGCCCCGGGCCAGAATATGGCTCGCGCAGCTGGCGATTAGCGCCCGGCGCCCCTTAACCCGCTGATCTGAATCTCCATCAAAGAAGTCCTTCAATATAGGCTATTCAACTGACCGGTCATCTGGCGACCTGCTGCTGCGCCCCCAGTGAATCCGGCCCTCAGCCTTTTCCATTTTGGTCAGCTCGCCGCTGCCGGTATAAATATGTGCGTTTCCGCCGGGATTGTGCGAACCGAGCGCAAATGCTTTGTCAAAACTGAAGAAAAATTATTAGAGCGTTTGGATCAGGCCACATTGCGTTATCGACTACCCGCGCCCCCAAATCCGGCCGTAGCTTTTTTTTAAAAGCGTGCTGCCGCTAAAAAGGGCGTTGGCCGCCTTGACCCAAAAACACACAGAACCTTTTGTGTGTCCGGCGGTGAGCAGAATTTTTATTTCAATGTTTCCCAGTTTCAGGATGTCATTATCATGCAGAATCTGATCCGGCTCCGTGGCGACATCCGTTTCTTTGAGATGCTGGTATTCATATTCATGCAGACAGAACGTTGCGCCGAATTTTTCTTTCAGCAGGGGCAGCGTCTGCACATGAGATTGATGGGCATGGCAGACCAGCACATATTTCAGGGTGAGGTCCATTTCATCGAGCAGCTTGCCCACGTCATCGACCGCATCGGATACATCAATGACGGCGGCCTCATGGCCGCTGATCAGCAGGTACTGGTTTTTTCCCTGATCCGATACAAAGCGTTTCACTTCTAAATGGCCTTCGTTTTTTGCCATCAGGAGAATCTCCTCTCTAACGGAAACCGGTCCAATGGATAAATCTCGGAAATGGGGCGCTGGATGGTTCAGACTCTTGTTGAAGAAGTCCTGCAGTTCCTTTGATAACTCGCGACCTTGTCATTCAGGGAAACATCCGCCTCAAAGATGAATTTCAAGCAAAAATATCATCTTGTAATCCACGGCGGTGGTTTCATATTTTTGAAAAGAGGTGACCTCAACATCTTTAAATCTTCCCCGCTTTTGTGTTTCTCAAACAAGCCGCTCCGACTTTAGAATGAGTTCAATCGCCTCCTTTGGCGTCATTGAGGTTTCTCCAATACCATCTCGATGCCGTCTAATTTTTTTACCGCTTTGATGATTTTTTCGCTTTCCACTTTTATTTTCATTTTGTCAGCCTCATTCTCATTTTTGATCTATTACGTTTGGAATCCCTGCAAGTCATTCTCAAATCTAGCGCTGGTCCCATCATCCTAAAGTTTTTAAAAATTTTCAAGTCACTTGACAAAAAGAATGATTTTTTGGGTTGATCGAAATCATGGTCGACAATCTGAGGGCGGCCGATGCGTTCCACGATTTGATCGGAAATTTGTAATGATTACTGTATAATTGACGACTGATCAAGTATTTAGTCACCCGTCAATGTCGGTACCGCCTAAAACTTCCCGTATCCGCCGAAACGAAGGAGTTAAAAATGACTTATGAAAATTTTTTAATAAACGCCTATTTTGGCTCGCTTGATACCGATCGGTTTAACAACTTCCGGGAATTTGAGGCCGATGAGACCACCCAGGGTATCATTCAAAAATACCTTGAAGTGAATTCGGAATATCCGGCGTCTTACCTTGAAGAAAAAGGGACGCTGCCGGCTGATTTGATGAAAAAACTCGGGCGCAATGACTTTTTCGGCCTTACCATTCCCCGGGAATACGGCGGGGTCGGGCTGAACCTGAGGCAATATCTGCATATCGTTGAAGCGTTGGTCAGCCAAAATATGTCCCTGGGGATTCTTGCGCTGGCACATCTTTCAATCGGTATAAAGGGGATTGTGCTGTTTGGCAATCAGGAACAGAAACGCAAATATCTGGTACCGGCGGCCTCCGGTGAGATGATATTTTCGTACGCTCTGACTGAACCTCAGACCGGGTCAGATGCCCAGAATATCCGAACCGTTGCCGCAGTTTCAGAAGACGGCAATCATTTCATCTTAAATGGGAGCAAGACTTACATTACCAATGCCAATTATGCTGGAGGCTTAACCGTATTTGCGCAGCTGGACCCGGACAAACCCGGGTTCATGGGGGCTTTTATTGTGGAAACGGCCTGGGATGGTGTGAAAATCGGCAAGGATATGCCTAAGATGGGCTTGAAGGCCAGCTCCACAGCCTCCATTCAGTTTCAAGACGTAAAAGTTCCCAAGCAGAATCTGTTAGGCCGACCCGGTGACGGGTTTAAGATTGCCAAGCTCATTTTAAATTACGGACGGCTGGCGCTGGGAGCCGCCTCTGTCGGAATGATGAAACAGTCGTTGTTGGATATGGCCGATCGGGCCGCCAGCCGGATTCAGTTCGGGGTTCCGATCAATCAATTTGAGCTCATCCAGGAAAAAATGGTTAAGGCGAAGGTACACGAGTATGTAGCGTCTGCGATGACAGATTTTACCGCCGGGATGCTCGAAAGCAATCCCGCCGCTAGCGTGGCAATGGAAAGCTCGCATTGCAAGCTGTTTGGCACCACCCGAGCCTGGGACACCATTTACGACGCTCTGCAGGTCGCCGGAGGGTCAGGTTATCTAACGACCCAGCCTTATGAAAAACGCATGCGGGACTTTCGGGTCGCCACCATTTTTGAAGGCACAACCGAAATTCATTCAGTCTATCCGGCTCTGCTCGTATTGCGGACTTTAAGCAAACGCTTACAGGATGACGCATCCGGGAGACTGTCTCAGATCATTGCGCTGGTCAAAGAGATGTTTCGCCGCACCCGGTGGCCATTCGCATTTGATGAAAAAATAATGAACCGTGCCGCGCGTTTTGCAAAATCGAGTGCCCGCCGGATCCGCCTGATGATCCTGGTCGGATTTTTGATCTACGGCCGGGCGATTACCCACAAGCAATTTTTCCTGCGACGGATTACTACCTTAAGTATTTATATTTACGGGATCATCGCTGTGTTGGCCAAACTTGAAGCTGCCCGGAAATCCGGGCGTTCCATCAATGCCGACCTTAACGTTTTAGCGTATTTCCTCGAAGAAGCTCGCCAGATTCGTAAGCTGAACCAGCGCGTGTTTGCCACCCGCCAGGAACGGCTTCATCGCAAAATCACCTCGACCATTGTCAGTGGTATAAGGGGGTCGGGTGTATCATAGGAGGCCAACTATTATCGTGTTCCAGAAATAAGCCACAAATTTTTCGGGGATGCGAATAGTCGTTGTTTAAATGCCGTTAGGTAACGAGGACGAGGACGACGACGAGTACGAAGCGGCCGGAGGAACGTTGCACAACACTCGTACTCGTCCTCGTGCTCCTCCTCGTCCTCGATAATGGTATTTTTGAGATAGCTTCTAATGTGCTGCCCTAAAAATAGCTTACAAAATAAGTGCCGGTCGATTATAAATCTGGTAGAAATTATTTTGTTAACCGACTCAACAGGCCAACATAAAATCCTGAAAAGATGTCGACCGGGTTGACGATTGATGCGTCTATGTGTACAAACTGGTTTGGTCTGCACCTGTTTTGATTTACAGGGGACAAACAATGGTTATGTTAAATGGGTAACGGAAATGATGCTACCGTACGTGAGCAGAGGCCCGCAAGGGTCTTAAAGGGAGGCATCCATGAAACGGTTGAATATAATGGTAATGATGCTGGTGGCCTTCGGGTTTGCCGGTTTTGCGGTTTCGACCGCCAACGGGGATATTTACGCCTGGACGGATGAAAACGGCGTCAAATATTTTACCAATTTTACACCCCCGAAGCAGGCAACGCTTTTCATGAAAACGCCTGAAATCCCTTACGATGAAGAAGCCGATAACCAGCGCCGCGAGATGGACCGGCTTGAGGTTGCCAGACAGGAGCTGGCCGAAAGGGAAGCCTTTTTGCTGGAACAGCAACAGGCGGCCGAGCGGCGGATTGCAGCAGCCAATGCCAGGGCTGATGCGGCGCTTAGGGAAGCGGACCGGATCCTGCAGGATACTTACGCCGCATCCGAAGACGTCAATTACGATCGTTCCAGCAGTTACGGATACGGTTATAATTATCCCTATTACGATTATCCCTATTACGGGTACGGGTCCAGCTACCTCTACAAAGGCTATAAACGTTACGATCTGGGTCTATATCGCAAAAAACACCATTACAGGCCTAAAAAACATCATTACAATTACAAGCGGGATCATTCCAAATACAGGCGCGGGATCAAACCGCACGCCAAACGGTCTCACTATAGCAGTCACCGGGGAACACCCGGTGTTCGTCGTCACTCCACCGCAATTCACGGTCGGGCACAAACTCACCGGTCGCGGGCGGCCACGTTTCGCGGGAGGCATGGGCGCTGGTAAATACAAATATTAAATTCCAAATCACAAAATCCAAATATCAAACAAATCTCAATGACCAAAATTCAAAATCTCAAATGTTTGGTCCATTGATAAATTGAAATTTGGGATTTATTTGATATTTGGTGCTTGGAACTTGGAATTTGAGGAGATTTATCTGGGCTGCAAAAAGTCCTGGATATTAATGATTTTTTCGTCAGATTTGATGACACCCTTCATTGCGGCGGCTGATCCTCGCAGCTTGGCTTTCCGCAATTCATTGACCACCGCTTGAAGTTCCGCATTATTTTCAATCAAGTTTTCAATCTGGATATTCAGTTTTTCCCAGCTGGTTTCCAGCTCTGCGATGTTCAGCTCAAAGCCTCCGATAGCCGCAAGCATTTTCCCCATATAGGCTAAAATTCCAAAGTGAGTCGTACCTTGAAGATAGTAGGGACAATGGCACCATAAGCTTATGCTGGCGATGTCTCTTTTCAGGGCCTCTGAATGGATGGAGGAGTGTATGGCACTGGGTCCTTGATAGGAAATTGGATTCACGTTTTTTTGCTTCAACATTGAAGACAGGTCAGCATTGGACGCGATCGCTGATATGATTCGGTCCGTGTGCAGGACATGGTCGTACATACTGCCCAATGTGATAATGGTTTCAATATGGAGCCGGCTGCAAAGATTGAATAATTCTTCAACAAAACCGACCCATCTGAGGTTGGGCTCATCGGTTTTCAGAATCACCAGGTCGCGCCCGTCAGATCCGGTCTGGGCGGCATAGAAAGTGCCTCCCGGTGGTGAAAGATTTTTAAACACTCCATCCTCTATATGCACCACCGGCCGCTTTTCATCATACCGGAAAAATACATCGGGATCGAGTTCGGCGAATCGTTGCGCTTTAAAGGTGCGAATGAGATAGGCGGCCATACCGCTTGATATTTGCAGCGCATTGCCCCAGCCGTCGAAACCGGCGATCAGCAACGGATTTTTTAAATCGGGCAATTCGTGGATTTTAATTCCGTTTTCATTCATAATTCGAATTTGACATTCGCATTGGGAATTGTCAAGGTAATCATCGGCAACGCGAAAGCTGCCTAACCCGGACGAGTCGGAATTGACTATTGAATATTGAAAATTGAATATTTGTGGTTCGCCGGCGGCGGATCATTGCGTCGCTTTTATGATAGTTTTTTCTAAAATCGATGCGCCGGAGGCGTACCTTAAATAGTCATTATTCAATCGACAATATTCAATCATTTGAAGATGGTGAAAATATTCCAATCCAATATTTTTGCCACAAAATGTTGTAGATCTGCCTCTGGAGGACACAAAAATAACAACTAAGACTCTACTGCCTAAGGAGGTAAACGAGTTGAAATCAGATCTGCCAGATTGTATCGAAATCGACCCTTCCGGCGATCCCGCTGCAACCATTATCTGGTTGCATGGCCTGGGTGCGAGCGGCCATGATTTTGAAGCGATTGTCCCGGAGTTGCGCCTGCCGGATTCACTACCGGTTCGCTTTGTGTTTCCGCATGCGCCCGAACGTGCTGTTACCATTAACGCCGGTATGGTGATGCGGGCCTGGTTTGATGTCCTCGACCTAAATCTGTCAGGCGACTCAGTTGACGGGGATCAGTTTCTTGAATCAGTGGGTATGCTGGAGGCACTGATTGAAAACGAATTACGATCCGGGATGGCCTCGGATCGAATTGTGCTGGCCGGTTTTTCCCAGGGAGGCGCCATCGTTCTGCATACAGGGTTGCAGTACCCAAAACAGCTGGCCGGCATTTTGGCCATGTCCATGCATTTGCCGACGATACACAATCTTGCCACACAGCTCAGTTCCGCAAACCGGAAAGTTCCCATCATGATGGCTCACGGTCAAATGGATCCTATCATTCCACTGGCCAAAGCCGCTGAAACCCGGCAGGAATTAACCCGGCAGGGCTATGCGGTCAGCTGGCATGAATATCCCATGCCCCATACCGTTTGCGCGGATGAAATTGCAGATATCCGCACATGGCTGGTCGAAACTTTTTAAAACAACCCCCTCTGGTCCCGCTGGATCTCATCCACATGATCCAGGTACAGTTGAACCTGCCTTTTAAGGGACCCGATGCGTTCCTGATTGGACAATCTCCAGCGGTAAAGCTCATTTTTCAATTGGCGGCCTTCTGCAGTCAGCGCCTCGACCACCTGAACTCTGGCGGGGTCCCAGAGCAGATGCGCTTCATCGGCGGCCAGTTCTATTTTTTTAAAATGCCACTGGCAGTGCCGGTCCCACCATTTTGAGGAAATTTCTCCGTTTGCCAATGCACCTTCGTAATAAAAATACGTCCATTCCAGCTGCGCCAGCGAAATATGCAGGTCCCGGGCGATATCTCCCAGCACCCGCCGGCCCTCAGGGGTGTGATTGTCAAAAACAACCCAGTAGGGAAATTTTGGATCCGAAGGCTGGCCCGCTTCGATCCGGGATAATTGACCGGTAACCGTTAAATAAGCGGCTGCCTGAATAACCGCTTGATCATGCGGCAGACCGGTCTTTTTGAAGCGGGCGGCGTTATCAATCAGAATTTTTTCAGCGGCCGTTGTTTTTTGCCAGGTGATCCATTGCCAGAAATCATCGGGGCGCTGGATGGCATTGGCTACAATCTTGATGGCTTTATCGTCAGCGGTGTCATCCAGAACGCTGGTGTCCCCCTGGGACAATGCATAGGCTAAATATCCGAGTCCGGTCGCATCCCGGGCTTTGGCGGAGCGGGCCACCCGGATTAAGGCCGCCACCTTGCTGTGGAATTTTTTGTTGAAAATTAATTCGGTTCCCAGCGGCCAGCATTCTTCAAATGTGATGATGGCAGTCTGGGTGAGGTACCAATTTTTATGTGCTGAAGCGAGAGATTCAAGAAAGGCGCTGGTGGTGAAGACCAGGTCCACATTTCCGCGTCTTACGGCCTTTTGAAGCAACGAGCGATATCGTTTTTTGATTTTTGATCGACTGGCTTTCATTGCGACAGCGAATTAATCCGCCCGGATCAACTTCTAAATATTTTCTTCAATTTTCAAAAAACAAATTTACTATACCCAACCCTGTTATGGCTATTTTTCAGGGCGGAGTAATTAGGGATTATAGACTTTTTTTATTTGCCTCCTCGAAAACCCGGGGCCTCGGGCGCAAAGACCGCGATCTGATTGTCTTCTTCGATAACGATGGTCGTCCATTGTTTGCTTGAATACCACATCCCCCACCGGGTTGCCCTTATGGTCTAAAATCCTGAACCCGTGGGGAGCGTACCCGTAGATCATGTCCATCTGGTGGACCCAGCTTCTGAGAAGCGGTACGGTAGGCTCAACCGCTTTCCACAATCCCTTCCGCAGTTTGTATTTGCTATTAATGGCGATGATCGCATACGGAACGGATCCCCAGCCGTTGTAATAGTACTTATGGTTTTCTATAATTCGGGGCGTTTCAAAGATTTTGGTCACATCACGGCTGCGTTCCAGCTTGCCGTATCTAAGATTAATGCCCGGTAATTGAATATCGACCGCTCCGCAAAGCGCGGGCAGGGCCATAGCCATGATGATGAATATCGCCGTCTTTTTTTGAAAACCTGCGTTTAACAATCGCATCTAACAGATCCTTTCCCTTTCAATCGTTTTGACTGATCACCTTTATTTTTAATCTGCCTTCAACAAATGACGGCCAGATAGACAGCCGATCCAGTTCGGAAGCCTCCGTCAGGCTATTCCCATGCCACACCCGTGTTTTCATCATCTCTTTGATATAAAATCTTTTAGGCGCTGCAGCAGCGGCTTTCGAATACGGACTTTCAGATACAGATCTCCGGCCTTTCCGCCGCCCTTACCGTTTTCCCCCATTCCCGCAAGTCGGATGTGTTGATTATGCTTGACGCCCGGCGGGATTTTGACAACCAGTTTCTTATCTTTTTTGCGCAAATAGTAGGCATAGGGTCCGCCCTGTCGGGCAAGTTCCGGGCCCAGCGAGATGGTGTCATTATGGTCTGCGCCGTCTTCAGGCAGCTCAATTCCGCTGAATTGTTTTAGAAAAAAACGAGTGAGTTTACCGATGCTTCCCTGCAAAGGGAGGCCGGAATAATTCATTCCCCGGGTTTGGCGGGGACCTGCAAAATGATAGCTTTTTGCAAAAAATCCGGGTTTTCGGAATTCATAATGCCGGTACCCCTGTCCGTAAAATTCCTTGAAAATTTCATCAAACCCTCTCAATCCGAACGCCCGGGCCATCTGTTCTAAGATTTGATTGATATCCGAGCCGCTGAAAATATCCTGCTCGGAGTAATTTTGCCGAAACTGGCTGTAAGCCGATGAGCCGAACTGATGCCTCATGGAGTCATATTCACGCCGTTTGGCCGAATCCGATAGAACCGCATAGGCCTCATTGACCCGTTTCATTTTTTCGGGCGGGCCTCCGGATTTTTGCTGTTTCGATCCGGGTGATACTTAAAGGCCAGTTTGCGGTAGGCGCCCTTGATCTGCTTGGGGCTTGCCTTTTGATCGATGTCTAAAATCTGATAATAGTCATTTGGTGACATTAATTTTGTCCACCCTACAGTTGAACCAGTTGCAACCAAATTGAAATTAAACCACGAAGAGCACGAAGAACACCAAGAACGGCTTTCATGGATTTTATTTAAAACTTCGTGAACTTCGTGTCCCTTCGTGGTGATGAAAATATTGGCCCAAGATCTTACAAAAATAAATGCACGATAAAGGGAAATTAAGATAAACTTTCAAAATTTTTAAACGTCTGTTTTGAAGATAGGCATCAACCGTTTTCGGTCAGTTTGGCTTCATAGCGTTCGGCATCACGGCAGCCGTCTTTATAACCCAATTTACAGGCGGTTTTGGCATCTTCGACGGCTTTTTGAAAATCCCCCTTGTTGAAAAAGACGCGCCCTCGCATATAGCGGGCCCAACCCGTTATCCGGTTTCAATTCAATGGATTTGTTCAGGTTAAAAAGGCTTTCATCATATTTATTGCGGCGCATAAACAGCCAGCCGAGGTTATCGTAGGCCGCACTGTAGCGCGGGTTCAAATTCACCACCGCATTCAAATCCGCTATGGCATTGTCATATTGTCCCTGTCGAATAAACGTTCGGGCCCGCCAGAAATAAGCTTCGGGATTTTCCGGATGGGTCTCAATTGCCTGGCTCAGTTCTTCCAGGGCTTTTTCAAGTCGGTTTTCTTTGTAATGCTCGTAACCTTTGCGCACATGTTTCTGTGCCTGGCGGGCCTGCTGGTTCTTGGGCTGCCGGTCTTTTTGAAATTGACGCAAAATGGTTTTGCCATACAGGGAAACTTCATCAAACAGTTTGGAAATCTTTTGCAACGGCTGGTTCAAGGCGCCCCTGTCAATGTTAAAAGAAAAGTACACCCCGGTCATAATCAGCGCGCACAACACTGCAGCAAATACACCCATCGCCAGATAATCTTTGCGGCCTTTATCCTGTGACCCCATGGATGATACCGATGATGATTCATCTTTTGAGCGGGGACCTGGCGATTCCTCGCCAGCCGGCTGGTTGCGCTCAGTGGCCAGTGTTTGCACCCGGCCCGTTTCGTGCTCGATGGATAGGCTCGTACCGCATTTCTGACATGTGGTTTGAGTTGCCGGCTGAACCGAGTATTCTTCGGGGATATCGCCGGCTGTTTTGCATACCGGGCATGTGAACTTCATATTTATCTCCTGGTTTTATAAATTAAATATAGGACACCACATGAAATATAACACTCAAATTACATCTTGTCTTCATTCAAAATGTTCAGTTGATTCTGGTGGCAGGGTCAATTCAGCCGCATCTTTTTCTTTTACCAGATAAATAGCGGGCAGACTGATAACGGTGACCAAGCCTTTGATAATGACATTCGCAAAAAATATGGACCAGACAACCGAATTGGGAAGCGCCAAACCAAATGCCCCCCAGCAAAAAATAAGGCTGTCGATGGGGATGCTGACCGCATTGCTGGTGAGCACGCGCGTCCACTGGTACTTTCTCGTGATACGGCTGACCCAAAAGTGGTATACTTCGGTGTCAATCAGTTCGCTGATGACTTCCGCAATAATACTGGCGATGACGATTCGCCACACCGGACCGAGAATAGTCCCAAATTCCTTGTCCAGTCCCCAGGTGGGATCCTGGGGCAGCCAGGCGGCAAATTGAAAGAAAACCACCATAAAAAGATTAATAACCGCCGCCAGAATAATTACGGTGCGCGCGGCTGCTTTCCCAAGCTGTTTATGGACCAGGTCCCGGATGGTAAAGGTGAGGGGATAAATAAATGTGCCGGCGTCGACACTGAATCCGGCAATCCACGCGATTTTAAGGCTCCCGATGTCAGACAGCAACTGGGCGGCAATATATATTGAAATAATGACAATTGCGGAGGTGGCAATGGGCTTAACGTCGATTGGGTTTGAAATTTTAGTGCGCATCATTTTCAGCAAATTGAGATATCGCCAGCCAGGCTTTGGCATCAAACTTCAGCGTTGTATCGCTTAACAGATCCAAAGCCTCGTGGGGTGAGATGAACAGGATTTCAATCAGTTCGGAATCGGTGTTGGCGCTGTTTGACGGTTCACCTTCACATTCCACATAAACCAGCGCCACGGATTCGTCGGTCATTCCGGCAGAAGAGTAGATCGGCGGGCTGATCTTTATGAAGCGGCTGACAGTTAACCCGGTTTCCTCCATCAGTTCGCGGCGCGCGGCCTGCTCGACGGATTCACCGCTATCGACCAAGCCGGCCGGGAAATCCGTATTCATAGTCATTTAACGGCACCCGATACTCCCGGGTGATGACCATTTTGTTCTTTACAGTGTGAAACGGTACAATCACCACTGCATCCGGCTGGTGGTAACTGCCGGTGATGCATTTGGGTTCTTTTTGCCGGGAAGCAATTTGCCAGGATTTTTCGTCTCCGGTTCTGGCGACATAGCGTACTTCAAACAGATTTAGCCACTTCTCACCGGTCAGCTTCCTGGAGCCCTTAATTTCTACCATAATATTGTTTTAATGAATATTTTGGGTATAGATGTCCGTGGGGACATCGTCGGTTGATCCGGGAGGCTGTCATATTATATTATATTCGCAGCACTGTCAAAGGACCGTATGGCTTCTAAAGTATTGCTCCAGATGTGCCGATATTTATACAGAACGACTTAAATCATTGCGCATACATACACAGCGAATTACAAGTCTTACCTATTTCTATACCTTTTATGTTAACAATTCGCCCGTAAAATAAGCAATTAATTGTGACGCTGTGTATAATTTGTAAATCTCAAATTTTCATTTCCAAAAGGTAAAAATGGCCAGGTTTTTTTACAATAGCGACAAATCCGGTTCAGCATCAGACAGCTCAGGTGTTGATGAAAAGCGCTCCGGGAAAGATCGGCGCACCCATCGGTTCCCGAAACTGAAATATCTGTTGTTTGCAGGCCGGCGGGCCCATGTCCGCCGCGAGGAAGATTGGCATGGAACATTTTACTTTGATCGGTACAGCTCAAATATTTTTGCGGCCATTGTCGCCATCCTGCTGCTAAGCATTCTCGACGCGCTGTTAACCCTGTATCTGGTCGATAATGGCTCATCGGAGCTGAACCCGATCATGTCCTATTTTCTCAATTACGGCCCCTTTGTATTCATGGGGGCAAAGTATTTTTTAACCTGTGTGGGGGTTGTCATTCTGTTGTTATTTCGAAATGTGTTGCGAAAGAGATCGCTAACTCACACCCGGCATCTTTTCTCCTATATCATCTGCGCCTTCACCACCGTCATTGTCTGGGCAGCTTTATTTAATCTTTTTTATTATATCCTAGGACCTCAAAAAATTTTCAATCTGAAAGAATGACCACGAAAGCACGAAAAATCGAAAACACGAAAATAAATTAAATTTCGTGCTTTTATTATTACGATAGGGTTCCTGTTTTTACACTGCTTGACATTTGAGGAGCAGAGCCTATTATATGAAAAATTTTGTTTCTGGAGGATTCGGTTATGCCGATTTACGAATATCAGTGTAAGGCCTGCTGCCACTGTTTTGAAGAGCTTGTGCTGTCGTCCAATGATCCGGACCCCAAATGTCCTGAATGCCAGTGCGGGGATGTCGAAAAACTGATGTCGGCCGGTTGTGTGCGGCCCCAGGGAATTGCCACCGGTTCCGGCGGCTTTAACGCTCCGGCCTGCAAGCCTTCCGGCTGAGGGATCTAGTTTAACTGCTCCCCGGTCCGGGGAGGAAAAAATGGTTTTAAAATCCCGTGTCTTATTACTCCAACTTCCGGTACCCCGTTTAAACTATGGGGTGCAGACCGGCAATATTCCCCTGGGCGCAGCCTGTCTGAAACAGGCTGCCGGCATCCTACCGGAGGTGCAGGTCGACATTTTGCCGGAAAGTGTTGCTTCCTATCTTGGAGATGCCGCTTTAATGGAAATTCTCCTTGGCCGTAAGCCGGATATCGTGGGCTTTACGATTTACTGCTGGAATCTGACGCGCTCACTTTATTTCGCAGAAAAATTAAAAGAGCGCTATGCGCCTCGCATTATCTTTGGCGGATCTGAGATCACCCCGGACAACCGGTCGACGCTTTCGGAGGCGGTCGATTTTTATGTCTATGGTGAAGGCGAGGCCATTTTTCTTAAACTCCTTGAGGATCCAACAACCTGGGAAAAAAGAAGTTCGATGGCACCGGCCGGGGCGCTATTCAAAAAAAGTCCGAGCCCCTATTTGCAGAATTTGCTGGAGCCCGAGATTGAAAATGTGATGCTTCTCGAAACCCAGCGGGGATGCCCTTACCGCTGCGGATACTGCTACTATAATAAATCCCATGACGGTCTGTCCTTTGCCGACCAAGCACATTTGCTTCAAGGGATCCAATGGGCGCTTGATCACCATGTCAAAGAGCTGTACCTGCTGGACCCTTCCTTAAATGCGCATCCCGGGCTTAAAGATCTGTTAAGAAAAATCAGCAAGATAAACAAAGACCGGCATCTTGAAATCATCAGTGAAATTCGGGCGGAAGCCATCGATGCGGAATTGGCCGATCTGTTCGCAGCGGCGGGATTTTCCTGGTTTGAAATCGGCCTGCAAAGCACCAACCCCCGGGCACTCAAGATCATGAACCGGCCGACCAGCATAAAGCGCTTTGCGCGGGGCGCAACGCTTTTAAAGCAAAGAGGCATCGTAGCGGCAATTGATTTGATTGTGGGGTTGCCCGGTGATGACTTGCAGGGATTTGGCCGTTCCGTCGAATTTGTGGCTGAAAATAATCTGGCGGATGATGTCCAGGTTTTTCCGCTGTCGGTTCTGCCGGGAACCGATTTTCGTTTTAACAGCAATGAACTGGGTTTGCGTTTTGACAAATCGCCGCCGTATACGCTTATTGAAAGCGCGACGTTTTCTGCTGATGATATGCTTCTGGCCTTTGATCATGCCGAAGTCCGCTTTGATGTTGTTTTATTCCCCATGCCGGATCTGGATGTTTCCTGGAAGTTTGGCAAAGAACCTATGGGGGCAATTCCGGGAGATATCGCCGTCAAGATTGGAAATGAGCGATTTATCGCCAAGCTTCAGCTGAATTCCCATCGACCGCTTTCTGAATTGGCGCTGCTGGCAAAACGGCTGACACATCCCTATCAGGTTTTTATCCATCCCGGTCTGCCGGATCCGGACTTTATCAAAATGGCGATAAAGGTTTTATCCGCAGCCAATCCGTTTACGCCTTTTGAGATTGTTTTCATGGAACCCGAACAAGTGCCGCACACCCCATCCGTTCTGTCGGCCGCCAAACTGCAGCGCCCCCATTTTCTGGATCAGGATTTGCGTTACCTCTTTCCGGCAGAAGGCAACCGTGCCGTCTTGTTTACACTGGTTTCCCGGGATGCCAAACAGCGATTTAATCGTGATATGGAACGGCAGGTGTTCTGGTGGGAAAAAAATCGGTTTCCGGAAATGACAGATCTATCCGAACTGTCAGAGTTGGATGGGATTTTAATTGATGTTGCCGGATCAAATCGTGAAACTGAGGCGTGGCAGGACCGGTTTGCCGGGCACGCCGAAAACATTCCGTTTATCAGTTTTTCAGATGTCCTGCTGCAAAGGCGCTGGCTGATGCTGACGATGCCGGATGATTATGTTGGGCAAGCGCTCAACTGGCTAAATTCTCATCTTAATCCAGTCTCGCCTTGCGTAAAGCGTTAAATCAAGGCTCCAAAACGGAAATCAAAAAAAATGGTATATTAAGGATATCATGCGAAAGCCTGGTATCCTTTTTTATTTCACGGATAGGATATTCGAGTATTATAAAAATATAGCTTCTCCCATTCCGGATTTAGGTTTAAGACTCACCCTATTTACGTATTGACTTAGTTTATGACTTAGTTTACATTAATATCAAATGTGTTCCTCAGCACCTTGTGCAGATATCGGAGGTAATTATGATCAGTGTAAATGTTCATGAGGCTAAAACGCATCTTTCGCGTTTATTGAAGCGAGTTGCCGCCGGAGAGGAGATCATCATTTCAAAGGCCGGCAAACCGATGGCCAAGCTTACTCCGCTTTCCAAACCGCAAGCCAATCGGGTTCCCGGGCTCGATAAAGGAGTGATTCAAATTCCCGATGATTTTGGCACACCCTTGCCCGATGATTTACTCGAATTATTCGAATCATGAAGATCTTGTTGGACACTCAATGCTGGCTGTGGTGGATTGCGGCCCCAGAAAAGCTAAGCCCAACTGCGCGTCGTCGCATCGCCGACAAACGTAACACCGTTTATTTGTCGGCCGCCAGTTCTTGGGAAATCGCCATCAAATATAGTATCGGCAAATTGCCTTTACCGGAACCACCGTTGCAATTTATACCAAAGAGGCTGGCAAGGGACACGATCACGGCGCTTCCGATTGAGATTATGCACACACTGCATGTTGCCAATCTACCCCGGCACCACAAAGATCCCTTTGATCGCATTTTAATTTCTCAATCGATACAGGAAGACATTCCGATCATGACTGTAGATAAACAATTTGAACTTTATGAAGCTAATATAATTTTGGCGGGCTAATTTAGTTTGGGAGTAAAGGGCGTCAGATCTTGACCAGTGACTAATCTACAGCTGTTAATCACTAATCAAGGCGCGACCCCCAAAGCACTAAAAAGTTTTTTGACAGGCATAATTTTGAATCTCTGTTGGAGATATCAACGATTTTGTAAAGCGTTTATTCATGTGATTTTTGCAGATAGTTCAAAAGGTGTTTGCCCTGTGATATGTTTACAGTATCTGTACTTTTGAGAATCCCAATTTTTTGCGGATACAATGCAGCTATCGGTAATTGAGGCTCAGTTGCGAATAGTTGTAGATATCCGATGTCACTGTGCAACGCCAACGAAATGGCGGTGAGGTGCAGCATGATTGTGCATCTATGGACAATTGTGATGCTTTTTCCACATTTCGGGATCATGCCCTTTAGGAACATTTTCGCAGGGATCGTCAGATGAATACCCACGCAGCTTGTTGTAAAGGGCAATTTGTTCAGATTTGAGAATATCAGGGGTTTTAAGATGAGTTGAAAGGTGTACATAGCGCAATTGTCTATGAACCTGGGCAATTCTCTGAAGAATTTGACGCAGCAACTCGTCTGTAATCGTTCGATTAGCAAAATGATTATTCAATTCCATTTCAAGCTCAATGAGTTCAAGACCTAAGGGAATAGCTTCTTGTTTCATCTTTTTATAAATATCCTCGATTACCTGGATTTGTTGGGCACTAAGATCTATTTCTTCTTTCATTTCCAACAAGTGCACTGGCCCTGGTACACCATTCAGCTCCGCAGCTTTAGCTAATCCCCATCCTTTACCATTTTTTAATTCCTCTATGTCAGTCTCTGATAGGCTCTTGATCTCTCTCTTTTCTTCGCCAGCATATTTGGATTTATGAGAATGGTCTGCTGCTGAAAATGAAGACATAGGTATCAGTACTAAAATCAAGAATAGTATTGTGGCTTTTATTTTCATGAAAATTTATCCTCTTTATCTAATTTTAAAATATTTTGAGATAATAAGTAGAAAGCCATGCCTTTGATAACTTGTGATAAAATATCACAAATTTTGCTAAACAACAGATGTACGATGCTAATCACAAAAATTTAAATTTCCATAAATCTGCCAGCATTTCATATTGGCATCAATCTGTGATTTATTGAGAATACCTGAAAAACCCCTAAAGTACTGATATGTAGTTGGAACCCATTAATTCCACAGCAAGTGGTCACGGACGCTGGCTAATTACTCGCAACTTCGTTTATGGTCCTTATGAGAATGTCAGGTCTTGCGTATTGAACCTGATGCCCAGTGTTGCTAAGTATTAAGAGTTTTGAATTTCTAATTATTTTATGTAATTTAAGTGAGTCGCCTTTAGGTACAAATAAATCATTATCACCATGTATGATAAAGAACTTCTTTGATATGTTTCCATAATCAGGGATTATCTTTTCAAGGTCAGAATTAAGATTGAGTTCTTCCCTTGCCGTGCTTACAAGTACTTTTGTCTGAAGCCAAATTTTCACCCTGGTATCAATAAAACCCTCTGGTATTATATCTTCATTTGGATGAAAGGCCTCATTAAGTCCATCTTTAATCATGGCAGGACCAATGAACGAAGAAGCTACGGCAGTAAATCCCCTGCCTATGATTGGTATCCTAATGAGCGAATAAATAGGCTCTATATCTTCTATGAGATAAGTTGCACCTGCGACTGGAATAAAAGCCTTGATTTGATGCGGGTTTCTAACAGCCAGCGCCATTATAACGCTTCCGCCATATGAATGCCCGACCACTATAACGTTTTCTAAATGAAGCTCATTAATAAGTCCAAGAGCAATATTAGCATTGTGTTCAAGATTGTACCCTATCTTCTCTGCACTACTGTATCCGTGGCCGGGTCTATCGTATAGAGTTACCCTGTAATTCGATGACAGACTGCTAATAACAGGCTCCCAATCTTCAATGGATCCTGGCACGCCGTGAATGAATAATATATCCTGCCCCTTGCCGATCTGATTATAACGAACTTTTATTCCTGAAATTTCAATATATTTTCCTTCAAAATCTTCGGGAATTTTGGTCATATCCCTGCTTGTAATTCCTACGATAGAAAGGATGAGCATTATTGCGGCAAAGAGAAACAGCAATATTTTAACAACTTTCTTCATCTTGTCTCACTTGGAAGGTTTCTGTTTTCGATTGTAGAAATGGAGACCCGCTTCAGGCCTGTTGGATAAGGAAAATCAGAAATAGGTTAAATGCATCTATACCCAAATCGATGAGTTTTTTCAATCTAAATTCAGGATTCTGGGAACCTTTGATATATTGAGATGATCTTTAGTTTATGAAAACCTGTGATATCTCATAAGCGATCACGCAAAAATCGCGTTTGAAATTCCTTCCATCACTTGCCAATATCACAAATTGAGTTGGTGTTGGGATATGTAAAGCCTATCCACACTTCCGGACTACTATCGCTGCGGTTACGAATTTTTTTTTGGATCTTTGCTTCTAGTTTGCGATTCATTACAGTTCTAAAGATTCCCCGGGATTCATTACGGTTGCTTTTGCGGTGGTTTCCTTCCGTACCCGCTCGGCCCAGGCGTGAGGATCCTGTTTGATGACATCAAAAGTGTCGTAATGAATCGGAACCACCTGTTGAGGTTCGATCAGTTTGACTGCCCGAAGCGCATCATCGGGGCCCATGGTAAAATTGTCACCGATGGGTAAAATTGCCAGATCGATTCCTTCCTCACCGATCAGCTTCATGTCATAGAAAAGGCCGGTGTCACAGGCGTGATAGATTTTTTTGCCTTTGATATAGAACAAAAACCCACAGGGGTTTCCACCGTAGGACCCATCCGGCAGAGCCGATCCATGCTGGGCAATGGTCAGCTTGACCCTCCCCCAGGGATAATCGAAACCGCCGCCGATGTGCTGCGGATGCGTATTTTCGACCCCCTGGTTGACCAGCCAGGTCTGGATCTCATAATTTGAGATGACGGTGGCATGGGTTCGTTTGGCGATGTTTACGGTGTCTCCCAGATGATCACCATGTCCGTGAGATACCAGGATATAATCAGTTTGAATCTCATCGGCCTTCCCGGATGCCAAGGGATTGTCACTGAGAAAGGGGTCGATAAGCAAGCGGGTTTGATCGGTCTCAATTAGAAAGCAGGCATGACTGTACCAGGTCATTTTGATGGTCATGTTGTATCTCCTTTTTAAAAAAAGGTTATAAAAATTTTTCTATTTTTGCGCCTTTTCGAAGATTTTCAATGTAAGCGTTGGTTTCTGAAGCCATCTTCTGTTTCATCAGGCGGTCGTTAAGCCGATCTTTGACCTCTGCATAGGTCATCTTTTTTGCGGGCTTTTTGCCAACGACTTTAATCAGGTGATACCCGAAGCGCGTTTCGACAATGTCGCTGGTCTCGTTTAGTTTCAAACTAAAGGCCACCGCCTCGAAAGGCTTAACCATCTGGCCACGCCTGAAGTAGCCCAGGTCTCCTCCTCTCGGGCCGCTGGGCCCCTCGGAATAGGTTTTGGCGAGGGTCGCAAAATCTTCTCCTTTTTGTACTTTTTGCTGAACCTCTTTGATTTTTTTACGGGCTTCGGCTTTCTGTGCATCAGTTGCGTTGGCATCCACTTTGATTAAGATGTGGCTGGCTTTGACCTGCTCGGGTTGTTGGAAAAGCTGCGGATTGGCATCATAATAGGACTTGGTTTCTTCATCACTGATCTTGATCTTGTCGGCAACCTCTTCGTCGATGAGTTTCTGGATGGCCATGCCGTGCTCGATCTGCGCTTGTAAGTCTGATTCCGTAAGGCTCATGTCGTTTAGCAGTTTCTTAAATTCGTCTTTGTTCGGATATCTTTGTTGGATATTCTTAAGTTGATCTGAAACGGCTTCAGATTTTACCTGAACACCCTTTTTCTTGCTTTCCTGGAAAAGCAATTCGCGGTTAATAAGACTTTCCAGGACCTCATTTTTCATCTGAGCCATTTGAAAATCAGGAATCTGTTTTCCACCCGAGGCAGCCCGCCTGACGAAGAAATCCAGTTCGCGGTCAAACTCACCTTTGCTGATAATAACACTGTTGACCGCGGCCACCTTTTCTTCAGGCGCCTTTATATCTGCAGCGAAAGCCGAAACTGACGCCAGTATAAGCGTCATGATGATCGTTATTTTAATTGCCGGCCGAATTTGGGAAAAAATTCATTTAACGGACTCCTTTAAAATTAAGTCAAAAAAAAGACTCCGAAGAGCCCCTTCTTTTAAGTGAAATTTTTAAATTTTTAATTAAAAATTTAGCTCTGTTATTAGCGGATCACTTCAGTTTCAGATAACCCTGAATTATGAGCTATAAGCAAAACTCTATTATAAAACACTCAGACCAAATTTTCAATAGTTACGTTTTTCTTCTTTAAAATCCTCTTTTTCTTCCTGTGTTGTGCGATGAGTTCCTTGATCCAAGCATCTCTCACAGCGGGGTTATATTTCGGTTTAGTTGCGGTTTGCTGAATGTAGTTTTCGAATCCATCATAGAGGCCGTTTTCCTGCCAGTGTTTGTAATCGTGTTTCATGGCCGTATCTTTATGTTTCTTTACGAGATCACCCATGAACTGGTAAAAGCGCAAATCGCGGTCTGTTGCCGGATAGCGGCGCTTTTCTTTAATCGCGCGGGCCAAATCACGAGCCAGATCGTGTGCCCGGGCGGTTACCGCCTCCATTCCCATAAATTCCCCCGGCCCAACCGATAAAGCCGTAAAAGTTCCAACCGCAAATGCACCATAAATCCTGAGAACGGACGCCAGATACGCGCCAACCTCGGTTTCGCCTAAGCCGGCGGATACGCAAACGGCCAGACCGGGTTTCCAGGTAGCCCGGGGTTTGTGGCCATAAGCCAAGCTGCGGTCCAGAAATGCTTTCATTTGGGCGGTGACACTAAATACGTAGACCGGCGAAGCAAGAATGATCCCATCAGCGGAAAGTAATTTTTTTGCAATGCGGCGATGATCATCCTCGATCCAGCAGTTGCCTTTTTCCAAGCAAAAGGCGCAGCCGTAACAGTAGTCAATTTCGTGGTTGGTCAAATCGATAATCTCCAGTTGGAACCCGTCTTCTGCAAGCGGGCCGCGCAGCATCTCGATCATCATGGATGTATTGCCCGCCCCGGCGTGGGGCGAGCCATTAACGGCAACAATGGTTGGGTTTTCTGACATTTTAGATTCCTCTGTTTATTTCAAATTCATAATGACCTTCCCGTTATCCATCAAAACACCACTAGGCCATGCTCCTATCCGCAGCATTTTCATAATATTGACCCGCCAATCCTATTATGAAATAATACAGAGACATCGGACAAGTATCCATTATGAGGGTTTAATAAGGAGGACAACCAATGAAACCTCAGGACTACATCAACCTTGAAGATGAATTGGGTGCCCATAATTACAAGCCGCTGGATGTCGTCTTAAGCCGCGGTGAGGGCATCTGGGTGTGGGATGTAGAGGGCAACAAATATATGGACTGTCTGTCGGCGTATTCGGCGGTCAATCAGGGCCATTGCCACCCGAAAATTATGGGCACCATGATCGAACAGGCCCAGATACTGACCCTCACATCCCGGGCCTTTCGCAATAATCAACTGGGGCTGCTTTACAAAGAACTCTGTGAACTGACCAATTCCCACAAGGTATTACCGATGAACAGTGGCGCCGAGGCGGTGGAAACGGTCATCAAAGCGGTTCGCAAGTGGGGCTATCAGGTCAAAGGGGTTCCCGAGGATCAGGCTGAAATAATCGTTTGTGAGAACAATTTTCACGGGCGTACGATTACCATTGTTGGTTTCAGCACCGATAAACCGTCACGGGAAAATTTCGGTCCCTTCACTCCCGGTTTTAAGATTATTCCCTTTGGCAATAGTGATGCGCTCGAAGCTGAAATTACGCCCAACACGGTGGCCTTTTTGGCAGAACCCATTCAGGGCGAGGCCGGTGTGATCATACCGCCTGATGGTTATCTGCAAAAAGCCAGATCCATCTGTTCGCAAAATAATGTCGTCTTCATCCTGGATGAAATCCAGACCGGCCTGGGTCGCACCGGTAAAATGCTGGCCGAAGAACATGAGGGTATTGAAGCCGATCTGACGCTTATCGGCAAAGCGCTTTCCGGCGGTTTCTATCCCATTTCAGCGGTGCTTTCCAACAAGGAAGTCATGGATGTTTTGCGCCCCGGTGAGCACGGCAGCACCTTTGGCGGCAACCCGCTGGCCTGTGCCATCGCCAGAACGGCGCTGAAGGTTTTAGTCGAAGAGCATATGATCGAAAACGCAGCCGCCATGGGGGATTATTTTTTATCGAACCTATCGAAGATCCAGGCTCCCCATATTAAGGAGGTGCGGGGCAGCGGTCTCATGCTGGCGGTGGAGTTGACTCCCGATTCCGGCGGTGCCCGCAAATATTGCGAAGCGTTGATGTCCATGGGACTGCTTTGCAAAGAAACCCATGAAGACACGATTCGTTTTGCCCCGCCTTTGGTGATCGCCAGAGAAGAAATCGACTGGGCCCTGGAGCGTATCGAAGCGGTTTTAACCAAAAGCTAGCTTGGTCATCTCTTTCTCACGGGTGGGTATCAATAGGATTGTGCCTTCTGCCCCCGTACAGCGATGATGACCATCTGCCAGGATAACCCGCTGATCATTTTTTCAACAAATTTAGCAATAATGGTTTCATCCTGGATGATAAATTCTTTAATTACTATAGTAAAAATCTGTAAAGTGAAGTAAAGATAAGTAAAATAAAGTAAAGATAAGTAAAAAAAGCAGGGTTTTGCTAGTCCCTGCTTTTTTTAATACTTCCAATGATTAAACGGTTATGTCTATAAGTCTCTGTAGGCCTCTCTTAAATCAAACACGGCTCTTCTCCGGACGAAAGAAAGCCTTCGGCGGTCGAATCCGTTTCGGCGTTCAGTGCGTTTTCTTCTTTCCGGGCCTAAATGTATCCCATTTTTTTGACGGCGATCAAGGCCTGACCGTGTTCCCCAATTGTCGTGAAAAGACTTGATTGCCGGTATCGCTTCACGCAACGGATTAAATCTCGCGTCCATTTGTTCACCACCTGGATAGCGTTTCGCTGTAAAATTTTAGCTTCCCTCTTGTCTTGACTAGACAAACGTCTGGCGGGTTTTACTGGTGTTAACCGGTTAATAGAAGGCCTTTGTCCGCTAAGATGTTTCCATATAGTACTATTTTACTCGAATCAACAGTTTTTTTAATTTATTTACTGAATTCGAATTAAGTGAATCAAATTGCTCTTTAACGAATGAGATAACCACTTATTTTCTGAGTCTAATTCAACCAATCTAGCTGCTATTTCATCGCCAGCCCCGAAAGGACCGCAATTTCTTTCATCATGCGGTTAACAAATGTTTCTGCCGCTAAAGTGGGATCGGCATGAAACGCTTTGCCGAAGTGGATGCGTACCCGGTGTCGCCGCCTACCGGCGGAATAATTGATGCCGACCGGAATGAAGGGAAGCTTCAGCCGAGAAAGCACAAATTTTACCATGCCGATCTGGCCGGGTCCCATTTTGTTGCGGTAATAGGTACCTTCCGGGAAGATGACTACCCCTTCCCCCTTTTCAAGCAGTTCAATCGTGGCCTGCAAAAAGCGCCGGCTTTCAAGGGGGCGCCGCCGGTTTAAGGGGATGCCGCCCAGAGCACTGAAAAACCGGTTGCTCAGGACATTTTTAAATAGTTCGTGTTTAGCGATATAATAAAGCGGGCGTGGCGTGGCGAGGCTCAGCAGTGGGATGTCTTCCCAGCGCTGATGTTTGCATAACAGGATAAAGGCACTGTCCCGGGGCAGGTTTTTCAGGCCCTCAACCTCAATGCGAAAAAAAGGCGTTAGCAAGGTTCTGACAAGAAGTATAAAAACCTGAAAAAAACCTTCATTTCTGCCCGGGAGGTTTTGATTTTTTCTGTTTTCGTGGCCCATTTGACTTTGCACGCTTCGGGACCGACTATAGCGGTTGTCATAAATATGTTCCGTTTGCCGGATTCGCTAACAAGGGAAAATGTAATGTGTAACAGCTTAAAATTATAACAAACATGACAACCGCTATCGGAACGTTATTTTGACAAACGCTCTAGTTGAGTACTTTATTTTCTAAATCAATTTCAACCCATCTACCGCCGTGTCGTTCATTCGTATGCTTTACGATAGGGAGTGCTTTTTTTCCTTTATGGCCATTGTGCAGATTGTCGCGATAACAGCCAATACCGCCGAGAAGATAAAAATGATCTGATAGCTTCCCGTTTTATCAAAGAACAGACCGCCCATGTAAGCCCAGAATCCGCCCCCCAAATGGTGAACGGTGGTAATAAAGCCGGAGATGATGCCCACGTGGGCAAAACCATAGAGTCTGCCGACCAGGGTCGTGGTCAGCGGGGCGGTAACGAGCCACGTAAATCCAAAGCCCGCCGTAAAAATATAAAAGCTGAGCGGGGTGCGATATTTCAAAATCAATCCAAACAATAACAGCCGCAAAACAAAGGTGAGGGCGATAGGAATTTTATTTCCAATCAGATCCGAAATCGGCCCGGCAATCAGGATGCCGCCCAAGCCCATCAAGCCATACAAGGCCAGCATGTTGGCGGCTGCGGTGGGAGAGACACCGTAGTCGGTTACAAAGGGAACCAGGTGGGTGGCAACCAGAAAATCACCGCTGCCGCAGATAAACATAAATATTAGAAAAAGCCAGAATGAGTAGGTTTTCATGGCCTGCGGCAGGTTCAAATCCGGCTCATGGACTGCCGAAACAGTTGATGGGTTGGGGTCGACAGCATCATTCGCATTCTTATGGCCATAGGGCTTAAAACCCAGATCGACCGGATCGCCTTTAATTACCGCAAGAGCCAGAATGGTGTTGAGCACCAGAATAATCAAACCGATAAACAGGTAAGAGATTCGCCAGCTGTAAGTTAAAACAAACCGATTGAAAATTGGAACCAGTAAAAATTGGCCCAGGCAGGTGCCGGAGAGCGCCAGGCTGATGGCCAAGCCTCTGCGCTTTTCAAACCATTTACTCATCAATGAGGCGATCAGTGGTACCGAAGCACCGCCGGTTCCCACCGCGGTCAAAATGCCGTAAAAAAGATAGAATTGCCACAGAGAACGAACCAGTGCGGTGCACATATAGCCGCCGGCCAGCAGCACGGTTGAAACAAAAATCACCCATCTCGGCCCGTAACGGTCGTAAAGCTTACCGGCAACACTGAGGGCCAGCGCGAAGAATACCATATGGAGAAAAAAGACCGACGAGATCGAGGCCCGATTCCAGCCCAGTTCGGCTATCATGGGTTTGAACATGATCCCGAAAGAAAACCGGGCACCGGATTGGAAAAAAAGGAGAAAAAAACTGGCGGCCAGTACATACCAGCCATAGAAAATACGCGAAGATGCGGCGTTTTTTTGTAAAAAGATCATACCGTGCCGTTCTGAATTCGTCAGCTGTGAAAGCACTTCTTAAATCGATTTGAAAATCGGAATGCAAGCAACGTCCATATCAGAGGTGTTTGCCTGATTGCAAGCAACTCTTGGTTTTATGGGTCGGTTTTTATGCCAGAATGAGAAAAGCACCACCGAAGATCATTGTTGTCGAACACCTTAACCCGGACGAGCCGGTTGGAGCGAAGCGGAAATCCAGGTTTATCGGGGAATTGAAAATTGAATATCGTTACAAGACAGTGAAAGTATTCCACTACAATTTTTTTGCCACAAAATACACAAAATTAACAACTAAGACACTAAAAGCGATATGCGCTTGAAACCAGCGCTTAATATCTTTATATAAAGAAATAGTGTGAAATCTCGCATTCAGCACGAAGAACATGAAGATGCACGAAGATGAATATAATTTTTTGTGGTTATCCAGAAAGAACAAGTGGTATTGAATGTGGAAGCCGCTCCCACAGAGAGTTTATCTAATGGTAACTATGACTTTCCAGATAAGCAGGTAATTTTTTCTTAATTCACTGCTTCGTATCCTTCGTGATCTTCGTGGTATAATTTCAAACATGCGCAAGTATTTATATCGTCATATATAGGAGAGAAAATGGATATGGCCAATTGGATCCCGTTTGTCGAAGGCGAATATGCAGTGGAACAGGCGTTTATCATTGCTGCGGACGAGCGTGCGGTTGCGGTTGAAGATGCGGTTATTGAAATCTATGCAGCGCCCCAAGGCCAGCGAAATCTGAAAGGCAGCGGCCGGATTCGCAACATACTGATGGTGGAACTGCTTGAAGACCACGACGATTTGGACCTTATTTTGGATCTGGGAGATGAGTTTAAATACCGGCTCGTAAAACCAGAATTGCGATCCGGAAAGTTCTTTGCACCGGATGCGAAATCAACAATTCATTTTCGGCCTGCCGCACCCTGGGAGCAGATTCCGCAAGCTGATTTTGAACAGCTGATGACGCGACTTGAGATCATCGATCCTTAAAATAAACGCTTGTAGCGGTCGATCGATACCGGTTTAATAACCGCGCTTTACGTCAACGACATTCAACAGGGGTTTACCGGTTTTCATCTGCTGATAATTTTTAACAATTTGCGGCGCCACGGCCTTGGGCAAGGTAATGCTGGATATGTGGGGCGTAATCTTAATTTTGGGGTGAGCCCAGAACGGGTGGTCCGGCGGCAGGGGTTCGACGTCAAATACATCCAGACAGGCACCGGCCAGCTGGCCCGAATCCAGCGCGTCAATCAAATCGCTTTCGACCAGGTGCTGTCCCCGGGCCACGTTGATCACGTAGGCTCCGACCGGCAGCTTTTCAAACGTTTTGCGGTTTAAAATGCCTTTTGTAGCCGGCGTCAGCGGCAGCAGGCAGATTAAGATGTGAGTCCGGGATAAAAAATTCGCCAGGGCTTCCTCTCCGGCAAAACATTGCACCCCGGCGATGTCTTTCGGCCGCCGACTCCAGCCGGCCACCCTAAAACCCAGGTCACTTAATTTTTTTGCCGCATTGGCGCCGAGCTGACCGAAACCCAGGATGCCGATACCCGTACTTTCCGCCAGCCGAGGTTTGCGGGGATGCCATTGCTTTTGCGCCTGATCGGCTCTGTAATCATCAAACTGGCGACAGTAGTTCAGGACACCTAACACCACATATTCACTCATTGACTGTGCCATGGAATGTTCCACCACCCGGGTGACGGGTATGCCGTCGGGCAGATCGGGATCACGCAGGATGTGATCGACTCCGGCGCCCAGGGAAGCGATACATTTTAAATTCTTATATTTTCTAAACTCGCCGGGCGGGTGATGCCAGGTAAGCGCGAACTCTATATCATCCGCATTGCCAGCTTCGGGCCAGATGCGAATATCGATGCCCGGGTCCAGCATGCTGAGATGTTTCACCCAGGAAGTCACTTTGATGTCCGGTGCGATGATTAAAAATGCCAAGTTATATCACCTTGATATTTTAAGTTTGCCGGTTTAACCCGTTAGAAAAGGAATTATTGCGACACCTCGTATGAAACTTCATGAAATTCGATGCCATTTTCATGAAGTTTCACAAGCGGTTTCAGAGTACAGAAAACAGATGACAGAGGTCATATGAGCCGCTTTCGCTCTTTGAGCTTCCGCCTTCGTGGTACTTCAGGCTTCGTTATAACTACGCCCCGACACGTCGGCGCGACAAGCCGGCGCGGCAACTACCGCCCTCGTCGTCCTCGTGCTCGTCCCTCGTCCCTAGTCCCATATAAAATTCTGATCTACGAGGACGAGTACGAGGACGAGTACGAAAAGAATCAGATTCGATCGCATGCATCCGGCCTGCGCCTTTTCTTATTTTCCGCATTCCGCATTCCAACTTCCGAATTCCTGACACCCTATACCATGTAGCTCGCATGAAACGACAACATTTCTTTTTCGATCAAACTGGCCGCCCTCCTGAGGCTGGTAAACTCCGGCGGCCAGCGGCTGGGCTTACACCTGAAACCTCATCTCTGCTATGTGTTACCATTCCAATTAGCTGTTTTTTAGAATATTATCAAACCGATCCCTGCTCTTTTTCAACTCCCGGCGGTCTTCTGAAAATATTTCCAGCGTGGCGGTATCGTCGTATCCGTATTGTTTAAGGGCCTGAACAATTTTGATAAAATCGATTGTACCGGTGCCCACCGGTATATGATCGTCGCGTTCGCCAAGATTATCACTGACGTGCAGATGGCCGATGCGGTGACCGAATTTTTCGATAAATTCCAGAATGCGCCGGCCGCCCCGGGTGCCGATGTTGGCATGGCCGGTGTCCATTGTCAGCTTGAGATCCGGAAATCGCTGCAGGATTTCAACAAAATCAGGCGGCTCAAAAAATGCCCGGCACTTGGGGAACATGTTTTCAAGGCAGACGCAAAGCCCCAAGGCTTGCGCCCGGCCGATGATAGACGCCAGGCTTTGGTTTGCATGGGCCAGGGCGGTTTCCTTTACATAGACCCCCAGTCCGCCGATGTGACCGGGGTGTAAAACGACTTTTTGGGACCCGAGCTCAACTGCAACTTCCAGCGAATTAAACATTTCCTGCAGCGATGCTTCGCGAATGCTGTCGGTCAGGTCGGCGGTGGAAACAAAGGTTGGAAGATGGCAGATAATGTTCATGGATTGCGAAGCCAGGGTGCTTAAAATTGAATTCATCTGCTGCCGGATGATTGTATAATGCGCCTGGGGTGGATCCATGGTCAATTCCAGATAATCAAATCCCAGAGCGGCGATATCTGCCAGCTCGTCGGCAACCGGTTTGATCGGAAAGTTCATTGCTCCGTATTGCATGGCGCGTTTTTCTTTTTTTCGGTTATTTGATGTAAAAATTAGTGAAATCGATGGATACCAAACGCAGCCGGGTCAATATGGGGCCTGCGCCCGGTGATAATTTCAGTCACCAGCTTTCCGGTGCTGGTCGCCATGGAAATACCCGACATTCCATGACCGGTGGCCACCACCAGGTTGTGTTGATTCGGGGCCCGATCGATGATCGGCAGGTCATCGTAAACTATGGGGCGCATGCCGACCCACTCTTCAATGACGGGCGCGCCGATGGGTTCTTTCAAGTATTCTCCGGCGGCGGAAGTCAAATTTTGAATGCGCCCGGCAAGAATATCGGAATTAAAGCCCGAAAATTCCATGGTTCCTCCCAGGCGGAATCCGCTTTCCCAGGGCGTCGCCACAACGTTTTTCTCATAAAAATAACATGGGATTGCCGGACACACCGCCGGCCGGGCCATAGTGAGGCTGTATCCTTTGCCGGGTTGGACCGGGAGGTTTAGCTTCAACTGGCGCGTAAGTTGAGGCGTCCATGCGCCGGTGGCCAAAACATACGCATCGGCCGTATAAATACCGCGGGTCGTCTCCGCATTGCGAATTCGCCGGTTTTCCGTAACCAGGCCTTCCAGGCGGCAGTTTTCTTCAACTGTAACACCCATTTTCAGCAGGACTTGCTGCCAGGCCGGCAGTAGTTTATCCGGCCGCAGGTGACCGTCGGTTTTGTGAAACCAGGCGCCGTACAGGTCTTTTCGAAGAGCCGGCTCGAAACGGAGGAGTTCATCACCGACCAGGGGAGCCGCATCTTGTCCGAATGGTTTCAGCCGCTTGTTGGTTTGTTCATATTTTTGCATTTCAGATTGAGATTTAAATACCATCAGAACACCTTTTTGCTCCCAATCACACTCGATGTGCTCGTCTTTGAACAGCTTCGCAAACAGTTTTTTGGAGTTCTGTAAAATTTTTGCGCGGGCCTGGATGGCGTGGGCCATATGCCCGAAGGTGCACTTTCTGGTGAAGTTCAAAAACCACATAAGCCGTCCAATATTCAGCGTCGGCTTAATATAAAGGGGCGAACGGCGCCTAAACATTCGCTTCAATTCGTGCTGGATGGTGCCCGGGGCGCACAGGGGAACCAGGTGGCTGGTAAAAATAAGGCCGCAGTTTCCGTAAGAGGCGCCGGCACCGATTGTATCCCGGTCAAAGAGGCGACATTTTTGCCGGCTTGCGCCAAGTAGTAGGCACTGGCCAACCCGATAATACCGCCGCCGATCACCAAAACATCGCTGTGTTTTTTCATTGAATCGCCATCTCTCATGCCGATAGGATTGCACGGCTGCACGCTTGGGTGCTTGTATGGACCATATGAAAAAGGGGCGGGTGTGTCAACTCAGACCCGGCGGTGTAAACGCGGGCAAGATGACATGTTGCCATTGCGGGAAAAAGATATGAGGTTTCAAAGTGACGAATGGCTTCCGGAAGAATTTCTGGAAATTCGGCGGGCGAGAATCGAGTTGATTTTAAATGAAATTGCGGAAAGGATTCAACTGGCATCCCAGGAAGGAAGAAGGGGTCCTTAACGTTTCGCACAAATTGAAGCGATTTCAAAAATAGTAGATATTGGTATTTTTGAGATAGGTTCCAGGTTCAGGGAGGTCCCAGGCCCTGCAATTCCATCAGGTCAATTGCATTCTGCATTCGGCTGTTATCCAGGGGAAACATCGGGCTTCTGAAGTTTTCGTGAAAGGCTTCCTGCTGGCTTTCATTTACCTGTCTGGAAAGCGGTGTATAGTAAAATGCCAATTTCATATTGTTTCTGTTTTCATAGATCTTTAGCTTGATTTTGGTTTTCTTGTGTTTCCATTGATATGTGGTCTGTTCTGCCGGCATTTTCTTTGCAATTCTGGGCAGACCGTAATTGCGGTTCATATGTCTTCTGAGCTGGGTGAAGACTTCGATGGTTTCGATATTGATGTAGACGGAGAAAAATTGATCCGCATAGGAGCCGTAAACCACATCCGTGATGCTAATGTCATTAATGGTGTAAACGCGCTTGGGTTTGGTAAAATAACTGACATTTAAATTTTCCCCGACTTTTTTAAAGCCCACCATCTGCGACAGGTTGGTTTTCCATTGGATATCAAAAAAACCATCTTTCAGATCAGCGGCAGACAGATTGCCGGTGCTCATCAACAAGACGGCCAAGAGAAAAATCAGATAAATTGGCTTGCGCATCGGTATAACCTCAAAAATGTTGGGCAAATGGATCTGCCTGGAACTACTTAAAATATCGCCTTTGAGACCATTAGTCAATACAACAGACTCTGTTTGCTTCATTTTTCTGCAAGGAATTAACTGTTGAAACGACAAAATTTGGATGTCTGCTGAACAGTGCTTAATTTAATTGAACAAATTACCGTCTCTTGGCTCCATTCGGAAAGGAGGACTGATGCCTGAATATAAATTGAAGCGAATCATCCTGTTAGTATGTTTTATTATTTCTCTGATGGTAATCGCCGGTCCGGCTGTTTCCATTGAACTCAAAATTGCCACCCTGTCTCCGGAAGGGTCCCCGTGGATGCAAAAGATGCGGCAGGGCGCCGAAACGATCGCTGTAAAAACCGCCAATCGGGTGCGCTTTAAATTTTACCCGGGCGGCATCATGGGCAATGACAGGACCGTCTTACGTAAAATACGAATTGGCCAGTTGCACGGCGGGGCGCTTACCGGCGGCAGCTTATCCAAAGTCTTCGGTGATTCCCAGGTCTATTCCCTGCCGTTGAAATTCCGTTCGCTTGCGGAGATCGATTATGTGCGCAAACGGATGGATCAGATGCTGCTAGACGGGTATGAAAAGGGCGGGTTTGTCACTTTCGGTCTGGCTGAAGGCGGTTTTGCCTATGTGATGTCCAAGACACCCGTTCGTCGCATCGATGAATTGCGTAATCAGAAAGTATGGATACCCGACTACGATTTGACCATCTCTGAAGCCATGAATACCTTTGGTATCAAGCCCATCCCGCTGCCCATCGTCGATGTGCGGGTCAGTCTGCAGACCGGGCTGATCGATACGGTGACGGTTTCGCCCATCGGCGCCATCATTTTGCAATGGCATACCCAGGTAAAATACATAACCGAGATGCCGCTGGTATATGTTTTTGGCATCCTGGCTGTGGACCGGAAGGCTTTTGCAAAGATTTCTCTCGAAGATCAGAAAATTGTTCGCCAGATCATGGGGCGCACCTGGCAGGAAATCAATCAACAGAATCGCACCGATAATATTGAAGCACTAAAAGTCTTGAACAAAATGGGGATCGAATTTGTCAAACCGGCTGCCGATGATGAAAATGATTGGTTTGCTGTGGCCGCCGGGGTCACCCAGCGGCTGGTTGATTCAGGGGTTGTGTCAAAAAAAATAGTCAATATCCTGGACAGCAATCTTAAAGCCTATCGCTCCCGGAGGTCTGAAAAACAATGAACAAAAATCAGACTAAATATGGCAACACCCCATACCTTGACCGGATATTGACCGTCGTTTACCGGATTGAAGATGGTATTCTGGCGGCGCTTTTGACACTGATGATTGCGGTGGCTGTCGTTCAGATTTTGCTGCGGAATTTCTTTGGGGCTGGGATTATCTGGGGTGATGTGCTGGTTCGTATTCTGGTGCTGTGGATCGGCCTTACCGGTGCAATGATCGCCACCCGGCAAAATAAACACATCAGCATTGATCTGGTGGCGCGTTACCTGCCCAAACGGTTTGACCTGCCGGTAAAAGCCGTTGTGCAGTTATTTGCTGCCGGGGTTTGTGCGCTGGCGGCCTTTTACAGTTTTGTTTTCGTACACGCAGAATATTATGACGGCGGCCGGGCATTCGGGCAGGTGCCGGTCTGGGTATGCGAGGCGATCATGCCGCTGGCATTTGCGGTTATGGCCCTGCGCTATTTAATGATGTCTCTGAAGAGATTCAAGGCGGTTTTCACGCCGAACACCGGCGAATAACCAAACGGGAATAAAACCACGAAGATCACGAAGAACCCAAAGAATAATATTTTAGATAACTTCGTGAACTTTGTGCCCTTCGTGGTGCAAATTATTTATCAACAGGAAACACTAAAATTAGTCTTATGCACCAGAGAGTGGAATGGTGGCTAATTATATCTTACTAATTTTGCTGGCGCTGCTGGCCATGCTGGGTGCTCCGTTGTTTGCGGTCATTCTGGCGGTGGCGATGCTTGGTTTTCATTTTTCAGGCGTGGATCTGTCGGTGATCGCCATCGAAATTTATCGGATTGCCGACACGCCGCTTTTGCTGGCACTTCCTCTGTTTACTTTTGCCGGTTATCTGATGGGGCAAAGCCAGACGTCCCAGCGCCTGGTAAGACTGACGCGGGTCTTTATCGGCTGGATGCCGGGCGGGCTGGCCATCGTTGCGCTGGTTGCCTGTGCCCTGTTTACAGCCTTCACCGGGGCCTCCGGTATCACCATTGTTGCGCTGGGTGCGCTGCTCTACCCGGCATTAATTCAGGATGGCTATCGGGAAAAATTCAGCCTGGGCCTGGTCACCACTTCCGGCAGCCTGGGCTTGCTGTTTCCGCCCTCGTTACCCCTTATTCTCTATGGCGTGATTGTTCAGCAGATGGACATCGGCCAACAGTTTTCCATCGATGATCTGTTTTTAGCCGGACTTCTGCCCGGCCTGCTGATGGTTGTTTTGCTGTCGGGATGGAGCCTTTGGTCGAATCGCACCAACGCGATGCCGACTTCACGATTTTCGTCCAAAGAAGCGTTGAAGGCCCTGCGGGAGGCGGCCTGGGAAATCCCGCTGCCCCTGTTTTTAATTGGCGGGATTTACGGCGGTTTTCCTGGCCATATCGGAGGCAGCGGCGGTGACCGCCATGTATGTCTTGGTGGTTGAAGTGTTTGTTTACCAAGAAATCAAAATTGCGCAGCTGCTGGACTTTATGCGGGATTCGATGGTCATGGTGGGCGGGATTCTGCTGATTTTAGCCGTGTCCCTGGCTTTTACCAATTTTTTAATCGATGCCGAAATTCCCATGATGCTGTTTGACCTGATTCAAACGCATATCGGAGATAAAATCGTATTTTTGATTTTGCTCAATGGATTGCTCTTGCTGCTTGGCGCTATTTTGGATATTTTTTCCGCACTGGTAATCATGGTGCCGCTGATCGTGCCGGTCGCATTGAGCTATGGTATCAGCCCGATTCATCTGGGCATCATTTTTTTAGCCAATATGCAAATTGGTTACTTTACGCCGCCGGTGGGCATGAATCTCTTCATTGCGAGCTATCGCTTTGAAAAGCCGGTGACCGAAATATACAGAGCCACGATTCCGTTTATGATCGTATTGCTGGCGGCGGTGCTGTGCATTACCTATTGGCCGGATCTGAGTCTTGTGCTTCTTGAAAGAAATTAAAATCGGTCCCAATATAACCCCATCTAATGGATTTGCAAACCAATTGCTTGAAGAGGGTCTGCATCCTTATGGTGTTCATTATTGCGCGGCGCTAAAAAACACGTTATAAGAACTGGTACATGAATAACGCAAATTCAGCGGACAGCCTTTTACCTAATATGAAAGGAAAACAAAAATGGATTTTGAGCGTTATTACCTCGATTTATTTGACATGCTGAATGCCTGCTGCAAAAAAATCGCATCCGGCAAATATGACAAATCAGATTCAGAGCGTTTATTCGAACTGTCCAAGAAAGGCAGATATCCGAGCATCCTGGCCGAATTGGCCGAATCGTTTGGCATGATGCTGGTCAAAGTTGAAGCCAGGGAATTTGAACGGGCGCAGATTATCGAGGAACTTGAAGCGGCCAAAGCCAAACTTGAGGACTACTCACGGAAATTGGAGAAAGAAATCGAAGAATGCTGCCCCGAAGAATCTCGCACAAAATAATGCCGGCCCGCGGCATATGAGCGATTCGCGCATTCATTCCTTAAAGCGCCATGAACATTATTTTTGAACGATCCGGTATCTTCTATTTTTTACTTTTATAAAATACTGTTCATCTGTAAACTCCAGCAGATCTGAGATTTTCATCAATCCCCGCTCGGCAAACTTGATGGTTTCTTGCCCCATCCGCATGTACAGATTGTCATTTCGTGTAAAAAGGTTTTTGGGCTTCAGCTTTATCTGATTTTTGGTGTTCAGTATCAGTGTAATATCCTTGTCTTTAATTAAATCCACAGCAAACAATACGGTGTCTTCATAATGAAAATAGACCTTTTCCCGCAGATTTTCCCTTTCCTGGGAAAGGAAATAACCGTTTTCGTCTTTTTTAATTGAAGAATGGAAATAGTCGATGATCTTTTTGTGCTGAAATTTCCCATGAGCGTTGTGCCAGCGCCCGTTTTTATCGAGCCAGAAGATCGCTTCGTCTTTCGGGATGACAATTTCGGTGCGCTTTTTCTTCATGTGAGACATCTGTGCCCTGTTTCTATTCTAGCGGTCATGGCTGAAACCCATTCTCTCGAGTATTCTACCATATGCATTCATCTTGACAATTCTTTTTTTGGCCAAATAATGAAAGATAACCCTTTTTACATGAATTTAATTACATGGTTGGATGAGATGATTACGGAATTTTCATTCGGCAAAATAGTCGTCAAAGGCAAAACCTATTCAGATGACATCAAAATCGTTAGCGGACGGGTGGTTTCCGAATGGTGGCGCAGGAGCGGTCACCGGGTGGAGCTTGAAGACCTCACCGATATTTTAGAAGCCGAACCTGACATTCTGATTATCGGCAAGGGTTCCCCGGGGTTATTGAAGTCGACATCATCCTTGCGGGATTATCTGGCCGCAAACAACATTGAACTCATTGAAATGAAGACGGCGAAAGCGATTCAGGTGTTCAATAAACTGTATGAGGAGGGAGGAAGGGTTGCCGGAGGCTTCCATATCGGCTGCTAAAAGTTATAGGGCCGGCTATCTGAGTCCGCATTGTAAAAGCCGGTTATTTCATCTCCCAATGTTTCAAGATAATCCGTTAGTTCTTTTTCACTCTGAAAACTGAGGGTTCCCACATGGCCGGTTAGGTGTCCCTCATCGGCATCCGGTCCCCGACGGCACATGGCTTCCCAAAATTTATCCACATCGTTTTGATAGTGTTCCGTCAGTTCCCTTTCGCCGATTGCCTGGCGGGCGTGCCCGTAGGCATCAAAATATACGTAATATTTCATCAGATCCGTCCCTGATCTTTTAATCCAGATATAATTGCCACGACTCTATTCTGGGCCTCAAGGATTTCAGGCGGCTCAATCGAATCCATCTGTTCGACGGATTCCAGCAACAGCGATGCGGCTCCTGCCGACAGATGGCTGAACAGTTTGATTTGCACCTTACCGTCCATATCTTTTATGGCCTTTGCCAGATCATCGATATTGATGTTCTGTAAAAATTGTTTAATGACCTTGCCATTGAGGCGGGTGATAACGTTGCCCAGTTTGGCGGATGAACTCGATGCGGCGGGTTTTTCTTCAATTTTTTGCAGATATGATTCCAGTTTTTCCCTTTCCCTGGCTTCAAATTCTTCATTGAACATGGTATGTCCGGATTCACCGAGGAATGAGAGCAGAAGTTCTTTAAGAAGTTTCGGATGCACGCCTTCCAGGACGCCCATAACCCCTTCCAGGATGATGCAGCGTTCCAGCAGATCTTTGCCCGTGTAATCCCCGGTAAAGATGTAAAGTTCCAGTATGGTTCTGGCCCTATGGCTCTTGACCCCGTCCAGTGCCAGCTGAAGTCCTTTGCGCAGCAGAAATGAAGAGCTTTCTTCGGCTTCTTTGCCCAGTGACAGCAGACCGTAATTGCGCGCTTTGGTGGCCAGAAATAAGATTTCAGAAACCAGCGCCAGGCATTGACGTCTGGCGTCTTCGCTTACCCGAATCTGCCGACAGAATTCAGCATCATAGTTCATGCAATCTCTCCCGGATTTATGAGCCTGGAATATCCTTTCTTTTGATTTTATCCAGCAGGCGTTTATCGATTTCATCTTTGGCCCACTGCATCTGCTGCTTTTTTTTAGCCGTCTGAAATATTTGAATTATTTCAGAGGTATAATTTTTGGCACGGCGAAAGCCTGCGGCAGTCGCTTCTTCTATAATATGCCAATTGCGGGTTTTGGTAAAGTTATTAAAAGCTTTCCTCAGTTCGGGAAAAAGCGTCTTTGGCATTCCGTCCAAAAAGGCTGCATACAATCCCAGGCCGGCTGTTTTGCGGTTATTTATCAGATAAGGGAGCGTTCCGTTTTGATTGGTGTCCGCCAGCAGATCTTTGAGACCTCTGGCGAGGAGTTCAACGGGTGAATGCGGAAAGGTGGCAATTAATTCGCGCCAGATTTTTGGGGAAAACGTAGAATCACTGAGTTCTCCGATCTCATGATATAGGTAGTTGTCTTTCTGCACTGCCAGAATTGCGGGCAGATGCTGCTGCCATACTTCAGGTTGCTGTTTTTTCAGCCCGCAGTGTTCGAGGGCAAATTTCAGTGCCGGACGGCCTGATTTTGTTATATAGGCCATCTGATCCCACAGAAACAGTCTGGCGGAATCGGTTCGCAGCAGGATCGAATGGTCCTGAGAAAGCGCCGGTAAGGTAAGCAGGTCACGGGCCAGTTCGCGCCCGAGGGTGTATACGGTGTATCCATTGTTCAGCTTTTTATTTTCGATCTCAGCCAGGAAAAAAGTCGGTTTTAAGCTGAACGCATACCCGGCCCCGTAGAAAAGGCCATGGGGTTCCAATGCCGCATTGATTCCGGGTGTGTCAAACGGCTCGTAGCGTTTACCCTGGATCGAAAGATCCGTGTATTTTGCATCTGCCAGCTTTTCCCAGAGCTCTTCTTTTTCACCAATCCAATCCAGAATTTCAGACGAGTCTTTTTCTTCCCAGGGGTTCAAGCGGTGTTCCCATTTATAAAGATCTCGCAGTCGCAGGGCCAGCCCGCAGATGGAATATAGTCCGGCATGCTGCGCATCGCTAATGTCGCAGTTATTGAGGATCTGACGGGTTACGGCATCGACTTCGAACATATCGTTTTCCTGTCCGGTCTGAAGTTCGGATCTACCGTGCATTCGAATGCGGCTATGTTATACCGGTTGTCATAAATATGTTCCGTTTGCCAGATTTCCTAACAAGCGAAATGTTTGTAAAAATGCAGAAAAATTATTAGAGCGTTTGGATCAACCCATATTGGACGTTATCGACAACCCGCAGAAGACACAATAAACTACCGCTATCGGAACGTTATTTTGACAAACGCTCTAGAAAATAATGGTTGGAAACGGTGAGGTCAAGACCCGCCTTTCCATTCTCCGTAGCAGGCTACTGCGGAGGACGGGCGCGCTGGCGTGCCGCGCCGACGTGTCCGTCGACCGAACAGGCTTTACGTAAAATACCTGACCAGGCGCGGCAAAATTTTGATTTCTGTGGGAGTGGTCCCAAAAATTTCTCCATCCGGCAGTAAAATTTTTTGGGGTTGCGTGTAAACACTTGCCGACTTCGCCTTGATAAATTGTATCGCCGGGTTTTCGCCATGGGTTCCTTTAAATAGTTTGGGTAATGTTGAAATCAGGCTCAGGCGGCTCAGGGGCGAGAGCACGACCACGTCGAACATCCCGTCATCGATCTGCGCTTCGGGTGCCATTAGCATGTTGCCACCGGTATATTTTGAATTACAGATTTCCACGAAGCAGTTTTTGCCACTGATGACAGTCCCATCAATCTCCAATACCATTTCGTGAAAGTCCAACCCCAGCAGGCGATGAAATACGCCGACCACATAGCTGAAGTCAGCGGCCCATTTAAAGCGGGCAGCGGTTTTAGCCACATCGGTGACGAAGCCAAACCCCATCAGATTAACAAAATAATAGGCATCTTTGTCTTGTGAAAACCGGCACACATCAACTTTTCGGGTGGCTTGACGGCCCAGGGCGGAGATACCGTCTTCAATGCTGAAAATCTGTAAATCCCTGGCAAAAGAGTTTCCGCGGCCGACCGGCAGGATACCCATTGGCGGCAATTGTTTGTCCCCGTGGTATTTCAATAAGCCGTTTAGCACCTGATAATTGGTGCCATCTCCGCCCATAGTCACAATGGCGTCATATTCACCGATGGAGACCTGCTTTACCATTTCAAAGGCGTGTCCGTGATATTGGGTTGTGAACAGATCAAATCGGATGTTGCGCTCTAATAATTTCTTTTCCAGATCAGGGCTTAAATTTTGATTTTTGACTTCTTTAGAGCGTGAGTTGGCAATCAGCGCGATTTTCATTTTCATTCGTACCAGGAGCGGAAAGCATCCAGGTTTTCACGCTCGGTTTTAAAACGGTTGATGAACGATTGGGTGTCGGCATATCCCAGCGCGATGCCCAATACGATTTCTTTATTATCGGGGATATCAAGGGCTTCTGCGATTTATTCTCCATAGGAGGCGACCAGCCCGATCGGACATGTCGCCAGGCCTTTGGCCTGTGCAGCGGTGTTTATGCGTCAGGCTCGATGTAGCCGGGGCCGAAAACATTTCTTCCGATGGAAAGCCTCAAATTTTTGTCGGGCAGTTCACTTTCATCACCCGGCCAATGAATGCCCTCCCAGATGACCCGTTCCATACCGTCGTCTTTTTTGCACGTAAAGCAAATCGGCGGTTTTTTGCCCTTCCGCGCCGGCTGGCCGGAGACATGGATCAGTTCTCCGACGGGATTGCCCTGGGTAGAAACACCGCAAACCAACGAACATCCGCAATCCAAAAATTTAAAGGCCACCCCGATGGCTTCCGGGTATGCGGTTAGGATGGTCTGACAGGCTCCGTCAAATGCGGTCGATCGAAAATTCGTTTTTTCTTCCATTACACCCATTTCCTGATCTGTCATTGTTGAAGTCACAGAGTTGCGAACTTATATTAACCATTAATTGGTATGGCTGTAAATCTTGTATTCTGTTTTTTTGCCCAGCAGGTTATCAATCTTTGCCTGCAGCGCAGATCGCTCCCGACTGGTGACCCATCGATTCCAATCTTCAGCCGTTTCCCAGGTGCTGACCACCACCGTTTCACCGGGTTTGTCGATGCGCTGTAATGTTTCACCTGAAATGTAGGACGCCTGCCGGGTTGTGGCGATCCTTAATTCTTTGATGAGCGGCAGCAATTCTTTTTCCTTATCTTTGGGGACCTTCCGTTTGATGACAATTTTCACCGTCATGTTTGGCTCCTTTACGTTGTTTACAAAAATGGAAAAATTTTACGCGATTGGCGCTGAAGTCGGCCTGCCAGCCGGTTGGCGTTGGTCATTTAAATCTGCAATTCGACGATATCGCCATCCTGCAGCACATAATCCCGCTGAACCATCTGGCCGTCAAATACGGCAGTACCCCATACTTTTGCGGCTTTTAATCTTTGAGCGAAATCCTGGTGAATTTTGCCGGCAAAATCGGCCATGGTGCTGCCTTTTTTCAATACAAAGGGGGAAGCCCGATCGGGTTTTTTGCCGGGAGACCTGGAATACACCCTAATAATATTTAACCTTTCAACGATGGTCTTTTTCAAAAGTTCCATGTTGCGGCCGGTGGTGACCGAAGCCGCTACCATCGGCCAGTTATCATCCAGCAGTTCCTGAAAGATGTCCAAATTTTCATCGGTTGCAGCGTCGTCGTTTTTGTTCGCCATTACCAGAAAAGGGATCAGACTAATTCTGCTGCGGTCGGTGTAGCGATCTTTTAGGCGCAGCGGTACGATACGATGTTCGTCAAGCATGGCCACCGTGTCCTTGAGCTGCTGTAGCGGGTCGGTTTGCAGGTCTACCATTAAGAGCACGAGATCACAACGGCGGATCAGATCCATCATTTCCGGGTCAACATATTCTTTGCTCAGCGGTGGCGTGTCAATCAGCTGGATCTGAATGTTTTCCATCGGCATCATGCCCGGAGTCGGTTTCCAGGTGGTATGGGGAAAATCAGCCACTTCCGGTGCGGCGTGGGTCAGGGTAGCGATCAGAGCGGACTTGCCGACGTTGGTTGCACCGACGATGACCACCTGCCCGGCGCCCTCTTTATTGATGTGATAGGCCGATTCATGCCTGGCAAGGCTTTTTTTGGCCTGCGCGGCTGATTTCAATTTCGAAACCCGCTTGCGCAAATCGGCTCTCAGCTTGTCGGTTCCTTTGTGTTTGGGGATGATGGTGAGCATTTCTTCAATAAAGGCGAGCTTTTCCGCGGGCGTACTGGCTGTGCGGTAACGCTTTTCGGCGTCAAAATATTCAGGAGGCAGGTTTGTTGGCATAATGATACACCCGACGTTAGCATTTCATTATTGGCAACATTGACTGTTAAAATTAGAGGAATTCGAAACGAAAGTCAACCGGTCCCATGCGGGTACGTAACATGGCGGTTGATTTTAGGATGTCTGATATTTATATTGAAAGAGATTCAAATCAGCGGAAAGGGGGTTTCTATGCGATGAAAGAAAAATGGATTGAAGCCTTTGGAAAAATGACATACGGCATCTACGTTCTGACCTCAAAAGCAGATGAGACGGTCAACGGCATGATTGCGTCCTGGGTTTCGCAGGTATCTTATGATCCGCCCCTGATAATGGCGGCCGTTCACCCCAACCGGTTTTCCCATCAACTTATTGAGAAAGGCGGCAGCTTTGCTTTGCATGTGCTGTCCAGTACGCAAACGGATTTTTTATCCCGGTTTAAGGGATCGGACGTAGGAGCCAAATTTTCTTCGTTAAATTGGACAAAAGGCAAAACCGGTTGTCCGATTTTAAGCGAATGCCTGGCGTATTTGGAATGTGAGCTTAAAACCCATTATCGACCGGGAAATCATACTTTATTTATCGGAGAAGTGATCGATGCCGGCGTTTTAGCCAAAGGGCCTCCATTGACCACCAGGGAATATAAAGGCGTATATCTTGGCAAGGATTAGAAAAATTTGATTATTGCATTTGTACGGAAATTTTACTTCAATGTCTTTTCAGGCAATGATGCGATTGAAGAAAGGAGAACTTATTTATGGCTGATTGGAAATCTTATTTGGAAGAAAATAAGGATCGTGACTTGCAGGAGTTGCTTGAGTTTTTGAGCATCCCCAGCGTCTCCAGCCTAAAAGAGCACAAAGCAGATGTTCAGAAAGCTGCTGACTGGGTCGCTGCCCGGATGCAGGCCGCCGGCATTGAAAATGTGCAAATACTGCCGACCGGCGGACATCCGGTGGTTTACGGGGATTGGCTGCATGCGCCTGATAAGCCGACCATCTTAATATACGGACATTTTGATACCCAACCGGTCGATCCGCTTGAGCTCTGGTCCCAACCGCCGTTTGTACCCGTGGTAAAAGACGATCGCGTATATGCCCGGGGGGCCTCCGATGATAAAGGCAACATGCTGGCGCCGATTTTAGCCGTTGAAGCGCTGCTGAGCAGCGAAGGCCGGCTGCCCGTCAATGTAAAATGCTTTTTCGAGGGACAGGAAGAGATCGGCAGTCCACAACTGCCCGGATTTATTTCTGCCAACCGGCAGCTGCTGGCCTGTGATTTAATCTTCAGCGCAGACGGAGGTCAATGGGATGAGGATCAACCGGCGCTAATGATCGGACTCAGGGGCCTGTGCAACCTTCAGATTGATGTCCGGGCTGCCAGAAGCGATACGCATTCCGGAACTTTCGGGGGAACCATAATGAATCCGATCCATGCCCTGGTGCGTCTCATTGATACGATGCACACGCCGGAGGGCAGGATCGCGGTGGAAGGATTCTATGATGCCGTGCGGCCGCTTACCGAAACCGAACAGATTCAGATCGCCGAAATTCCCTATGATGAAGCCGATTACAAGGCCGAGCTGGGGGTCGATGAACTTTTCGGTGAACCCGACCATTCGACCTATGAACGGGCCTGGACACGGCCCACTCTGGAAGTAAACGGCATCTGGGGCGGTTTTCAGGGTGAAGGGGTTAAAACCGTTTTGCCGAGCACCGCCCATGCCAAAATCAGCTGCCGGCTGGTGCCGGACCAGGATCCCGGGCAGATCGTGAAACTGCTCACCACGCATATCGAAAAACATACACCGCCAGGCGTGAAAGTGGCGATTATTCCGAATCCCAGTATGGCGGACCCATACCTGATTCCTTATGATCACCCGGGCAATCAGGCGGCAGTGGACGTTCACAAAGAACTTTTTGGAAAGGAGCCGTATTATGCGCGCATGGGGGGGCAGTATTCCGGTCTGCGGTATCTTTTTAAAGGAACTGGGCGCCTATACGGTCAACTTTGCTTTTGGTTTGAAAGATGAAAACATCCATGGGCCGGATGAGTTTTTCCGGCTTAAAAGTTTTTCGCGCGCCCAACTGGCCTATGGCATGCTGCTGGAACAGTTGAGTGAATATGAGCTAAAATAATTATTTGGGTTTTCTCATTTTAAACGGGTGTTGCATCTTTTCAACCAGCATTTTTAACAATTCTTCTTTGAACCCGTAGGGCATTACTTTGAATATGTCTTGAAAGCGTTCTTCCCAGCGGTTCATAATCCCGGTGGGGGTTGGTTTTTCCCAGGTTAACAGGTTAAAAACCTCGTCGCGTATTTTTCTGCGCATTCGCATCTTTTCACGTTTGTCTGCGCCCTGCGCCCTGCTCAGCGCCTCTTCAAAAAACTGGCGAATTTCGAGTATATCCAGATCAGTTATTCTGGCCATATACGCTCAACTGTTGAATTTAGCTACTGATTGTGTAAATATCACGGTGAAACAACTATAATATCTTCTGTTTTCAATAGCTTACCATAAAATTTGTTCAAAAGTCAACTCTTGTATCCCGATCTGTATTGACAAAACGGGATCGGTACCGTTAACAATGAATCTTGTCTTTAAAACGGGCGGTATTGTATATAATCATACAAGGTAGAGGTCAAAACAGTTTTGAAAATTGTCATAACCAATGATGACGGCATTGATGCCCGGGGTCTGGATACCTTGTATCAATGTGTCCGGCAGCTGGGTGAGATCGTGATTGTTGCGCCGCAACACGCACAATCCGGCATCGCTCACCGGGTAACCACCCGTGACCCCATCCGCATAAATCAGCTCGAACCAAATCGGCACAGCGTCGATGGTACGCCGGCCGATTGCGCGCGCATTGCTTTGAAAGTCATCGCTCCGGGTGCCGGCTGGTTGATTTCCGGAATTAACGCGGGAGCCAACCTGGGTTCCGATGTTTACAATTCGGGTACGGTAGCGGCGGCGCGGGAAGCAGCAATTTTAGGATATCGGGCAATTGCCGTTTCTCAATATATCGCTAAAGATCAGAAGGTGGACTGGTCAATTACGGGTGATTGTGCCCGTCCGGTTTTACAAATGCTGTTGAGCCGGGATCTGGCACCCGGACATTTTTGGAATGTCAACCTGCCCAGCCCCATACGCATGGATTCCGAATCGCGTATCAATTTTGTGGTTTGGATATCCATCCCCATAAATACGAATATCGTCAAAGCGGCGACGAACTATTCTATGAGGGTACCATCCATGAGCGTCCGCGGGATTCTGGAAAAGACGTTGCCGTATGTTTTGATGAAAGACGAATTGCCATCACACGTGTGGCGGTGGGGACAGGCGAACTTCAATAAAGTGCTCACCCGGCTTATATTGAGGCCAAAACCGGCGGGATCGACGACAATCTGCAAAGGGGGTAGAAAGGTTTTTGCGCCACTGGCGGGGG